>Ga0210377_10000095_pt1 | contig 76147 bp, 60 predicted proteins | sample PLM4_65_b1redo_FD_155480 | JGI IMG/M metagenome (GOLD analysis project Ga0210377, IMG submission 155480) | Groundwater sediment microbial communities from an aquifer in East River, Colorado, USA - PLM4_65_b1 redo | ecosystem: Environmental > Terrestrial > Soil > Riparian zone | place: USA: East...
GATGGAAGGGTGGCCTGTTCGGCTTGCCGATACGGCAGGCCTCAGGGAGACCGGTGAGACAATCGAGCGGATGGGAATTGAGGTGAGCAGGCGCTACCTGGCGGCGGCCGACCTGATTCTCCTCTGCGCCGAGGCCGGTCGACCGCTCTCGGCGGAAGAGCGGCGACTGCTCTCCGACCATCGTGCACTACTGGTCCGATCGAAGGCGGATCTGGTGGTGCGGGGCGAAGGGGGGAATGGGGAAGGGGTCCTCGTGTCGGTCGTTACGGGCGAGGGGCTCGACTACCTCCGACATGCCATTGCGGCGGAGCTGTTCGACAACGGAGCGCAATACGCCGATCCGGAGCCGCTCTTGAGCAGGGAACGCCATCGCACGGCACTTCAAAGGGCCCGCGATGCCCTGTCGGAAGCGAGACCCGAGATGGAGAAGGGCGGCGACCCGGTGCTCGCGGCCCATCATGTGAGGGATGCCGTGGCGGCGCTCGACGAGTTGATCGGTCTGGTGCATCCGGATGAAGTGCTGGGGCGGGTGTTTGAGCGGTTTTGTGTTGGTAAATGAGGGAGTAGCGAAGAGCTACTCCCTCATTTCGAATGACTCCCATCGCAAAACGGACGATTCTTGCTGAATCCGCATCCACAGAGCTTGATCTGGCCGGGAATCTTGGAGACCGGGGGCTCGACCGGATCTCCGGCGTTGTTGAGGATCACGACCGGGCCCTGGATGATGATGGGGCCAGCGGGCTTGAGGGTCAGAGTGACAGGGGTGGTGGCGGTTTCTTCGAGCATATCGAAATATAGACGGTGAGACGTGAGAGGTGAGAGGTAGGACGTAGTGCCCTTCCGTCTCACGATCTTGCCCGCTACGCCGTCCTGAACCCCAGGGCCTCATCTTCCCTCGCCTGAAACTCCGACGCGGGAGCCCGGAGCGCGGCCGCGATTCCCCGCGCGTTGACCAGCGGCTCCGCCATCCGGTGTCCCAGATAATATCCGCAGCGTTCGGGGAGCACGCGGCCGAGACTGAGTCGAGCCGTGGGACTCATCCCGCCGGAGAGATACTTCAGCCGGAGACCGAGGCCTGAACGATCGAGGTCGTGATGAACCGCTCTGCGAAGGAATGCCTCCAGCTCCCGCATTCGCTGGTACTGTCGCCGGGGATATCCGAAGTAGTCGGCGGGGTCGAGGCCGGGCACGATGGCCTGTGAGGCGTGGACCGCCAGACCCTCGTTGAGCAAGAGCTCCCGGAGTGACGCGCGGCTGCCGGTGGACCAGTAATCGTAATTTCCTCCGGCCTCCGCAATCAGGCGGCGCATATCGCTCGCGCTGGTCGGTGACGTATAACGCACCGTGTGGGCCATCTCGTGGGCAACCCAGAGCGGGAGGAGCTCCGGCTCGAGCCCCATTCCGAAAGACTCGGGATTCACCCGGCCGGTGAAGTGCTCTACGCAGACGAAAGCCACTCCCCGCCCATTCACGACCAGCTCGCCGGCGTTGGCCGCGCCCATCCCGACCATCAGGACGACGTCGGTCGGACGGTCCACGCCGAGCACGTCCTCGGATCGCGCCAGGGCTTCCTCGACTACCCGGACCACGTCAACGCGTTCCAGCATCGCGTGGAGGTCGCTCCGATCGGCGCGGAGCGCCGCCGCGATTACCGGCGCGGCATGCGGACTGTCCAGATCGAGGACGTAGTTGCTCCAATAAGGACCGAGGAGGGAGCGGTGCGCATCGAGGAAGCGGAGGTAGGCCGCTTCGGGATCAGGGTGAGCGAGAATGTCGAGGAATTCGGGAAGAAAATTGATGAGCACGCGACAAGATAAAAAAAGCGCGGCGCGACACAAGAGGGCAATTGTTCGAGGATTCAGGAATCCGGTGTCTGGAGTCGGGGATTTTTCCCGGAGCACTGACTCCTGACTCCTGATCCCTGTTCAGTGCAGGTCCTTTCGTTTGCGCTTGGACACTTCGTCCAGAAACCGGCGTTCGTCGACCGTCAAACTCTGAATGCCCAGCGCGCTGATCTTGTCGAGCACCCGGTCCACCTCCTCAGCCGGGTATTCCTCGTGAAGCTCCCGCGGGTCGGGCCGGGCCATGGCGGGGCGCAGATCGACGGCCGGACTCCCCTGGCGCACCGGCATCGGGGCCATGACCGGCCGGCGGGTGATCGCCTTCGGCTCTTTTCGGGTGCGATGCGATGAGAGGCCCTGGACTCGGAGAAAGATGTAACCCGAGGCAAGGCCGCCGAGGTAGGCGAGGTGAGCGACGCCGCCCGGGGCCCAGAGCGCCAGGATCAGATCGATGCCGGCGAGCAGCAGAATCAGTGTACGAGCGGTGATCCGAAGCGGCAGCGGGAAGAGCACCAGCTCAGCCTCAGGCCATGCGAAAGCGAATGCCAGCCCGACGCCCAGAATCGCCCCCGTCGCCCCTGCCAGCGGAGGGACCTCCATGAACGAGGACAGGCCGAGCGCGAAAAAGGAGGCCCCAACGCCACAATACGTAAAGAAGAGAATGAATGCCCGGCTCCCCATCCGGCGCTCCACCGGGGGGCCGAAGGCGAACAGGAGCAACATGTTGCCGACGGTGTGCGCGATTCCCCCATGGACGAACAAATAGGACAGGAAGGTCCATGGACGGCGAAGCGCGCTGCCCGGGAGAAACTGCAGCGCATCAACGAAGACGGGCGCGGTGAGGACGGTCTGAAGGAGGAGAAGGACCGCCGCATTTGCGACCACCAGCCGTCCAACCCAAGGGGTGAGCTTGGGCTGATCGGCGTACAGCGGCGGACGGTCCTCGCTCATAACTACCTGCTTGTCAGACAGATACGCTCGCACAACTCAGGAAACGGAATTCCGACGGCAGCCGCGGATTGAGGCAGGAGGCTGGTCGAAGTCATCCCGGGCAGCGTGTTCACCTCTAAACAGACCAGTTCTCCCGCCGGTGTCAAGCGAAAATCCACACGGGAGTAACCTCCCAGCTTGAGCGCCCTGTGGGCCAGGAGACCGAGCCGCCCACACTCTCGGCGCACATCATCGGACAGGTCCGCGGGGAAGATCTCCTGGGACATCCCCGGCGTGTACTTGCATTCGTAATCGAAAATCTCGTGCCGCGGGAAGATTTCCCCGACGGCGAGGGGTTGGCCGGCGAGAATCCCGACGGTCAGCTCCCGGCCGGGAATGAACGCCTCAACCATGATCTCATCGTCATAGCGGGCGGCCAGAGCGACAGCGGCGTCGAACTCGGCCGGGGTTTTGACCACGCTCAGGCCGACCGTCGATCCCTGCTTCGAAGGCTTCACCACCAGCGGCCAGCCGAGGCGTGTTCCCACCGTGGCCGCATCCACCGGCGCCATCACCCAGTCCGCCGTCGGAATTCCCGCGAACCGGAACAGTCGTTTGGCAACATCCTTGTCCATTGCCAATCCACTCCCCAGCGCGCCGCTGCCGGTATATGGGACGCCAACGACGTCCAGAACGGCTTGCAGGGTTCCGTCTTCACCTCTCCCCCCATGCAGCGCGAGGAAGATCACCTCCGCGCCGCTGACCACGGGGAGGCCCGCTAGTCCCGACAGGAGAAGGCCGCGCTCCAGCGCGACCAGCTCGTCGATGGGGGGAGGCTCCCGCGCCACCGTGGCGGACAGCACGTTTGGCTCTTCGGCTTCCGCGATGTACCCGCGTGCCGTGTCCACCACCGCCACCGGGTGCCCGCGACTTCGCAGCGCCTTGACCACCTGCACGGCGGAGGCGATGGCGACGTCGCGTTCCGAGGAAGTCCCACCTGTCAATACAGTTATGCGCATGGTGAGCGGTAAGCGGTGAGCGGTAAGCGGTGAATCGGGGCAGGTCCCGCTCACCGCTCACTGCTCACCGCTTACTCCTTATCGAGTCCCAATCAACTGCTGCAGGAGATCATACCGCGACACGATCCCAATCAGCTTCCCGTCCTTCTGCACCAGGGTTGCGGGATTTTCCCGCGTCAGCATCGGCGCCAGGCGATCGGTCGGAAAGGCGGCATCCACCACCGGGAATGCCGGGTCCATGACTTCGCGGACCGGCCGGTCGAGCACGGTGGGCTGGGCGAGGGCCTTGGTCATGAGCGCGCCTTCGGTGAGCCCGCCCACGCAATGGTCGCCCTCCACAACGGGAATCTGGCTGACGCTCCAGGTACTCATCAGGTTGAGGGCCTGACGCACCTGGGCCGCCGGGGCCACGCTTACCAGCGGCGGCGCCCCCTTCTGACGGCGCGCAAGGAGTTGCTCCACGGTGAGCCGGGGCGCATCGAGGAGCTGGTTCTCCTGCATCCAGTCGTCGTCGAACACCTTGGAGAGGTAGCGCTCGCCGGTATCGCACAGAATGGTGACGATGCACGCCGCGGGATCGTTCACTTCGCGGGCCAGGTCCAGCGCCAGCGCGACATTGAGGCCGGTCGACCCGCCGACCAGTATCCCCTCCTCCCGGGCCAGCCGGCGCGCCATTCGCATCGATTCGCGGTCCGCCACCTGACGGAACTCGTCGATGATATCCCACCAGATCGTGGTCGGGACCTTGTCGCCGCCGATGCCCTCCACCTTGTAGGGTGCGCCCTCGCCCATGGTGCGGGACTTGTGATAGCCGGTGTACAACGAGCCCACCGGATCGCCGGCGATCACGCGAACCGCCGGATTCTTTTCCTTGAGGTATTTACCGGCGCCGCTCACCGTCCCTCCGGTCCCGGCTCCGGCGACGAAGTGGGTCACCCGCCCGCCGGTCTGCTCCCAGATCTCGGGACCGGTCGTCGCGTAATGCGCTTCGGGGTTCACCGGGTTGTAGAACTGATTCGCGAGGATCGCGCCGGGGGTGTCGTGCACAATCTGCTTCGCCTTCATCACGTAATTCTCGGGGTGGTCCGGCGGCACGGCCGTCGGCGTGATCACGACCTCGGCGCCATAGGCCCGAAGCAGGCGGACCTTCTCCTGCGACATCTTGTCGGGGAGCGTGAAGATGCAGTGGTATCCCTTGATTGCCGCGGCGATCGCGAGCCCGACCCCGGTATTGCCGCTGGTTCCTTCGACGACCGTGCCGCCGGGCTTGAGGTCGCCTCTCTCTTCCGCCTCCTCGATGATCGCGAGCCCGATCCGGTCCTTGACCGATGCGCCGGGATTGGTGTATTCCGCCTTGGCGTACACCGGCGTGGCGAGTCCGGCGCCAACCCGGCCGAGGCGGATCAAGGGTGTCCAGCCGATCGTGTCGAGAACCGAATCGTAGGGCGTAAGGTGCTGCGGCTTCATGGCGTCGTTCCCCCGCGATCGGGATGGCGAAAGTGCACCGGCTGGGTGAAAAGCGTCGGCACCGGCGTCCCGTTCCGGAGCGCGGGGGCATAGTGCAACTGCGGCGCGGCTGCGAGCGCGGCGGAATCGAGCGCGGGATAGCCGCTCGATTCCTGCACCTTCGTCGATTCCGGCACGATGCGCCCGGTTGCGTCGGCAAAGAGCCGCAGGAGCACCGTGCCACTGATGCGTTGCTGGTAGAGCGCGGGCGGATAGACCACCGGCGATATGGCGTCGAGTGCCACTGGAGGCTCGTCACGACGGACCGGGGTCGCGGCGGCGTCGGCGGGGAGGGTAACGATGGTGTCCGGCTTCCGCTCGCATGCCGCTCCGGCGAGGCTGGCCAGGAGCACGCCGTTGAGCAGCGGACGGGCCGCGCGCATGGGAAACAACCTAGTGCGATTCAGCCGCGCCCGCCCGCGCGGCGTTGCAGGTCGGCGAGCCGGTTCATCGCTTCGAGCGGGGTCATCGCATTGACATCGAGAGCCTTGAGGTCCGCCATGACCGGATCTGGGGGTGCTTCGAGGAAGAGTGGCAACTGGCCCGGGTCGGGATCGGCCGCCACCGGCCCCTCGGCCACCCGGTGGTCTCCCTCCAGAGTCTTGAGGACGACGTTTGCGCGGGCGACGACCTCACTGGGAAGCCCCGCCAGCTCGGCGACGTGAATGCCGTATGACCGGTCGGTGCCTCCCGGCTCGAGCCGGTGCAGGAACACGACCTTTCCGCCGCTCTCCCGGACGGCAACGTTGAAGTTGCGGGCGTGCTGAAGCTGCTCCGGAAGCTGCATGAGCTCATGATAGTGGGTGGCGAACATCGTCTTGCACCCCACGGTGTCATGCAGGAACTCGGTGACCGCCCATGCGATCGCGACCCCGTCGTACGTCGAGGTGCCGCGCCCGATTTCGTCGAGCAGGACCAGGGAGCGCGCCGTCGCGTTGTGCAGGATGGCGCTGGTCTCGCTCATCTCGACCATAAAGGTGGACTGACCTCGCGCCAGGTTGTCGGACGCTCCGACCCGGGTGAACAGCCGGTCGATGACACCGAGGCTCGCCCGGTCGCAAGGCACGAAGCTCCCCATCTGCGCGAGGATGACCGAGAGCCCGATCTGGCGGAGGATGGTGCTCTTTCCGGCCATGTTGGGGCCGGTGACAAGCTGGACCCGCGCGGCCATGTCGAACTTCACATCGTTCGGCATGAAGGCCTCCCGGGGCATCATGCGTTCAATGACCGGATGGCGCGAGCCCGTGAGCTCGAGGTCGAACTCCCTCGACACATTCGGGCGGACGTAACGGTTCGCGGACGCCACCTCGGCGAGCGCGGTCCAGACATCGAGCCGAGCCAGGACGCGAGCGGTCTGCTGAATCCGCGCGATCGCGGCGCCGACCCGGCTTCGAAGGGCACCGAACAGCTCCGCTTCCCGCTCCGCCATCCGCTCCTCGGCGCCGAGGACCTTGGCCTCGTATTCCTTGAGCTCTGGCGTCACGTACCGCTCGGCGGTGGCGAGGGTCTGCCGCCGCTCGTAGTCGCCGGGAACCTTCGCGGCCTGTGCGTGGGTGATTTCGATGTAATACCCGAAGACCTTGTTGTACCCGATCTTGAGCGAAGGAATTCCGCTACGGTCCCGCTCCCGCTGCTGGATCGCCGCGATGTGCTGTTTTCCGCCGTCGCGAAGGCTGCGGCTTTCGTCGAGGAGGGCGTCAAACCCGGGGCGAATCACACCTCCCTCGCCGAGCAGGGCGGGGGGACGCTCGGTGAGCGCCGCCGCCAACTCCCCGGCAAGATCGGAGAGCAGGTCGAGGGTGAGGTCGAGCTCTGCCAGGAGGCGCGCCTCACCGGCCAGCGCCCGGAGTCCATCGCGCACCGCGGGCAGGCGGAAAAATGAATCGCGGAGCGCTCCGAGCTCCCTTGGGGTCGCGCGGCCGGCGGCCGCGCGACCCGCGAGACGCTCGAGATCGCGCACGCCGTCGAGCGCCTCGCGGACTGCAGCCCGTCGGATGGGGTCGCGGGCCGCGACCGCGACGGCGTCGAGGCGCTCGCGGATCTCTTCGGGAGAGCGGAGGGGGGAGAGCAGCCAGCTCCGGAGCAGGCGGGCGCCCATCGGCGTCACCGTCCGGTCGAGGACCTCGAGGAGGGTCACGCCTTTCACGCCGGGACGGAGCGGCTCAATGAGCTCGAGGTTCCTCCGCGTCATCTCGTCGATCCAGAGAAACCGGTCGGAGCGCCGGATCGTGGGACGGGAGAGGTGCGGCAGACCGCCGGGCTGCAGGTCGGCCAGGTAGCGGAGCAGCGCGCCCGCCGCCCCGATTGCGGCACCGTCGTTGGTGCCGACACCAAGCCCGTCGAGTGTGGTGAGCTGGAACCGGCGCGCCAGCTCTTCCCCCGCGAGCTCGGGGTCGAATTCCCACCGCTCCCGGGACGTGTGCATCGCCGCAGGGTCGAGCGGCAGGATCGCATCGGCGGGGACCACAAATTCGGAGGGCCGGAGCCGGCCGAGGGCTTCTTCAATCCCCCCCGCAGGGACCGATTCGAGGACGAATTCGCCCGTGGTGAGATCGATGGCCGCGATGCCGGCTTCTCGACCGCTGGACGGCCCCGCGTTCACTGCGACAATCCAATTGTTCCTCCCCCCCGCGACCCATCCCTCCTCGAAGAGCGCACCGGGCGTGAGGGTTTCCACGACCTCGCGGCGCACCAGCCCCTTGGCCTTCTTCGGATCCTCGACCTGTTCGCAGATTGCGACGCGGTGTCCCTGGCCCACCAGCTGGCGGAGGTATTCCGCGGCCGCTTTCACCGGAACCCCCGCGAGGGGGACTCCGTCGCCTCGGGAGGTGAGCGTGATGCTCAAGAGACGCGACGCGAGCTCGGCGTCGTCGAAAAACATCTCGTAGAAATCGCCCATCCGGAAAAACAGAATCGCGTCGCGATGGCGCGATTTGATATCCCGGTATTGCACCAGCAGTGGTGTGTTTTCGGAAAGCGTGGTGCTCACGGCACCCGAACCACGAAGGGCCGTGCCCCGGTCTTCGACCGGATTTCGGCGGCCGCCGCGTCGGCCTGGGCCCGGGTACGGAAGGCCCCCACCCGGATTTTCATCAAATTGGCCTCCCGGACGACTATGGCGGTGTAGCCGGCGCGCTTGACTCGCGCGATCTCGCCGTCGGCGGCGTTTTGGGTCTTTACGGCGGATACCTGAACGTAGAAGCCGGCGGAGGGGCGGGAGGGCGGTTGGGCGGCCGGGCGGCCGGCCCTCCCCGGCGGAGTGGCACGCGCGATGGAATCGGCGCGCGCGCGCTCGGCCGAATCAGCAAGCGCGTTCGCGGCGATCCCCTGGCAGCGCTGCCGCTGGAATTCGAGCTGGTTCCGCAGCTCGATGTCCCCGCCGGCCGCGGCGAGACCCAGAGCAGCCATTCGGCAGGCGGTTTCCGCGTCGCGCCGGTCGCCGGCGGCACGGGCGCCCCAGAACGCGGCGGTCGCCGTGAGCGGAGTCGCCGGATAGTCACGCAGCAACTGGTCGATTTGGCGCACCACCGCCTCGGTGTTGCCCGCGGCGTAGTCGAGTTGTGCCAGCTGGAGCAGCGCGTCGTCGGCCCACGGGGACTGCGCGTAATCCACCACGACCCTGCGCAGATGCAGCCGGCGATCCGATTCCGTTCCGGCCAGGAAACCCATCGTGTAGAGGGCTTCGGCATAGAGTGAATCGGAGGGCTCGAGCGCACCGAGGATTCGCCCGACGACGGCGCGCGCCGAATCGGAGAGTCCGTCCTGCGCGAGGCGGACGGCGGCGGTGAGGCGGGGGTCGGACTGGGCGGTAAGGCGGGAAGGCGGAATGGCGGTCACGACGAGCGTGAGTGCGACCGCGACGAGATCCCTGACGAGATGCCTTCGCTGCGCTCGGGATGACAACATGGTCACGCGGCCTCCCGGGCGCGGTGGGCCAGCTGCATGATCAGATCGATCAGCACGGCCCTCTCGTCCGCGAGCGTGGTGTCCTTGAGGCGGCGATCGGCGCGACGGGCGGCGGCGATCGCCGCGTCGATGCGACGCATCGGCCAGGCCTCGACCAGGGTGCTCCATCGTTTGGCCGCGCCCTTGTAGTCGAGCCTCCCCGCGGGACGCGCTCGCAGGATAGCGCCGAACACCGCGTTTTCGAGGCCGTTGCCGCGAAGCCCCTTGTCATATTGCGCGCGCGTGAGGCCGAGTCCGACGAGCTGAGTCCCGAGCTGGGTCAGGAGACTCACACCCGAGACGCCGGTCTGGTCGAGGAGATGCCCCAGCATCGCCGAGGCGGCGCCCGGCTCGTCCTCGAGGACCGCTCGGCACCAATCGACGGCGGTTTCCCCGCGGCGGACCCCGACGAGGGCGGTCACCTGATCCAGGGTGACCGGCGTCTCTCCTCCCAATCCCGCGAGCTTGTCGAGCTCACTCCTGGCATGTCCGAGATCGCCGTCCACGGCGCTGATGAGATGTTGCGCGGCGAGAGGCTCGAAGGTGATGCCGCGCTCCTGGGCACGCTTGAGGACCCACTTTTCCGCCACCCGGGCGGAGCAGCGCTCTACTTCGACCGCAGCCGCCAGGCGGGTGAGGTCGGCGTCGGCCTCGTTCTTGTCGTCTTCACGGCGCGGCGCTCCTTGCACCAGCATGAGCACAGTCTCAGCGGCCGGATGCTCGAGGTAGCGTAGCACCGCCGATTTGGCGCGGGCTTTCTTGCCCCAGGCCTCGACGTCCCGGATTACCACCAGGCGGCGGTCGGCCATCATCGGCAGCGTGGTGCACAGCGCTTCGACGGCATCGGGATCGAGCTGCGCCGCGCTCCGCACGTCGTAGTTGAAGTCTCTGAGCCCCGGGTCCACGACCCGCTCCAGAACGGCCCGCACGGCCTCGTCCTTGAGGACGTCCTCCTCGCCCCAGAGGTAGATCGCCGGGGCAATTTCGCCCGCCTTGATCTGCTTGGAAAAGGTGTCGAAGGGGAGGTGGGGCATGGGGGGGAAAGATACAGGGAATAGGGCGCTAGGGAGCTAGGGAGCTAGGGGGCTAGAGGGATTCGTTCTTCCCCTAGTTCCCTAGCTCCCTAGCTCCCTAACCCCTCACAAAACAATTCACATACATCAACGCACAGAGGCTCTTGCCGTCCCTGATTTTTCCCGTCCGAATCATCTTGCCGACTTCGCTCCACCGCTTTTCGTGCACGGTGATGAATTCATCCGGCTCACGAGCGAAGGCCACGGGGAGCAGTCCTTTCGCCAGGTAGAGGTGGATGCGTTCGTCAGTGAACCCCGGCGTGGTGAAGATGGAGCTGAGCCGGACCAGCTCGGACGCTTCCATCCCCGCTTCCTCCGCCAGCTCTCGGCGGGCGCACGCCAGCGGCGACTCCCCCGGGGAAAGCGTCCCCGCGGGAATCTCCCAGAGCAGGCCGTCCGCGGCATGACGAAACTGATGGATGAGGAGGACCCGGGGATCCGGATCGGCGGGATCATCGAGGAACGGTACCACGGCGGCGGCACCGGGGTGACGGATCATCTCCAGCACCGCCGTCGAGCCATCGGGAAAGCGCACGGTGTCGTGATCAACCTGGATCACCCGGCCGTCGTAGCGGCGCTCCGACTCGAGGAGCGTCATGATCAGGGCGTCCGGAGCTCAACCGGCCCCAGTCCGAGACGCTCGATACCGGGACGGACCTTCTGCACGTCTCCCACCACGACGACCGTCACCGAATCGGGCCGGATGTATTCGCGGGCCACGCGCTGCACGTCGGCGGCGGTGACCGCCATGATCCGGCGGACATAATCGTCGAACCAGGTGAACGGCAGTCCGAAGGTGAGGAGTGTCCCGACCTGGCCGGCCATCTGGCTCGTCGTTTCGAAAGAGCCCGGCACCCGGAGCGCGAGATACTGTTTGGTGCGCTCCAGCTCGACCGGGTCCACCACGGAATCCCTGATCCGCCTGAGCTCCCGGAAGAACTCCACCAGGGAGCTGTCGCTTACGTCAGTCCGCACGTCGGCTGAGGCCGTGAAGGCGCCAGGAACCGGCTGGAAATCGAAGGTCGAGCGGGCGCCGTAGGTATAGCCCTTGGTCTCGCGAAGGTTCGAGTTGAGCCGTGACGAGAACGAGCCACCCAGAAGTGTATTCATGACTTGGATGGCGTAGTAGTCAACACTACTTCGTTCAACGCCACGATGGCCGATCCGGATCACCGATTGTGCCGCCCCAGGTTTGTCGATCAGGTAAACAGTGCTGGGCCGGATCGGCGGCGAGGACGCGATGTTCATCGAAGAAGTCGCGGCTCCGGAGGCTTTCCACCCCCCGAACCTCCGTTCGATCTCCGCCCGCGCCTCGGGCAGGGTGATGTCGCCGGTGATCACCACCGTGGCCCGATCGGGCCGGAAGCCTCGCTGGTAGAAGCCGCGGACCGTTGTCGAATCGAGCCCGGCGGTCGAGCCGGAATCTCCGCCAAGCGGCCGGTGGTATGGATGGCCTTCGGGGAAGACAATGGCGTTGTAGTGGAGGTTCGCGACCGAGCCCGGGTTGTCCCGCTGCTGGACCAGGTTGGCAAGCCGGAGGTCGCGCTGCCGCCTTACCTCGGCGCTGGAGAACGCCGGCCGCAGCGCTACGTCGGCCATCAGATCGAGCGCAGGTCCCATCGAGCGCTTGGGAACCCGGAGCGCGACGTTGATACCGTTCCAATCGGCGCCGGCAAAGAGCGTGGCACCCAGATATGCGACATCCGCGGCAAGAGTGTTGGCGTCGCGCGTGCCAGCGCCCTTGTCCAGCATCCCGGCGGTGAATGTGGCGAGTCCCGGCAGGGGTCCGTCATCCCGCCCGCCTCCGGTCACGCTCAGGATTACCTGTACCAGCGGTACTTCATGCATCGACACCACCACGAGCCGGAGGCCGTTGGCGAGCCGGGTTTCCTGCACCGCGGGCATCTTGAGCCCCGGCGGCGGAGCGAGGGTGGGCGGGGTGGTGACCTGGGCGTGCAGCACGGCAGTCCCCAGCATCCAGCATCCGGCAACCAGAATCGATTTCACCGAGACGGGGGTTTTCATGGCGTGACGCCTCCCCGCGCCGCGAGCTCCGGCTTTCCCGTCGGCACCACGCTGAGCACCGCCTTCGGGGCGAGCAGGTAGGTCCGCACCACTCGCTTGATGTCCTCCGCCGTCACGGCACGGTACCGGTCGAGATCGGCCTGGAATCCATCGGGATTGCCGGACTGGTAGTAATACGCGTTCATCTGATCGGCCTTCCGGTTGGTGCTTTCCAGGGCGCTCAGGAATTGCGCCTCGGTGCTGTTCTTGGCCTGATCAAGCTCGCGCTGGGTCGGTCCCTCATTGGCGAGCTTCACCACCTCGGCGTCGATGACCCGCTGCAGCTCGGGAAGCGAATGACCGGGCCGCGCGGTCGACAGGACGGTGAAGTCACCGTCGAGCCGCTTGCTGTCCTGGAAGGCGTTCGCGTTGGTGGCGATCTGAAGGTCGTAAACCAGCTTCTGGGTGAGCCGACTGTTGCGAGCCCCGGTCAGGATGTACGCCACCAGATCGAGGGTTGCATCATCCGCCGTGCCCCCCTTGACCGTGTGCCAGTTGTAGTAGAGCCGGGGGAGCTGCACGCGGTCCTCCACGACGCCCATCGTGTCCTTCCCGAGCGCGAATGAGGGCACCGTGGGCCGGGTGATGGCCGGCCCGCGGGGAATATCGGCGAAGTACTTCCGGACCAGCGCCTTCACGTCCGCGGACTTCACGTCCCCGGCGACGACGAGTACCGCGTTGTTCGGCGCGTAGTACTTCCGGAAGAAATTCTTGACGTCCTCGAGCGATGCGGCTGAGAGGTCGTTCATCGATCCGATGACGGTCCAGCTGTACGGATGGCCCGCGGGATACACCATGCCAGGGAGGACGTCCTCCACCAGCCCGTACGGCTGGTTTTCCACCGACTGCCGCCGCTCGTTCTTCACCACGTCCCGTTGCAGATCGACCTTGGCGGAATCCATCGTCGGCAGGAGCCATCCCATCCGGTCCGCGTCGAGCCAGAGCATGAGTGGCAGCGCCGAGACGGGGCCCTGCTCGAAATAGTTGGTGCGGTCGTTGTTGGTGGAGCCGTTGTTGCTGGCGCCGGCGGCTTCGAGGAGGCGATCGAACTGCGGATACGGTGCGTGTTCCGATCCCATGAACATCAAATGCTCGAAGAGGTGCGCGAACCCGGTCCGGCCGGGCGCCTCGTCACCCGACCCCACATGGAACCAGGTGTAGGCGGTGACGATGGGAACCGAATGGTCCTCATGAACGATGAGCGTCAGCCCGTTGGGCAGGGTGTCGATGACGTACGGCACGCGCAACTGCGCGGCGGGCGCCTGTGCTGGGAGCGGAGGCGCGAGGGCGAGAAGTGCCGAGAGGAGAAGCGGGCGAGATCGATGCATGGTCAGCGGGGGATAGGGATTGGGAGTTGGGGAACGAGACTCAGGACTCAGGACTAGTGACTGACTGCAACGGGTTCCGGAGACGGCCTGCCCAGCATGTTACGAAACGCGGTGATCGGAAGCTTGAGCGCCTCCAGGGCAAGATACCCCGCTTCCCTCCGGCTGCCCGCCATGATTGGACTGGTGCGGGTCGGCGAGACGAAGGCCTCGAGTCTGGCGTAGCGGGCTTCGAGGCGCAGCCGGGCCATGTGAAAGGGATCGCTTACCAGGAGTACGCGTGCCACCTCGCGCTCCCGCATCCACTCCGCCACCGACCCCATCGATTCTTCGGTTGTCCGCCCGTCGGGGCGCACGACGATGGCGGAGTCGGGGAGCTGGGCCCGCAAATACTTGTGGCCGACCGTTGCCTCGCTCATGCGATCTCCGGGGCCGATACCCCCCGTCACCACCACCATCGGTGCGAGTCCCTCACGGTACAACTCGAGCGCGTGATCGAGCCGCGCCTTGAGCACCGGGGAGGGGCGTCCGTTGTATTGTGCCGCCCCGAGGACCACGATCGCATCGGCTCGCTCGCGCTGGTCCAGGCGGCTCACCCAGTACACCCAAAGAAAAAGGACCGCGTAGGAGATCGCGGCGAGCGCGATTACTCGCCCACCCCACCGGACGGCTCGCGTCACAGGTCGAACGATTCGCCCATCTGCGGAATCGTGACCTGGCCGACGCCCTCGTCCCGGAGGATCTGGGCCATCGCCGCCGCGGGCGCCGCTTCGCCGTGGACGACAAACGCCCGTCGCACCGGTCCGCCCAGCCGCTTGACCCAGGCCCTGAGCTCGGACCGGCCGGCGTGGGCGGAGAGTCCGTCGATCGACTGCACCTCGGCGCGGGCCTCATACATCTCCCCGTAGATCCTGACCTGCCGGGCCCCATCGTGAATGCGGCGACCGAGCGTGCCTTCGGCCTGGAAGCCGACGAACAAGACGCAGTTCTTCGGATCTCCGATGTGATTCTTGAGGTGGTGGAGGATCCTCCCCCCTTCGGCCATCCCCGACGCCGCGATGATGACCGCGGGCCCGTTCAGCGTGTTCAGGCGCTTGGAGTCCTCCACCTTCTTGACGTATTGCAGCATCGGGAAATCGAAGATCGTGTCGGAATTCGCCAGCATCTGCTCCCGGCGATCGAAGACCTCGGGGTGCATCCGGTACACCGTGGTCGCGTCCACCGCGAGCGGACTGTCCACGTAGATCGTGATGTCGGGGATTCGGTCCGCCTTCCGGAGCTGGTGCAGCGAATAGACGATCTCCTGAACCCGCCCCAGCGCAAACGCCGGAATGAGGACCTTGCCGCCGCGCGCCGCGGTGTGGCGGATGAGCTCGCCCAGCCGGTCTTCGGCACCGGCGACCGGCTCGTGGTCCCTGTCTCCGTACGTGGATTCGATGATCAGAGTGTCGATCGGCCCCGTGGGGGGATCGGGGTCGCGAATGATCGGGAGACCGTAGCGGCCGATATCTCCGGAAAAGACGATCCGGGTGTTGCCGCCTTCGGTCAGCCGGAGATCCACGGTGGCGCTGCCGAGAATGTGGCCGGCTTCGGTGTACTCGAACGCCAGGTTCTTGCGCAGGTAGTGAATCCGCCGGTAGGGGATCCCCGTGATGAGGTCCTGGACGGCGATGGCGTCGGCCAGGTTGTACAGCGGCTGGCTTTCCGGGCTGCCCTTCCCGTGACGCACCAGAAACGCCGCGTCGCTTTCCTGGATATGGGCGGCGTCGGGAAGCATGACGGCGCAGAGGTCACGAGTGGCCGGCGTGGCGAAGATCGGTCCGTGGAATCCGTGCCGCACCAGCAACGGAAGCCTGCCGATGTGATCGATGTGCGCGTGGCTGACGACGATGGCGTCGATCCGGCGGGAATCGAAGGGGAGGTTTGCGTTGAGGGCGGCCGCTTCAGCCCGGTGGCCCTGAAAGAGTCCGGCATCGAGGAGGATCCGCGCCCCGGCGGCCTCGAGCAGGTGCATCGAGCCCGTGACCTGCCCCGCAGCGCCCCAAAATGTCAGCTTGGCTGCCATGCCTGCGACCCCCTGTTGGTGAGACGTGAGACGTGAGTCGTGAGAGGGACAGGCTTTTCCGTCTCACCTCTTACCTCTCACGTCTCACCTGGTCCCAAAGATCCTGTCTCCCGCATCACCCAGTCCGGGAAGGATATACCCCTGCTTGTTGAGCTCACGATCGAGGGCGGCGGCGAACACCGGCACGGTCGGATGGGCGTTGAGCATCGCTTCGATACCCTCCGGCGCGGCGACCAGACAGAGGAAACGGATCCGCGTGGCGCCGGCCTCGCGCAGCTTGGAGACGGCGGCCACCGCCGATCCCCCCGTCGCCAGCATCGGGTCGAGGACGAAGAAATCGCGATCGGTCTCGGCGGCCGGCACTTTGAAGTAGTAGCTGACCGGAAGCAGGGTCTCGTGGTCCCGGAAGAGTCCGACATGGCCCACCCGGGCGGACGGAATCAACTGGGTGATGCCCTCCACCATGCCGAGTCCCGCGCGGAGGATCGGCACCAGGGTGAGCTTCTTCCCGGACACCTTCCGCGCGACGGTGCGCTCCAGCGGCGTCTCGATCTCCACGGTTTCGGTGGCGAGGTTGCGGGTGACCTCATAGGTCATCAGCATGGCGATCTCGTTCACCAGCTGCTTGAAGTCCTTGACCGGCGTGGACTTGTCCCGGAGGATCGCCAGCTTGTGCTGGATCAGCGGGTGCTCGAGGACGGTCAGATTGGGGAAGTCGGGGGAGTGCATCCCGACAAGATGCTGGTAGCGGACCGGCTCGGCTAGCCCGGCTGGCGCATTTTCAACGGACTGGCCGGGAGGTCGTCGATCGGTATATTCCCGGAATCCTCATCAGTTCGGAGTCATATATGCGCCGTCTCTTCGTGGCGGTCGGCCTGGTTGCCGCCGCCGTACCCGCCGCCGCGCAACCCAATCCGTTCAAAATACCCAAGGCGAACATCAAGGGCGGCGCCGAGGTCACCTATACGCTGAGTGGGGATCTCACCGGAACGGCGGTGATGGCGTTCGACGGCGACCGATGGGTGCGAAAGCAGACCGGCACGATGAAGATGATGGGAAAGTCCACCACCACGGACACCTGGACGCTGACCACGCCGGATTCGTTGTACAACGCCGATGTGGCGAAGAAGCAGGGAACCGTGATGCCCAACATGGTTCCTCTTATGGCCAAGGCGTATGACAAACTGGACGGCGCCGGCAAGAAGAACCTGCATCAGAACATGAGCGACATGGCCTCGATGTTCACGAAGCTTGCTCCCGCCAGTCTGGGCACCGTGGGCGAAGAGTTGGGGAAGAAGACATACGCCGGCCAGGAGTGCGAGGAACGAAAAATCGGGCCGGTCGTCATGTGCAGCATGAGTAAGGCGCCGATCGTGCTGCACTCCCAGACCAAACTCATGTGCTTCAACCTGGAGGAAACCGCGACCGAGGTGAAGCTCGGGTCGGCCTCCCCCGCCGCGTTCGCTCCGCCGGCCGGCGTGGCCTGGAGCCCCGACAAGCACGTGACGAACGCGGATTCGGCGGCCGAGGGAATCGTGAACTACCTCGCGAGCCAGCAATTGGCCGACTCGCTCGCCAAGGCGAAGGCGGAGCTCGCGGCGGCGCAGGCGAAGTCGGGGCAGAGCGGGGGAGAGATGCCGAAGATGACCCCCGAGCAGGAAGCGTCGATGCAGAAAGCCTGCGAAACGATGAAGAACTTCGACATGGGAAAGATGATCGCCGACGCGGCCAACAACGCCATGAAGTCGCTCGCGGCCTCCGCCAAGCAGGCGGCTGTCGACGCGGCGAAGAACGCGGCGAAGAGCAAGGTCGAGGGGATCTTCAAGAAGCCGAAGATCCCGCTCATGTAGCCGGCGCTATTCGGGGAATCCCTCGCGGGGGATTCCCCGGATCACCCGGAGGGCGTTCCGGTAGTAGATCTTCTTGAGGACGGAGTCGGGCAGCTCGAGGCCGTACATCTTCCAGAAGGCGTGGCGCTTCCGGTAATAATCGAAGTACTCGTCCCCGGTCTCGAAGACGCGGAAATAGACCGGGTACTCCTCCGCCGCATAGGTGTCCTTCCCCATCATCACGCGGTCCTGGTACTTGATCAGGAAATCCCGTGCCGCGCGCGGCTGGCGGCCCAGCTCGTAGAGCACTGCGCCCACTTCGGTGGTCACGTTGGGCAGCGAATCGAGCAGGCGCCCGAGGCGGCCCAGGTCTGCGCCCATCCAGTCGAGGTGGGCGGCGATGAACTGGGTGCGCGGGTGTCGCTTGAACACGCGGTGTTGCTCGGTCATGAGTGAATCGAACGGAGGGTAGCGCTCCGGGGGACGGGCCCGGCCGGGGATCTGGTTCAGCTCGAGCCAGCGCTCGTTGTACTTGTCGATCGGCTCGAAGAACGCCGCGGGCTCGGCGGTGTGGATGAGGACGGGAATGCCGAGCTCCCCCGCCTTGCGCCACACCGGATCGATTCGGGGATCGTCGGTGCGGACCCTCTGCCCCCGGCCGTCCTTCAGGTCCAGCCCTAAGTTCTTGAAGATCTTGAGCCCGACCGCGCCCGACTGTTTGACGTCCTGCTCGAGCTGGGCCGCGGCGCGGGAACCCCACTCCGGATCATCGATGCCGGAGAAATTGAGGTTGGCGAAGAAGACGACCCGACCCTTGTACCGGGAGTAGCTGCGGATCCCGTTGGCGAGCGCCGCACCCTGGCGGCCGCTCAGGTTGACCATCACCCGCATGTTGAGCTCGTCCATTTCGCGAAGGAGCTTGTCGAGCTGGGCCATCGACGGGTCGAGCGGCTGATGTCCATGGACATCGATGAAGGGGAACTTGGCGCGTGGCCGGGGGTGGGCTGGGACCACCAGGGTGGAGCGCGGCTCGTATTCCTCGATGCCCATGGTGGGGCGGGGCGACTGGGCCCCTGCTGCAGTAGCCAGGGCCAAGGTCGAAGCGGAAACGAGCATCGTGGAGACCGGCAGGAAGCGCATGATTTTCTTGAGGTTAGAGGGTCTGCTGGTTATATTTTCGCGCCTTCAGGCTAGGTAGCTCAGTTGGTAGAGCAGCGGACTGAAAATCCGCGTGTCGGGGGTTCAATTCCCTCCCTAGCCATACGAAACTAGCGCAGATCGAGCGGCGAAGAGCGAGGCGGGCGACCATCCCCGCTTCGCCCTTCAGCTCAACCGTGCGGCTGTACCGGGCCGCCGGAGGCGGGTGGGACGCCGCCTCTCGGCGCTAGGTGCCGTCGTCGTCGGGCTTCGCCACCCTCACTTTGAACGGCAGGTCCCCGGCGCCCAGGACCTGATCCTCGGCCGGGTTGATGAACAGGATTACCTCACGGGTATCCCGAGCGTCGACCACGCGCTCGAACCGCAGTTTCCCAGCCGGACCGCCGATGCGCACCCGGACTCGGGCCTGGTCTTCGTTTATACGTTCGAATTCGATCACTTCTTTGGTGCTGTCGGCACCGTAGACCTCGAGCCTTCGCGCAAGCAGCCGATAGTAGTCCTCGGCATACGCGGCCAGCCGGTCGCGACGGGCCTTGAGCGCGCCAACCAAGTGATCCCGTTCTGATGCCTGGTACGGCGGAGGCAACGCCGCGATCGCGCGCTCGAGGACCGAATCGGACAACCCGGACTGAACCTCCCGCGCCACCCTGACGAACTCCTCCCGACCCAGCTTGTTGAGCACCCGATGGTCGATCCGGCCTGCGGACTCCGCCAACCGCTCGATTGGAGGCAGCTTGTCGGAGAACCCCACGTAGCGCGGCAACAGCCATCGGGAGACGGCCGAGACGGCTCCATCCATCCGCGCAAACGCCCAATCGCGGTCCTCGGGAATCGGGCGCCACCGGGTGCGGCCGTCGACACGACGCCGCCCCCAACGCCACTGGCGTTCGTGCCGGTCCCAGTCTCCCACCAGGAAGTCGAGCAGCCGGACTCGGAGGTAGTACTCGTCGTCGAAGGAGCCCTCGGCATCCACCGTGAGCGAGTCGAAGACCTCCTCACCATCGATAATCCGGCTGTATCCGGCGAATCCGGGCCGGTCCCCCGTGCGCTCGTTGGCGTTGACGCTCAACAGCCCCACTCGTCCGGCGAAGACCGCCCGGTATCGCCCAAGGCCGAGTTCGTTGGGCATCACGACGGGAACCGGACGGGGCGCGGCGATTCCCAAAGCCTCTTGCAGCCCGGACACCACGACTGCCGCGAGGGGGAACTGCGCGGCCATCTGATCGTCCAGCGCGGAGAGAATCCACTTGGCCCGAATCCATCTCGGGAGCACCGGAGCCGCATTCTTCACGATGGGGCGGAAGTCGTACTCGAGACCGTTCCCGCCGGTGAAGCGGAGCCCTACGGTCTGCTTGCCGCCGATAAGCTCACGGGGCCGCAGTCCGCCGCCGACCTTGTTCAGGTCCACCACCGGGAGGCGCACCGGGACGTTCCAGAGGTGCCGGTTGAGATCGCCGGCAAAGAGCCGTCGCAGCTTGCCGGCGGGATAGCTCCGTCCCGGCGTCGCCGTGACGGAATCGGCCCCTTCGAGGAGCACGTGCGGCGGAACCGCCGCGGGGGCAAACTCGATGTCCTCGGGTTCCTTCGCGGCGACGATCGCGGCGGGGACATCCTTCGCCTCCGGCTCCGTCCACCATGGAGTTCCGGGAGCCATGGTATCGGAGGACACAGGGATGAGCTCCCGCGGGGCCTTGGAAGGACCGAGGAGCGAGGCTGAGTAAACGGTCTTGAACGCGCTTCGACCGTCGGCCATGCACTTGGCGATCTCCGCGTCGGTCCCGGCGCACTCCCGGAATTGCCGGTTTCCGGCCACGACGAAAAGGTCGACGCCGTCGTCCTTCCGAAACACCAGCTTCATGTAGCCCGGCTCGGCCGCACCGAAGACCAGGCCGGGTCCCATTTGCAGCGAGGAGACTTTGCTCCCGGCGCCGCTCACCAGCACGAAGCGCGGATCGGCGTCGTCGGCCCCGGTCAGCACCTGGAGTGAGTGATCGTGTCCGCCGGCGTAGATCAGCGGCGGCTTCTTGGTCGCCTCGAACGTTTGCCGGAGTCCCGCGAGCAGCGCATCGTAGGGCGGCGAATTGAGATCCTGCACCAGCGCCCCGGCCTCCTTGAGCACATACGCAATGCCCAGGGTGTGGTACCCCGGCATGACGGCCCCATGAGGCCCCGCGGAGTAGTAGGGATGGTGGGCCACGAGGATGACCTCGCGGTCGCGTGCTCCGTTCAGCGCCTTCATGAGTCGTTCGAAATACTGGATCCGCTGCGCGGGCGACCGCTCCTGGAGGAACCAGTGCGTATCGAAAAAAGCGATGCGCACGTTCCGGCGGAGATCCCGAACCACGGGTCCCGGATCGCTGGGGGCCGGTAGGAGAGAGACGTAGCGGCCGGCCTTCCTGCCCAGGGCGAGCTGTTCTCCCAGGTTCTGGACGCGACGGAGACCCGCTTCGCCCACCGTATTTGCCCAATCGTGGTTTCCGGTGACGAAGAGGCCCACGGTGGCGTGCTTGAGGGCTTCCGGCCCTGCCACGAGGTCGATCTGGCTCCACAAGCTGAGGGAGTCCGCCTCGAAACCGGGGTCGCCGCGGTCATGCATCCCCTGTGGGTAGACATTGTCGCCGAGGAACAGGATCGACACCGCGGAATCACGCCGGAGTGCGGCCGACCACTGCTCGATGTCGGACTGAATTGCCGGCAGCAGCGGAGTCCGGTTCTTGACCGTGGCGCCGGCGTCGCCCAGGAGGAACACGACCGCATCCACGTTGGCCGGCTCGGGGACGGGAACCGGTGTCGATTCGGGAAACTCCAGCGGGTTGATGTCCAGAAAGTTGGTGGCCCCGAACACGCCGAATGTGAAGAGTCCCAGAATAGCCACCACGCCGGCCGAGGCGGTGATCAGCGGGCTGCCCTTGATGTGTCGGGTCCGGAGTGAGGCGATGCAACCACCGGTCAGGCCGACGGCGCCGCCGATGACCGCTCCGGCCCATGGCGCGGCGCTGTCGCTCCAGGCGATCGAGCCGAGGACCGTGCCGGCCACGGCACACACGACGAGGCCCCCGAGTCCGCCGACGGTCGCCCACCCCACTCCGTGGGACCGGCGACGATGAAGCCGGTAGCCGGCCCATGCACCGAGAGGAATCGGGATCAGATCCCAGCGGAGCGCCAGCAGGTCCTCCATGGCGAAGATGTACGAGTCGAAGCGGGCTTCCAGCACCACCAGCGCAAGGGTGACCATGAAGCCGACCACGGCTCCGCCGAGGGTGGAGAAACCGGTGATGACGCCGTGCACGATCCGGTAGCGCAGGCTCCGCCGGACCTGACTCATGTCATTCCTTTCGCGCGAATACCCTTGCGCGCCCCCACCCCGGGCGTATCGTTCAACCCTCCCACCCCGGAGCGAGCGCGCCCGTGAACGCCCAGCACCCCATCGAGGTGACGGTGAACGGGACCCGCCACGCACGCGAGGTCGAGCCACGCCTGCTGCTCAGCGACTTTCTGCGGCACGATCTGGGTCTCACCGGGACCCACGTCGGGTGCGAGCACGGCGTCTGCGGTGCCTGCACGATCCTGCTCGATGGGGAGGCGGTCCGCTCCTGCCTCATGTTCGCCGTGCAGGCCGACGGACACGCGCTGGAGACAGTGGAGAATCTCGCCACCGGGGAGACATTGCATCCCATTCAGCGGGCCTTCCATGAAGCGCACGCCCTGCAGTGCGGATTCTGCACGCCAGGCATCCTGATGACGTTGATCCCCTTTCTGCGCGAGCACGCCGCTCCAGCCGAATCCGAGATCCGCGAAGCGCTTTCGGGGCACCTCTGCCGCTGCACCGGCTACGCTAATATCGTCGCCGCCGTAGCGCGCGCGGCTCGATACGGACCGAAGGCGCCCGCCGCGGACGACGCCCGGTGACTTTCGGCAGCTACATGGGCCGGCGCGTGCTTCGACTGGAAGACGCGAGGCTGCTCACCGGACGGGCGCCCTTCGTGGATGACGTGGACCTTCCGGGGATGCTCCACGTCGCCTTCCTGCGGAGCGACGATGCGCACGGCCTTCTCCGGAGCATCGATGCCAGTGCCGCGAGGCACCGCCCGGGCGTGCTCGCGGTCTATACCGCGTCGGACCTGGGCGACTACTGGCGGCCCGGGCCCCTGCTGGTGCCGCCGCCGCCGGTGCCCGGGCTGGTCTTCCATGCCGCGACCCAGGTTCCGCTGGTACGCGACAAGGTCCGGCACTGCGGCGAGCCGCTGGCCATGGTCGTGGCGGAGAGCCGGTACGTCGCCGAAGATGCGCTGGAAGACATCGTCGTGGATGTGGAGCCGCTCCCGGCGGTCGCGGATCTCGAGGCGGCGCTGTTGCCGGATGCTCCGCTGGTGCACGACCAGTTCGGCACCAACCTCGCCGCGCAGGTGCACCAGCGCAAAGGCGACTATGCCTCGGCGAAGGCCGCTGCGGCCCTGGTGGTTTCCCGGCGATTCCACTACGACCGCGGCGCCGCGGCGGCCATCGAGAACCGCGGGGTCGTCGCATCGTGGGATGCACGGGCGGGCGAGCTCACCGTGTGGGACACGACTCAGGCCCCGATCCCGATCCGGAATGGGCTCGCGTCGATGCTCGGACTCGGCGAATCGCACGTGCGGGTGATCGCCCCGTTCATCGGCGGGGGCTTCGGCCCGAAGATCATGATGTTCTACCCCGAAGAGGTGCTGGTCCCCTGGGCGGCGATGCGACTCGGCCGCCCGCTCAAGTGGATCGAGGACCGACGGGAGAATTTCTACGCAACCACGCAGGAGCGGGGGCAGATCCACGACGCCGAGCTCGCGATGTCCCAGGACGGCAGGATCCTCGGCGTGCGCGACAGCTTCCTGCACGACACGGGAGCCTACGATCCCTACGGGCTCACCGTTCCGATCAACAGCCAATGCACCCTGCTCGGCCCGTACGTGGTGCCGCATTACGACAGCGAGTTCAGGGCGGTCTTCACCAACCGCCCGATCGTGACGCCGGTGCGCGGTGCGGGCCGACAGCACGGCGTGTTCGTGATGGAGCGGCTGCTCGACATTGCGGCCCGTGAGCTCGGAATCGACCGGGTGGAGATCCGCCGCCGCAATTACATCCAGCCGGACGCTTTTCCCTATGACCACGAGATTCTTTTCCAGGATTTTCGGCCGCTGGTGTACGACAGCGGCAATTATCCCGCCGCGCTCGAGAAAGCGGCGCTGATGATCGGCTATGAGGACTTCGTGCGGGAGGAGCAACCGCGCCTCCGGCGCGAGGGGCGACACGTGGGAATCGGGCTGGTCTCGTACATCGAAGGCACCGGCATCGGTCCCTACGAAGGCGCGCGGGTGACGGTCGAGCCGAGCGGCATGGTCCGGGTGGCGACCGGGGTCGGCACCCAGGGTCAGGGGCACTTCACCACCTTCGCGCAGCTTGTGGCCGAGCAGCTCGGCGTGGACGTGGCGAGCGTCCAGGTGACCACCGGCGACACGCGGGACTTCAATTGGGGCACCGGAACCTTCGCGAGCCGGGGTGCCGTGGTGGCGGGCAGTGCCTGCCACGCCGCGGCGCTCAAGGTACGCGCGAAGGTGCTGGCCCTCGCGGCGCCGCTGCTCGGTGCCCAGGAGGGCGATCTCGAGCTCCGCGGCGGCCGGGTGGCTGTGCGCGGGTCGCCCGAGCGCGGACTCGGCCTCGGTGAGCTGGCACGCAAGGCGAATCCGCTTCGGGGCGCGGTCACGCCGGGCACCGAGCCCGGTCTCGAAGCCACCTGCTATTTCGGCCCCGATCGAGGCAACGCCGCCAGCGGCGTGCACGCCATGCGCGTCGAGGTCGATCCCGAAACCGCCGAGGTGAAGATCACCCGGTACGTCGTGGTGCACGACTGCGGGACGGTGATCAATCCGATGGTGGTCGAGGCGCAGGTGCAGGGTGGGGTGGCCCACGGCATCGGCAACGCGTTCTACGAGCAATTGATCTTCGACGACAACGGCCAGCTGATGAACGCATCGTTCATGGATTATCTCCTGCCCACGGCGCTCGACGTCCCGACGGTGGAGCTGGCCCACATCGAGACACCCTCACCGCTCAATCCTCTCGGCGTCAAGGGCGTAGGCGAGGCCGGAGCCATCCCCACCGGGGCGGCATTCGCCCAGGCGGTGGAGGACGCGCTGGCCGGAACCGGCGTCGAAATCACCGAGATCCCGCTGAGCCCGAGCCGGCTCCACCAGCTCATGGTGCGGGCACGTGGAGGCGCCCGATGATCGTCGAAGGAACCCATTTCTTTCCCGGTCCCCGGGAGGTCGTCTGGACGCTGCTGCTCGATCCGGACGTGCTGGCCAAGACGATGCCGGGCACCGCGTCGATCGTCCGGGTCAGCGACGATCGCTACGAGGGGACGATGGCGATGGGAATTGGACCGATCACCGCCGCGGTGTTCGACGTCGTGATTACGATGACTGACCGCGCCGAGCCCGAGCACTACACGATGCAGATCGAAGGGCGGGGCAAATTCGGATTCACCCGGGGAAAGGCGGCAGTGACGCTGGCGCCCGACGGGGCCGGCACGTCGATGGGCTATCAGGCCGATCTGGTGGTCGGCGGAAAAATCGCCGCGGTCGGCCAGCGGCTGCTGGATTCGGTGAGCAAGCTGATGCTCCGGCAGGGACTCGACGCGATGACGCGCGAGCTGGAGCACCGCCTCGCCGGGGGTGCGGCGTGAAGCCGCCGGTCTTCGAGTACCATCGCCCCGGCTCGCTCAACGACGCCCTGGCGTTGCTGGGTGGGCATCCCGGGGTCAAGCCGCTTGCCGGAGGCCAGAGCCTCATTCCGGCAATGAATTTCCGCCTCGCGGCACCCGACGCGCTGGTGGACCTCAACGCTCTGCCGGAGCTCAGCGGGATCGAGGAAACGGCGGACGGCGGGCTCCGGATCGGCGCGATGACGCGGCACTGTGCTGTGGAGCTGAGCACGGCGGTTGCAGCGCGCGCGCCGCTCCTCGCGGAGGCGATGCCCTTCATCGCGCACCGGCAGATCCGGAATCGCGGCACGATCGGAGGCAGCCTGGCCCACGCTGACCCCGCCGCCGAGCTGCCGGCGGTGATGGTCGCGCTCGAGGCGCGGCTGGTGCTCGCGAGCATGCGCGGCGGGCGGGTCGTTCCCGCGGCCGAGTTCTTCACCGGGCTCTTCGCGACCGCGCTCACGAAGGGTGAGCTGATCACGGCGATCGAGATTCCACCCGCACCGTTGCGGACGGGCACCGCATTCCTCGAGCTGGCGCGCCGGCACGGCGACTATGCTCTGGTCGGCGTGACCGCGGTCGTCAGGCTCGGCGCGGAAGCACGGGTCGCGGGCTCGCGAATCGTCCTCTTCAGCGTCGGCGAGGGTCCGGTGCGCGCGACGCACGCGGAGCAATCGCTCGCCGGCACCGCGGGAGATGCCACCGCGCTGCGCGCTGCGGCGGAGGCCGTGCAACGGGACATCGATCCATCCTCGGACATTCATGCGTCGTCCGACTATCGGCGCCACCTCGCGTCGGTTCTCACCCGGCGGGCGCTCACCACGGCCATGGCCCGGGCGGCGGATTCCGTGCGATGAGCGATCCGGCCGGAGTACCCGAGCAGCTGCCGGCGTCGCGCTATCTCAACGAGGACCTCGCGCCCACGCGGCTCGAGCGGCGCACCTGGAACCTGTGGCACTTCGCGTCGCTCTGGGTCGGGCTTTCGGTCTGCATCCCGACCTACATGCTGGCGGCCAGCCTGATCCAGGCCGGGATGAACTGGTGGCAGAGTCTGCTCACCATCTTTATCGGCAACGCCGTCGTCCTGGTGGCGCTCGCGATCAACGGCCATGCGGGCGCCCGGTACGGGATTCCGTTTCCGGTGTATGCCCGGGCGTCGTTCGGGCTCCGCGGAGCGCATTTCCCCGCGCTGCTCCGGTCCATCGTGGCCTGCGGATGGTTCGGGATTCAGACCTGGATCGGCGGTCTCGCGATCAGCGAGATCCTGGGCATCATCTGGCCGGCGTGGAGCGGTATCGGCGACGGGTGGAGGTTCATGGGTTTCGGGGCGCCCGCCTATGTCGGGTTCCTGCTCTTCTGGCTGATCAACCTCTGGTTCGTGTGGAAGGGCACCGAGTCGATCAAGTGGCTGGAGACGCTGTCGGCTCCTTTCCTCATCGCAATCGGGCTGGCGCTGCTCTGGTGGGCGGCCTCGGCCGTCGGCGGCCTCGGCATCCTCCTCGACCGATCCGATGCGCTGGCCGGCGCCGCCGCGTCCCGCCCCGCCGGCGGATTCTGGAGCGTACTCTTCCTTCCCTGGGTGACGGCGATGGTCGGATACTGGGCGACGCTCTCGCTCAGTATCCCCGACTTCACGCGGTTCGCCCGCAGCCAGCGGGAACAGCTGTTCGGACAGGGGCTGGGGCTCCTCACCACCATGCCGCTCTTCGCGTTCATCGGGATCGTGGTCACCAGCGCCACGGTGATCCTCTACGGGACCGCGATCTGGAATCCGGTGGAGCTCGTGGGGCGCCTCGCCGCGGAACGGGAGAGTGTGGTGCTGCCGCTCATCGCGCTGATCGCTATCCTGGTGGCGACGCTCACGACCAACATCGCGGCAAATGTCGTCGCCCCGGCCAACAGCTTCTCCAATTTCAGTCCCCGTCGGCTCAGCGTCCGGGCCGGCGGAGTGATCGCGGCGGTGATCGGCGTGCTGATCCTGCCCTGGAAACTGCTCGAGGCCTACCAGATCTGGCTGATCAGCTACTCCGGGCTGCTCGGCGCCGTCGGCGGGGTGATCATGTGCGACTATACAGTGCTCCGGCGCGGCCGGCTCAAGCTCCGGGATCTCTATGATGAGCGGGGCGGGTACGCATACACCGGGGGCGTGAACCGGCGCGCGATCGTGGCCGCGGCGCTCGGTGCACTGACGCCGCTCGCCGGGCTCCTGGACGCGGGGCTGTCGTTTCTTTTCAGCGGCGCCTGGTTTTCCGCGACGCTGGTGTCGTCGCTGGTGTACTACTTCCTCATGCGGCCGGCCCTCGCGCGGACCGCCAACGTCGTCAGGGAGGCGTGAATGCGGACCTACGATCTGTCCCAGCCGCTCAATCAGGAAGTGTCCTTCTGGCCCTACTACCCGCCGTTCGAGGTGAAGTACATCAAGCGGAAGGCGGAGCACGGCGTGAATGCGGACCTACGATCTGTCCCAGCCGCTCAATCAGGAAGTGTCCTTCTGGCCCTACTACCCGCCGTTCGAGGTGAAGTACATCAAGCGGAAGGCGGAGCACGGCGTGAATGCGCAATACATCCAAACCTCGAACCACATGGGGACCCACCTCGACGCGCCCCGCCACTTCGTGACGAATGGGCGGACGATCGACGAGATACCGATCGAATGGCTCTGCGGCCCGGGCGTCATCGTGGATCTCCGGGAGGAGATGGGCGATCTCGCGGTCTACACCCCGCAGATGATCGAGAAGCGCGTCAAGGTCAAGACCGGAGACCTCTTGGTGCTCCATACCGGATTCCACCGCTACTCCCAGTTCGGCGCCGCGCCCGACGAGGAGCGTTACATCCACATGCATCCGGGCGCGCACCCGAGCATGGTGCCGTGGCTGCTCCGTAAGGGAATCCACATCTGGGGGGTGGACTGCGTCAGCACCGACCACCCGATGAATCTTCCGATCGGGCGATTTCTCGGGAAGGGGATGCACGATCACTGGGCCCGGGTGCGTGCGGCGGCGGAGGCGAAGTTCGGCGGCAAGAAAGCAGTGGACAAGATGTTCCCTGATTCCGCCTATCAGCTGACCCACAACGCGCTGTTCCCGAAGGACTGCATGCACATCGAGAATGTCGGCGGAGAGATCGACGCGCCGGAGCTGCAGAACAAGCGGTGCATCGTCGGCTGTTTTCCCTGGAAGTTCCGCGGCGGCGAAGCGGCGTTCTGCCGGACGGTCGCCTGGCTGGGCGAGTGGCCGCGGAATCCATAGGCGTCCTGGGGCTCGAACCAGCATGCGTGGGATGACTCCGCCTGTGGGCCCCCTGTCATGACGGCCCCGAGCTCCGCCATCGAGACGGCGCGCCGTGTACTCGCCGGCGAGGTTTCTCCCGTCGAGGTGGTCGAGGCGGCGCTGGCGCGCGTGGCCGAGGTCAATCCGCGCCTCAACGCGATCGTCACCCTCAACGAGCGCGCGGTCGACGACGCCCGCGTTCTCGAGCGGCGCATCGCGAAAGGCGAAGCCGTCGGCCCTCTCGCCGGCGTACCGGTCGGCATCAAGGACGTCACCCAGGTCGCCGGGCTGCGCACGACCTTCGGCTCTCCGCTCTTCCGGGACCACGTCCCGCCCGAGGACGCGCTGGTGGTGCAGCGGCTCCGATCGGCCGGCGCCATCATCCTCGGCAAGACCAATACCCCCGAGTTCGCGGCGGGCGGCAATACCTGGAACGAGGTGTTCGGGCGCACCCGGAATCCCTGGAATCCTTCGAAGAGCGCCGGCGGCTCGACCGGAGGCGGCGCAGCAGGCCTGGCGACCGGCATGATCGCCCTCGCCGAAGGCACCGATCTTGGCGGCTCGCTTCGGATCCCCGCTTCCTTCTGCGGCGTCGTGGGTCTCAGGCCCTCACCCGGTCTGGCGCCGACGCATCCTTCCGATTTCGTCTGGGATACTCTGCAGGTCACCGGGCCGATGGCGCGGAGTGCGCTGGATGTGGCCCTGATGCTCCAGGCGGTCGCCGGACCGAGTCCACTGGCACCGCTCCGGCAGCCGACGGCTGGACGCGATTTCGTCGCGGCCGTGCGACAGGGCCCAAAGCCTGGGCTTCGCGTCGCCTATTGCCCCGACATCTCGGGAATCGGTATCGATGCGGAAATCGAATTGGTGTGCCGGACAGCGGCCGTGCGATTGAGCGCCGCAGGGATTGCGGTCGATCTCATCGAGCTCGATCTGTCTGCGGGTCGCGATGCGTTCCTGGCGCTCCGCGGCCACTGGTTCTCGGCCTGGATGTCGGAGCGGCTCGATCAGCTCGAGGGCTTCGGCGTCAACGTGAAAAACAATACTCGCGCCGGGATTGCCGCCCTGGGTCGCGAGCTGGGCGCCGCCGAAACAGTGCGGGGGAAGCTCTGGCACCGCTTCCGCACGCTCTTCGAACGCTACGATCATCTGCTCACCCCGACGATGGCGGTACCGCCATTCCCCGTGGAACAGAATTACCCGGAGACCGTAGCGGGAAAACCGATGCAGACCTACATCGACTGGCTGGCGCCGACATTCGTACTGAGCCTCACCGGACTTCCGGTGGCCTCGGTGCCTTGCGGACTCGACCCGAACGGGATGCCGGTGGGATTGCAGATCGTCGGCCGCCCCGAGGGCGAGGAGGCGGTGCTCGCGCTCGCGGCTCGGGTCCAGGGAGACAATCCGATCGGGCGGCCGGGCATCTAAGCTCGCCTGCCCCGTTGCCGCGACACCCTTCAGGGGTTTCTCGGCCCGGTCGCGGGCGGCGGGATCGGCTTCGACCGGTCCTCGTACGGCCGCAGATTCCATTCGAGGAACACCCAGGTGCGATTCCAGGAATCGATCTGCTCGGGCGAGTCCACGCGCTCGAGGGTGGTCGGATCCACCCGGCGGCTGAAGGCATGGCCGACTGAACCGCCCCAGGGTGCGGGATCCACGTAGACCTTGGTCTCGGCCAGGTCCGGCTTGAGGGCGCGGAGCTTCCAGATGAGCTGCTCGTTCTCGACGAAGTCCACGTCCCGGTCGTTGGTCGCCACATGCACCAGGATGGGGACCCGGAGCTTCTCGACCTGGTATACCGGCGATCGCTTCACGTACTCGTCGCGCTTTTCGAAGGGAAGGCCGGCGAGCCCGGCCTGGGTCGCGAAGCCGCGCTGATAGCCCGGCCCCTTGTACGACAGCCGGAAGATCAGATTGGTCACCGGCACGATGGCGGCGGCGGCCTTGAAGGGGTGGGTCTCCCGAAAAACCAGATGGGCCGTGATGAATCCGCCATGGCTCCATCCCATGATGCCGAGCCGGTCCTGGTCCACGTGCGGCAGGGTCTTCAGAAAGTCCACCGCGGATGCGACGTCGTCGAGCTCCTTCCCGCCGTAGTCGATCGCGTTGTGGTGCGTCTCGCCGTACCCGGTGCTCCCGCGATACTGGGGCGTGATGACCACGTACCCCCGTTCGACGGCCTCCCGGACGAAGGGGTACATGCTCGTTCCCCAGTTGCCGTGGACGCCACCGTGCACCCAAACCATGGCCGCGTGCCCTTTGGGGCCCCGCTTGACGAGGGGCTGGAAGAGGTATGCGGGAATCGTCATGCCGTCCACACCGCTTCGGTAGGACACGATGGAGAAATCCAGCACGCCCTTGCTGCGCGCGGCCATGATGCTGTCCGCGCGCATCCGGCCGGCCACCTGCTGCTCGTAGTTTGCCCCGGGCTGATCCTCGGGCCGGTTGCTTACGTAGAGCTGTCGGATGCGGGCCGAATCCATGGCGACGGCACGTGACGGGGGCCTGTTGCCGGCGGTCGGCCGCGCGGGTTGCTGCGCCGCGATGATCGCGGGACAGGCGAGGGCCGCCACCACGGCGAGTCCGATCGCGCGGGTCGCGGAGATTCCTGACGTTGCCGGCATACATGCCTCCATGGGGGTTGCTGCCAAGCTACGCCGTGGCAGCGCCGCGCGTCAAACCCCTTCCAACCGGTGGACGGGCGACGTCAGGAAAACACGCGAGCCGCTAGAACAGCTTGGCCACCTCCGGCTTCACCACCTTGCCCATCGCGTTACGCGGAAGCGTCGCGACACAGCAGAGCGCGCGGGGCACCTTGTATGGAGCCAGCCGCGCGCGCGCCCAGGCCTGCATCTCCTCGAGAGTGAGTGCGGCGCCGGGGCGGAGCTCGACCGCCACCGACACCCTATCTCCCCACTCGACGTCGGGAATTCCGACGACCGCGCACTCCCCCACCGCCGGATGGGTTCGCAGCTCTTCCTCGATCTCGAGCGCGGAGACCTTGAACCCCCCCGTCTTGAGGATGTCCACGCTGCTCCGGCCGAGGATGCGATAGCGCCCGTCCTCCACGACGGCAGTGTCGCCGGTGCGAAACCAGCCGTCGCGGAAGGCCTCGCGCGACGCGTCGGGGCGGCGCCAGTATTCCAGGAAGACATTCGCGCCTCGAACCTCGATCTCGCCCGGCGATCCGGGGGCCGGAGACATGCCGCGGTCGTCGACCAGGCGGACCTCGACTCCGGGGAGAGGGGTGCCCACCGATCCCGGTCTTCGCTCGCCATGGAGTGGATTGGAGAGCGCCATCCCGATCTCGGTCATGCCGTAGCGCTCGAGGAGAGTATGACCGCTGATCTCCCGCCATCGCTCGAGCGTCACGACCGGCAGGGCCGCCGATCCCGACACCATGAGGCGCATGGCCCGGCATCCCGCGGACATCGCGGCTCGCATCGGAGGATCGGCGGCCTCCCACGCGGCGATCAGGCGGGAATAGATCGTCGGCACCGCCATGAACAGGGAAAGCCGGCCGGTCGCGATACGCGCCCAGGTCTCCGCCGCGTCGAACCTGGGAAGTATCTCGCAGCACGCGCCGGCCCAGAGCGCGCAGCAGACCACGTTGACGATGCCATGCACGTGATGCAGGGGCAGGACCAGGAGGATCCTGTCCTCCGCGCTCCACCCCCAGGCCTCGATCAGCGCGGTAATCTGGGCCTCGAGGTTTTCATGGGTGGTGACGACGCCCTTGGGTTTGCCGGTGGTGCCGCTGGTGTAGACCATCATGGCCCGGCGCCGGGGCTCGATGGAGGGCAGCGGCTCGGGGGCGGCGGCGAGCGCATCTGAGGTGGGCAGGAACCGGGCGCCCGCCGCGGAAGCGAGTGGCTCGATCAGTGTCACCGAGCCGGGGTCGGCGGCCACCAGTGCCGCCTCCGCGTCGCGGATGACGTAATCGAGTTCGGCCGGCGGGTGTGAGAGCGCCAGCGGCACCGCGATCCCGCCGGCTCGCCAGATACCCCACTGGACCGCGATGTGATCGAAACCCGGCGGAATGAAGTAGGCCACGCGTGCTTCGTCGAGATCGTTCCGGCCGGCCAGCAGCGCTGCTGCTACCCGCGCCGACGCGCGGAGCAGGTCGTCATAGCTGTAAGTGCCTGAGGCATCGAGGAGGCCCAACCGCGCTCCATGCCCGTGCGCGCGCTCGATCAGGGGGAGACTTTCCATGCCCCAAGAAACGGTTCGCGGCGAGCTTCGGCAAGAGCGTGTTTGAGAGCTATTCCCCCCGCAGCACCAGCGCCGGATCGGCGCGCGTGGCCCGGCGCGCAGGGACCCAGCACGCCAGCAGTGCGACGCCGAGGAAGATCGCCGTCGAGAGCGCGAGGACCACGGGATCGCCCGGCGTCACTTGGTAGAGCAGGGCGGACAGCTGCCGGGTGATGAGCCAGCCGATTCCGAGTCCCGCGGCCGCGCCGAGGCTAGCGTCCCGCATGCCGGCCCCAATGACCTCACGGGTCACCTGCCCGTCGCTCGCTCCGAGGGCGCGACGGAGGCCGATCTCACGGGTGCGCTGGGCCACGATATGCGAAATCACCCCGTAGACGCCGAGGCCGGCGAGCGCCGCCGCGAGCAGGGCGAAGAATCCCATCAGCCAGGCGCGAAACCGCTGCGAGCCGGTCGCATCCCGCACGACATCCGCCATCGTGCGTAGCCCGGTGAGCGGCAGCTCCGGGTCGAGATCGGCGACGATTCTCCGCAGCTCGGGCGCCGCCGTCATCGGCGGAATCCTGGTTCGCAGCACGATTGCTACCTCGTCCACCGCGACCTGGTCGGACAGGGCGTAGACGATCGGACGAGGATCCTGGTCGAGCCCTCGCTCGCGGACGTCGCCTACCACGCCGACGATTGCTCCTTCCGGGCGGTCGTCACCCGGGCGCACTCCGAGCCGGATGAAATGGCCGAGGGGTTTCCCGTCGGGCCAGTAATGCCGCGCGGCCGTGGCGCTCACCAGGACGACCGGACGGCTCCCGCGACGATCGTCGGAGGTAAAGCCGCGCCCTGCCATGATCGGGATCCGCTGCGTCGCGAAGTAGTCCCGGCTCACCACCCGGACCTGGGCCGACTGCCTGACCCCATCCGGCACGGGCACGCTGTCGATCGTGAAGCTGCCGCTCCATCCGAATCCGGTGAGGGGCAACCCAAAGATGAGCGAGGCGGATTCCACTCCCGGCACCGCTGCGGCCCGAGCCAGCAGCGCGCGCTGGAATTGGACGATACGCTCGCTCGACGGATACCGTGCGCCGGGGAGCGAGACCGACGCGATCAGCGTCGCGGAGGGATCGAGCCCCGGATCCACCGACTCCAGCCGCTCCTTGCTCTTGATGAGGACTCCCGCGACCGCGAGGAGAGCGAGCGCCACCGCCGTCTCCGCAGCGATAAGCCAGCGGTGTAATCCCCGGTGGCTCCCGACATTCCGCGCTCCGGGACCGGAGAGCGCGCTCCGGAGATCGGCCCGGAGAATTCGGCGCGCCGGGGCGAGGCTCACGAGGATCGCCACCAGCGCGGTGATGCCCAACGTGAAGACCAGCGCAGGCGCGTCGAGGCGCACTTCATCGATTCGGGGCACCCCCTCGGGCGCCAGGCGACGAATGAGCTCGGTGCCCAGCAAAGCCACCGGCACGGCCACGACCGCCCCGATCGCCACGAGCACAAGCACTTCGCTTGCGCCATGCCACACCAGTCGCCCGCGTCCCGCGCCCAGCGCGGAACGGACCGCGACCTCGGCACTGCGCCCGACCGAACGCACCAGCACGAGGTTGGCGACGTTCGCGGAGGCGAGCAGCAGGAGCAATCCGACCCCGATCATCAGCAGGAGCAGTGTCGGCCTCGCGTCGCGCACCACGTCGTCAAGCAGCGGGCGGAGGAGCACCGTCCATCCGGTGTTCGTCCTGGGAAAGTCGCGTTCCAGCCGTCCCGCGAGCGTGACCATCTCGCCGCGGGCCCGGTCAAGCGTGGCCCCGTCGGTGAGACGGCCGGCGACGGTCAGATAGTGCGCGCCGCGCTGCGAGGCCACGTCGGCAGGCATCTGAAAGGGAAGCCACGCATCACTCTTCCGCGCCGGGAAGGTGAATCCCGGCGGCATCACCCCGATGATCTCGCGACTCTCCCCGTCCAGCGTCCACCGCTTTCCGAGCACGTCGGGCGTGCCGCCGAACCGGGTGGACCACGTACCATGCGAAATCAGCACGACGCGCGGCGCCCCCCGCTCGAACTCCGCCGGGACGAACACGCGTCCCAGGACGGGGCGGATGCCGGTCACTTCGGCGAACCCGGATGTGACCGCCGTGGCGGGGACCTGCTCAGCGGGACCCAAGCCGGTTGCCGCGGCCTCGTACTCGTACCAGGCGACCAGGGCCTGGAAACTGCCGGCATCGCGCGACCAATCGAGAAAATCCGGAGCCGAGACGGAGAACTCCGGCCACCCGGCGGCCGCATTGCTGGAGTAGAGTGCCACGAGCCGGTCGGGTGACGAGAGGGCGAGGGGACGCATCACGACCCCACGGAGGACGGAGAAGACCGTGGCGTTGAGCCCGATACCCGTGGCGAGCACCAACACCGCCGTCAGCGTGAATGCCGGGGCGCGGAGGAGGCCGCGTGCGGCGAGCCGTAGATCCTGTAGTATCCCGGTCCACCGTTCTTTCCGCCGCCGCTCCCGTCGCTCCGCCTGGTCGATGCTCCGGCATTCGAGGGCATATCGGTCCAGCGGTCCGAAGCGGGTTTCCGCCTCCCGTTGCGCGGCCTCCGGCGAAAATCCGCTCCGGACCAGCGCGTCCGCCTTCATCTGGAGATGCGCCTCGAACTCGGCCGCGATGTCCTCGGCGGGCGCCGGCTCCTTGCCGCTCAATCGGAACAGCCGCCGCAGATCAGCCACCGGCGCACCTCACCGTTCGGCGGTGCGCAAGACCCTGCCCACCGCGCTGACGTAGCGATCCCACCTCGACACCTCGGCCCGCAGCTGGGCGCGCCCCTTCCCGGTCAGGCGATAGTACTTGGCCTTGCGGTTGTTTTCGGAGAGACCCCATTCCGATTCGACCCAGCCGCGCCGCTCCAGGCGGTGCAAGGCCGGGTACAGCGCGCCTTCCTCGACGAGGAACTCCTCGCCCGAGCGCTCCCGGATCCATGTCGCTACGGCATATCCATGCCCGGTGTCCCAGGAGAGCGCCTTGAGGACGAGCAGATCGAGGGTGCCCTGCAGCAGGTCGAGCGGGGTCACGGGGTCTCCCATAAATATCTTATGGCAACATCGGGTCGCTTCCATAAGATGTCAAGGGGAAAGAGAGCCTTCAGCCCTCAGCCGTCGGCTTTCAGCCTTAAGTTTCTGAATGCGCATAACGCCGATTTTCCTGTTCGCCTTCCCCGCGGCCGCCGGCGCCCAAGCCGCTCCGCGTCCAACGACGCCTGCGCTGGCCCGTGCGCTGTCCGAGGTTCGCGCCGAGTTCTCCGGCCAGCGCGCGCTGGCCAGCACCGCATTCGTCGAGCAATTCTGGCGGCTGCCGGGAAACACCGGATTCAACGCCAGCCTGTTCCATGTCGCCGCCATTCTGGACAGTGCGGGCTTCGTTTCGGAGGATCGCGCCCCCGCCGCGGCACGCCTCACCTACCGGATGGAACGTCGACCCATGCGCGGCCGGCCCACCTGGGAGCCGATTGACGGCTCCCTCACCATCGTGGGCCAACCGGAGCCGATTCTTCGCTACGCCACCAATCGTCACATGCTCGGCATGTATTCGGCTGCGACTCCACCCGGCGGAGTCGAAGGCGAGCTCGTGGACGTGGGGAGGGGCAGCGCCGCCGATTTTTTCAGGGTGAGCGTCGCCGGGAGAATCGTCCTGGGGGAGGCGCCGCTCCGGAGTCTCTGGACCGAAGCCGTGAAGAAGCATGGCGCCCTCGGCGTGCTGGCCTACTCCATGCCCTCGTACACCAGGCCGGAGGTGAATCGCAGGTCCATCCAGTTCACCGGCATTCCCTGGGACTCCACCGCGCCGGGATGGGGGATCGCGCTCTCGTTCTCCGCGCGTGAGTCGTTGCGGGCGGCGCTGGCGCGAGGACCCGTCAGAGTTCGCGCCGAGCTTTCAACCAGGATATACCAGGCCGAGGAGCTCACCCTCGTCGCCGAGGTCCGGGGAAGCCGCGCGCCCGAAGAACGGTTCGTGTTCAGCGCGCACATCCAGGAACCGGGTGCCAACGACAATGCCTCCGGGGTCGGCGCGCTCGCCGAAGTGGCGCGGAGCCTGGCCGTGCTGGTGCGACAGGGCAAGCAGAATCCCGGCCGGACCATCACGTTCCTCTGGGGCGACGAGACCGCATCGACCGACCGATTCCTCAGGGAGGATTCGCTCCGCGCCGCCGGCGTGCGGTGGGGGATGTCGCTCGACATGGTGGGAGAGGATGTGCACCGGACCGGGGGGACCTTTCTGATCGAGAAGATGCCCGACCCGTCGGCGGTCTGGACCCGAGGTGAGGACCGGCATACCGAATGGGGCGGCGACCCGCTCACGGTGGCCCAACTCACGCCGCACTATTTCAACGACTTCGTTCTGAATCGGTGCCTGGACCAAGCGGAGGGTTCCGGGTGGGTGGTACGAACCAATCCGTATGAAGGCGGAAGCGATCACGTGCCGTTTCTTCGGGCTGGGAAGCCCGGCCTTCTGCTCTGGCATTTCACCGATCAGTTCTATCACACCGACGGAGACCGGATCGGCAACGTCAGCCCGACGGAGCTCGCAAACGCCGGAATCTGCGCGCTGACCACGGCGCTTGCGCTGACGTCGGCGGATGGAGAAATGGCGCGCTTCGTGGCGGGAGAGGTCGAGCGGGCCGCCGTGGAGCGGCTGGAGCGAGAGGCGGCGCTCGGCGCTGTTCTGGCGACCAGGGAGAGCACCCGGGACAGGGAGCTTGAGATTTTGCGCGCCTGGGCCGATTGGTACCGCGGTGCGCTGGATCACATCCGCGACATCGAAATCGGCGGCGCGTCCGCCGCCACCCTCAGCAGAATCGCCAGTGCGAAGCAGGCGGTGGACCGCGCGTTCGAAGCCGCCCGCCGCAAGATCGTGGTCGAGTAGTGACTTTGCGCCTTTGCGCCTTTCCGCCCTATTCCTCCCTCAGCGTTACCGCGGGATCCACACGCAAGGCACGGCGAGCTGGAATCCAAGCTGCGCCGGCGGCGACAGCGATCAGCGTCACCGCTCCGAGTGCGAGGGTGATGGGATCATTGGGGGACAATCCATAGAGCAGGTTGTCGAGGAACCGCGTCGTGAACAGTGCGGCGATCAGGCCCGCGCCGACACCTGCGAGCACGAACCGGAGGCCTTCACCGAGTACCAGCCTCGCGATGGAGGCGCTGGTCGCGCCGAGCGCCCTGCGGACCCCGATTTCCCTGGAGCGCTGTCCGACGAGATAGGCGAGCACGCCATAGAGCCCGATGGCGGAGAGTACCACGGCGAGTGCGGCGAGGAGTGCGAGCAGCAGCATCGGATAGCGCCGGTCGGCGGTCGTCGTCGAGATGCGCGATTCGAGTGTCTGGGCGCTCAGGACCGGGAGCGCTCCGTCGAGCGCGGCGATCTCGGCCTTGACGGCGGGTGCCAGCGCCTCCGGGTTGCGCACCGCCCGTACCACGAGGGTCATGTACCCGAAGGGGAATTGGCGGAAGGGATAGATCGCCAGCGGCGACGGATCCACGTCGAGTCCGTCCCGGCGCATATCGCCGACGACCCCAACGATCGTGAGGACCGAGTCGGGCTCGGCATACGCGATTTTGACCCGCTGCCCGACAGCCGATGCACCGGGAAAACTTCGCTTGGCGAACGTTTCGTTGACCAGAATCACTCGTGGCGAGTCGAGCCGGTCGCCCGGTGACAATCCGCGACCCTCGAGGAGCGGGGTGCCCATCGCCCCGATGTAGTCGGGATCGGCGACGTTCAGCTGTGTGACGGGCGCCTGCCCCGGAGCGGGCTCCGGACGACCGACGACCGAGAAGTTGGTGGCGGGCGTAAACCCGCGGAGCGGAAGAAAATTCACCATCCCCACGGCAACCACGCCCGGCAACCCGCGCACTCTCCCGGCCAGTGTCTCATAGAACCCGATCTGCTGTTCGGCTCTGGCATAGGCTTCTCCGGGCAGGTCGAGCTCGATCGTCAACACGCTGCGCGGGTCGAAACCGGGATCCACCCGCAGGAGATTCCGCAGCGAGCGCACCGTGAGCCCTGCTCCGGCGAGGAGCATGAGGGAGAGCGCCACCTGTACCGCCACGAGCACGCCGCGAAGCCGTCTCGCCCGCGGTGCCGATCCGGTCTCTCCTCCACGGCGTGACAGCGGCTGGCGGAGCGCGTCCTCGCGCAGCGCCAGCGCGGGAGCCAGACCGAAGGCGATTCCGGCCAGCGCCGTGAGGACCACGGCGAAGCCGAGCACGCGGAGGTCGAGGCCGACCTCTTCGAGGCGGGGAATCTGAGTGACCTTGGCATTCACGAGTGCGCGCACCCCGGCGACAGCAGCCAGCACCCCCAAGGTTCCTCCGGCGCCCGCCAGCACGAGCCCCTCCACCAGCATCTGGCGCATGATCCGCGAGCGGGAAGCGCCGAGGGCGGCGCGGACCGCGAGCTCGGTGCGGCGCGCGAGCACCTGACCGAGCTTGAGATTGGCCACGTTGACGCATGCGATGAGCAGCACGGAGGCGATCGCGCCGGCGAGCAGGAGCAGGATGGGTCGCGCCTTTCCGGTCACCTGCTGCTCGAGCCCGACTACACGGGCTGTCCACCCGGTGTTGAACGCGGTGTGCTCCGTCTCCAGTGCTTTCGCGACGCCCTTGAGTTCGCGGTCGGCCTCCTCGACCGCCACGCCATCCTTGAGACGGCCGATGACCATCGCGTACCGGCCCCGGCGCGTCCGGAGCTCCGTCCGCATCGTCCACGGCTCCCAGTACTCCTCGGTGCCAGTGGCCCGGAACTCCTTCGGCATGACTCCCACCAGCAGCGCCGCACCCTCGCGCGTCGGAATGGGTTTTCCGATGATCGTGGGGTCGCCCCCGAACCGGCTGGTCCACATGGCGTGGCTCACAACCAGCGCCCGGACGGCTCCGGTGAGCGTGTCGTCCGGCACGAACCCGCGCCCCAGCATCGGGCGCGCGCCAAGCACCGTGAAGTAGTTCGTGGAGACGGTCTTTCCGTACACCATGTCGGGTGAGCTGCCGGTGAGGGCAACGCTCGACCAGGTGTAGATCGCCATTTCCGCGAAGCCTCGGGACCGGTCGCGCCAGTCGAGAAAATTGGCGGGAGAGACGACGTTTTCCCGCTTATCACGCTTGATATTGTGCTCCCATACCTGCACCAGGCGGTCAGCTCCAGGATAGGGGAGCGGCCGCAGGAGCACCGCGTCGAGCACACTGAAGAGGGCGGTCGTAGCGCCGATGGCCAGCATCAGCGTGAGGATGGCGGCGGCGGCGTAGCCGGGCTGGCGGTGTAACCCGCGGATGGCGTAACGCAGGTCCTGGAACAAGTGATCCAGTGCCGGCGGAGACCACACGGCGCGCGCCGCTTCGCCGACCTGGGCGCGATTGCCGAGCCGGCGCTGCGCCGCATACCTCGCCTCGGTGGCGTCGGCACCCAGGTGCCGCGCGTCTTCGGCGGCCATCTCTTCATGGAACCTGAGCTCGTCTCGAAGATCAGCCTCGAAACGGCGGCGGCCGATGAGATGGGCGAGGCGTCGGAAGAAGCTGCTCATGCCGGCCGCACCACGCTCCGCACCGCGGCGACCAGCTGGTCGAAGGCGGAGACCTCGTGGGCCAGCTGGCGGCGGCCTCCTGGGGTGAGCGAGTAGTACCGCGCCCGCCGCTTGGTGGGACTCAGCTTCCACTCGGCCTTGACCCAGCCCTTGAGCTTGAGGCGTTGCAAGGCGGGATAGAGCGAGCCCTCCTCCACCTTGAGCGCGGCGGCGGACAGCCGGCCGATGTGGCCGGCGATCCCGTAGCCGTGCATCGGCTGGATCGAGAGGGTCTTGAGAATCAGCAGATCGAGGGTGCCGGGGAGGAGCTCGACCCGGAGCGGATCGCGGGGTGCAGCCATAGTGAGTCAACCCATAGGTAGGCTATGGATTGATAAGCTATGGACGTCTCCACCGGGTGTCAAGCGGCGTTCAGCGCGCGCGGGTCGCGAGCCAGGCGCTGAGGGGAACCAGGATGTGGAGCCCGGCGCCAAGCAGAACGCCGGCCGCGACACCGGCCGAGGACCACCGCAGCCGGGCGGCCCGGATGATCCGGAGCCCGAGCGGGATCCAGAGCAGAGTCCCCGTCACCAGCCCCGGCGAATAACTCCACGTGATGAGGCTCGCGACCACATGCGCGGTGCCGTTGATCAGGACCGCGGTGCCGAGCGGGACGACCAGCCATTGCGCTGGAGTGAACAGCATCCCCGCCACCACACCCGCCGCCATCACTCCGAAGAATGTCGCGTTGAGACGAAGAAACACTTCCGGTGTGAAGGTCAATCCGGTATGGGCCTGTGCCCAGGCCGGAAATCCGAAAGTGTACTCCTCGAGGATGTGCAGGGCGTAGGTGGCCAGCAGGAGGATGCCCAGCTGGACCATTCCGTTCGGGCGGGAAGCAGGAGAGACGGACATTACGGAAGCTACTCTCTAAATTCCGCCCGATGGCATCCTCTCTCCATTCCTGCTACGCCGTCACCCCGCCCGGGATCGAGGCGCTCACCGCCGCCGAGCTCACGCAGCTCGGGATTGCCGCCGGCACTCTCGAGCCGGGCGGACTCGAATTCGAGGCGACCCAGGCACAGCTCTATACGGCGAACCTGGAGCTGCGGACCGCGAGCCGCATCGTGGTGCGGATGGCTCAATTCCCGGCCCGGGCGTTCTACGAGCTGGAGCGAAAGGCCAGGCGGGTGCCCTGGGACGAATTCCTCGCCCCGGGAACACCGGTGCGGTTCCGGGTGACGAGCAGAAAGTCGAGACTCTACCATCTCGATGCAATCGCCGAACGGCTCTACAACTGCGTGAACGGTGAACGGTCAACGGTGAGTGGGACCAGCCCCCACGGTGACGAATTGGACAACGACGCGAATGTTCCTGAGCAGCTGTTCGTGGTCCGTCTGATCCGCGACATCGTCACGATCAGCGCGGACAGCTCGGGGGCGCTACTCCATCGGCGAGGGTATCGCCTCGCCGGCGCCAAGGCGCCATTGCGTGAAACGCTGGCGGCCGCTGTCCTGCTGGGGGCCGGCTATCGAGAGGACATGCCGCTGGTTGATCCGTTCTGCGGCTCCGGTACGCTCCCGATCGAGGCTGCCCTCATCAGCCGCCGAATCGCGCCCGGACTCCGGCGCCGATTCGCATTCGAGCAGTGGCCGGGGTTCGACCCGGCGGTGTGGAACGAGCTCAGGTCGGAAGCGACGGCCCGAATCCGGCCCGAGGCCGGAGCGCCGATCATCGGCAGCGACCGGGATGCCGGTGCGATCGCCGCGGCGCGAGGCAACGCGGAGCGGGCTGGCGTCGGGATGGATGTCGTATTCAATGAGGAGGCGATTTCGAGCGTCACGCCGCCGCCCGGTCCGGGACTCCTCGCCACCAATCCACCCTACGGAATCCGAATCAGCGGCGACAACGATCTGCGCGACCTCTTCGCACGATTCGGAACGCTGGTTCGGGAGCGCTGGTGGGGTTGGACCATCGCGATGATCTCCGCCGGCGGAATGCCGGAACGTGAGATGCGCATGCCGTTCGAGACCCGGTGGGAAACCAACAATGGCGGTATCCCCATCCGCCTGCTCGTCAGCCGCCCGGGAGCTCGCTCCGGATCCGGGTGAGGAGTGCCTTCGTCTTTGCGACGCCTTCCCGCTCGCCGAGCCGCTCGCCTTCGTACTCGATGCCGATCCAGCCATGGAAACCGGCGCCGGTCACGATGCCGAGCATGCGCCGGAAATCGATGGTGGTTTCCCCGCCTTGCGCATCGAAATCGAAGGACTTGGCGCTGACCGCCTTCGCGTAGGGCATCATATCGGTAACGCCCTGGTACCGGTCGTAGTTCGTAAAATTGCCGAAGTCGGGCAGCGTGCCGCACCGGGGATGGTTGACCAGCTTCATCACCCCAGCCAGCCATGCCCCGTTGGACGATAGCCCGCCGTGGTTTTCCACGATGACGTTGATCTGGCGAGTGTCGCCGTACTCGGTAAGCGCGCGGAGACCGTCGGCGGCGAGCTTCTGCTGTTCCTCGAAGCTCCCCTTGCTCTCCGCGTTGACCCGGATCGTGGCGCAGCCGAGGGTTGCGGCGGCATCCACCCACCTGCCGTGGTTCTCGACTGCCTTCCGCCGCACCGCGGCGTCGGGGTCGCCGAGATCCCCTTCCGCGTCGATCATGATGAGATGCTGATAGACGCCGTAGTCCTTTGATCGGCGGTTCATCTCCGCGAGATATCCGGCGTCGGTTGCCTTCTCCTTGAAAAAGGTGTTGACGTATTCGATCGCCTCGAGATCGAATTCCCGGCGCGCCACCTTCGCGAAGTCGAGGTGATCAAGCTGCCCATTCCGCAGCGCCCTGTGCAGCGACCACTGGGCGAGGGATATCTTGAACGGCAGCTCCGCGGGCCGGGCCGCGACTCGACCGGGAAGGGGTCCCGCCAGCAGCACGCCGGCGGCGGCTCCCGACGCGCGGCTCAGGAATTCCCGGCGGCTGACCTGGTCCGGCATAGCTCGTATCTCCTGGGCGGGTTCTCCTATTCTAGTCCGGCAGCTCACCCGGCAACAGCGGAGGTGGAGTGGCGGGATCGTGGCGCATCGGAGTCTGCTCCTGGTCGCTCGAGCCAATGGACGTTGACGCGCTCGTGGAGCGTGCCTGCGCGACGGGAGCCACTTCGGTTCAGCTCGCGCTCGATCCGCTCCGGCTCGGTGTCATGGGCGTCGAGGAGACGCGGCGCCGTCTGTGGGAAGCCGGACTCTCCCTCGCTTCTGGAATGATCGCAATGGAGGGCGAGGACTATTCGACCCTCGCGTCGATCCGCGAGACCGGTGGTGTCGCTCCGGACGCCACCTGGGCGGCCAATCGCAAGGCGGCGAAGGAGCTCGCGGACATCGCCGGGGAGCTGGGTATCGGACTCGTCACCCTTCATGCGGGATTCCTCCCCGACACTTCGCGACACCCCCGGTGGCAGCTGATGGTGGACAGGCTCCGCGAGGTCGCGGGGCTGTTCGGCGAGCGGGGAACGCAGGTGGCGCTGGAGACCGGGCAGGAGAGCGCGATCACGCTTTCCCGGGTACTCGAAGCGCTGGCACGGGAACGGGTCGGGGTGAACTTCGATCCGGGCAACCTGATCCTCTACGGAAGTGGAGATCCTGTTCCGGCGCTTCACCTGCTGGGGCCGCGTGTTCTGCAGGTTCATGTCAAGGACGCACTCCCGGCGCTCAACGAGGGAACCTGGGGAACCGAGGTCCCGGTTGGGCGTGGGGCGGTGGACTGGGCCGCCCTGCTCGGCGCCCTCCGCCAGTGTCCCGAGGTCACGACGCTGGTCATCGAGCGCGAAGCCGGGACCGACCGCGTGGACGATGTCGCGGAGGCCCGCCGCTTTCTGGAGTCAGTCCTCGGATGAGTCTTGCCGCGGGCACGCTCGGCGTGGGCATCATCGGGGCGGGGTTCATGGGCCGGACCCATGCGGCCGCTTACCTCGCAGCGCGAGTCGCAGGGCTTCCCGTGGCACTCCGCGCGGCGACGGGGGACCGGGAGGCCGCGTTTCCGGGAAATCCCCCGAGAGCGCCGGACGCCGGATCGCTTTTGGCGCGGAGCGACATTCACGCCGTGAGCATTTGCACCTACACCGACAGTCATGTCGAGCTGGCGCTTGCCGCGCTTGCAGCCGGAAAGCACGTCCTCGTGGAAAAACCGGTCGCGCTGCAACGCGGCCAGGTGGAACGGCTCGCGGCCGCGGCGCGCGGTTCCGGGCTGGTCTGCATGCCGGCGATGTGCATGCGGTTCTGGCCCGGATGGCCCTGGCTCCGCGAGCGCGTGGTCGCGGGATCGTTCGGGGCCGGCCTCGCCGCCGAGTTCACCAGGCTGTCGGCCCACCCCTCGTGGAGCGCCGAGTTCTACGGTGATCACCGGAGATCGGGAGCCGCGTTGTTCGATCTTCACATTCACGACGTGGATTTCGTCCGGTGGTGCTTCGGCGATCCGTCGCTGGTTGCGAGCACCGGCAACCGTGAGGACGTGCGCACTTCGTACCACCTCCCCGCCGGTCCACCGGAGGTTTCCGCGCGTGGTGCGTGGCTGGACGATCCGGCGACACCTTTCGTGATGCGTTACACCGTTCGCTTCGAGGAGGCCGAGGTTTGTTTCGATCATGGCGACTCGTCGCCGCTCCGCGTCTGGCGCGGCGGGGCGAGCGAGGCCGTCGACCTTCCTTCGGAGAGTGCGTACGAGGGGGAAGTGCGCCACTTCGTTGAGCTTGTCCTGGGCCGCACCGCCCAGCCGGTCGCCACCCTCGAAGAGGCGGTTGCGGTCACCGCGATTCTCGAGGCCGAAGAACGTAGCCTGGCGTCTGCCGGCTCCGTGGCGTCGGTCTCCCCGCTGCGGTAGGTTGGAGGTCTCATCTCCATGCCTCGTTCCTTCGGAATCGCGCTCATCGGCCAGCAGTTCATGGGCCGGGCCCACAGCAATGCGTGGGGCCAGGTCGCCAAGTTCTTCGAGGTGCCCTTGGCGCCAAGGCAGCTCACGATCATCGCCCGCGACGCGGCGACGCTCGGACCGTTCGCCCTGCGTTGGGGTTGGGAGCGTTACGCCACCGACTGGCGAATCCTCGCCGAAGATCCGGAAATCGAGCTGGTGGACATCGCCACGCCCAACCATGTCCACGCCGAGCCCGCGATCGCGATGCTCGAGGCGGGGAAGCACGTCGCCTGCGAAAAGCCGCTCGCCGGCACGCTTCGGGATGCGCGCGCCATGAGGGACGCCGCCCGCCGGGCACCGGGAAAAACCTTCGTCTGGTTCAACTACCGGCGCTGTCCGGCAGTCGGCCTGGCGTGGGGCCTGGTCAGGGACGGCGCGCTCGGCCGGCTCTTTCACGTGCGCGCCCGCTATCTGCAGAGCTGGGGGGGGAAGGAGACCCCGCTGCTCTGGCGATTCCGGAAATCGAAGGCCGGCTCCGGCGCGCATGGCGATCTCAACGCCCACATCGTCGACCTGGCGCGATTCATCAGCGGGGAGGAAGTCACGTCGATCGAGGGTGCGGTCGCCCGGACGTTCGTTACCAGGCGAAAAGTCCCCGGCTCCCGCCGCATGGGTCGGAGCACCGTGGATGACGCGGCGCTCTTTCTCGCGACCATGAGCGGCGGGGCGGTGGCCAGCTTCGAGTGCTCCCGCGTTGCCACCGGCCACCTGAACGACAATACCATCGAGCTCAACGGCGAGCGGGGAAGTCTGCGCTTCTCTTTCGAAGACATGAACGTGCTCTGGTACTTCGACGCGATGCTCCCCAAAGGCACCCAAGGGTGGCGCCGGATCATGTGCACCACCGCGGGAGAGCATCCCTACGTCGCGAGCTGGTGGCCGGAGGCCCACCTGCTGGGGTACGAGCACGGTTTCGTCAACATGGCGGCGGACATCCTGCGGGTGCTGGGGCGCCGCCGCCCCGAATTGCCGCTGCCCGACTTTGCCGAGGCGTACGAGACCCAGCGGGTGCTCGAGGCGGCGATGCTTTCCGCGACGGAGCGGACCGCGGTCCCTCTGCGAGAGGTCAAATAGTGCACCGCTCACCTCTCACCTTTCACCGCCCACCTGCATGACGCGTCCCGTTACGCTCTTCACCGGCCAATGGGCCGACCTGCAGCTCGAGACACTCGCGGCCAGGGCAAAGGCATGGGGCTATGACGGTCTCGAACTGGCCTGCTGGGGAGACCACTTCGATGTCCGTCGCGCGGTCGAGGAGCGGGGGTATGTGCGGGAAAAATGGCAACTCCTCCGTGACCACGGACTCTCCTGCTTCGCGATCAGCAATCACCTCGTCGGCCAGGCGGTGTGCGACCGGATCGATGCCAGGCACCAGGTGATTGTACCTGCGCACGTATGGGGTGACGGTGATGCCGAGGGGGTGCGGCGACGCGCGGCGGTGGAAATGGTCGACACGGCGAAGGCGGCGCGGCGCTTCTTCGACGCGGCGCCGGCCCTCGTCAAGCGGCATCTCGCCTCGACCGGCCGCACGGTGGTCAACGGCTTTACCGGGTCCAGTATCTGGAGCAGGATCTACTCCTTTCCGCCGAATCTGCCCGGTGATATCGACGCCGGATTCGCCGATTTCGCGCGGCGGTGGCGGCCGATTCTGAATGCGTACGCAAAGCTGGACGTTTCCTTCGCGCTCGAAGTCCATCCCGCCGAGATCGCGTTCGACATCGCTTCCACGCGGCGCGCGCTGGCGGCGGTCAAGCATCACCGGTACTTCGGCTTCAATTTCGATCCTTCGCATTTCGGATATCAGGGAGTGGACTATCTCGGATTCCTGCGCGAATTCGGCGCCCGGGTCTTTCACGTCCACGTGAAAGACGTCTGGTGGAGTCCGGTGCCGACCGAGGCGGGGACGTTTGGTGGCCACACCGAGTTCGGGGCGGCGGGACGCAACTGGGACTTCCGCACGCCGGGCCGGGGGCGCATCGACTTCGAGGCGGTGGTACGCAGCCTGAACCAGCTCGGATACGCCGGTCCGCTTTCGGTCGAGTGGGAAGATTCCCACATGGACCGCGAGCACGGCGCCGCCGAGGCGCTCGGATTCGTACGGAAGCTCGATTTTCCGGCGGCGGGACGGGCGTTCGATGCCGCATTCGGCCGGCCCGGCTCGAAGCGAAGGGGCTAGGTCGTGCTGATGATCACGCTGTCGAAATCGCGATCGGGCAGATACAGAATCTGGATGGGGTCGGTCACCCCGGTAACATGGTCCGGAGATGGCGGGGACGCGAGAGCGGCGCGAAACGGCGGGTGTTGACGGGATGGCCGCTTGTGCCGACCATACACTGATGAAATGGCCCGCCCTCGCTTTGGCCGGACTCGGTTTTGTCGTCGGCGGAGGTCCCCGAGCCGGGCGGGAGGACACGCCGCGGGTCTCGCCGAACGACAATCGACAGCCCGCGGGAGCAATGCGGCGCGATACCCTGGTCCTGCACCTCGTGGTACGGAGCGCCCAGTGGTATCCCGAGGCGAAGGACGGTCCCCACATCGCGGTCGAAGCGTTCGGCGAGGAAGGGAAGGCGCCGAGCATTCCCGCGCCCCTCATCCGGGCACGCAGCGGCACGCCGATTCGGGTCGTGCTTCGAAATGCGCTGTCTGATTCCACTATCCACGTAATCGGCTTGGGTATCAACCCGGTCCCGGTGTCCGACACCTTGCATGTCGCTCCCGGCGACACGGCGGTGCGGACTTTCTCCGCCGGCGCGCCTGGCACCTATCTCTATCGTGCCGTCATCGGCAACAATCCGGATGGCCGCCCCTCGGAGCGGGAGACGGCCGTGGGGGCGTTCGTCGTCGACCCGGAAGGCGGCTCGCCGCCGGACCGAATTTTCGTGGTGAACGTCATCGCGTATGATACCGGCTCGGTCTTTCGCCAGGCGATCGGGTTCAATGGCAGATCGTGGCCCTACACGGAACGGATGCCGATGACCGTGGGTGACACCGCGCGGTGGCGGATCGTGAATGGCACCACGCGGGGCCACCCGATGCATCTGCACGGTTTCTACTTCCGGCTGGATGCGGGTGGTGACGGCAGGTCGAGCGCGACGATTCCTCCCGCCCGCCGGCGGCTCGGTGTGACCGAGCAGATCCAACCCTGGGGAACCCGGACGCTCACCTGGTCGCCGGACCGGCCGGGGAACTGGCTCTTCCACTGCCACCTGATGTTCCACGTGATGGCCGAAGCGCGGCTCGATCACGACGACACGCACGAAGCGGACGACCATTCCGCCGACCCGTCGAAGCACATGGCGGGGCTCGTGCTGGGAATTCCGGTGTCGCCACGACCCGGCGAATCGTATGGCCGGACCGGCGAACCCCGTCGTCTCGATCTGTACTTTCACCAGGCCGGACGACGAGGCTCGATTCCGGTGACGTACAGTTACATCCTCCAGCGGGGGCCGGCGCCGCCCGCGCCGGACTCCGTCGAGATCCCCGGCTCGCCGATTGTCGTGACCCGGGGCACGGCAACCGATATCGTGGTGCACAACCAGGCGCGGGAGGCGACGGGAGTGCACTGGCACGGTCTCGAGCTCGAGAGCTGGTCCGACGGTGTCGTCGGGTGGAGCAGCCTCGGCACCGCGATGGCGCCACCGATCGCCCCGGGAGATTCATTCACCGCGAGGCTCACGCTTCCCCGCGCCGGGACCTTTATCTACCACACCCACCTGAACGATGTGGCGCAGGTGACCGGGGGTGCCGCAGGGCCTCTCATCGTACTGGAACCCGGGGAGCAATTCGATTCCTCGCGCGATCATGTTTATCTCACCCTCTGGCACGGCCGCCCGGCGGTGAGGGCCGGTACACCAGGAATTCTGGTGAATGGCGATTCGGCGACCTCGCCTGCCAAGGAGATCGGGGCGGGCGTAGCCCATCGTTTCCGGCTCATCAACATCGGGGCGGCCGGAGTGGTGCGGTACACGCTCCGCGCCGATACGGCGCTGGTGCAGTGGCGCGCCCGTGCCAAGGACGGTGCCGACCTTCCCGATGCGCTTCGGGTGATGCAGCCGGCGACCCAACTCGTCTCGGTGGGCGAAACCTACGATTTCGAGTTCACCCCTCCGGCTCCCGGCCAGTACGAGCTGAGAGTGGCCTTCGTCGCGCTTTCCGGGCAAACGCCCAACCGACCGCCGTGGCACCAGACCCTCATCGTCCGGTGAGACTGCGCGCTTCTCTCGCCGCTACACTCCTGCTGGTCGCTTGTGCCTCGGTGGGCCGCAGGGCCTCGATTATTTACATGGATGTGGCCTCGGAGCTCTCGCCCGACCGGGTAAAGATCGAGTTTCGACGGTCGTTTCTCGAGACCTACAAGAACCGGGTGACGATCGAAACGAATTTCACAGTCGATGCCGCGGCATCGTCCCCCAATCCCAGCGCGTTCGACGGCGATCTCCACTTCGCGGGCCGCGCGCCGGAGATCGGCCTCCGTCTGGTCGCGGAGATCAAGAACGCCGCCGAAGTTGACAGCGCGGTGGCGCGGGTCCGGCGGGCCGCCGAGACCCGCCTGCCGGTCTCGCTCGCCGGCGCGTGGAGGATCTGGCCCGAGCATTCCCTCGGCGCGAGCGAGCAGCAAGGCCGCCCGATTCAGCCGCTCGACAGCCCGTATCCCGATCACGTGTTCGAGATCCACCCGGTGACGCGGATCGGCACCATCAGCCTGCTCGAGACGCTGCACGTCGTCGAGGGGTACAAGGCGGGGAGCGCCGAGCGGACCTTCGGCATTTATCAGGACGCCGGGTGCAAGCTCACGGTCACGCCTGAAACGGTCACTTTCGAAACCCCGACCTGGCTCTACAACGATGTGCATTTTGTCATGGAGATCACCGGGGCTTCGCAGCTGGTCGTCGGGGACGGTCGGTTCGTGACCGCCGCCGCGCGGACTCCCGAAGGCACCCTCCTCGTCGAAGGGCTGCGCATGGTGTTCGTCGGTGGAAGCTCGGCCGAACGCACCGTGCGTGCCCTGGGCCGCGGCGCGCGGCTGCACGTTTGGGGGCTGCCACGCCTCAATTTGGCCGAACTGTCGCGGCGCGCGGCGGAATCCCCGGGAAATCCGTCGCTGCTCGAAGGCCCCATGCCTTACGAGATCGTCATCCTCGGGATCTATCCCGACGAGAAGTGACCGGCCCTTGCGAAGCGCTTCCCCGGGGCGAGATTTGACGAGCGGGGCACACTTTCGGTTCTAGGCACTTCTTCAGCAACTACAGGCATATCCATGGCGGTGCGCCCGTGAAGATCGCCTTCATCGGCTCGCATGGTGTCGGCAAGACGACGCTTTGCTACGATCTCGCGTCCCGCCTCAAGCGGCAGGACCGCGCCGTGGACCTGGTCAAGGAGGTCGCCAGGCGGTGTCCGCTGCCGATCAACCGCGATACTACGCTCTCCGCCCAGGCGTGGATTCTCCATACTCAAATCGCCGATGAGGTCGCCGCGGCAGCCCAGAACGACATCGTGATTTGTGACCGATCCGTGCTCGACAACTACGCCTATCTGGTTAACCAGACCGGGCGTCTCCCGGCCTACGACGCACTGGTGTCGGAGTGGGTCAAGACGTATGACGGGCTGTTCAAGGTGCCGATCATCGACCCGCCGACCTTCGACGGTCAGCGCGACGTCAGTCAGATCTTCCAGCGGGACATCGACGGTATCATCGATCAGCTCGCTCATGATCTGGGCGTGACCTGCCACCGACTCGAACCGGACCGGCGGGAGCAGTGGGTCGACGCCGTGCTCCGCAAAAGCGGGCTTCCGCTGCATCCGCCCCAGATCGATCTCTTTTCGCTGCGCAACGCCGGCGCAGCGTGAGCGCGATCCCGGAACGCCTCGCTGCCGCGCTCGCCGATCGCTACCGCGTCGAGCGCGAGCTCGGCCAGGGCCCCGATCGTTTCCTCAAAGAGATCCAGCTCACCACCGCAGCCGCAGCTCGTGATCGTCCTCAACTGGCTCAAGGAGCTCAAGGCGAAAGTGGGCGCGAAGCGGTGAGCCCTCGTCTCCACACTTATTGTCGGCCCAGGAGAATCCTCATGTCGAAATCACTCAGGTTCTTGCTGATTGCAGCACTGCTCGCCGTGGCCGGCGCTCCGGCAATGGCGCAAAGACCGGACAAGCCGGCCAAGCCCAAAAGCGCCAAGGACCAGCCCGCGGTCCGCGTCGTCTTCCACGACTCGGATCGAGGGGTATTTCGCGAGTACTACCGCGCGCATCGGGAAGCCGTGAAGCCGCTCCCGCCGGGGATCGCCAAGAACCTGGTGCGCGGCAAGCCCCTGCCTCCCGGCATCGCCCGGACCCGGGTGCCGGACGTGGTGCTGGTCCAGCTGCCCTGGCGCCCGCGCGGCTACACGTTCTTTCTCGTGGGTGACCGGGTCGTGTTGCTGAACGCGAATGGACTCATAGCTGACATACTGGACAGCATCTTCTAACTGAGCGCGATTCCGGGGATGACGGCCGGAAACGGGAACGAATGATGTGTACGTCCGCCGGCTGCGGGATGGAAGCGCCCGATGGCGGGGTCTCGACCAAAGGCGGCATTCGTCCCCGCTTGGCACCCTCGGGCCGGGAGCGCTTTTTCATGAACGCCGACCGACCGCCGGGGATCGGTGCCACCCTCTTCTTCCTGATCACGCTCGAGGTCCGGATCAAGCGCCGCAAGGCGCTCGCGGCGCTGCACCGGCTCCGGAGCGTCGCGCACATCGTAGACATGCACCAGCTCACCAAGGATCCGGAACGGCTGGGCTCGCTCGAGCCCGATACCGCCTCCTCTCCGGAGCGCCCGCTCGGCGCGTCGGAGCTGGGCCGCTATCTCGATTACTGCAGCGAGCTCCTGTCGGTCATCAGCAAGCTCGCCGCACTGCACGTGCAGCATTTTCACGATTCGGTCACCCTTGCCCCGGTCAATGAGGTCGAGACCCTCACGACCGGACTCTCCGGCAAGATCTGGCAGAAGATCACCCTGCTGGACCGGGCACCTTCGTGAAGCCGACCCTTCGCTCGTCCTTCGCCAGGGCGTTTCTGGCCGCCGTCTCCCGATAGGATCATATTTCCTTGGTGCCCACCGACATCCCCGCCGACCTCGCGCGCGCCCTCGAAGAGCGCTACGAGCTGCGAGAACTGCTGGGGCGCGGGGGGATGGCCACCGTGTACCTCGCGCACGACCGGAAGCACCTCCGGGTGGTGGCGCTCAAGGTGCTCCGGTCCGAGCTGGCGGCAACGATCGGCGCCGACCGGTTCCTCAAGGAAATCCACATCGTCGCGCAGCTCACCCATCCTCACATCCTGCCGCTGCACGACTCGGGTGAGGCGGGCGAATTCCTCTACTACGTCATGCCGTATATCAGCGGCGGCTCGCTGCGCCAGCGGCTGATGGATCAGGGCCATCTCGACGTGGCGCGCGCGCTCGCCATTGCCGGTCCGGTGGCGGATGCGCTGACGTATGCGCACGGGATGGGCATCCTGCACCGGGACATCAAACCCGAGAACATTCTCTTTTCCCAGGGGCACCCTGTTGTCGGCGACTTCGGCATCGCAAAAGCGGTGAGCTCCGCCACCGACGCGCCCCACCTTACCCGCACCGGGCTCTCCCTCGGCACGCCCGGGTACATGAGTCCGGAGCAGGCCGCCGGGATGACCGATCTCGACGTGCGCACCGATGTGTACAGCCTGGCGGCGGTGATATACGAGATGCTGGTCGGTGAGGTTCCGGGGCGCTGGCCCACCGAGGACGCAGTGAGAGCGGGGCGATTTCTCGAGGCGCCCCCGCTGCACCGGTCCCGGCTTGCCGCGACCGGCTCGGGCGTCGAAGGCGCGCTGGTGCGCGGCCTCGCGATCCGCGCCGATCAGCGCACCGCGTCGCCGGCGGCGCTTCTTGACGAGCTCCACGGCATCCAGCCCCGGCGCAAGTACCGCTCCGAAGAAGCCGTCGAAATCGTCCAGCGCGCCGCGCTGCTCGAAGCCAGCAACCCGACCAGCACGATGACCCTCGGCGGGGTCGAAGCGCTCGGCGCCGAAGTGGGCATTGCTCCGGAGCTGGTGCGCTCGGCCGCCAGGGCGGTCGCACCGCGAAGTACGGGAGTGGCCGGCACGCCGGTCGCACCCCCTGGGGACAATCGCTGGGCCGGCGGACCGCTCCGCATTCTCCACGAGCGCGTCGTCGACGGCGAGCTGCCCGAGACCTCCTTCTATTACGTGGTCGAAGAGATTCGCAACGCCCTTGGCAGCGCGGGCCAGGTCAGCCAGCTCGGCCGCTCGTTTACCTGGACCATGGGGAAAACGGCCTCGAACCGCAGTCTCGAAGTCAGCGTGAGCGTGCGCGCGGGCCGGACCCGGATCACGATCAACGAGAATCTGAGCCAGCTGGTCGGGATGGTCTACGGACCGATCGGCGGTGGCATGGGTGGCGGCGGCATGGGCATCCTCTCCGGGATTCTCGCGGGAGCGCTGCAGTCACCCGCACTGATCGCGGTGGTGGCTCCCGCGTGGCTGCTGGTGACCTATGGCACCGGGCGCGCCATCTATTCCGGCACCTCCCGCCGCCGCCGCCGCGAGCTCGCGGACCTGGCCGATCGCATCGCCGCCGTTGCCGAAGACGAAATCAACGAGGTACGGCAGCTCCCCGGCGGATCACCGCCCTCCTAACCCACTCTTCGGAGCCCCGATGAAATCGAACGTCGGCCGCCTCTCGGTCATGATGTTCCTCCAGTACGCGGTCTGGGGCGCCTGGTTGCCGCTTGCGGCGCGCTACCTCACCGCGAGCACGGCCGAGGGCGGGCTCGGCTTCACCGGCACCCAGATGGGCCTGATCCTGGGTCTGGCCGGCTCGATCGGCGCGATCTGCTCCCCCTTCATCGCGGGGCAGCTCGCCGACCGCCATTTCAGCACCGAGCGGTTCCTCGCGGCGCTGCTTGCCATCGGCGGCGTGCTCAAGTGGGTGACGGCGTCGCAGAGCAGCTACAGTGCCTGGCTGCTGCTCTCGATCGCCTACAGCATCGTGTACATGCCCACGCTGGCCCTCTCCAATTCGATGGCCTTCGCCAATCTCGAGGATCGAGAGCGGCAGTTTCCCAAGGTGCGGGTCTGGGGCACGATCGGCTGGATCGCCGCAAGCTGGATCTTTCCGATGATCTATCTGCAGAGCGGGCTGCAGTTCCAGGCGATGCCGCCGTTCCTGGTCGGACCGGAGCTCCCCAACGTCACCGCGCGTCTGGCCGATTCCCTTCGCTTTTCGGCGCTGATCTCGTGGGGGTACGCACTCTTCTGCCTCACGTTGCCGCATACGCCGCCACGCAAGGATGCGGTGGAAAAGCTGGCGTTCAAGAAGGCGTTCCGGCTGCTGCGCGAGCCCTCGTTCGCCGTCCTGATCGCAGCCGCGCTGCCGATCAGCGTCATCCACCAGGTGTATTTCCTCCAGACGCCGCCGTTCCTCTCCCATCTGGGTCTGCTCGACAGCCAGATCGGGCCTGCGATGACCATCGGCCAGTTCAGCGAAATCGTGATCATGGGGCTGCTTGGGGTCATGCTGGCGAGACTGGGATTCCGGGCCGTGATCACGCTGGGAGCGGCGGCGTATTTTGTCCGCTATATGATCTGGAGCTTCGCCTCACTGCCGGTGCCGGTCCTGGTCGCCAGCCAGGTGCTCCACGGCGTCTGTTACGCCTGCTTCTTCGCCTCGGCGTACATCTACACTGATCGGGTGGCGCCGGCCGACGTCCGGCACTCGGCCCAGACCGTTTTCGGGATCATCATTCTGGGAGGCGGACCGGTGCTGGGCGGACTGCTCTCCGGGTGGTTGGCCGACACCTACGCACAGTCGGGCGGCGCGGTCGATTACGGGGCACTCTGGCGGGTCGTCGCCCTGATCGGGCTTGCTGCGGCCGCCCTCTTCTGGATGGGTTTCCGGGAGCGGAAGGCACCCGCGTCTGTGTGAGGCGCCGGGAGTGGATTTCAAACCCTCGGCCGGGGTGCGGCATCTCAATATCGTGTCCGCACTTGCCGCCGTCGTCACCCGCCCGCATCACTACGCCAGGTCGACGGACCGTCCGGCGACAATGACCGAGCTGGTCCGGCGGGCCCAGGCGGGAGATTCCCACGCGTTTGCGGCGCTGTACCGAGCCCATGTGGGCAAAGTCCACGCCCTGTGCCTCCGCCTCGCCGGCGATGCGCACGCCGCCGCCGACCTGACGCAGGACGTGTTCATCCGAGCCTGGGAGTCGCTGGGTTCCTTCCGGGGTGAAAGCGCCCTGGGCAGCTGGCTGCATCGGCTTGCCGTCAACGCGTTCCTCGGCACGCGGCGGGCGGCCGGACGCCGCGAGCGCCGGGTGGTATCCGTCGCCGAGCCCGGAATGTTCGAGCGGGGCGGAGACACCATATCGCCGGGGACGAAGCTGGATCTCGAACAGGCAATCGCAGGTCTTCCCGAGGGCGCCCGGACAGTGTTCGTGCTCCATGACATCGAGGGGTATCAGCACGGAGAAATCGCGGAAATGACCGGTATTGCATCGGGTACGTCGAAGGCCCAGCTCTTCCGGGCTCGCCGCCTGCTGCGGGAGGCGCTCACGCGATGACCTGTCAGGAGCTTCGCGCGCGGGCCGACGCGTACGCACACGACACACTCGACGCCACCGAGGCTGCGGCGTTCGAAGCGCATCTCGCGACCTGCGAAGACTGTGAGTCGGCGCTGGTGGCCCTGGCCCCAACGCCCCCGGGAATCGCCGGCCTGTCCCGGTCGATCGAGCCCGCCGCCGATCTCTGGCCGGCGATACGGGAGCGGGTGGCGGCGCGCCGGGAGAGAAGCGCGCGGATCGCGGCGCCCCGCTGGGCCCTGGCCGCGGCCGCGCTGCTCCTCGTTGTGCTATCGTCCGGAGTGACCGCGGTGCTCCTCACTTCCAGGGAGACGCGCGGCGTCGCCACCCGCGACATCAGTGCGCTCGAGGCCGAGTACTCGGCGGTGAGCGAGGACCTGACCGGCGCGCTGGAGCAGGCGAGGTCGCGACTCTCGCCTGAGACCATGGCGACGATCGAACGGAATCTCCGGATCATCGATGCCGCCCTCGATGAGACCCGGCAGGCGCTGGCCAGGGAGCCGGGGAACGCCGCCCTCGGGGAAATGGTCGTGGCCGCCTGGCGACAGAAGGTGGATCTGCTCCGGCGGGCCACCGCGCTGGGGACCGAGAGCTGATGCGCCTCCACCGCTTCCTTCCCGCGCTCCTGCTCGTGGCCCCCCTCGCGGCGCAGCAGAAGATCGACCGCCGCATCGCGATCGCGTCCGATGCGTCGATCCGGATTCACAATCTGGTCGGGAGCATCCGGATCGTCGGTTGGGACCGCGACTCGATCGCCGTAACCGGCTCGATTCCTCCGGGAGCGGGATCCTTCTACATGGGCGGTTCAGGGCGCGGGGCCAAGCTCGGAATCGAGCGGCAGGATGAGCTCAAGGAAGGACAGCCCGCCACACTCGACATCAGAGTTCCGCGCAACGCGCGCCTCTGGGTGAAGTCGGCGAGCGCATCGGTGGAGGCTTCCGGCCTGACCGGCGAGCTGGAGTGCTCGTCGGTCCGGGGATCCATCCGGATCGAGGGGTCGCTCCGGCTGGTGGTCGCCGAATCGATGGAAGGCAACCTCAACGTCGCCGGCGCCATGAGCGTCGTTCGCCTCAAGGGCGGAGGCGGGACGATCACGCTGCGCGGCGCGCGGGGCGACGTGCTCGCGACCACGGTCGGCGGCGCCATCGTGGCCACCGACGGCGCGGTCACGCGGGCGCATCTCGAGACGGTGTCGGGCACCATCGCTTACGACGGGACGGTGAGCCCCCGCGGCACCCTCGACGTGGCGACCCACAGCGGCGACGTGACGCTTCGGCTCCCCGTCGACATCTCCGCCGAGTTCGATCTCGGCTCGTTCGACGGCTCGATCCTCTACGGCCTGAGCGGGAAGGGCGAAGGGAAGGGCAAAGGCGAGGATGCTCCGAAACCGTTCAGAGGGAAGCCGATTTCCTTCACCACCGGCGCGGGCGAGGCGCGCGTAATCGTCCGGTCCTTCAAGGGAGAGATTCGTATCCTCAAGCCGTGATCCTTTGCCGACGGGCTATCTTTCGTCGTGCGCCGCACTACTCGCTTGATTCTGCTGCTGCTGGGCGCCACGCTGGTGGCGCTGATGATCTGGAAGACCGGCCCGGGAGTGCTCCTGGCCGGTCTCCGTTCGTCGGCCTGGGTCGTCGCCGCGCTGATTCCCCTGTGGGCCATCATCTACACCCTCAATGCGGTTGCCTGGCGAATGCTCACCTCCGACGGGGGCAAACCGCTGCCGCTGCCGCAGGCCTTCCGGATCACCCTGATCGCGTTCGCAGTCAATTACGCGACTCCGCTCATGAGCTTCGGCGGCGAGCCGCTCAAGGTCGTCGCGGCGACCCCGTGGCTGGGCCATCGCCGCGCGGTGGGCTCGGTGGTGGCCTTCCGCCTCCTCCACGCGCTCGCCCATGTCATCGGATTCCTGGTCGCGCTGATTCCCGCCTGGTATCTGCTGCCGCACACGCCCCTCGTGATCGGCCTCCTCGCCATCGTCGGCCTCCTGCAGGTGTTCCTGGCCGTGTTCCTGCTCTCCCGGCACCGGGAGGGAATGGCGATTCACCTGTTGCATCTCCTCCGCCGCATCCCGTTTCTCGGCCGTCCCGCGCGGGCCCTCGAGGCGCGCACGCCGGCCCTGCACGAGATCGACGAACACCTGACGGCGGTCTATACGCGCGCTCCCCGGCGGTTCTATGCGGCGCTCGCGGTCGAAACCTTCGCGCGCTTCCTCACACTGTCGGAGCACTGGATCATTCTGTACGGTCTGGGACTGGGGAGTGATCCGGCGCGGGCGCTGGTCATCGGAAGCTTCTCGTCGCTGGTGATCAATGCGCTTTCGTTCCTCCCGCTCGAGCTCGGCTCGAAGGAGGGAGGACTTTATCTGATCTTCAAATGGATGGGGTTCGCGCCGGGGCTCGGACTGCAGGCGTCACTGCTGGGACGGATCCGCGAGCTGATCACTATCGGCATCGGGATGGGGTTGATCTGGACGGTGCGGGACGTCACCATCCCCGTTTCGCCCACTCCTTCTTCGCCTCCTCATGACCATGATCGACCGCCCGCTTGAGCCACCCCTTGCCGGCGTCGAGATCCTGCTGCACGCCTCCCTTACCACGGAGCAGCATCATCGCGAGCTGATACTCGGCTTCGGCATCCTGTTTTGACGCGGCGAGGTTAAACCAGCGCAGGGCCATCGATTCATCCTTCTTGATCCCGCGCCCCGTGGCATACGCCGTGGCAAGTTTGGTCATCGACGGCGCGTCACCCGCTTCTTCCGCCGCCTTGGTGTACCAGCGCACCGCCTCCGTGGCATTCTCGTCGAAGCCCCGGCCCGCTTCATACCGCCGCGCGACGACGGCGTACGCCGCCTTGACGCCGAGGTAGGCGGCGGTGAGGTACTTCCGCGCCGCCCGCTCTTCGCTGACCGCGACGCCGCGCCCGGTTTCGTAGCGGCGCGCCATCTCCATGACCGCGATGATGTCGGTGCTGTCCGCCGCAAAGGTGAGGTGCAGGGCGGCGAGCCGATCGTTTCGCTCGACGCCATGACCCTCGGAATAGAGAAGTCCGAGATTCCGGTGGGCGGCGGCGCTGGTGTCGGCCTCGGCGCTGCATCGTGTGAAGGCCGCGGACCAGTCGCCCGCCTGGAACGCGCCCTCACAGGTGGCGGCGGTGGACACTAGCGGTGGAGAGACGGGCGCGCTGTCCACGGTGGCCACCGGCGCCGCCGATCGACGCGGTGGCGCCGGCTGTGGCCGGACGGGTGCCAGTGGGCGGGTGGCCACGCCGCTATCGACCGGGGCCGCCAGGGGAGCCACCGGCACGGCGGGGAAAAACCCGGCCTGAGACACCACGAACGCGGCACCGCCGATGATTACCACCCACCCGACTGCCGCGAGCCAGGGGCGTCTGCGTGTGGGGATATTGAAGTTGGACTCACGGCGCACCGCGCCGCCTTCCGACGCCGTCACGACCTCGCCGCGAAGCGAGCGGGCAAAGGCGTTCATCGAGGAAAAGCGGAGGTTCGATTCCTTTCGCAGCGCCTGATGAATCGTGGAGGACATCGAGCTCGGGATGTCGGCGACCAGGCGGGAAAGCGGGGTCGCCTCTTCCAGCAGCTGCCGGGCCATCACCTCGCGGACGTTCTCGCCTTCGAACGGAAGCCGGCCGGTGAGCATCTGGTAGCCCACCACCGCGAGCGAGTATTGATCGCTCCGCGGATCGGGCGCGTGTTGACCGATCGCCTGCTCGGGGCTCATGTATTGCGGTGTCCCGATCACGACACCGGTGCCGGTGAGGGAATTCTCGATCGACGAATCCATCGCCTTGGCGATGCCGAAATCCATGAGCAGGACGCGCTGCGTCTTGCCGTCGATCATCAGGTTTTCCGGCTTGATGTCGCGATGCACCACCCCGGCCTCATGGGCGGTCTGCAGGGCCTCCGAGGCTTCCAGCAGGATTCGCCGCACTTCCGCCACCGGCAGTCGGCGCTCCCGGGCGAGCAGACTCTTGACCGTTTCGCCCTGGACGAGCGGCATCAATAACCAGAGGATGCCGTCCGCCTCACCGACGTCGTAGACCGGAACGATGTTGGGATGGTGGAGCACCGCCACCGCCTCGGCTTCGCGGCGAAACCTCTCCGCGAGCGCTTCGGTGAGGATCAGATCGGGGCGGAGCACCTTGAGCGCGAGCTCGCGCTTGAGCCGGAGATCACGCACCGCAAATACTTCGGCATAGCCGCCGCGGCCGATCAGGCGGCCCAGCTCGTAATTCGGGCCGAGTGCAGCGCGAAGCCGCTCGGGGACGACCTCGTAACTGGTCGCGGTGGTGGAGGAAGCGCGGCTGACGCCGATCAGGGTATCGCCAAGGACCGGAGAAGCCGACGCAGCCCCGCAGGCGGGGCAGAATGCCGCGTCGGCCGGAACGGAATAATCGCAACTGGGGCAGGGACGGGTGGGGCTCAAGGCTTACGCTTCGCCACCTCCTTTTGCGCCTCCGCGTGGCCCTGCTCGGCGGCCTTCTTCACCCAAGTGAAGCCCAGGGAATCGGATCGCGGGGTGCCTCTTCCACGTATCATGGCCATGCCAAGGCCGTACTGCGCATCGCGATTCCCCCTATCGGCGGCGCGCTGCAGCCAGATGACTCCAGCCGCTTCGTCCTTGTCGATGCCCTTGCCGCGGGTGAGCCAGTCGCCGACCTTCGCCTGCGCGACGACATCGCCCTTTTCGGCGGCCTTGAGATACCAGATATAAGCGTTGTTGTCACTGCGACGGGGAACGCCCAGGCCCAGCTCATAGCGCTCGCCGAGCGTCGTGAACGCCGGCTGGTAATCGGCTTCGGCGGCGGCCTTGATCTTGGCGGTCGCATCGAGCGCGTTCTGGGGAACGCCCTTCCCGAGATGGAGCAGCTGGCCCAGCCGGAAGAGCGAGGGAAGATCGCCGGCGTCGGCAGCCTTGCGATACCACGTCACCGCTTCCGCGTCGTGTCCGGGAACCTGGCTCCTGTCATACAGACCCGCGAGCAGGCGCTGTGAGACGACGTTTCCCTTCTGTGCCTCATCGGTGCAGAGTCTGAAGGCGGTATCGCGGTCGTCTCCGCTGGCGGTGGCCTGACAGGAGGCGGTAGTTCTGGATGCCGGAGCGGGCGCCGGGGGCGTCGCGGCGGTGCGCCCGCCGGGCGTGTTGGATCCCGTCGTCTGGGTCGCGTTACGCCGGCGATCGGCCGCGGCTGCAGGGGGCAGTGTCGCGGGCGCCGGCGCCGGCGGGGGCGTGACGGTGGCCGAGTCCGCAGCGGCGGTGGTGCCGCCAAGAGGGCCCCCGGCATTGGCGGGCGCGGTCACCACGGCGGTCGTGTCGGTCTTCGGGGGTTCGGCCGCGGACCCATTCCACAGCAGGGAAACCGCAATGACGACCACGGCCAGACTGCCGGCGCCGACCAGCATCAGCGGCACCTTTCGCGCCTTCTTGGGAGGCACCGCGGCCGCGGCCACCACGGCGGGCGGATTCACCACGATCTCCGCCGCCGCATCCAGCGCCACCGAGAACGCTTCGATATCGGGGTAGCGATCGGCGGGCTCCTTCGCCATGCCTTTCGAGACCGCCGCCATGAGTCCTTCGGGCACTTCAGGCACCAACTCGCGCATCGAACGGGGGGACTCCATCATCTGTTTGAACAGGATTGCGCGGGTGCTCTCCCCCTCGAACGGCACCGATCCGGTGAGCATGTGATAGCCCACCACGGCGAGGGAATACATATCGGTGCGGTGGTCGAGATGGGGATCGCCGCTGGCCTGTTCCGGGCTCATATAGTGAGGTGTGCCGACGATCGTGCCGGTAGAGGTCAGCGAGCTGTCCCCGGCCGAGTCCATCACTTTCGCGATGCCGAAGTCCATGACCAGCACCCGGCGCGACTTGCCCTCGAGCATGATGTTTTCGGGCTTGATGTCGCGATGCACGATGCCGGCTTCATGGGCCGAGCCCAGCGCGCCCGCGGCCTCGAGAAGAATCCGCCGCGCTTCCTGAATGGGTCGCCGCCCGTCTCGCACCAGGAGCGCCTTGAGACTCTCGCCCTTGATGAGCGGCATCAGGATGTACATGATGCCGTCGGCTTCCCCGATGTCGTAGATCGGGACGATGTGCGGGTGCCGAAGATTGGCGACGGCTTCCGCCTCGCGGCGGAACCGGGCCATGAGTGTCTCGGAGACGACGAGATCGGGACGGATGGCTTTAAGTGCGAGGTCGCGCTTGAGCCATTGGTCGCGGACCTTGAAGACCTCCGCGAACCCACCGCGCCCGATCAGCTCTTGCAGCTCGTAGTGCTTGCCCAGCGCTTCCTTGAGCTTCTTGATCATGTCGGCGGAGGCCGTCGCCGTGGGGGCGATGCCTTCGGGGATCGAGATCTCACCGGTGCGCCGGTCGATAGCCGGAGGCGTAGCCGATCCGCAGACGTAGCAAAACGCCGCGAGCTCGGGGAGCTTGGTGTTACATGACGGGCACGTTCGCGTGGCGGACGACAGGAGGAAGCTCCGGGACCGGATTGTTGAAGTCTAACAGATACCGGGTTTTCCGGGGAGGGTCAATGGCGCTCACCCCGGCTTAATGTCATTGGCGTAGATTGATACACCACAACAAGTTGAGCGATCGCGACGATGCCCTCGATGGTGCGCTTCTTCCTGCTGGTCATCCTCTGCTGCCCACCCGCCGGGCTCGCCGCCCAATCTCCCGATTGGCCGGCCTACGGGCACGATCGTGGGGGGGAGCGATTCTCTCCGCTCAAGGTGATCAACCGCGGGAATGTGGCCCGCCTTACGGTGGCCTGGGAGTACAGTACGGGGGAGGCAAAAACCCCGATTGAGCAGTCGGTCTCTTTCGAGGCGACTCCGCTCGTCCTCGGTGGAGTGATGTACCTCAGCACGCCGCTCGGCCGGGTGGTGGCGCTCGATTCTGAATCAGGGAAGGAGCGGTGGGTCACCGATCTCGAGGTGAAGCCGGTCAGCTTCGCTGATTTCACCACTCGCGGCGTCAGTCTCTGGACCGATGCGCGGCTCTCCCGCGGAGCCCGTTGCGCGACTCGCGTGATTGTCGCGACGGTCGATGCGCGCCTGCACGCGCTCGATGCCGGGGACGGCCGCCGCTGTCCAGGCTTTGCGAATGGTGGCAGCGTCGATCTTCGTCAGGGGCTTCGCACGGCGCCCTTCGAAACGGAGGAGTATGAGGTGACCTCGCCCCCGGCCATCGTGAACGGGTTGATCGTGGTGGGCTCGGGGGTCGCCGACAACAACCGGACCGATGCCGCGAGCGGCGAGGTCCGCGCCTTCGATGCCCGCAGCGGCCGGCTGCGCTGGAGGTGGGACCCGATACCACAGGATTCCACCGAGCCGGCGTGGCATACCTGGACGAGCCCCGCCGCGCACCGCACCGGTGCCGCGAACGCTTGGTCGGTCATCGCCGTCGACTCGGCGCGCAGTCTCGTCTTTGTCCCGACCAGCAGCGCGAGTCCCGACTATTTCGGTGGAGAGCGGCCGGGGGAGAATCGCTATGCGAACTCCATCGTGGCCCTCGACGCGTCGACCGGCAAGGTCGTCTGGCATTTCCAAACCGTGCATCACGATCTCTGGGATTTCGACAACGCCGCACCCCCCGCCCTCACCACGCTGCTTCGAAACGGGCGCCGGACGCCGGTGGTTCTCCAGGGAACGAAGACGGGCCAGCTCTTCGTGCTCGACCGGAGGACCGGGGCTCCCGTTTTCGCGGTCGAGGAACGAGCGGTGCCGGCCAGCACGGTGCCTGGAGAGGTGGCCTGGCCAACCCAGCCTTTCACAACAGGTATCGCTCCGCTCAGCCCCCATCGGTTCTCCGCCGAGGACGCATGGGGGCCGACCCCCGCCGACCAGGCGGGCTGCCGCGCCAGGATGGAAGCGCTTCGAAACGAGGGGATCTTCACCCCGCCCAGCCTCGAAGGGACGCTCGTCGTGCCGTCGAACATCGGCGGCGCCCACTGGGGTGGCGTCGCGGTGGATCCTCTGCGGCAGATCGCCGTCGTGCCGGTGAACCGGATCGCGGCCGTGGTGCAGCTGATTCCCCGCGAGGAATACCGCCGTCGCCGCGATGAAGCGGGGTACCGGATCCCCGGGTCGCAGTACACCGACATGCGTGGCACCCCGTACGTCATGCGCAGAGAGCTGTTGCTGGGGCCGTCGGGAGCGCCGTGCACTCCGCCCCCGTTCGGCGCGCTGGTCGCGATTGACCTCTCGACCGGCGCCCGAAAGTGGGATGTCCCACTGGGCACGTTCGCGCCCGACGCTCCGGCCGCTGCACGGACCTGGGGGAGCCCCAATCTCGGCGGCCCGATCGTCACCGCCGGCGGGCTGGTGTTCATCGCTGCGACGCTGGATCAGCGCATACGCGCGTTCGACATAGAAACAGGCATCGAGCTCTGGAGTGCCCGACTGCCGGCGGGCGGGAAGGCGACCCCGATGACCTACCGGGGGAAGAGCGGGAAACAGTATGTCGTAATCGCGGCGGGCGGAGACGGGGGGCGGTTCGGAAAAGGCGATAAGGTCGTCGCGTTCGCACTGAACAACGTGAACGGTCAACGGTGAACGGAAACTTCCCTGCGGCGCCGTTCCGTGTACCAAGCCGATAGCTCGACCGATAGCCGATAGTGGTTAGCGGTTAAACCAGAAGTTGACCTTCACCAGGAAAATGTTGTCCGAATTCGCACCGAACAGCGCGTCAGCATCGCGCCCAAACTCAAAATCACCAATCAGGCGGCCGAAGTGGCTGCTGGTCCTGGTCCAAACCAGAAAGAGGGTCGACCCGGGACGATACTCCCACCGCAGGACCGCGTTGCCGCGCAGCGACCGGAGGTTGAAATCGGGGTTGGGCTGGTTGAGAATTGCCGCCGGTCCCGTCCCATCCGGATCGATGTCGTAACTCTCCAGCTCTCCCTGCGCATTCCGGTTCTCCGTCACCGTGCCGACTTCCTCCCCGAATACCCGAATCGCCTGGTTCCGGGGCGCCACAAACTCCTTGAACCGGGAGAAGTGCACGCTCGAGATGAACGGTTGCGCGAACAGCTCGAAGGTGAGCGTGGGCGTAAAGGTCATGTTCATCCGGGTGTCGAGCCCGAGGGTCTTTTGCTTGAGGTCCGCGAAGAGATAGCGCTTCCCGTAAAAGGCCGTCGCTTCGGGGTCAGTGAACGTATTGACGTACTGCCGGGCGCCCCTGCTGAAGTTGTAGCTTGGCGCGAAGGTGAGCGAGAGGTTCGACGCGGCACGCACATTCACCCCCGCGAAGATTCCGTAGCTCTTGTATCCCTCGTCGGTGCGGCTCAGCGTGGAATTCACGTTGAAATTGATACGCTTGCGCGAATCGGTTGCCGCGAAGAGCGAGTAGAACATGTTGCCCGGACGTCCGACGACCGGCCCCCCGCGGGTGGCCCGGTCGTCATAGGTGTCGGTCCGGCGAATGACGAACGCATTCAGCTGCCAGTAGTTGAGCAGCTGGCCGAACGCGCCGGTGTGGAACTGGGTGTCGGTGCGATCGCCGTCGAAGTTGTATTCCCGCTGATTTCCCAGGATCACGAAATAGCTCCGATACCACTTGCTCGGCCGGGAGAGCGAGAGCGCAAGATTCCCGTTCATCCAGGCGTAGTCGGCCCGGGTGTTGAAGGCGAGGTCATTGGCCTCGAACCCTGGCGTACGCCAGTTGAGCGCCGTTTCGAACAGCCACTTGCCGGCATCCTTGGCGAGCCGCGAATAACCGCCCATACCGCGAAGCGTGGTGGCGTCGGGATCGTACCGGTCCGAGAGAAATCCGTTCCCGCCCGCCCGCCGGTCGGGGCGCTGAAAATACCGCGCGCTGGAGAGCTGCAGCCGGTTGATCGCGGCGGCGTCGCCCGAGTTGTTGGTGAATGCCATGTTGCCGACGAAAGAATAGGTCCGGTTCTTCCACCGGGCGCTCCAGTCGAAGCCGAGCGCCTCCGAATGAGAATTGAGCCGGGCCTGGAGCAACGGCTCGTCGGTGGCGCGGATGACCGAGGTCATCATCCCCCCGAAGACGAGGTTGCCGCGATTGAAATCCTTCTTGAGGCGGCCGACGAAGTAGTTGGTGAGCGGCTCGACTTCCTGGTCGATGTCCTGGCCACCCACCCGCGCTGTGGCGTTCTCCCGCGCGGTGACGGCGTCGAGCACGCCGATGGTGAAGCCGTTGCCGGTGCGGCCGGTGACTTTGGCCGCGCCGAGGATGGTGGAGGCGTCCGGGCTGTCGGCATAGGTCGTGCCCTGGGGCGTGGGGCCCTGGGGCGCGCGGCCGATCCGGCGGGTGTAAAACAGCGAGAGTGAGGAGACGTTGCTGCAGAAATAACAGTTGAATCCCCCGAACCCGAAGGTGCCGCTGCCTTCGACGAAGAAGGGACGCCGCTCCGGGAAAAACGTCTCGAAGGCGGAGAGATTTACGACCGCGGGGTCCACCTCCACCTGCCCGAAATCCGGATTGATCGTGGCATCGAGCGTCACGTTCGATGTCAGCAGATACTTCATGTCCGCGCCGAAGCGCGTGTCGGCGTCGCGCTCTTTATAGAACGGGTTGCCCGGATCGGGCGCCGGCTGCAACCGCTGGTAGCGTCCGACGATGTACGGCAGGACCTCGAGACGCCGGGTGGCGCCTCGTCCCGGGGCGATCCCTTCGATGTGGCCGAACCGTGAAGCTCCCCCCGATTCATCGGGTCCCCAGTAGGACCACATAGAGACTTCGTTGAGCCGGCTCTGCGTCCGCCAGACCTGCATCCCCCACGCCTGCACCGAATCCCTCGGGAACCGCAGTTGCGAAAAGGGAATCCGGAATTCGGCGCTCCAGCCGAGGGAGTCGATTTGGGTCTTCACTTCCCACACCGGATCCCAGGAGGGATCGGCGAATTCGGTCGCCTGTCCGGCATCCTGGCGCGAGCCCGAAGGGGTCACGCTGAAGACGGTGCGACCGATGTGGTTGTGGTAGGTGTCGAAAATGAGCTCGATCATATCGCTGCTGCTGGGATACTCGTCGCGCCGCACCAGCTGGCTCCGGACTCCCGCCGCGCCCTGGTCGTCGAACATGCGGGCGCCGACGTAGATCGCGGCTTCGTCGAAGAGGAGTCGGATCTCGGTGCGCTGCGTCGCCGGGTCTCCCACTTTGGGTTGCGCTTGCCGAAAGTCGGACGCCGGCCGGACGGTGCTCCATGCCGCTTCGTCGAGCCGCCCATCGAGCGTGATCTCCGAGGTCCGGCGTCCAGCCGTGACGGTGGGTGACGGGATCGCATGGGCGGCCGGAGCATGCGACACCGCGGGAGCGGCGGGAGTGGCGCCGTTCTGGGCCAGCAGGCCCCGGGGTGCGGCAACGACCAGTAAAGCCAGCAGTGAGGTGCGGAAGGGCGGCATCAAGGTCCTCATAAAGGCCGGGCCGATGTCTTGGGTCCTTAGGACGTACGAGGCTTGGATGCTAAAAGTCTCGAAAGCGTTGGCTATGCGGGAGCTGGGGACCGGGTACCGGATGCGGGGGACCGAAGGCCTGGGGGGCCAGGCGCAAGGCTCAAGGCCGCGGACTGGAATCGCGGTCCCTCACAGGTTATCTTGCATGGCTGATTGGAGTTAGGGGTTCCGCCGTTCCGTGATGGTCGGCAGGTCCCACGTTCACTGTTGACCGTTCACTGTCCACGGATTCTATGGGAATCATCGCCAGCGATATTCGCCGTGGCATGGCCATCATGTTCAATGGTGAGCCCTGTCGTGTGCTCGAGTTCCATCACCATACCCCCGGCAACCTCCGGGCAATGGTGCAGGCCAAGCTTCGCCGTCTCAAGACGGGAACCCAGGTCGAGCACCGCTTCCGCTCCACCGACACGGTCGAGATCGCCGCGCTGGAGACCCACGAGCTCGACTTCATGTACAAGAGCGGTGACACCTACCACTTCATGAACGCCGAGAATTACGACCAGCTCGAGGTCGACGGCGAAACTCTCGGCGACACTGCCAAGTGGATGTCCGAAGGCATGCGGATCATCGCCGAGTTCTACCAGGGCCGGCCGATCGGCATCCAGATGCCAAGCAGCCTCACCTTCGAAGTCGCCGACACCACCCCGGTGATGAAGACGGCGACCAAGACCTCTTCTCCCAAGCCGGCCCGGCTGAGCAACGGGGTGACGGTCAACGTTCCCGAGTTCATTCAGACCGGCGAGCGGATCCGGGTGAATCCGGAGACCGGGGAGTATCTGGATCGGGCAAAAGATTAGAGGTCAGTGGTCAGGAGTCAGCAATCAGGGTGGTTGAGGGGCCGGCAGAAATGCCGGCCCTGATTTTTCTCTGGCCCCTGACCCCTGCCCCCGTATTCTTTGAAACCTGCCGGGCGACTATCCCGTATCACCAATACCCAGACCGTCGAGGCAATGCCATGCCCGGCCCCGATACCGACCTCCTCCAGGGCACCCTGGACGTGCTCATCCTCAAGACCCTCTCCTGGGGTTCCCGGCACGGCTACGCGATCGCCCGCTGGCTCGAGGACTCCAGCGCCGAAGCGATCCGCATCGAGGAAGGCTCACTCTATCCGGCGCTCTATCGCATGGAACGGAAGGGATGGATCGAGGCCTCGTGGGGGATGTCCGAGCTCGGGCGGCGCGCCAAGTTCTATGAGCTCACCCCGGCGGGACGCGCGCGGCTCCGCGCGGAGATTGCCGCCTGGCGCCGGTTGAGTGGTGCGGTCGGCCGCATCCTCGAGGCACGGGGGTAGCGGCCCATCCATGTCATGGCGCTTCTGGAAGCCGGCCCTCACCCGTGAGGTAGACGAAGAGCTGGAGTTCCACCTGGAGATGCGCGCCCGAGAACTGATCGGGCGGGGGATGCCCGCTCGGGAGGCTCGGGCAGAGGCCCGCAAACGTCTCGGAGACTCCGAGGAGCTCCGGCGCAAACTGCGCCGGGCCGGCAAGGAAAGGGATCGCACGATGCGACGCACCGAGTGGCTCGCCGAGCTGCGGCAGGACCTCCTTTACGGGGTACGCACCCTGGTGCGTAATCCCGGCTTCACCGCGATCGCCCTTCTCACGCTCGGCGTGGGCATCGGCGCGACCACCGCCATCTTCAGCGCCGTCAATGCCGTGATACTCCGGCCCCTCGCGGTGCCGGACGTGGATCGGGTGATGCTGGTCGCCGAGTTGTACGAGGACCGTCCGGCGGATGTCTCCGTGGGCAACTTCATGGACTGGCAAGCTGCCAACACTGCGCGCCCGGTCTTTGCCGCAATCGGCGCAATCAACTGGCGCAATTTTTCCCTGGCCGGCGAACAACCGGAACGAATCCTGGGCGCGGCAGTCACCGCCGACTACTTCGGCGTGATGGGAGTGTCCCCCCTCCGTGGACGGGTGTTCACCGCCGAGGAGGATCGTCCCGGAGGGGCTCGAGTCGTCGTGCTGGGTCACCGTCTCTGGCAGCGGCGCTTCGGCGCCGACCCCTCCGCGGTCGGCCGGGTGATCATCCTCAATGGGCTTCCGCACACGGTGCTCGGCGTGATGCCCGCCTCGTTCGATTTCACCAATGGCACCGAGGATCTCTGGGTACCCGCGGCTTTTACTCCCGAGCAGCGGGCGCAGCACGACGAACACTATCTGACCGTGTATGGGCGGTTGCGTGCCGGAGCCACTCCCGAGGCGGCGCGATCGATGCTCGCGGAGGTGCAGCGGGTCCTGAACGAGCGGTACCCCGATGCCAACGGAAAACGGTCGGTGCACGTCGAACCGATGATGCGGCAGTTCATCGGGGACGCGCGGGGTCAGCTTCTGGTTATCCTGGGCGCGGTCGTACTGGTGCTGCTGATCGCATGCGCCAACGTGGCCAACCTTCTTCTTGCGCGGGGCGCGGCGCGGGTGCGCGAGCTGGCCATCCGCGCGTCGATCGGCGCGGGCCGCGCCCGTCTGGTGCGCCAGCTCCTCGCCGAGAGCGGCGCTCTCGCCCTTGCTGCCTCGGTCGTGGGAATGGCGGTGGCCTGGGTGGTGATCCGCACCCTGATTGCGGCGGCTCCGCCGGGGGTGCCGCGCATCGAGCAGGCACGCCTCGACTTTGCGGCGCTCGCGTTCGCGGTGCTGCTGGCCCTGGGCTCGACACTGCTGTTCGGCCTGGCGCCCGCGCTTCGCGCGGCCCGTAGCGATCTGGTGGGCGCGCTCCGCACCGGACAGGCGCGAGCGATGGGCTCGCAACGCGACTGGTTCCGCCAGGGGCTGGTGACCGCGGAGGTGGCCCTGGCACTGGTGCTTCTGGTGGGTGCCGCGCTACTGGTTCGGACGGCGATTCACCTGCAGCGCCTCGATCCCGGTTTCGAGCCCCGGGGCGTGGTCACCGCGCGCATTGCGCTCCCCGCCGAAAGCTATGCCAGTCCCGAATCGGCGCGGCGGGCGTTCGAAACCGTACTGGAGAATCTCGCTGCATCGCCGGGCGTTCGAAGCGCCGCGCTGTCCACCCAGGTCCCGATGGGGCCCGGCGGCGGGAGCAACGGGCTGGTTCCTGAAGGAAAGCCGCCCGGCCACGAAAGCGCGGTCGACGCACGAATGCGTCTCGTGTCGCCGGGCTACATGGGCACCATCGGGCTCCCGCTTCGGCGCGGGCGCGAGCTGTCGGTTGATGACCGGGCCGGGGCGCCCCGCGCGATGCTGGTGAACGAAGCCCTGGCACGGGCGCTGTTTCCCGGACAGGATCCGATGGGTAAACGGGTGCTCTGCTGCGAGGGAGCAGCCGACGACCCGCGCTGGAAGACGATCGTGGGGGTCGTGGGAGATGCGCGTTCGCGGGGTCCCGACCAGGACGTCGTGCCGGAGTTCTTCATGCCGATCGCCCAGGCGCCCGACGAGGCGTGGAACTGGATCGGCCGGACGATGAGTGTGGTTGCCCGCGCCGACGGGGATCCCTTGTCCCTTGCACCCGCCATGCGTGAGGCGCTCCGGAGGGTGGATCCTTCGCTCCCGCTCTATAGGATCGAGACCCTGGAGTCCTCCCTGTCCAACGCCCTGGGGCCGGCGCGGTTTCGCACGATCCTGCTGGGCTCGCTCGCCGCCGTCGGGTTGCTGCTCGCCCTGGTCGGGATCTACGGTGTGATCGCGTACCTCGTCACTCGCCGGCGCGGGGAGATCGGAGTGCGGATGGCGCTGGGAGCCTCCTCCGGCGACGTGCTCCGAATGGTGGCAGGACAAGGACTCAGGCCGGTTCTCGCCGGAACCGCGCTCGGCGCCCTCGGCGCCTTCGCGGCGACGCGGCTGCTCGCAACGTGGCTTCGCGGTGTGTCGCCCGGAGATCCCGTGACCCTCGCCGCGGTCGCGGTATCGCTCATCGGGGTCGCGACGGTAGCGAGTCTGATTCCGGCCCGACGAGCGACGAAGGTGAGTGCGCTGGAGGCGATGAAGGCGGAGTAGAGGCAGTGATCAGGGATCAGAGGTCAGTGTTCAGGGAAGAACCCGCTGACCCCTGATCCCTGACCCCTGACCACTCACACCTTCAGTACCACCCCCCGCCGCTCCAGCACCCGCAGAATCCCATACCATAGCATCACGAACGCCACCGCATAAGCCAGCGACGCATTGCGCGGCGAAAGCCACGACGCGAAGGCGCTTCGATAGATCGCCTGCTGCAGGGAGACCGGCTCCCCACCCATCGGGACGTGGATCAGCCCCATCGTCCGCGCCATCATTCCCGATCCCACGAACGCCGTGATCGGATTGAGCCCGTAGGTCACGAACGGCGCGACCCACCGCTTGCGTCCGCGCAGATCGACCAGCCAGACCAGCGTCGCCAGCGCCACCGAGGCCATCCCCGCCGTGAAGAGAACGTACGAGCTGGTCCAGAGATTCTTGTTGATCGGGAAGACCCAATTCCACATCAATCCCGCGACCATTCCGGCCGCCCCGACCGCGAAGAGTGCATTGAGCCGGTCGGGAAGCGGCTCGGAGCCGGTAAGGCGGCGTCCGGCCAGAACACCCAGCAGACAGGTACCGATGGCAGGTACCGTCGAGAGCAACCCTTCCGGGTCCCAGGTTTTGGACTGCTGCCAGAGGTGTTTGCCGAAGACGAGCCGGTCGAGCCACGCCGAGAGGGTGTTTTCCGGCACATCGATGGTGGGCGACGCGACCCCCGGCGGCGGCACCAGCGTCTGCAGCCCCCAGTACACCAGCAGGAGCAACGCGGTGATTCCGGCCACATCGCGGCTCGACCGGCGCCGCGCGATCAGCGCCGCCGCGATGTAGCAGAGCCCGATGCGCTGCAGCACGCCGGGGAACCGGAGTCCGGTCAGGCGGGTCGAGGGAAAGTACGGAAAAGCCTGCAGCAGGAGGCCCAGCAGGATGATGAGCGCGCCGCGCCGCAGGATCCGGGTGGTGATGGCCGAAGAAGAAGCCCCCTCACGCTCGCGAGCGGTGAGCGCGATGTGCGTCGTGATGCCGACGATGAACACGAAGAAGGGAAAGATCAGGTCGGTGGGGGTCCACCCGTGCCAGGGCGCGTGCTCGAGGGGCGGGTAGATCGCCGACCAGGTGCCGGGATTGTTGACCAGCAGCATTCCGGCAATGGTCATTCCGCGGAAGGCGTCGAGCGCGAGGAGGCGCTCGCGTCGGAGAGTGGCCGGCGTCCCCATCAATCCTCCTTTGGGGTATCTTCAATTCGATCGTTCAGCCACTTCCAGGAGTCTGCATGCGCCTTGCGCATCTGTTCGTGCTGGTCACGGCCTCGGGAGCATTCGCCGCCGTTCCGGAGGCGCACGGGCAGCGCCGCGAGCTGACGCTGGTCGCGGGCGGAAATTACACCGGTGTCACCAGTGGAACGCTCTTCAAATCCGAATCGCGAACCGGCTTCCAGGCAGGGTTGAGCCTCCGGAGTCCCCGGAGCCCGACCTTCTCCCTCCAGAGCGAACTCCTCCTGGTCCAGCGGCGAGTTTATGGTGAGCGCGCGCCGTCGAACCTGGACCCGCTGCGGGTCGGGCCGATTTCCGATGCCGCGAAGCTGCTGTACGCGCAAGTGCCTGTGCTGCTCCGCTTTCAACACGGGTACAGCACCGAGCGTTCGGTCCGACCGTTCCTGGTACTGGGTCCATATGTCGCCGTCCGAATGTCCTGCAAGCGGGACGTAGTCGAAGCCGACAGCACCCGCCGCAAGACGGATTGCAGCGCCACGCCGGACGATGCCATGCCGGGGGCGACGCCATTTGTTCCCCCGATCTACCAGGCAATGGACCTCGGGCTGCTGGGTGCATTCGGCGTGGAGATCCGCCGGTTTTCCGTCAGCTTCCGCGGGGAGCGGAGCTTCAGAAACCTGGTGGATTCGGGCGCCGTGCCCACGTCGCCGCTCGATAACTCCAGGCTCTGGACCGCGTCGGTGAACATCGAGTACCTCCTCCGGGTCCTGTAGCGGATCTGGGCGGGTGGCGAGTCTCCTCGCAGAATCTCGCCCCGCGCGCGGCCGCCCGCCAGCAGGTTTCCCGCGCCATTCGTAGATGGATAGAAGCGGCCCCGGGGACGAAACCCCGCCGGACCGCCTCGCGTCGGTCCTAAGGGGTACCAGCTTTGGAACGCATTGCGGAAGCAGTCGCCACTTTTCTCTTCAAGTACTCGCCCCACCTGTTCCAGCGGGGGGAGTTGTCGCTGGCGCCGGTCTTTTCGCCCGCCGTAATCGCCGCGAGCCTGGCGGCCGCGCTCGTGCTACTGGTGATCTCGTTGCGCGGGGTACGAACTGCCACTCCGCGACGCGACCGGATGATCCTCGGTGGGCTCCGTATCACCGCCTGTCTGATTCTCGCCGGGTGTCTTCTGCGTCCCGTGTTGCTCCTCTCGAGTGCGGTTCCGCAGCGCAACGTCCTGGGAGTGCTCCTCGACGACTCCCGAAGCATGCGGCTGGCCGATCTCGACGGGACGTCCCGCCTGGAGGCGGTACGCAGGGTGTTCGGGGACTCGGCGGGGTCCCTGACCCGGCGGCTGGGCGACCGATTCGTGCTCCGGTTCTTTCGCTTCGCGGCGGATGCCGGGCCGCTCGGGAGCGCCTCCAGCCTGGTGGGTGCGGGCACCCGCACCAATCTCGCGGCAGCACTCGATGCGGCACGGCAGGAGCTCTCGGGGGTCCCGCTCGCTGGGATGGTGCTGGTGACCGATGGCGCCGACAACTCGGCGGCCGATCTGACCGCACCGCTCCTCGCGCTCAAGGGACGGAAGGTGCCGGTCTATACGGTCGGGGTAGGGCGCGAGCGCTTTGCCCGGGACCTGGCCATCGAACGGGTCTCCCTACCCGCCAGCGCGCTCGCGGGAGCCGGCATTCTCGCCGAAGTCGTGATCAGGGTCCGTGGCCTGGGTGGGAGTCCGCTGACAGTTACCGCCGAGGACGAAGGACGGATCGTCGTGGAACGCGAAATCAGGGCACCGGAAACCGGCGACGTGGCGCGGACCAGGCTCCGTCTCCCCCCGATGATCGAGGGCCCTCACCGCCTCACCTTCCGGGTGCGCCCCGCCGCGGGAGAGATCGTCACCGAGAACAACGAGTTCCGCTCGGTCCTCCGCGTCCGTCCCGGGCCCGAGCGCATCCTCTATCTCGAGGGAGAGCCCCGACCGGAGTTCGCGTTTCTCCGTCGCGCGGTCGCGGGAGACAGCGCGCTCTCGCTGGTCGCCATGCTCCGGAGCGCCAAGGGGAAGTTCCTCCGGCTCGGCGTGCAGGACAGCATGGAGCTGGTCGGCGGGTTCCCCACGCGGCGGGAAGATCTGTTCCGCTTTCGCGCGCTGGTACTCGGGAGCATCGAAGCGTCCTTCTTCACCGGAGATCAGCTCCGCATGCTGTCGGATTTCGTGAGTCGCCGGGGAGGAGGACTCATCGCGCTCGGAGGGCGGGCGGCGCTCGCCGAGGGCGGTTTTGCCGGGACGCCGGTGGCGGACGTGCTCCCGGTCAATCTCGACGCGCCAACGCCCGCCGCGACCGGGACAGCCTTCGCGGAACTCACGATCCACGCCACGGCGGCCGGCCGGCTGCACCCCGCGCTTCAGCTGGGCGCCACCGAGGCCGCCGCGGCGCGCTGGGATTCATTGCCGCCGCTCACCTCGGTCAACCGGCTCGGATCGCTCAAGCCCGGCGCAACGGCGCTGCTCACCGGCCGGGCGTCCGGCGGAAACGATGTTCCGGTGCTCGCGGTGCAGCGGTTCGGCCGTGGTACCGCCGCCGTGTTCGGCGTCCAGGATACCTGGCTCTGGCAGATGCATGCGAACATCCCGCTCGAGGATCAGACCCACGAGTCGTTGTGGCGACAGGTTCTGCGCTGGTCGCTCGATGAAGTGCCCGACCGGGTCGAGCTGAGCGCGAGTCCGAGCCGGGTGGCTCCGGGAGAGCCGGTGGTTCTCCGCGCGCGCGTCGCCGACGAAGCATACCTCGAAACCAACGACGCGCAGGTCACCGCGCGGATCACCACGCCGGCGGGACGCATGGTGGAAGTACCGCTGGCGTGGACGCTCAAGGAAGACGGCGCGTACGAAGGCCGCTTCGTCGCGGAAGAGATGGGCATGTACCGGATCGACGGAGAAGCGCGTCGCGGCACCGATACCACGCGCGCGGCGGCGGCGGCGTTGCTGGTGGACGACCACGGCGCCGATGTCGAGCAGGCCGAGCTGCGCTCGCCCCTGCTCCGGCGGATCGCGACCGAGACAGGCGGCCGGTATTACCCGCTCGCCGACGCCGGGCGCCTCGTCGAGGACGTGGTGTTCACCGACAGCGGGGTGACGGTGCGCGAATCGCGGGATCTCTGGGACATGCCGATCATCTTCTTCGTCATGGTGGGACTCCTGAGCGGCGATTGGGGCTACCGTCGATGGCGGGGGCTCGCATGAAAAGCCTCCTCGTCGCGTGTCTGACCGCGCTCGCGCTCCCGCCCGTCCCGGCACTCACCCAGGGCGGCGCCACCCACGTCCTGCTCGTGACGGGACTCTCGGGGGAGCCGCGCTTCGCCAGGGCTTTCGACTCGGCTGCGGCGGCGGTTTATGATGCTGCACGAGGACGCTGGGGAGCCGCCGACTCCAGCCTGGTATACCTGGGCGAGGATCCGGCCCGCGACCCGGGCCGTTTTCAG
>Ga0210377_10000096_pt1 | contig 76100 bp, 68 predicted proteins | sample PLM4_65_b1redo_FD_155480 | JGI IMG/M metagenome (GOLD analysis project Ga0210377, IMG submission 155480) | Groundwater sediment microbial communities from an aquifer in East River, Colorado, USA - PLM4_65_b1 redo | ecosystem: Environmental > Terrestrial > Soil > Riparian zone | place: USA: East...
CTGGGCCATGCGTTCTGTAAAACGCAGAAACAAACGGAGAGAGTCGGCTCGTTTCTACCATTACAAGCGACATAACTTATTGGCTCCGCTAAGGGTTAAAGAACGAAAATGAAATTAGACAGTACAACTACAAAGAAGCGAGATTATGTTCTCACCGGTATCATAAGATTTAAAACAGAAAAACATGGCAGGGATCATGATATTGCTGCTATGTTAGCTTATATCCAAGATAACGATTTTGATTATTGGTATGAAGAGATCAACGGATGGATAGATGATTTAATTGTTGACGTTACCCAAAATCCAAGATGGGTAGAACAGGATAAATTGAATAGAAGCAAGGAGTCATTCTTTGCTGAATATGAATCAATGCACTCTCGGAAGACAAGAGGGCCAATACTGCTATATCATTTCTGGCTTGACTTCTGCAATAATTAGACGGGTAGGATTGGCAAATTTTTGCCCATGTGGCGAAACTTTCTTCGTGGTTCTTCGTGGTTTAATCTATGCGCGTGGGTAGAGGTAGGGTGCGATGAATCGCACCGGTTATGCTGAAGGAGAAATTATGATGGCCAGAAGGATTAAGCAAGTTCGATGGCCTGTGATTGTGACCATCGTCATTTTGTTCTCGATGTCGGTGAAGCCTTGCCCCGGCCAGGACCGGGCGACCGTTGCGAAGAACTACGTCCCCAGGTTTGAGAAGATACTCAAAGAAAATATCGCCTCGTTCTGGTACGCCAAGAGCATCGACCGCGTGAACGGCGGCTACACGATCAACTTCGGCCCGAAGAGCGAGCCGAAAGGCGAAGGGACCAAGATGATCGTGACGCAGGCCCGCACGGTGTGGCTGTTCTCCCGCCTGGCGAGGGCCGGCTATGGCGGCAAGGAGTATCTCGACGCCGCCGACGTCGGCTATCGCTTCCTGAAAGATAAAATGTGGGACGCCAAGAACGGGGGCTTCTACTGGGAGGTCGATGCGACGGGCAACCAAAAGCTCAAGCCGCGAAAGCACCTCTACGGCCAGTCCTTCGGTCTCTACGCCCTCTCTGAGTATTATCTGGCGAGCCAAAGAAAAGACGTGCTGGAATTCGCCATCCGCTTGTTTAATCTTCTGGATGCCAAATCGCACGACGATCTCTACGGCGGCTATATTGAATTCTTCAACGAGGACTGGACGCCGGCGCCCGCTTCGGAAGGCTCGTATATGGGCGGCGATCCCAGCCTCAAGCTGATGAACACCCACCTGCACCTGTTAGAGGCGATGACCACGTTCTATCGCGCCAGCAAGCTGCCCCTGGCGCGCGAGCGACTGCTGGAGCTTATCAATATCGAGAGCAACGCCGTCGTGCGAAAGGGGCTCGGCGCCTGCACGGACAAATACCAGCGCGACTGGACGCCGAGACTGGAAGGGGATTACGCGAGGGTGTCCTACGGCCACGACATTGAAAACGTGTGGCTGCTCATGGATGCGTGCGAGGCTGCGGGCGTTTCGAATCATCCATTCCTCGATTTGTACCGGACCTTATTCGATTGCTCGCTGAAGTACGGCTATGACGAAGCCAATGGCGGATTCTACGACAGCGGCCCCTTCAATCAGCCGGCGGACCGGCGCGACAAAGTCTGGTGGGTACAGAGCGAAGCGATTGTCAGCGCCTTGTATATGCACCGTTTGACGCAGGACCCGAAGTACCTGCCCATCTTCGAGAAGACGGCCGAGTTTATCGAGAAGAACATGGTCGATTGGGAAAACGGCGAGTGGCACGCCAATATCACGCCGGAAGGAAAGCCGCAGGGCGACAAGGCCAACACCTGGAAGGCGGGCTACCACAACGGTCGGGCCATGATCGAGTGCCTCGAAATACTCAAGCAGTGAAAGAGCTAATTCGATGCTCGATAGATTCTCTTCGCAAGCGAAGGCCGATTACTGTTTAAAGTCCGGCTTGGCGGTGTCGCCGCCGGAGCCTTTGATCTGAAAGACTTTTGCCGGCTTTTCGCCCTTGAGCAAGGCCTCGGCCTGCTCCTCGATGGCCATGCAGCGTTTTTTGAGCTCGTAGAATCCGTGCCACCATGCGTAATCCGGCGCCATCATCGCCGCGCCGAACCGTGCCCGCCGGCCCTCGTGGTGCCAGAGCTCATACATCTCGATTTCAAGCTGCTCGTCGAGATTCTTTTCCTTGCTGAGCAGCTTCTTTTCGTAAAGCTCATCGACGAGTTTCTTCATCGGCGTATAGTAGTTGTCGTTATAGTCGGCGATGGCGGTGTCCATGCGGGTGAAATGTCCCTTCGCCCAGGCGGGGGAGTGACAGGCCAGGCAGACGGCCTCCATTTTCTGCCGCTCCTGTTGCCAGTCTGTCTTTGCGGGCCACGCCTTGAACTCGCTCGGCCGGACCGTCAGCGGCGCCTGCGTTTCCCAGGCCAGACGCTCGGTGACATCGTGCGTCGCCGCGACGTTCCTGATGCCCGACATGTGACAGACCGAGCAGGTCGGCGCGCGATAATCGACGCCGGGCGTCCACGTGCCCGGGGCGGCGTTCCAGTTCCAGCCGTCGCCCTCCGCGTGGTAGATGGCCCCGTGCTTGGATTCGTTGAAGATCTCGATCTGGGGATGGTCTGGGCCCAGGTGGCACTGGCCGCACGCCTCCGGCTTTCGGGCTTCGGCCAGAGAGAATTTGTGGCGCGTATGGCAGCTCGAGCAGCTTCCCCTGCTGCCGTCGGGATTGACCCGGCCGACGCCCACGTTCGGCCACGTGTCGGGATTGAACGCTCCATTTTCGATTTTCACGATGCTGCCGTGGCAATGGTAGCAGCCCGTCTGCCGCTCGATGCTGTTGTTCAACCCGTCGTTCAGCCACGGATCGATTTTCCAGATCAATTCAAGCGTGTTGGCGTGCTTGCTCCCGGCGTACTGGGCGGCTTCGGCCGGGTGACAGCGCGAGCAGTCTTTGGGCGAGACAATGACGCTGATGGGAGTTTTGACGATTTTGAGATGCTCCTGACTCACGTCCGGATCGGCGGGGCCGGCCCGGTGGCAATCGAGGCACGAGATGTTCACGTGAGCGTGCCGGCTGGCGGACCAGTCGGCGACGATGCCTTCATTTTGTTCGGCGTGACATTCGATACAGTCCTGAGCGTCCTTCGAGACGCTCCTGACGATGCGATATTCTTTCAGAGGAGGTGACACGACGGACGAAGTTTGCTCTGCTCCAGTGGCGGTGATTGTGATCGCCAGTGCGACAGCCGAGAGCCGCACGAGCGCGGTTAACCTGCTTCTTCTGAATGTCTCCATAGCTATCTCCTTCTTTTCTATGGTGAAAACAGCTTACTGTGGCGCTGGTGCCCGGCGTCCTGGTGGCACTCGACGCACCTGTTCTGCGGGGCACCGGGCCAAGTGAGCGCCGCTGCGTGTGCAGCTCCTGCCGCGGGACTGCCGGGCTTGTCGAGCAGATGATCGTGACAATAGAGGCATCTGTGATTCGTTAAACCATCGAGTACCTTGCGTCGCATCTTTTCGAGGTCGTATTGCCCGCCGAAGTGATGTTTGTAAATGTCCTTGGCGCCTGCATAAGCCTTGGAGGCGACGTGAGTGAAGTATTCTTCTTTGGGCGGCAGGTGACAATCCACGCACTCGACGCGGACGCCGTGAGCGTTGGCGCCGTGCGGGGAAAGCTCCCAGCTCAGGTAGACTGCGTTCATCTCATGGCATTTGCCGCCGCAATACTCGGACGTCGAGACGGGGACCATGGCAACGTTTAGTGCAATAAAGCACAATACGGCGAATGCGATTCCGGCGACGAACGGCCGGATGCGAGAGATTCTTTTGGCACCAGGTCGCAACATGAGCACAATGTATCATCGTATCTGGGCTGTGCAAACGTTTTTACCAATGCTTGCCGCAGATAACCTGTGATAGATTGCGTTGAGGGAAGAACCCTCCCAAAAATTTTTTGAAAAAATATTTTTTTAGGTTGACATCGTGAACAAGTAGGACTATATTTTGTATATAAGACCGCGTAAGTCTTATATAGGCGATAGGCAGCGCTATACCGTTTTTGAGGAATTTTAGCGATGGTCGATTTAGTGAGGCGAAACACAGACTATGCCCTGCGACTAATGGTCAATCTGGCGAAGAACTATGGCGAAGGGCCTATCTCAACGCGGGCGGCGGCTGCCGATCAAGGGGTGCCGTATCAATTAGCATGTAAATTGATGCAAAAGCTTCAAAAATCTGAACTTATAAAGAGTTGCATGGGCCCGAAAGGCGGCTTCCGTCTTGACAGAGAACCCTCCAAAATCAGCCTGCGTGAGGTTGTAGAGACAATCCAGGGTCCGATAAGCATCAATCGATGTCTTATGGCGGCAGGGGCTTGTCAGAATCAGAGAGACTGCACCGCCAGGACAAAACTGGCTGAGCTTCAACAATATGTGCGCGATTACCTCGGCGGTATTACACTGGATGAATTGCTTCACAATGGACGTACGGAAAAACAGGGGTGAGGCGCTGAAGGGAGAAAGAAATGGCCGGACAAAACAAAAAAGATAGTGTGCTGGCGGAGTGCGTAGGCAAAGGGCAGGCACTGGTGAGCCTGGTCGAATACGCGAAAGATTCGATTGTCAGTAAGACCATCCTGAACAAGTCCATCGGCAGTATTACGCTGTTTGCCTTTGACGCGGGCCAGAGTCTGAGCGAGCACACGTCTCCTTACGATGCGGTTGTGCAGGTCCTCGACGGCGGCGCGCGGCTGACCATAGGCGGCCGGGACGAGATTGTCACGGCGGGGCAGATCATCATCATGCCGGCCAACGTGGCGCACGCCGTCAACGCCGAGGAAAAATTCAAAATGCTGCTGATTATGATTCGTGCGTAGGTTGAGCAATCTGTTGGGAAAGATAAAAGGCTGAAGCGATGCACAGATGTCCACGAGAAGAGGAGAAATTCTTAAAGCCGAAAGGTATCTTCGAAGTTGAGTGTTCCGGTTGTGCGGAGACCATAGAGTTCTTTGAAGACGACCAGAAACGGAAATGTCACAAGTGTGGTGTGGTACTCGTCAATCCCAGGCGGAAATCCGCTGAATGACCCGGTTCGCTAAGCGGGCCGGAGAGTAGATTATGGTAAGATGTCCCGGACAAGATCAAAGATTCTGGAAGCCGGATGCTATCTTTGAAGTTGAGTGCTCGAGCTGCGGCAAGGCGGTGGAATTTTTCAAGGACGAGCCGCAGTTGAAATGCCGCCACTGCGGCCACACGGTCATCAATCCGAAGATCGACCTCGGCTGCGCCGAGTGGTGCCAGTATGCACAGCAGTGTCTGGGCGTGACGGTCAAAAACTTGACCATCGTTCGGCAGAAACTGATCGATGAGATGAAAACGGTTTTTGGCCCGGACGAAAAGAGAGTCAAGCATGCTTTAACCGTCCTGGGCTACGCCGAGCAGATCCAGGCCGTTGAAGGCGGCGATCCTTTGGTGGTCAAAGCGGCGGCGATTCTGCACGATATCGGAATCCACGAGGCCGAGCGCAAGCACGGCTCTCCGGCGGGTAAATACCAGGAGATTGAAGGCCCGCCCATCGCGGACGAGATTCTGAAACGGCATAATATCCCTCCTGAAACCAGCGAGCATATTTGCAGGATCATCGCGAATCACCACAGCGCCAAAGATATTGATACGAAGGAGTTTCGGATCCTGTGGGATGCGGACCGGCTGGTGAATATCCCGGAGGATTTTCCCGATGCGAGCAAAGACGAGTTGCAGAGCATTGTCGAGAAAACGTTTAGGACCCGCGAGGGTCACAGAATAGCAACGGAATTATTTCTTATGAATTCAGCCGTGACATGATTGGAAAGTGAAAGGAGAACTATGTTTTGTTATCAATGTGAGCAGACGGCAAAAGGAACGGGTTGTACGGCTTTGGGCGCGTGCGGCAAAGACCCCGAAACGGCGGATTTACAGGATCTGCTGGTCTATGCACTCAAGGACACAGCACGCTACGCGCACGCGGCCCGAGAGCTTGGCGTGACAAACAGGCAGGTCAACATATTTACGGTTAAGGCGCTGTTTAGCACGCTCACAAACGTGAATTTCGACGTCAACCGGTTTCAGGATTTCATGAAGCAGGCGGCCGTCATCAGGGAACAAGCACGGGCGATGTACGAACAGGCATGCAGGAAAGCAGGCAAACAGAGCGAGCAATTTGATTGTGAGGTCGAGTGGTGGGATGCCGTGGATGACTTGAGCGAGCTGGACCGTGAAGGCGAATCCTTGAGCATTCAGATGCGCATCGGCAACCTCGGTGATGATATAGCCGGCTTGCAGGAGCTGATTACATACGGGCTCAAGGGTCTGGCGGCGTATGCCGACCATGCCCAGATTCTCGGCAAAGAGGACGACGGTATCTACGCATTTATTCATAAGGCGCTCGATTGTTTAACGCACAGGCCGACCGACGTAAATGAGCTGCTTACGTACGCGCTGGAATGCGGGCGGATGAACCTGCGAGCGATGGAGCTGCTTGACGCGGCCAACACCGAGACGTATGGGCATCCTGAGCCGACGCAGGTCAGGGTCACGCCGGTCAAAGGCAAGTGCATTGTTGTTTCCGGCCACGACCTCAAGGACCTCGAAGAGTTGCTCAAACAGACCCAAGGCAAGGGGATCAACGTCTATACGCATGGCGAGATGTTGCCCTGTAACGCCTACCCGGACCTGAAGCGATATAAGCACCTCGTGGGCAACTACGGCGGCGCGTGGCAGGACCAGCGAAACGAGTTCGACAAGTTCCCCGGCGCGATCCTGATGACGACCAACTGCCTGCAGAAGCCCAAAGACAGCTACAAAAGTAGAATATTCACCTGCGGCATCGTCGGCTGGCCGGACGTTGTCCATATTGCCGATCGCGACTTCACGCCGGTCATTAAGGCGGCCCTGGCGGCGCCGGGATTTGCCGAGGATGCCCCGGCGAAATTCATTACCATCGGCTTTGCCCACAACACGGTGATGAGCGTGGCCGGCAAGGTCATCGAGGCCGTCAAAGCCGGCAAGATCAGACGTTTCTTCCTGATAGGCGGCTGCGATGGCGCCAAGCCGGGAAGAAACTACTACACCGAGTTCGCCGAGAAGGTTCCTGACGACTGTGTCATTCTCACATTAGCTTGCGGGAAGTACAGATTCAACAAGCTGGACTTTGGCTCGATAGACGGGATACCGCGCCTGCTGGACTGCGGCCAGTGCAACGACGCGTATTCGGCCATTCAGATCGCAACGGCCTTGGCCAAAGCGTTCAACTGCGGCGTGAACGAGCTTCCTCTGTCGCTTGTGTTATCCTGGTACGAGCAGAAAGCTGTAGTGATACTGCTGACCCTGCTGTATCTGGGCATCCAGAACATAAGGCTTGGGCCGAGCCTGCCGGCGTTCGTCAGTCCCAATGCGCTGAATGTCCTTGTGGACAAGTACAATATCAAACCCATCGGGACTGTGGACCAGGATTTGGCTGACATATTGAAATGAGACGATCAATCGTGGGAATCAGGGGTATTAGAGTCAAAGCGATTTCGAAGCAACCCCTTTAGATGAGGTAACAACGTGGCAATTTGCCGGATTTCTTTGGTGTTTTGTATTTTCTTTGAACAAATAGGACTGAATTGGTCGTATATGAGCCATATAGCCCTGTATGGGCGTGTACAAAGGCTTTGGTCAAGGGAATGAATTGATAGAGTTTCAGCCTTAAAAGGCAAACGTCAACCGTTCAATTATTAAAGGAGAGTTACCATGAAGGCATTGAAAGTAGCATTGTTAGCGGTCGTATTGCTGAGTCTCGCAGTGGTTACCGGCTGCCAGGAGCAGTCCGCCAGGAGCAGCAGCATAACAAGCAGCGACAGGGTTGTCTGGGAGCAGGGCCAGACGGGTTTCCCGCACCCAAGGGTTGCCTATACGGATGCTCGTTAGGTCTGTTCGGTCTGACCTGAGGCAAGGTCGCATTCGAGTTTCTGCAGAGCGCGAACGTAGGGCGGCATACCCGGAGTACGCCGGGCGCATAACCCGGCAAGATCGTTGTTTGCTCCGGGACCGGGTATGCCAGCCACACTAAGGTGTGGCTGGCAATCCGGCTGCCTATAGTCCTGAACGGCCGCCGCGAAATTCCCGGAACACGCAGTGGCGGAAAGAAACTGAATGGAGGAAAGAGAATGAGCAGGCAAACGATAGCAGGCAGAGTCCTCGGGATGCCGATCGGCGTTGTGGCCTTCGCGGCGGCGGCGGTTTTTGCGCTGGCTGGGAATCAATCGACCCCGCCCCGGTACGTTGCCGGCGCCGGTCTCGAAGATATCGTCAAATCGGCTCAGACGTGGGGCATCCCCTTTATATCATGGTTTGGCAGGCAGGCGCCTGATATGACCCTTGAGGACGTGCAGGGCAGGAGGCACACGCTCAGTGACTATCGCGGCAGGGACGTGCTGCTGGTGTTTTGGGCGACGTGGTGCCCGGCGTGTAATATGGAGATTCCTCACTTGATTGAGTTGAGGAAAGCGTTTTCAGAAGATGAGCTGGCGATCCTTGCGATAACTAACGAAACGCCTGAGCGTCTGAAACACTTTGTTCAAGACGAGGGAATCAACTACGACGTGGCATCTCTCGGCGGCGTGGTCTTACCGGCCCCCTTTGGCGAGGTGGCCTCGGTACCGACCATGTTTTTTATCGACCGCCGCGGGATCATAAAGCTCGCCACGGTTGGATTGGTGTCGCAGGAAGAGTCAAAGGCTATTCTCCTGGCCGGGCAGTGACGCAAACGGTTTGTTTTTGCCAAGAAGATGTCTGGCGTTCACAGGGCAGGTGGGGCTGACGTTAAGCCGGATCGTCCCGACCGCTCATGAGGTCAGTGCCATCGAAGGTGTGCGGGCAGAATAGAACCATGACCTCCAGGAGGCAGTATGCCCAGATGCAGGAGCATAGGGGCAAAGAAGGTTTGTGCTTGCCGGGAGAAATGAAAATGTCGGTTACAACGCCCGTAAAGAAGCACACGAACAGACTGATCAATGAAAACAGTCCCTACCTGCTTCAACACGCCCATAATCCGGTCGATTGGTATCCGTGGGGTGCTGAGGCTTTTGAGCGTGCCAGGAGGCAGGACAAACCCATTTTCCTCTCGATTGGCTATTCCACCTGCCACTGGTGTCACGTGATGGAACGCGAGAGCTTTGAAAACGAGCAGATCGCACGGATAATGAACGAGAATTTCGTGTGCATCAAAGTCGATAGAGAGCAGCGGCCGGACGTGGATGAGATTTACATGAACGCCGTCACGCTCACCACCGGCTCCGGCGGCTGGCCCCTCTCGGTCTTTCTCACACCTGAAGGCAAGCCCTTTTACGGGGGCACGTACTTTCCGCCGAAGGACTTGTACGGCCGGCCGGGTTTTGACCGCGTGCTTCTGTCCATTGCGGAGGCGTGGCGAAGCAGGAGGCGGGAGCTGATTGACTCATCAGGCAAGCTAAGCGAATTTTTGCAATTGCCGGGTGCTCCCGCCCGGAAGACGAGCCTGTCACCGGAAATTCTCAAGAACGCCTTCAACCAGTTCTGCGACCTGTTCGATCCCGTCAACGGCGGCTTTGGAACCGCTCCGAAATTTCCTCAGCCGGCGAGTCTGTCGATGCTTTTGGTCTATTGGCACCGCACGGCCGATACCCAGGCGCTTCATATCGTCGAAAAGACGCTCGATGCGATGGCCGACGGTGGTATCTACGACCACGTCGTCGGCGGCTTTCATCGCTACGCAACTGACGCACGATGGATTGTCCCACATTTCGAGAAAATGCTCTATGACCAGGCCCTGCTCAGCAAGGTTTATCTCCAGGCTTACCAGATTACCAGGAAGGAGCGCTATGCCCGAATCGCGAGGGAGATTTTCGATTATGTTCTGTGTGACATGACGGACCCTGCCGGCGGTTTCTACAGCGCCGAGGATGCCGACAGCGAGGGGCGGGAAGGGACGTTTTATCTCTGGGAGCCGGAGCAGATAGCTTCTATCTTGGACCCGGACGAAGCGAGGTTGTTTAACGCTTATTATGGTGTCACCAAACGCGGCAATTTTGAAAACAACAAAACCATTCTCAGCATTGTAACGCCGATGGAGCAATTGGCCAAAGAGCTTCATGCCGATTGCGTATCGGTCGCGAATACTTTGGCAATCGCCCGCGCAAAGATTTTCACAGCAAGGGCCAAACGCGTCAGGCCGCATCGCGACGACAAAGTGATTACAGGCTGGAACGGCCTGATGATTTCGTCGCTGGCTTATGGTGGAGCCGTTTTGCAGGAGAAGAAATACACGCGCGCAGCCGAACATTCGGCCGAATTTATTTTGGGCACCCTACACAGCAGTAGCCGGCTGGCGCGATACTATCGGGATGGGCAGACGACCGAAAAGGCCTTTCTCGACGATTATGCCTTCACGGCGATGGGCTTTCTGGACCTGTACGAAGCGACCTTCGAGACCAAATGGCTCGTCGCAGCCAGGAAACTCAGCGAAGAGATGATCGAGCTGTTTGCGGACGCCGAGCAGGGCGGGTTCTTTCTTGCCGGCAGGGATGCTGAAAGGCTGATTGCTCGCACCAAGCCTGGTTCCGATGGAGCCATTCCATCCGGCAATTCAGCGGCGGCGCTTGCGATGTTGAAACTCGGCCGGCTGACGATGAATGAGCAATTCATACAACAAGGCGACAAAACGCTCGAAGTCTTTTCGCGGCAGTTGGAAGAATCGCCCGCCTATTCGTCGCTGATGCTGGAGGCGCTGAGCTTCCAGCTTGGGCCGGTGCAGGAAATCGTCATCGCCGGGGACGCCGATGCTGCGGACACCAGGCGGATGCTTGGGCTGGTTCGCGGCAGATTCCTGCCGAACGCCGTTGTGCTGTTACACGATGAGGGCAAAGCAGACCCGATCCTCCATGAAATCATCCCGTTCGTGAAAAATCAGACCGCAGTCGGAGGCAAGACGACAGCCTACGTATGTGAGAATTATGCCTGCAAAAAGCCCGTCAACGACATTCGTGAGTTTGAGAGTCTTCTTGAGTGATGCTTGAGAAAGCGCCGATGACCAGCCTGCAAAGAGAACAGAAGACGATAGGAATCATGATACAGATGTTCTGCGGCGCTCATCATGGAACCGAAGGGCCCGTCTTATGTCCCCCATGTGAGGAACTCCTGACTTACGCCAAAGAGCGTCTGAGAAGATGCCCATTCGGCGAAAATAAAGGCGCCTGCGCAAAATGCGAAATTCACTGCTATAAACCCGAGATGCGAAAACGAGTCACTGAGGTGATGTGCTACTGCGGCCCCAGAATGCTCAGAAAACATCCCTTGCTCGCAATAGCTCACTTGTTGAAGGTAGGGGCGGCCCCGCGTGGCCGCCCTGTCTGACCTGTCCGACCCGTCAGACAGGCGATTTCTCAAGGAAGGCCTTGTCCCAATCCTTCCAGACGGGCTCGAAGCCTCGGTCTTTTATCATAGTGGCTACCTGGGCCGGGGTGCGACTGTCGTCGATTTCAAATTGGCCCGTTGCCTCGGTGCGGCCGGAATAACCGCCCGGGCTGGTCTTGCTGCCGGCGCTGAGCTTGGTGACGCCCAGCAGGATGAGGTTGTCTCGCAATTCGGCTCGCTCTCGCGTGGACAGCACGAGCCCCGCGTCGGCGAAGCACAGCCGCAGCGCTATCATCATCTGCACGAGATTCTTGTCGCCGAAAGAATGGAATTGCGAATCTTCAACGTGAAAGGCGGGCCGCAGTCTCGGAAAAGAAAACGAAACGTGCGATTGCCAGAACCGCTTGATGATGGTGTGAGCGTGTTCGGCAAGGGCCAGCGTCTCCAGCCGCCAGTCCGTCAGCCCCAGAAGCACTCCCAGTCCGACTTCACGCATCCCGGCGCCGGCGATACTCTCAGGGGCGCTCAGTCTGAGATCGTAGTCGGACTTTGGTCCCCCGGCGTGGTAATAGCCGTAGGCCCGGCGGTCGTACGTCTCCTGATAAAGCGTCACTCCTTCGATGCCCGCCTCGAAGAGCCTGGCATATTCATCCCGGCTCATCTGATAGACTTCCATCGAGATGGAGCTGAATTTACCTCGAAGCCGTCCGGCAAGCTCGGCAAGATAGTCGATACTGATGAATGGCCTGTCCTCGCCGCTGACCAGCAGGATATCCCTGAAACCTTCCGAGGCGATAATGTTTGCCTCCTCGACGGCCTGCTCGATACTCAGTCTTGTTCGCTCGAATTGATTGAGCCTGTTGAAACCGCAGTACAGGCAGCTATTCGTGCAGTAGTTCGACAGGTACAGAGGGGCATACAGCCGGATCGTCCGTCCGAATCTCCGGACGGTCAGCTCGTGGGCCGACTGGGCCATCTCTTCGAGGTAATCTTCAGCCGCCGGCGAAATCAGCGCCGAAAGCTTCTGTAAATTGTACGAACCCGCCGGTTCAGATAAGGCCTTTTCAACGTTATCGGCTGTGACGGCCTCCAGATGCTGCCGCCAGTGCGCACTGTGATCGTCGAGACCTTTCTCGGCCAGTATTGTTCCTATGTCGGCGTTTCTTGTTGCCCTCAACATTCTCATTGGTCTCGCAGAAAGCCCGTCAATGGGCTGGAAGCGTCCGCTTTGCCGCTTGCGGCGCGCGGCCCGGACTTGAAGGCGATTCGCCCGGCCTCGACGGCCAGCTTGAACGCCCTGGCCATCTTGATCGGGTCAGCCGCCGTGGCGATGGCGGTGTTGATCAGAACTGCATCGGCGCCCATTTCCATTGCGTCGGCCGCATGTGAAGGCAGGCCCAGCCCGGCGTCCACGACGACGGGGACATTGGCCTGCTCGATGATAATCTCCAGGGCCGCACGGGTTTGCAGTCCCCGGTTCGAGCCGATGGGGCTCGCCAGCGGCATCACGGTTGCCGTGCCGGCGTCCTCAAGCCTCTTGGCTAAAATCGGGTCTGCATTGATATACGGCAGAACGACAAAGCCATCCTTCACCAGGATTTGGGCGGCTTTCAATGTCTCGACCGGGTCCGGCAGGAGGTAATACGGGTCCGGCGTGACTTCCAGCTTCAGCCAGTTAATGCCGGTTGCGGCTCGCGCCAGCTTTGCCAGCCGGACCGCCTCTTCGGCGTTGCGCGCCCCCGAGGTGTTCGCAAGCAGCAGATACCGGCTGCGGTCGATAGCCGCGAGCATGTCGTCATTCTCGTTTTCGATATCGACTCTGCGAAGCGCAACCGTGACGATTTCCGCGCCGGAAGCGTCAACGGCCGCCGCCATGAGGGCCGACGAAGCAAACTTACCCGTCCCGATGAGCAGGCGGGAATTAAACGCTTTTTCTGCAATGAACAATTCATCCATCCGAATCAGCCTCCCCCGACGAACCGCACCAGTTCGATGCTCTGGCCGGCGGACAACCGCGTCTGCGCGAAGCTCCGTTGTTCGATGATTCTGCCGTCAATCTCGGCGACGACCGTGGCCTGGTTGATATTCAACTGGCCCAGCAGCTCGGTCAACGTTCGCGGTATTCCGGCGGGGAATTGTTTTTCCGTGCCGTTTATCTTCAGCGTTTCCATTCTTGGAACAAACCCCCGTGCCCTATCGCTCATTCCCTGCTTGTGACATAGATCACTTGCTCGGCAAACAGATTGGGTGCAAATCGGACCGGGCTCAGACGCGTCTCGATCAGAGGGATTCTCTTTTCGATCCTGACCCCCAGCTTCCGGCAGAAGCGGTCGAAATCTCGCAGTGACAGGCAATGAATGTTGGGCGAGTTGTGCCAGTCAAACGGAAGCTGCTTGGTGATCGGCGCCCGACCGTGGAAGAACAATTGCACCCTGCACCGCCAATGGGCGAAATTGGGAAAGCTCACAATGACTTTTCGGCCGACGCGAAGCAGCTCGGCAAAGACCTTCTCGGAATTTTTCACCGTCTGGACAGTCTGAGAAAGTATGACGTAATCGTAGCTCTTGTCGGTGTAGTTCTCCAGTCCCTGCTCGACGTCGTGCTGCACGATGGACAATCCCCGATTCACGCAGGCCAGGACGTGGTCCTGGTCCAGATCGATGCCTTCGCCTTTTACGTTCTTGTCGGCGGCCAGATTGGCCAGAAGCTCTCCGTCGCCGCAGCCGATGTCCAGCACGCTGCTGTTTGGTTCGATCAGCGATTCAATCACTTCGTAATCGACGCGGATTCGGTTCGTTCGTGCGGGACCATGTATCGGGGCGCCGTCTGTTTTGGCTCTTCTGCTGTGTTTTCTGACGCCCGGCCGGTGCGTCCCATCCAGAAAGCCCGAGATCAGAGAGCCTAACGTTTCAGGTTCCAGCAGGAATGCATCGTGACCGTACGGCGAGGTGATATCGCAAAAGCTCACGTCTTTGTTGTTGGCGACCAGTGCGTCCACGATGGCTCTGGACTGGGCCGGCGTGAAGAGCCAGTCGCTGGCGAAGCTGATGACCATGAACCTGCTTCGGGTATTTGCAAAGGCCTGCCGCAGAGAGCCGTACTCCCTTACCAGGTCGAAATAATCCGCTGCCTTGGTGATGTAGAGATAACTGTTAGCGTCAAACCGCTCGACGAAGCTCTGACCCTGGTGATCCAGGTAAGTTTCAACGGCAAACTCCGAGTTGAAATCATAGCTGTAGTGGTCGGAGTTTCGTAACTGCCGCCCGAACTTCTCGCGCATGCCCTGCTCGGACAAGTACGTGATATGGCCGATCATCCGTGCGGTGGCCAGACCTCCGGCCGGCCCTTTTCCGTTGACATACTGCCCCCCGGAGAAATTCGGGTCCGCCAGGATGGCGTTGCGGCCCACCGCATCGAAGGCGATTGACTGTGCTGACAGGTGCGTCGTCGTGGCAATGGGTATTGCGGCTTTGACGAAGTCGGGATACGCAATCGCCCACTGCAGGACCTGCATTCCGCCTATCGAGCCGCCGATAACGGCCAGAAGTCTCTTGATGCCGAGCTTGTCAAGAAGCAGCTTCTGGACCTTGACCATATCCGCAATGGTTATGATCGGAAAGTCCAGACCGTACGGCTTGCCTGTGGCCGGATTTGTCGAGCCCGGCCCGGTTGTTCCGCTGCAGCCGCCGAGGAAATTCGAGCAAATGACGAAGTACTTGTTCGTGTCGATTCCCTTGCCTGGGCCGACCATGATGTCCCACCAGCCGGGTTTCTTGTCGTCGGGACCGTGCAGGCCGGCTACGTGAGCGTCGCCGCTGAGGGCATGGCAGACCAGAACGGCGTTATCCCCGGTCTGGTTGAGCTTTCCGTACGTCTCGTAGGCCACGTCGATCGGGCCGAGATTTCTGGCGCACTCTAACTCCAGTGGCTGCTCGGGTTTAACGACTCGAGTTGTCTTGGTCTGAACAATGCCGACCGAATCTTGTCCGGCTTCTGCTATTGCCATATCGCTCTTACAATCTCGTTTCCGAATTCAATTGCCCGCTTCCAATCTCTCTGCATGTGAGTGGAAAACAGAAAGCTTAGGAATAGTTGCCCAATTATTCCTATGACGCGGGTAGAATATTATACTTTGTCACCCACCCTTGGTGCTAAAAAAATACCCAGGAGCAAGCGTAAATGGTGAATTTTACCGAGAGGCGAAGATTTTTCAACTTTTTTTCAAAAAAAGCTGTTGACAGTCGAACTTTGTTGCGGTATGATAGTATTCCGATTGAGTTAGTGATATATTGTAGCAACAGATGAAAGTATCCAAGAAATGTCAGTATGCTCTAAGGGCTCTGTTCGAGCTGGCTTGGCGGAATAATGGCCAGCCGGTTAAGACGAGCAACATAGCTCGCGGCCAAGGGATGTCGCTGCGTTTCACGGAGATCATCCTGAACGAGTTGAAACACGGCGGTTTCGTCGAATCGAAGCGCGGCAGCGAGGGCGGCTATATGCTGGCCCGGGACGCCAGGGACCTTACGGTTGGGCAAGTCATTGAGTATGTCCAGGGCCCGATTTCTTTTGTTCCGGACGCCAAAGGTGCTTCGGACGGTGTTCTGCTTGGAAGCGAGGCGTTCAGCCGGCTCTGGCAGGAGGTGGAGGGCGCTGTTTCCGCTGTTTGTGGCAGCAGAACATTTGCCGACCTTGTGGAGCTTGAACGGGCAAAGCGAGAGCGATCCGTTCCTAATTATTCCATTTGAAGGGGAATCCCGGTGTCATTCATGAGGATGACGTTTTTGAGAGTCGTAATATAGACTAAAACGATAGGAATACTGCAAAAGAGTGGGGCCGACAGATATGGAATCGCATCTGAGAAGCATAGCGAAGGCGGTCACGTGGCGTGCGGGCGGCACATTTGTTACATTCGCGGTTGCATGGGCAGTGACCAGAAAGGTTGAGCTGGCGGCCCAGATAGGACTTGCGGACACGTTGGTCAAAATTGGTGCATTCTACTGCCATGAGCGAATATGGAACCGGCTGAAGTTTGGCAGGGAAAAGTCGCCGGAATATCAAATATGAAGATGGGTGGCATCTCAAGATTGTTAGGTGAGCCAACCGGTAGAACGGAACGCAGAGCGTATCAAGGAGAGGTATTTATCGCTTTAATTGCCGTTCTTGCCGTCTCAGGTTCATTTCAGATGGCTCATGCGGCTAAGGAAGTTACGCTCTTGAACGTTTCATACGATCCGACAAGGGAGCTTTATCAGGAATTCAACGCGGCGTTCGCGAAGCACTGGCAGCAGAAAACAGGGCAGGCAATAAGAATCAGCCAGTCCCACGGCGGATCGGGAAAACAGGCCAGGGCGGTCATCGACGGTCTTGAAGCAGATGTCGTTACGCTTGCGCTGGCTTATGATATAGATGCGATTTACGAAAAGGGCAACCTGCTCAGCAAGGACTGGCAATCCAGATTGCCTGACAACAGCGCCCCTTATACTTCGACAATTGTCCTGCTGGTGCGTAAAGGCAATCCCAAGAACATCAAGGACTGGGCCGACCTTATCAGGCCCGGAATTTCGGTCATAACGCCGAATCCCAAAACATCCGGGGGCGCTCGCTGGAATTACCTGGCGGCATGGGGTTATGCACTCAAGCACTATAAGGCCGGTGGGAATGAGACTGCCGACCAGCGCGCAAAGGAATTTGTGACGAAGCTCTTCAAGAACGTTCCGGTTCTCGATTCCGGCGCCCGCGGCGCACTGACTACGTTTGTTCACCGGGGGATCGGGGACGTTCTTTTGGCATGGGAGAACGAGGCCTTTCTGGCGGTCAATGAATTAGGCAAAGACAGATTCGAGATTGTTATGCCGTCAATGAGCATACTTGCCGAGCCGCCGGTTGCGGTTGTTGACAAGGTGGTGGATAGACGCGGCACGCGGGCGGTGGCACAGGCGTATCTGGAGTATCTTTATTCGCAGGAAGGACAGGAAATTGCCGCCAGACATTATTACCGCCCCCGATCGAAGATAGTGGCGGAGAAATACGCAGGCCGGTTCACAAAGACGAACCTCTTTACAATCGATGAAGTTTTCGGGGGCTGGCAAAAAGCACAAAAGACTCATTTTGCCGACGGAGGCGTGTTCGACCAGATTTATCAGGTGGGACAATAGCTTACAGATGAATGTGCAATCATATCAATTAAAGCAACATAGTATCCTTCCCGGCTTTGGGTTGTCACTGGGATATACGCTGTTGTATCTGAGCTTGATTGTTCTGATACCTTTGGCGGCGGTATTTGTCTCGGCGGGAAGTTTGACTCCTGGGCAGTTCTGGGCCGCCATTAGCCACCCTCGTGTTCTGGCTTCTTACCGCCTGAGTTTCGGCGCTTCCTTTATCGCGGCGATGATAAACGTGGTTTTCGGTCTATTGGTCGCCTGGGTGCTTGTGCGATATCGTCTTGCCGGCAGGCGATTCATCGATGCCTTGATTGATTTGCCTTTCGCATTGCCGACGGCGGTTGCAGGAATAGCCCTTACCGCGGTCTATGCTCCAAACGGCTGGATTGGCGGGCCGCTGGGCCGGTTGGGTATAAAAGTCGCTTATACGCCGCTTGGGGTGATCCTTGCTCTGACGTTCATAGGGCTGCCGTTTGTGGTACGCACGGTTCAGCCCGTTCTGCAGGATTTGAGCAAGGAATCAGAAGAAGCGGCGGCCAGCTTGGGCGCCAGCGCCCCTCAAATTTTCAAGAAGGTCATTTTGCCGGAGCTGGTCCCATCGCTTCTGACGGGATTTGCCCTGGCTTTTGCCAGGGCGCTTGGCGAGTACGGTTCGGTCGTGTTCATTTCCGGCAATATGCCGATGCGGACGGAAATTACGCCGCTGCTGATTATTACCAAGCTTGAGCAATATGATTACGCCGGCGCCACCGCTATCGCAGTTGTTATGCTGGTGACGTCGTTTGTGCTGCTGTTAATAATAAACGTGCTGCAAAAGCGGGCCACAAGGTATCAGTTTTAGAAAAGGTCTGCGAATGTCGATGCCGAATGCCGCAATTTTGAGAAATCCAGGCGCCGCCGGCGCGGTTGGCGAGTCCCGGTGCGTTCGATGGGTGCTCACGGGTGTGGCTTTGGCCTTTCTGGGGCTGTTTCTTTTTGTCCCTCTGGTTGCGGTCTTCGTCGAAGCGCTCAAGAAAGGGCTTTGGGCATACATGCGATCCTTCAGCGACCCGGATGCGAAGGCGGCGATCCGTCTTACTCTGACAACGGCGGGCATAGCGGTGCCTCTGAATTTGATATTCGGCGTCGCCGCGGCATGGGCCATAGCGAAATTCGACTTCAAGGGCAAAAGCGTCCTGACTACTTTGATTGATTTGCCATTCGCGGTTTCCCCCATCATATCAGGACTGATTTTCGTATTGCTCTTCGGTTTGCACGGCTGGGCCGGCGCATGGCTGGCGGAGCATAATATAAAGATCATTTTTGCCGTGCCGGGAATCGTTCTGGCAACCGTATTTGTAACGTTTCCTTTTATCGCACGCGAACTGATACCGTTGATGCAGTCTCAGGGGACGGAAGAGGAACAGGCGGCTCTGGTGCTGGGCGCCAGCGGATGGCGCATGTTTACCCGAATAACGCTTCCCAATATAAAGTGGGGCCTGTTGTACGGCGTGATTCTCTGCAATGCAAGGGCGATGGGTGAATTCGGCGCTGTTTCGGTCGTATCGGGGCACATTCGGGGGCAAACCAATACGATACCGCTTTACGTGGAGATACTTTATAACGAGTACAACTTCGTGGCCGCCTTTGCGATGGCGTCGCTGCTGACTATATTGGCGCTGGTCACCTTGGCGGCCAAAAGTGTCGTTGAGTGGAAATTCGCTGATGAGCCGTCTGAGCGATCAAGGGCCCGGAAAGAAAGCAGGCTGATATGAGTATTGAAGTCAATAACGTCAGCAAGACATTCGGCCGCTTCGTCGCTCTGAAAAACGTGAGCTTGCACATCCCCAGTGGAGAGCTGGTCGCATTGCTGGGACCGTCCGGCTCGGGCAAGACGACGTTGCTGAGAATCATCGCCGGGCTGGAAATCCCCGACCCCGGCAGCGGCCCGGTGTTCTTCCATGGAGATAATATAAGCGATCGGAGCGTCGCCGAAAGACAGGTGGGTTTTGTGTTCCAGCACTATTCCCTTTTCAGGCACATGAGTATATTTGAGAACGTCGCCTTCGGCCTGCGGGTTCGTCCCCGCAGAATCCGCTTCGGAAAAGATGAAATCCGGCGCCGGGTATTCGACTTGTTAAAACTCGTGCAACTGGAACAAGCGGCCAATCTCTATCCGTCGCAGCTTTCCGGCGGGCAAAGACAACGCATCGCTTTGATCCGCGCGCTGGCGGTCGAACCCAAAATCCTTTTGCTCGACGAGCCGTTCGGTGCTCTCGACGCGAAAGTTCGGAAAGAATTAAGGCGATGGCTGCGACGGCTGCATGATGAAATGTCCATTACCAGCGTATTCGTCACCCATGACCAGGAAGAAGCATTGGAAGTCGCCGACAGGATTACCGTAATGAACGCCGGACAAATCGAGCAGGAAGGCACGCCGGAGCAGGTCTATCATCAGCCCGCGAATTCTTTTGTCTGCAACTTCCTCGGCAACGTCAACCTGTTTCACGGGAGAGTCCAGGATGGAAGGGTCTGTATAGAAGATTTGGAAGTGGCCCGCTCCAGAGACGATTATGCGGAGCGAACGCCCGTTGTGGCATACGTCCGGCCTCACGATATAGAAATCTCCCGGCAGCGAGACCACGAATTTACCATTCTGGCCCAGATTACCCACATCCGCACCGCCGGGGCCACGGTGCGGATCGAGCTCAAAAGACATGACAATGGCGAATTTGTCGAGGCGGAGCTTAACAGGAATCGTTATCTCGAACTTAGTTTGCAGAATCGTGAAAACGTATTTATAAAACTGCAAAACCCGCAAATTTTTGTCGCGGACTATGTGATTTAGCAAATAAAAGGAGACAAAAGTGGCACCGGAAAATGTAAAAACAGAGAATGTTGCAGAATTGGTTGAAAGCCTGAATTTTGCAGAAAAGGTCGATCGCTCGTTGGGGCTGATTGACCGGGCTTACAAGGAATTTGGAGACGGTCTGGTCGTGGCAAACAGCCTCGGCAAGGATTCCAGCACGGTCTGGCATCTGGCCAAGCGCGTGAGCCCGAAGATTCGCGGCTTCATCGTAACCACAAGATATAAGCCGGCCGAGACCAAGCAGTTCATGGCCGAGGAAGTGGCACGGTATCCCGAGTTGCGGGTCTTCAGCAATGACCAGAAGATCCCCGATAATCTGTACGAGACCGATCCGGACAGATGCTGCGAGATACTCAAAGTTCAGCCGACGCGGCAGGCCGTGCAGGAGATGAAGGTCAAGTGCTGGATCACCGGACTTCGCTGCACGGAAGGCCGGACGCGCACCAACTACAAAGAGGTGGAAGAATTGGACAAGGGTCTGATTAAGCTCAATCCCATTCTGATTTGGTATGAACGCGAGGTGTGGCAGTATCTGGCGTTGAATCAAATCCCGGTCAATCCTCTCTACGCCAAGGGGTACAGGTCTCTGGGATGCGCGCCCTGCACGAGGATCTCCCAGGGCGCCGATGAGCGTTCGGGCCGATGGATCGGCACCAGTAAGTGCGGCGGCGAGTGCGGCATTCACACGAAACCTTTGCTGAATTACCAAATATGACGGTACGGAAAAATGAAGACTGAGACGCTGGCCATACATGGCGGTTTTGCAGGCGATCCGATGAGCGGCGCTACAACGGTTCCCGTCTATCAAACGGTTTCCTACGCGCACCAGACCGCTCAGGAGCTTGCAGATGCCTTTGAAGGCAGAATACCGGGGTATATCTACACGCGGATTGCGAATCCGACAACGACGGCCCTGGAGGTCAGGCTCGCGGAGCTGGAAGACGGGATCGGCTGCATCGCCACCTCCAGCGGGATGGCGGCTGTCGCGTCGGCCATCATGGGCCTGGTCAGAGCCGGCGACCACATCGTTGCCGCCACCGGGATATTTGGCGGGACCGTTTCTCTGTTCGAGAATACGTTAAGCAGGTTCGGCGTCAAAACGGTCTTCGTCGATGTGGCGGATACGAAGAATTTCAAGAAGGCAATCAACGCCGGGACAAAGCTGGTCTTTGTTGAAACCATCGGCAATCCTCGAATGGATGTCCCTGATATTCCGGCTATCGCCGAAATTGCTCACGCAGCCAACGTTCCGCTGGTTGTTGATAACACGGTCACTACACCGGTTCTGTTCCGGCCCGGCAGGTTCGGTGCCGATATCGTTGTTCATTCGACCTCGAAATTCATCAACGGTCACGGCACGGCCATTGGCGGTGCGATCGTCGATACCGGCGGTTACGATTGGAGAAAAGGGGCGTTTGACGACATAAGACAGCTATCCGGTAAAGTAGGCCAATTGGCGTTCCTGTTGCACCTGCGAAACCTGATTTACCGCGATTTAGGCGGCTGTCCGGCGCCGATGAATTCTTTCCTGATGCTGCTGGGACTGGAAACTTTGCCGGGGCGAATGCTCAAGCATTGTGAAAACGCGAAACGATTGGCGGAATTCCTGCAGGCTCATCCGAAGGTTTCGTGGGTAAACTATCCGGGTCTGGAAGACAACCCGTTCCATGCAAGAGTGGATGAGCTGTTCGGCGGACACGCCGGGGGCCTGCTGACTTTCGGTCTCGGCGGCAAGCAAAAGGTTTTCAAGTTCATCGATTCTTTGAGGCTGGCCAAGAATCAGGCCAACCTGGGCGATGCGAAAACGCTGGTGATACACCCGGGCTCAACGATATTTCACGAGTTCTCGGGCGACCAGCAGCGAGCTATGGGCCTGGCCGAAGATTTGGTCAGGGTCTCGGTTGGGATAGAAGATTTCGAGGACATAAAGGCTGATTTTGAACAGGCAATTCAGAAGAGCTTTTAAGGAGCCAACATGAATCTTGTGGTAAATGGCAAAGAGACTAATATCAATGAAGGATTGACAGTCAGCCAGCTTCTGGTTGAAGCGAATGTGAAGATGCCGCAGATGGTCTCGGTCGAGGTGAACGGACGGATTCTGCGAAGAAGTGAGTATGAGGAAACCGCACTCAAGGAAAACGACAAGGTGGAGTTCCTGTATTTCATGGGAGGTGGAAATGTCGCTGACTGAACAACAGATGGAGCGATACAGCCGGCACATCATCTTAGAGCAGGTCGGCGGCGCGGGGCAGGAGAAGCTGCTGGCTTCGAAGGTGCTCATTATCGGAGCCGGGGGTCTGGGAGCACCCGCCGCGGTGTATTTAGCCGCCGCCGGAATCGGAACCATCGGCGTGGTCGATGGGGACAAGGTTGATTTGAGCAATCTGCAAAGACAAATTATTCATTACACGCCCGACGTGGGCAAAGACAAAGTCCTCTCGGCCGAGAGCAAGATACGGGCCATCAATCCCGACGTAAGAGTCAGAACATATAATATGCGATTGAGGGCCGACAACATCAGAGAAATTATCAGAAAGTATGACTTTGTCATCGACGGCACGGACAATTTTCCCGCCAAGTTTCTGATTAACGATGCCTGCTATTTCGAGAAGAAGCCGTTTTCTCACGCGGGCATTCTTCAATTTGACGGGCAGTTAATCACGATATTGCCCGGTCAGACGACGTGCTATCGCTGTATCTTCGGCGCCCCGCCACCCGCCAATGCGGTTCCGTCCTGTTCTCAGGCCGGGGTGCTCGGCGTCCTGGCCGGGGTGATTGGTTCTTTGCAGGCGACCGAGGCGATCAAATACCTGCTGGGTATAGGCGAGCTGCTGACCGGCGCTCTGCTGACCTACAACGCCTTGACCATGCAGTTTCGCAAGGTACGGCTGGATCGCAGCCCCGACTGCCCGCTCTGCGGGAAGAAACCGCGAATTACCGAGCTGAAAGATGAAGAGCAAATCGTCTGTGATTTGAAAAGCTGCAAATGCTGAAATTAGAGATTCCAGGTGACATATTCGAGCGGATGGTGGAGCAGGCGAAAGCCGAAGCGCCCATCGAGGCCTGCGGCATTCTGGCCGGCAGCGACGGAAGGGTCGAAAAGCTCTACCCGATGACAAACGCCGACCAAAGCCGCACCCATTGCATGATGGAGCCGCAGGAGCAGTTTGGGGTCATTAAGGATATTCGTGCGGCGGGTCTTGAGATGCTGGCGATGTATCACAGCCACCCGGATACGCCCGCCAGACCCTCGGCCGAAGATATCCGGCTGGCTCTGACGCCGGACGTGATCTATGTCATCGTTTCGCTTCGCAACGCCGACGCTCCGACGATAAAAGGTTTTCTCATAAAAGATGGTACGATTACGGCCGTGCCCATAAAGGTATTGAACGCGTGAGACTTACAAAACGCTCCACCGTTATTTCTCGACTAACTTTGCTGCTGTTTCTGGCCGGCGTTCTTATGTTCGGCTGTGAGAGGCATGTTCTCGGAGCGCGTGACGGTTTCGCGGTTCTGCCGGGGGACTTGCTCTTTCAGGACCTCGACTGCGGACCGCTGTGCGATGCAATAGAGAAGGTCACAACCGGATATCAATGGGCGAATTTCTCACACGTGGGCCTTGCGGCAAAGGATGATGACGGCAATGTCGTCGTGATTGAAGCAGTCTCGGGCGGTGTGGAGGCCACGCCGCTGCAAACGTTCCTCGGCCGCAGTCTCGACGAGGCGGGCCGTCCGAAAGTGGCCGTCGGTCGTCTGAAGGCGCCTTATCGTTATCTGATACCTTCGGCGATAGAAGAGGCGTTTGCTTTGAAGGGAAGGCCGTATGATAAGGTATTTGCTTTTGACAACGGGGCCTACTATTGCTCGGAGCTGATTTATGAGATATTTCGCCGGGCCAACAAGAATACGCCCATCTTTGAGGCGCAGCCGATGACGTTCAAGGACCCTGATACGGACCGAACACACCCGGCCTGGGGACAGTACTTTGCTGAGCTGGGCGTTCCTGTCCCGGAAGGCGAGCCTGGAATCAATCCGGGTGGAATATCACGTTCTGATGCGTTGACTATCTTTCGTGTATATGGCGTGCCGAGTCTAAGCCGATTGAGCCGGCCTTTAGCCCTGGATTGTGATAGGACCGGCTCTGGCAAGGGGCCGCGAAAGGAATAGTGATGGACAATAAAAAAAGGCCGATTTTACAGATACCGGACAGCGTGGTGGAAGATACTTCCGGCTATCGCGGCCAGGTCGAGAAATTTCTTCAGGGCCAAACGTCCCCCGTGGCGTTCCGGGCATACCGGGTCCCCATGGGAATCTACGAGCAAAGAACGGCGGGGAAATATATGGTTCGAATACGTATCGGCGCCGGGATGGTGCTGCCTTTTCAATTAGAGCGGGTGGCGGAGCTGAGCAAGACCTATGGTGACGGAATTATTCATGTTACGACGAGGCAGGACATCCAGATTCACCGCGTGAATATCGAAGATACGCCCGATGTTTTGGAAGGATTGCTCGATGTGGGACTCTCCTCTCGCGGCGGCGGGGGTAATACCGTTCGTAATGTTACGGCCTGCGCGCGGGCCGGCGTCTGCCCGAAAGAGGAATTCGACGTTGCCCCGTATGCCGTCGCGGCGGCCGAGTATTTGCTGCAGGATAGAAGCTCGTTCAACCTGCCGCGGAAGTACAAGATCGTCTTTTCCGGCTGCTCGGCCGATTGCGCATTCGCCTCTGTGGCGGACCTGGGTTTCTTCGCCCATTGCAGAAACGGAGTCAAAGGCTTTTCGGTTTACGCGGGCGGGGGGCTGGGTCCGAATGCCGCCGTGGCCGTGAAGATCGAGGATTTCATTGAAGGCCGCGAGATCTTTGAAGTGGCCGAGGCCGTCAAGAGGCTCTTCGACAAATACGGCGACCGTGCCAACAAACACAAGGCGAGACTTCGCTACGTTCTGGCCAGAGCGGGCGCCGAAGAATTCGTCGAATTATACAAGAAGGAAAGAGAGATACTTAAAACCGGCGGGCTATCTGGTAAACCGCCGGAGATTCACGCTATAGACTCAGACTATCGTGTGCCTGAAGCATCTGATAACGGCGAACCGGACCAGGCCAATGTGCTGCCGGAAAAAACGGCGGGACGATACACGGTGCGGCTGAGCCTCAGAAACGGTGACATACCGGCGGACGACCTGAACGCCGTCGGCCGGATCGCCGCGAAGTACGGCCAGGGACTCGTCAGAACGACGCAGTTGCAGGACCTGCTCATCACCGGCATTGCCCGGCAGGATATTGCGAAGGTCAACGACGAGCTGAGAAATCTCAGCGTTGACGTTTTTGGTGTCCCCGGCCTCAAAGTCGTCGCCTGCGCCGGAGCCTCCACCTGCAAGCTGGGATTGTGCCTGTCCAGGGGCCTGGCAGACGCCATTTCAAACAAGTTCGGCCAGGCTGGTATTCGAGCCAAGGACTCGCAGACCGTCATACGCATCAGCGGTTGCCCCAATTCCTGCGGCCATCACCACATCGCCGGCATCGGATTCCAGGGCAAGGCCAGGAGAGTGAACGGCAGGCTGATGCCGCACTATGATGTCCTGGTGGGCGCAGAGATTATGGAAGGCCGAGCGCATCTGGCTGAGAATATCGGTACGATTCCGGCGAAACGAATACCCGATTTATTGTCGGAGACTCTGAGTAATGGCGCCGTTAACAAAGAACGGCTGAGAAGTCTCGTCGAAAAGTATGGCGACGTCACCGGCGAATCGCTGCCGGAGGATTACTATTACGACTACGGTTCGAGCGAGCCGTTTTCATTGGCCGGCCGAGGGCCCGGCGAGTGCGGCGCGGGGGTTATGGACGTGATCAAGCTGGATATCGACGAGGCCAAAGAGGCCGTCAAGGCAATCCCGGCCGGTAGTGAAAGCGTCTATAGAGCAATTCTGGCCGCCGCCAGGGCACTTCTTGTCACAGCCGGCCTGGAGCCGAAAAAGGACCGCGAGATATTCGCCGCGTTCGGCAAACACCTCATCGAGCCGGGCTGGGTCAAACCTCAGACCCGACAGATTCTGGATGAAGCCATGGATTGGCGGATGGGTGACAGGGACTCGCTCGATGATTTGCTGCCGGAGGCCCGGGCGTTGACTGAGCGGGTGGAAGAGCTCTTTTTGTCCCTCGATGCCAACCTGAAGTTCAGGATCGAGCCGGTCTGTTCCGTTACGGCTCCCGAACCAGGCCCGGCCCAAAGACATATCGCGGATTTACGCGGCGTGGCGTGTCCGCTGAATTTTGTCAAAGCGAAGATTGCGCTCGAAAAGCTGCCAGTCGGCGAGGTTCTTGAGGTGCTGCTGGATGAGGGCGAGCCGATAAAAAACGTGCCGGCAAGTTTTGCCGGCCAGGGCCAGGATGTTCTGGATATTACAGACCTCGGCGGCCACTTTTGTCTGAAGGTACGCCGAACAAAGTAACGGTTGGTTGACTTGCCGTCTTGAAACAGTTATGAGAGGATTAAACCAATGAGAATAGCAAAAGACATGACCGAATTGATCGGGAACACGCCACTGGTGCGGCTAAACAGGGTCTGCGGCGACAGCAAAGCCAAAGTGGCGGCCAAACTGGAGTTCTTCAATCCCGCCAGCAGCGTGAAAGACCGCATCGGCGTCAGTATGGTACAGGCCGCCGAGCGGGAAGGGAAAATCAAACCCGGAATGACGCTCGTTGAGCCGACCAGCGGCAACACCGGCATCGCCCTGGCATGGGTCGCGGCGGCAAGGGGATACAAACTGATCCTCACGATGCCCGAGTCCATGACCGTCGAGCGGCGGAAAATCCTGGAGTTCTTCGGCGCTGAGCTGGTCCTGACGCCGGCCGAACAGGGCATGACCGGTGCGGTGAACAAGGCCGGCGAAATTGCGGAACAGACCGAAGGGGCTTTCATGCCACAACAGTTCAAGAATCTCGCCAACCCCCAGATTCACAGGCAGACAACCGCCGAGGAGATATGGAAAGACACGGATGGGACGCTCGATATCTTCGTCGCCGGCGTGGGGACCGGCGGGACGATTACAGGCGTCGGCGAAGTGCTCAAATCCCGAAAATCTTCCGTCAAAATAATCGCTGTCGAGCCGACCGATTCGCCGGTGCTTTCAGGGGGCAAGGCCGGTCCGCACATGATTCAGGGAATCGGAGCGGGCTTTGTGCCCGATGTGTTGAATATGAAGATTGTGGATGAGGTGGTTCAAATAGCGAACGACGAAGCGTTCGATATGGCAAAGCGCCTGGCGAAGCAAGAGGGCATTTTTGCCGGCATCTCCTCCGGCGCGGCGGCGGCGGCGGCGATTAAGGTCGCCGGACGAAAAGAAAATGCCGGCAAGCTGATCGTCGTCGTCCTGCCCGATACCGCCGAGCGGTATATCAGCACAGCGCTGTTTGGATGAGAACGATCCATACATGACCAGCGGTCGATGGAATATCAAGCTGTTCGAGCCGAGTTTCTCGCCGTGGGAGCCTCGGAAGGCGCCGTCGAGGCAAATCGTTGTGCTCATGAGCGGCGGAGTGGATAGCAGCGTGTCGGCCCATCTGCTCGCTGAGCAGGGCTGGGACGTGCTGGGTATCACGATGAAGATTCCGGTCTCGTGTGAGGCCGGCGTCCGGGGATGCTGCGGAGCCGACGCTGCCCTTGTCTGCCACCAATTGAACCTGCCTCATTATTTCGTGGATGTCACCGAGCCGTTCGAATCGCTCATCATCGAGCCTTTTCGCCGATCTTATGCCGAGGGCTGGACGCCCAATCCGTGCGTGGACTGCAATGCGCTTCTGAAGTTTTCGCTGGTGTGGGACTTTCTCGCCGAGACGTTCGGGATCCGTTTTCTTGCTACGGGGCATTATGCACGAGTAACTGAAACGGCCGGTCGAGCCTGTCTGGGCAGGGCGAAAGACAAGGCGAAGGATCAAAGCTATTTCCTGTACGGCGTGGCCGCCGAGAAGCTTGCCGGATTTGTGCTTCCTCTGGGCGAGCGAACCAAGCCCGAGGTCCGTTCGATTGCGGCCGGGCTCGGCCTGAGCGTTGCCGAGAAGGCCGAGAGCATGGAGCTGTGTTTCGCCGGCGAAGGCGATTACCGGGCCGTGCTCACTTGCGCCGGGGCCGACCAGCCCGGTGACATCACGGACATGCAGGGCCGCAAGATAGGCGAGCACAAAGGCATTGCCAATTACACGCTGGGCCAGCGAAAGGGGATCGGTTTTGCGGGGGGCAAGCCGCTCTACGTAGGCAGGATATGCGCCCGGACAAACACTATCGCGCTGGGCACGCGGGAAGAAGTGAGTTTCCGGACCGTCACGGCCACTCAGGTCAATACACTGATTCCACAGGATTTGATTGCAGACCGCTCCGCTCGCGGCAAAATCCGTTCGTCCGGCGAGCCTCAGCCGTGCCGGATCGTGAATGCGGACCGAACCCGGCTCACGGTGGAATTTGACGAACCTCAATTCGCGCCCTGTCCGGGCCAAAGGCTTGTGCTGTATAACGGGGATGATAATATCATCGCCGGCGGCACCATTTCCCCGGCCGAAATATTTTAATCCTCCGGCGCAAAAAAAGCCGATAATTCTGTGAACATACCATACCCCTGATGGGTATAATCGGGTATGATTACGACAGGAGCAAAACATGGGAGATAACCCAGGCCACGAGGATAATCTGCTCGCCTTACGGCGAATCGAGGGTCAGGTCCGCGGCATCCAGCGGATGATCGAGGATCGCCAATACTGCATCGACATTCTGAACCAGATCTACGCGGTTAAGGGGGCCCTGGCCAAAGTGGAAGAAAAAATCCTGGAAAAGCATTTTCGCCACTGCGTGACCCAGGCGGTAAAGGGAAGCTCTGAGAAACAGAAGCAGGAGAAACTGGATGAAATTCTAAAATTGATTAGTCAGGCGAGGAGAGTGTAGCGTATATTTGTTCGTGATACAGTGCGGCAAACTTTGGGGAATGTCAAACGTGTGATTTTTGGGGTTCGTTCCGGGCGGTTCGGCGGAACGGCAAAATATAATAATCCTGGGGCGTCAAACATGAAGCGACAAGAAGTCTTGGGTCCGGCGGTGATTGTGCTTATACTTGCTCTAAATCAGTACACCTCGGTCTCGGCGCAGGCCGGCGACGTGAACGACCCGGTTACACTCAAAGAATACCTCACCTCAGCGGCTCTGAACAATCCCGGCCTCAAGGCGGCGTTTGAGCAGTGGAAGATGGCGGTTGAGCAGGTTCCGCAGGTCGGCGCTCTGCCCGACCCGGAATTCACATACGGCTACGTTATTGAGGAGGTGGAAGCCATGCCCGGTCCTCAATCGCAGAAGCTCCAGTTGATGCAGATGTTTCCGTGGTTCGGAACCATTGAGGCGCGGACCGATGCCGCCGCTTCGGCCGCAAAAGCGGCGAAAAAACGGTATGAGACGGCGAAGCTGCAGTTGTTCTTCGAGGTCAAGGAGTCGTTTTTTGAGTACGTCTATCTGGCCAGGGCGGTCGAAATAGCAAGGGAGAATCTCGATCTGGCCAAGCATTTTGAGGAAGTCGCGCGGGCCAAATACACAACTTCAACGGCAACGCACCCGGATATTATACTCGCCCAGATTGAGCTGGCAAAGATGGAGAATGAGCTCAAGACCCTTGAAGAATTGAGAGTTCCGATTTCGGCCCGACTGGCTGCAATCCTCAACCGCAAAGACGCCGGATTGCTGCCCTGGCCGCAAAAAGCGGACCTGCGAGCGGTAACGCTCGACCGTCAGAAGCTTGCTGAGACGCTCAGGTCCAACAACCCTGAGCTTCAGGCGTTCGACTTTGACCTGGAAGGCGCCAGGAGCAGAATTGAGCTGGCTAAAAAAAGGTTTTATCCTGACGTGAGCGTAGGGGCCGAATGGCTGACAAACGCAGGCATGATGGATACAGAGCTCAAAGACAGCCAAAGGGATGAAGTGATGCTGATGTTCGGCATGAACCTGCCTATCTGGCGCAAGAGTTACAGGGCTGGAGAGCTGGAGGCCCGAGCGGATCGCAGCAGGATGTTGCAGGAAAAAAAGCAGACGGAAAATACTCTGGTTGCCCGTGCCGCTCAGGCCTTGTACGACTTCGAGAACAGCGGCAGAACGCTAAGGCTGTATCGAGATGTTCTGGTACCGAAGGCCCAGGAGCTGCTGGTCGCGTCCGAGACGGCTTACAAGGCTGGCACCATTGATTTTCTCAGCCTGATCAATGCACAGCAAAAACTGCTGGACTTCCAGTTGCAGTATGAACGCGCTGCGGCGGACAATCAACAGAAACTGGCCGAGCTGGAAATGCTCGTCGGCAGTGAGCTGTAGAAGAACAGAATGAGGTTGTTGCATGGAGACACGGATTATCGGATTCTCAACTACGTCGGTAGTGACGTTGGTTCTCCTGCTGGCGGTGCTTTATCTGCCGAGTGTGGCTGTGGCAGACGAGTCCGGCGGTCACGAGCGTGAATTCGGCCTCTCGCTGTTTTCATTCATTAAGCTGCTGGGGGGATGTGCCCTGGGATTGGCTTTAGTGACTTTTGGTACAGGCCTGTTCCGCAGAAAACTGGGAAGGCGGTTTCTGAAAGTTCACAAGATATTCGCCTGGCTCACGGTCGGATTTGCTCTGTGCCACGGCATCCTGGTATTGTCGCTGTTTTAGGCGGCATGATTTGGACGGCGTAATGCGGATCGTTAAGGCAAAATTTTTTTAGAACACGTTCCTACTAAAGCGGTATGAAATTAGAAGATTTTAGGGTGTTAGCATGAAAAACTCGATGCTCAAAACGTGGTTTGGCTGGAAGAGCGCCAAGGTCATACTGATTGTTCTGGCGGCCTTTGCTGTTGGTTACGCGGCGAAAGGTTTCAGAGGACCGGCTGAACCTGTCACGGCGCATATCCAAACCTCTGAATCGAGCAGCACTGAGCAGCAATGGTGGACGTGCTCGATGCACCCGCAGATTCGCCAGCCCAAGCCGGGCAAGTGCCCCATCTGCTTCATGGACCTGATCCCCGTAGCTTCCTCCGGAACCGACGTCGGCGAGAGGCAGATTTCTTTTTCTCCAGCGGCCATCAAGCTGATGGAGATTGCCACGGTTCCGGTCGAGCGGAAATTTGTCACGGCCGAGGTCCGAATGGTCGGAAAGATCGACTATGACGAGGCGCAGGTGAAAAACATTACCGCCTGGGTGCCCGGGCGAATCGACCGGCTCTATGTGGATTTCACCGGGACCACGGTCAGCAAAGGCGACCACATGGTCGAGCTTTACAGCCCCGAGCTGATCAGCGCTGAGGCCGAGCTGCTTCAGGCAGTCAAAGCCGCCGGCAACGTCAAGACGGAGACGTCCGAGCTGGTTACAAGAACCACGCTGGCCACGCTGGAGGCGTCCAGGGAAAAACTCCGGCTGCTCGGCCTGACCAACGAGCAGATAGGCAAAATCGAAAGCTCCGGCAAAACGGTCACTCACATCACGATCTATTCGCCCATCGGAGGCGTTGTCATCCATAAAGACGCCACCGTAGGCACGTACGTGACTACCGGAATGCCCATCTACACCGTTGCCGACCTGTCTCGATTGTGGGTGAAACTGGACGCATACGAATCTGATTTGTCCTGGATCCGATACGGGCAGAAAGTTGAATTCACCACGGAGGCCTATCCCGGCGAATCTTTCGAGGGCACGATAAACTTCATCGACCCGGTTCTCAGCAGCCAGACAAGAACCGTCAAGCTCAGAGTCAACGTGGATAATACGGAAGGCAAGCTCAAGCCCGAGATGTTTGTCAGGGCCGTGGTTCGCTCCCAGATCGCTGCGGGCGGCAGAGTGATGGTTCCTGAAATGGCCGGCAAATGGATTTGCCCGATGCATCCGGCGGTGGTCAAGACCGAAGCCGGAACCTGCGACGTCTGCGGCATGAATTTAGTCACCACCGAATCGCTCGGCTACGTCGTCGATACACCCAAAGAAGCGCCTCTGGTCATCCCCGTGTCGGCGCCTCTGATCACGGGGACTCGTGCGGTGGTTTACGTTCAGTTGCCGGGCAAAGAAAAACCCACGTTTGAGGGACGAGGAATAGTGTTGGGGCCGAGGGCCGGCGGTTACTATCTGGTTAAAGAAGGCTTGACGGAAGGCGAGCAGGTTGTGACCAGGGGGAGTTTCAAGATAGACGCCTCTCTTCAGATACAGGCCAAGCCCAGCATGATGAGTGCTGAGCCGCCTCAGACAACGACAGAACAGCCGCCTGCCGGGCAAGAGCCGGTTCGCGAAATCGCCGGCGTGCCGGGCCCGTTCCGCGAGCAAATCTGGGGCTTTGTTGAAAAGTATGCATCGCTGCATGAAGCGCTGGCGGCCGACGATAAGGACGGCGCCGTCAAGGCAGCTCAATCGGCGATCCAGGCGCTTTCGCAGGTCGATATGGGCCTGGTCAGTGGAAAGCCGCACGAGGTATGGATGGGCGGCGTCGGCGGGATGAACAAGGCGCTCGGCGCGATCAAAGAAGGTGTGCAAATTGAAGCCGCACGCCAGGCCTTCGAGCTGCTCTCCAATGAGCTTATCGCCGTCGTGAGGCAATTTGGGATTCCTGAAAATCGGGTGCTTTACAGGCTTCATTGCCCGATGGCTTTCAACAACAAGGGGGCCGACTGGCTTCAGATGGAGCGGGATACGCGCAATCCTTATTTTGGCGCATCGATGCTCAAGTGTGGTGAGGTTGCCGAAGTAATCGGTGTCAAAACGAAATAATGTTTTTGGGAACGAGTTGTTTTCTTTGAGAGGTCGCAGAAATGAGAACAGAGAGAGGTTTGGTTTTTGTGTGTTTGTTCACGGCGATTTTGCTGATTGGATTGACGGTGCTGCCGGGCTGCAACAGCGGTGCGCCGGGGTCGAAATGTGGGGCCATGCAAACGGCGGCGCCGGTGGCACAAGCTGCTCAGCCGGCGGAACAAACGACCTGCCCGGTCATGGGTGGAAAAATCAACCGGAGCATTTATACGCAATACAAGGGCCAGAGGGTTTATTTTTGCTGCGCAGGATGTGAAGAGAAATTCCTGAGCAGTCCTGAAACATACGTTAGCAAGCTGCCTCAGTTTGCGAAGTGATAAACGATTTCTTTAAGAAGGAGAATGACCATGAACGCCAAAAAGATACATTTAGTGATCGCGGTTTTGTTTGCAGGGGTGATCCTGTTCAACGGGTGCAAGAAGTCCGAGCCGGCCCCCGCGCCGACGCCGTCGGGAACGATGGAGGGGCACGACCATGCGGCCATGACGACTGAAGCGGCAAAGCAAACAGCCGCTACGGCGGAGCAGACGACCTGCCCGGTCATGGGCGGCGCCATCGATAAGAACCTTTTTACCGAGTACAAAGGCAAGAAAGTCTATTTCTGCTGTCCTGACTGCAAGGCGAAATTCGAGGCGGAGCCTGAAAAGTACATTGCCAAGCTGCCGCAGTTCCAGCAGTAACTACGGTATGATTTTCTGAGTGCTATGCCGTTATACCTTCGCCATGAGGCGGGGTGATAAGGAGACTCTATGGTCGCCAAAGACCCAACCCAATATGAGCAGACACCGGAACAGAAGACCCTTGTAGGCCGGCTATTGGGCTTTTGCATCTACAACAAGCTGGTCGTGGGGCTTATCACGGCGTTTATTATTCTGTGGGGGATTTACGTGGCGCCGTTCGACTGGGAATTCGAGAGTTTTCCCCGCAGCCCCGTTGCCGTCGATGCCATTCCTGATATAGGCGAGAATCAGCAGATCGTTTTTACCGACTGGCCCGGCCGGAGTCCGCAGGACGTCGAGAATCAAATCACCTACCCGCTCACGACTGCGCTGTTAGGCATCCCCGACGTCAAGACGATCCGCAGCAATTCGATGTTCGGCTTTTCGTCGATTTACATCATCTTCAAAGAGTTCTCGGCCTCCGAGAAGCTGTTTGAGGGCAAGAATTTTTACTGGACGCGAAGCCGCGTGCTGGAAAAGCTCAGCAGTCTGCCCGCCGGCACGCTGCCGACGGGTGTGCAGCCGATGTTGGGGCCGGACGCGACCGGCCTTGGACAGATATTCTGGTACACTCTGGAGGGAAGGGACAAGGACGGAAACCCGACGGGCGGATGGGACCTTGAGGAGCTGCGTACGATAGAGGACTGGCAGGTTCGGCAGAAGCTGCGCTCGGCGATCGGCGCCAGCGAGGTCGCCTCCATCGGCGGTTTCGTCCGCCAGTACCAGATTGACGTTGACCCGGATGCAATGCGCGCGTTCGGCGTTCGGCTGGAGGACGTCTTTGAGGCGGTGATGAAATCCAACATCGACGTCGGGGCACAGACGATAGAGCTCAATCGCGTCGAGTACCTGATCCGCGGTATCGGGTTTATAAAAGGGGTTGAGGACATTGAGAACACCGTTATCAAAGTGAGTGACAACGTGCCGGTGCAGATCAAGCACGTGGCCAAGGCGACACTGGGGCCGCAGGTCAGGTTAGGTGCGCTGGACAAGGCGGGTGCGGAAGTAGTGGGCGGAGTGGTCGTAGCACGGTATAAGTCGAACCCCCTGGAAGTCATCAAGAACGTCAAAAAGAAGATCGAAGAGATTTCACCCGGGCTGCCCAGCAAGACGTTGGCCGATGGGACCGTATCTAAAGTCACGGTTGTGCCGTTTTACGACAGAACAGGTCTGATTTACGAGACGTTAGGGACGCTGAACGACGCCCTGTATCAGGAAATCTTAGTCACCATAATTGTCATTGTGATTATGGTCTGGCACCTTCGCAGCAGCCTCATGATCAGTGCGGTGATGCCGTTGGCGGTGCTGGCCTGCTTTATCGCGATGAAGACGTTCCGGGTGGACGCCAACATCGTGTCGTTGTCGGGTATTGCGATTGCCATTGGCGCCGTGACCGACATGGGGATCGTGGTCTGTGACAGTATTCTCAGGCATTTGAAGGAGGACCCGCAAGATATGCCGAGGGCGGAGGTCATTCATCGTGCTGCTGCTGAAGTCGGCAGTGCGATCTTGTCGGCGATGGCTTCCACCATTATCAGCTTTTTGCCGATATTTTTTATGACAGGCCCGGAAGGAAAGCTTTTCAAGCCGCTTGCGTTTACGAAAACGTTTGCCCTTTTTGCTTCCATAATTATAACGTTGACGATTCTCCCGCCTGTGGCTCATATCCTTTTCTTTCCCAGCAAGGTTCGAGGAAGATACTTGCGGGTTGTTCTCTACCTGGGCATTGGTGCGGCCGGACTGGCTGTCGGGATTCTGTTCAGCCGCCTGGTGGGCCTTGCCGTCGTGATTTTTGCCGCCTATTACTTCTTTAAGGACTCTCTCCCGCAACGGCTTCAAAGGATGGCCATGTATGGCGGAAATATTATTGTTCTGGTGCTTGTCGGAATACTATTAACGGCGGATTGGGAACCGCTAGGGGCGCAAAGAGGACTCGTCCGCAACTTCATTTTTGTAGGCGGGCTTATCGGGATTCTTGTCACGTTTGTTCTGTTGTTTCAATATTTCTATGCTTCTATTTTGCGGTGGTGTCTGGTCCACAAAATTGCGTTCTTGTCGATACCTGCGGCGCTATTGGTTTTGGGGGCAGCGATTTGGTTTGGCTTCGGCAGGGTATTTGACTTTGTGCCGCATGCGCTGCGAGCTAATCGAGTATGGTCCGCGGCGATACACACGTTTCCGGGGCTTGGCAAGGAGTTCATGCCGCCGCTCGATGAGGGTTCGTTCCTGTATATGCCGACGACGATGGCGCACGCCTCAATTGGAGAGGCGCTGGACATAATTCAGAAGCAGGATGTGGCGATAAGCAATATCCCCGAAGTGGAGAGGGTGGTGGGAAAAATCGGCAGAGTCGATTCGGCTCTGGACCCGGCGCCTGTTGGGATGATTGAGACGGTGATAAACTACAAGAGTGAATATGTCACCGATAAAGCCGGCAGACGAGCGAATTTTCGGTACGATAAGAGCAGCGGCCAGTTCGTGCGCGACCCGAACGGGGAGCTTATTGCTGACCCTTCCGGCAGACCCTATCGGCAGTGGAGGCAGCACGTCAAATCGCCGCAGGACATCTGGAACGAAATCGTCGCGGCGGCTCAAATACCCGGCGCGACCAGCGCGCCAAAATTGCAGCCGATAGCCGCACGCCTCGTCATGCTGCAAACGGGGATGCGAGCCCCGATGGGCGTGAAGATCAAGGGGCCGGACCTGCCTACCATCGAGAAGGTCGGGTTCGAGATTGAAAAGATACTGCGAGAATCGCCGGGCATTGAGGCGGCCACGGTGATTGCCGACAGGATTATCGGCAAACCCTATCTGGAGATTGTGCCGGATAGAGCGTCTCTTGCGCGATACGGCGTGTCGATCGAGCAGTTCCAGCGCGTCGTCGAAGTGGCGATAGGAGGGGTTGATATAACCACGACCGTCGAAGGGCGATACAGGTTCCCGGTTCGGGTGCGATACCAGCGGGAGGTGCGCGACAATATCGAGGCGCTGGGCAGGGTGTTTGTGGCAGGGGCCGGCGGCGAGCAAATACCGCTCATTCAATTAGCCGAGATTCGGTACGTGCGCGGCCCGGAGGTGATAAAAAGCGAGGATACCTCACTGGTGGGATATGTGCTGTTCGACAAGAAACCGGGCTACGCAGAGGTTGATGTTGTCGAGACGGCAGACAGGTTAATCCGCCAGAGGGAAACCGACGGCGCATTCTTGCGGCCTGCGGGCGTGGAGATTACCTTCGCCGGGACGTATGAAAATCAGTTGCACGCCGCCAGGACACTGATGATCATGGTGCCGATTTCGCTCTTTACCATATTTCTGGTTCTGTATTTTCAGTTCCGCAAGGTGTCTCTGACGCTGATGGTCTTTGTCGGCGTGATGGTGTCATGGTCGGGGGCCTTTTTGCTGATTTGGCTTTACTCGCAGTTGTGGTATATGGATTTTTCGCTTTTTGGTGCGAACATGAGGGAGCTCTTCCAGGTTCATACCATCAATTTGAGTGTAGCAGTCTGGGTCGGGTTTTTGGCGCTATTCGGGATTTCCGACGATGACGGCGTAGTGATGGGGACGTTCTTAGAGCAGGAATTCCGCGACACCAGGCCGGCGACCGTCGCCGAAATCCGCGACGCGACAGTCCGGTCGGGCCAGCGCCGAATCCGGGCCGCGCTAATGACCGGTACAACGACGCTCCTGGCCCTCATTCCGGTACTTACCTCTACGGGCCGAGGATCGGATATCATGTTGCCGATGGCGCTGCCTTCCCTGGGCGGAATGACGATTGAGCTTCTCACCATGCTGATCGTCCCGGTTCTGTATTGCTGGATGAAAGAACTCGGCGCCCGCCGCCAGCCGGCTTAGCGTGAGCGGGACGAGAGATGAGAGACGAAGGACGCACCGCGCACAAAATCCACCGGAGCGACACCTTCTTGTCCGGATGCTTCACACAAGCATTCTTGGAGCACTCCACTTATCCGCCTTATTTCTTGTCGGTTTTTGAATTCAGCTTGTTCCGTCGTTCCTCAATTCGTTTGACGACGTCCTTGGCAACCTCCATGATCTCGGCCGCCGCTTTGACGTCCTCACCAACAAAGAGTTGCAGTCCCACTACAAGTGGCTCTAATAACTTCGCGCTATCCGAATCCCGAAGTATCTCAAGCGTTTCCTGGCCATAACCAGCGGCAGCTAAACCAACAGCGAGTTCAATGGCACCATTTAGACCTTCTTCCACCAGTTTAGAATTCTTCAAGTACTCTCGCAAAAGTTGTAACGCTTCTTTCGAGCGTCCAAGCTTCTCTGCTAAGAGGATGATAAGATCTGCCAAAGCCGTATTATCATCAGGCTCAAGTTCTATTGCTTTTCGGTATGCGTCTTCAGCTTCTTCATATCGAGCAAGGTGTTGGTGGAGAAGACTACCTAATTCCTCCCATATCAAAGCACAATTTAAGCCTTTTTCAATTGCCTTCCGATAGTCTCTCTCGGCCTCTTCATAGCATCCCCGGTCCTTCAAAAGCACACCAAGATAGACCCAGGGGCAAGGATAATCTGGATCTATTTCGATAGCTTTGTGGTACGCTTTCTCAGCCTCATCAGGCCGGTTAAGATCGCTCTGTAGAAGGTGACCAAGATGCGCCCAAGCCCAATCATAATCAGGTTTGAGCTCGATGGCTTTCCTATACGCTTTCTCAGACTCCTCGTAGCATTCAGGTTTACGCTGCAGAGTCTGACCAAGCTTTGCCCATCCCGAGGCAACTTTAGGTTCTATCTCGATTGCCTTTCGGTATGCTTTCTCCGCCTCCTCATACCGTCCAAGTTTGTCGTGCAGGAGCCCACCAAGCTTTGCCCAGGCCCACGCATTGTCAGGCCCCAGTTCAACTGCTTTACGATAGGCCTTCTCAGCCTCCTCGTAGCGTTGAAAGCCATCACTGAGAAGATCACCAAAATACGCCCACACTAAAGAACAATTGGGTTCTAGCTCTATGGCCTTGCGATACGCCGTTTCAGATTCTTCGTAACGCTTGAGGGGCTTATGTAGAAGCCGAGCAAACTCCTCCCAGAGCCCATGATGTTCTGGTTCCAGTTCGATCGTTTTGCGATACATTTTCTCGGCTTCTTCGTACTTTTTCAAATGGTCACGTGACACCCGAGCAAGCTGCACATGAGTCCACACGTCATCGGGTTTCAGCTCTATGGCCTTCCGATACATCTTCTCTGCTTCTTCGTATCGGTTCAACTTCTCGTGAAGGAGCTGACCAAGACTCGCCCATGCCCGACTTGCTTCCGGCCTTAGATCAATTGCCTTACGGTAGGCCTCCTCAGCCTCATCGCAGCGCTCCAGATTCTCGTGAAGAAGCTTCCCGAGTAAAGTCCATGCTCTTGCGCTCTCTGGAAACATTTCAATAGCTTTTCGATAAATATCTTCAGCTTCTTCAATTTTTTCTTCCTTTTTTAAATCATTCGCTTTTTTAAGCGATCTCAGCAATTCTTCATTGGCTTTGCTTACACTCAATTCCTTTGATTTTTCAGGTTCAACTAATCTTTTTATCGAAGATGGAATATCCAGCATTTCAAAAAAGTCATGTGGAGTTGCTTTTATTATTTCCTCGCGGAACGATTGGGTAGATGTACTCTCCAGCATTGCCTCGTAAGCCCAGAAATGCTCTTTACGAAAATCAGGTTCTAATTTGCACGCTTCCTCTGCAATTCGCCCGGTCAAACTTACTAATTGTTCTTGTTCATAGAAGTTCACCATAAACATTACAAGTGCCTTTACCCTTCTCGATGGAGCCCCGCGTCGGCGCATCAGATAGTAAATGTTATACATACGCTCGGCGATCTGATATAATTTTGTGCGTTTATGCCCATCGGCCAAAACTACAGCTCCTCGTTCCATTAGACGACGCAGTAATGAGCTTGTTTTATTAACATTCAAACGAGCAAAATCGGCAACTTCTCTTGCTGTCGCTGGGCTCCACAATTCTGCCAGACTTAAATAAACTTTACGTTCTATAGGAGGAAGAATATCTAAATGGCCTTTGAAATATTCAGTATGCTCATCGACAAGCTGCATGAGGTCATTCATCAGTTCTTTAAGAGACATCCGAGTTGCGAAAGTCGAAATAATAGCAAGTAACCGCGGATTCCCACCGGTCAAAATTCTAAGTGGCCGAACACGTTCATCGCTCGGCTCCTTGCCGGTAACTGACGTCCATAGAGTACGACATTCCTCTTCATCAAGAGGTTTAAGTTCAAGAGTCCTGAATAGATCAAACATAGGTTTGTCGGCATTATCTATCTCTTCGAATCTGCTCGTCGCTGTTGCCAGCAACATGAGTCTTGGTTCATTTAGCAGTGTGTGCCTGACTACCCAACCATCATTGTCGTCTATCTGCTCACCGAGTAACATATTGAAGTTTTCTACGACAATCAAAATGCGTTTGCCTTGAGTATCTGCAAAGTCCATAACTTGAGCAAGTGCGCTCTCTCGTAGTCGGTTTTCATTTTGCTCGCTGCTTAATTCTCTATAAGTCTGCTTCCAGCGAACATCCCCAGTTTTTTGTCCAAGATGAAATAGAGCTTCAAGCCAGAATTCCCCTGGGGTTGTAACCTGGTAACTCTCTTCGGAGAACACCACCGGATGCCAGCGTTCATTCAAATCTTTGTCCTTGCGAACCTCCTCGACAACCCGCAAGACAAGCATCGTCTTGCCAATACCACGCGGCCCAATCACCAGCACGTGTTGATTTGACGCTGTCACGTTCTCTCGAAGAACCTGTACTATCAGATCAAGCTCTGCATGACGAACTACAAAAGACCTTATGAGCTCTTCTTTGGGAAGAAAGGCAGGGTTGTATTTTACTATGCGTTTGTTCATGGCTCAGACTCCTCTTTTCAGCACCGGTGTAAAAAAGCGCTTGTAGCGATTTGTCCACCAATCCCGCAGAAGTTTCGAGACAAAGACATATCCTTTGTCTGCTGCTTCAAGATAACCATCGTGTTCCAACACCCAGAGTATCTCCTTCTGGACCTCGACGACATCGCGCCCTTCAAGGGGATACTCCTTACGAAATGCTGATATCGCCTCGTCGCTCAAGTGCCCTGTGACAGCAGCCTCCGTCAACATGTCAAGTGCCAACGTGCACAACTCCTTGGGCAGGACTTTCTCCAGCCGCTCTTCATAATGCGTCAATTCAACGTGACCCCGCACACCAAGCATGTCGTTCTTATAGACTTCACCGACATCCGTGAGCGAGCAGAGCATCTGCCTCCTTTTAACACAAAGCTCATAGACATGTGTGAAAAACATCTGGACATGGTGTGGGATGCAGCATCCGAGTTTTTCGACCATCTCTTCGGGAACACCCTCTTCCAATTGAACGCCATACTGAACGGCCAACGCCTTAATGCATCCGGCAGCCGTTTCGGCGTCCCACGCCCTTAGTTCTAACGGCACAAAATTATTGATGGTGGCGCTCAATCTCGCTTGGTGTAGAACCGGTTCCAGACCGATGCTTCCTGAGATTACGAAGCGTATCTTCCCCTGGTGCTTGATGCTGTTCTTTCGCATCCACGACATGAACTCGTTCGCCTGGACCTTTCCTTCAGCGGTGACATTGTGATTCTCGTCCTTGAGCATGTTGTTGACCAACAGGGCAACTTCGTCCAAGAAAATAACCACCGGCTTCTCAGCGTCCGAAAGAATATCAAGAAGCCGATCTCCTTTGACGGCCCAATTGCCCTGATTCAGACCGGAACGTAACGTCACACCCAACTCACCGATTTGGATGGACTCCACTGAACCGACGACTTTGCCCAAGACATTTTCAAATACGCTTCTTGTCTTTTCCCAGATGCCTTTATGCGCACGCATTTGTAGACTGATTTCCACGATAGCATCTGCGCTGCCTTGACACTTTTGGAGATCGGCAAAAAGGCATACATAGCGCTGGGCCAACAGACCTGCTACTTCGGCCATAAGGCTTGTCTTTCCCATTCGGCGCTGCGCGACCAATAATACATGGGCTCCCTCGTCTAATTTATGGGCCAGGAGTTCCTTTTCCTGTTCCCTGTCCCAAAACCGCTGCCCGGTGACAACGTTCCCCTGGGCCATCTTTAGTTTATTTTTCACTTTCGGATCCTCATAAATAGTCATTTGCCAACAATTTAGTTGCCAACAAACATGTTGCCAACAATTCTGTTGTAATTATCGTTCGGACAGCCTGTCATGTCAACTAATTTATGAAAATTGTTTTCGAGATTGGGCCTTGACATTCTAAGCCTGTTATTGGCCCAAAAATGCAGATTCCCCACTTATCGCTCGTGGTTCGGGAGACAAAAGAATTTGGCGATAGTGCGCGATTGGGCGCACCCGCGTGGTCGTGGACCGCGAGGATCGAATATCGGGCATCGGGGCAAGCAAGTTTCGGCTTATCCGAAATCGGCGTTGGGGACTTCGCGGACGGAGGGGGGGACGTTGAAGTAGTCCTGGGGCTCGAAGCCGAACGCCCCGGCGATGATGTTGCTGGGGAAGCTCTGGCACTTGTTGCGATAGTCGCGGACGTTGCCGTTGAAGAAGCGCCGGGCCGCCTGGATGCGGTCCTCGGTATTGACCAGCTCAGCCTGGAGCTTGAGGAAATGCTGGTCGGCCTTGAGCTGCGGGTAATTCTCCACGACGGCCATGAGCCGCTGGAGGGCATCGACCAGCAAATTCTCATCCACGGCCTGCTCGTGCGGCGCGCCCTGGCTGGCCATGCACTGAACGCGCAGTTGAGTGACGCGCTCGAATACGTCCCTCTCGTGGGCCGCGTAGCCTTTGACGGTGACGACGAGGTTGGGAATCATGTCGTAGCGGCGTTTCAGCTCCGTGTCGATATTGCTCCAGGCGTCGCGAATGTGGTTTCGCAGGGCCACGAGGCTATTGTACGTCAGAATGACGTAAACAACCGGCAGCAGGAAGATAATCGCAAGAAATATCAACACTATGCCCATAGTTATCTCCTTTCCGCTTTAGTGTCGCGGGCATCCCCTCGACCAGCTCGGGGCAGGTTCTGCCCGCGATTCAAGGGCGGGACGCCCTCGCCACGACATTGGGGCAGGGAGAACAGATAGTCCGGCAGCAGGGACCGGACCGTGATGAGCCGCCTGAGGTTCGGCTCGATACGCTCGGGCGAAAGGCGCGAGCTGAACGAGATGGCCAGCGCGCCGCCCTCGATTTCGATGGCCAGGTCCGGGTTCGACAAAAGGTATTCGATCATGCGGGCGTTGCAGACATCGTACGCGAATTTTTTGTCCCGCGAGCGGACGCAGAACGTGCGGGAGAATTCGTGCGACTCAAAGTCGATGTCGTCATACCCTACGACCTGGGCGATCTTCGAGAAGAAGCCCTCCGGCCCGATGGCCAGTTCCGGGAACGACGCCGGCATATGCAGGATGAAAAACGAGATGTAGTGGTGCTGGGTATTCTTGCCGGAGCCGGTTCTGTAATGGAAGTCGAACAGGGTCACGCCGTGCCCCTGGTAGTCGCCGGAGAGGATATTGTAGGCGTAGCGATCCGCGCCGATTCGCAGCTTGTCGAGAAACTCATAGCGACGTGCCAGCGTGCGGTCCTTGTGAGGGGCAAAGTGCAGGCCGAGCTGCGCCGCCACGGCGGCCATCGCATCGCGGCGCTTCAGCGAGCTGATATAGCCCAGCACCGCCACGACGGCGGCGATCGCAATAAAGCCGACAATAAAGAGAGGTTCCACGGTCTCTACCTCTTACCACCCACCGGCGTTTTGATATTTGATATTTGATTTTTCCATTTCTATGGGGGATTATAATGGATAGGCTGGGGAATGAAAGGGCTGTATAACCACGAGTCTAAAGGAGAGTTATGGCAGCGAAGGATAGTGCGACGGCGGCGTTCCGGCAGCGTGCCGGATTGAAGAAGGACGACTTGATTGTCCTTGCAGGGGCGGGCGGATTTATCGCCGGATCATTGGCGAGGTATTTTCACGATCAGGGCTTTACGCGAATCCGGGCCGTGGACAAAAAGCCCCTTCCCGAGTGGTACCAGCGGGTGCCGGGCGTGGAATGTCTGTGCATGGACCTGCAATACGAGGACAACTGCCGGCGGGCCTGCGAGGATGCCGTCGAGGTCTATAATCTGGCGGCGGACATGGGCGGCATGGGTTTCATCGAGCGGTTCCGCATAGAATGTCTGCGGAGCATCCTGATCAACACGCATATCATCGAGTCGGCGTATCGGGCCGGTGCCCAGCGCTATTTCTTCTCGTCCTCGGCCTGTGCGTACAACACCGACCTGCAGAAGGACCCGAGCTGCCGGGCGCTGAAGGAATCGGACGCCTATCCGGCGATGGCCGAACGCGGCTACGGCTGGGAGAAACTCATGTCCGAGATGTTCTGCCAGGAATACTGGGCGGAGCGCGGGCTTGAGACGCACATTGCGCGCTTCCACAATGTCTATGGGCCAAACGGCACGTGGGACGGCGGACGTGAGAAGGCGCCCGCGGCTATATGCCGCAAGGTTATCGAAGCCAAAGACCACGATTCGGACGAAATCGTCATCTGGGGCGATGGGCATCAGACGCGCAGTTTCATGTACATCGATGACTGTACACGCGGCATCGACATGATTATGCACTGCGAGGAGCTGATCGCCACGCCCATCAACCTGGGGTCCAGCCGCCTGATTTCCGTCAACGACCTGGTCTCGCTGGCCGAGCGCATCGGGGGCATCACCTTGAAACGCAAATACGATCCGGATGCGCCCAAGGGTGTGGGGGGGCGCAATAGCGACAACACGTTCATTCAAAAGGTTCTCGGCTGGCAGCCGAACACGCCGCTGGAAGAGGGCCTCAAGAAAACGTACGACTGGATCGAGCAGCAGTACATGGATCGCAAGGCGGGCAAACGCACGGTCAGTTAGTGGTGGGCCAGTGCCATCCCCAAGCTTCGCTTGAGGCTGCCACCCTGCTGTTTGCTTCAGATTCGCAGGCCATGAAAAAATCCATGAGAAGTCACGAGAGCCACAGAATTACAGACGTCATCGGCAAGCTGCCGTACAGGATTGCCCTTGCCGGCGGATGGATCGACCAGCCTTTTGTTTCTAAGCATAATCCGTCGCCACCGGGCTCGATGGTGGTAGTCTGCGTCGAGCCGCAGTTCTGGTTCATGGAGCGGGCGGGCATCTGTATCGGCACTCGCAAGATCGCCCTGGAACTCTGGAAAGACGGCCTGCCCGATCAGTCCGGCAATTCCTCGCAGGCATCGAGTGGCCTGACGGGGCGGAACCCCGATGAGCTTGTGCGGGAACTCTACGCGGCGGAGAACGAGGGCAAGACTGAGCCGTCGGGCTCTCAGGATATGATCGGCCTTGTCTATCCCGGCATCAGCCGGCTGGATTATGATTTCGCGTATGAAGGCGGCGTCTTTCCGCGGCATATCGAGTCAAATAACGCCCCGCTGGCGGCCGCATGGCTGGAGAGTGTGATTCACATTCTGCCGGTAGCCCCGCGGCCGGAGGGATACGATCCGCTGGAGACGAAGAACCTGCTGCCGGACTGGATTGCGAGGCTCGGGCGGTCGGGCAAGGCCTGTTATAATGCCATCCTGGCCCGGGACATCGAGGCGCTGGGGGCCTCGATGAACGAGTGTATGCTGTGCTGGCAGACGATTCTGCCCTGCACGGTTCGTCATCGCACGCTGATGGTGGACTTGCTGGCGCTGCTGGAATACTACCAGTGCGAGTATTGCGGCGCGATGTATTCCGGCTGCGGCGGCGGCTATTTATACGTCGTATCGGACAGACCCGTCCCGGGTGCTTTCCACATCAAAGTCAGAACCAGGCAATCATGAGTAACGCCGAAAAGTGCGTCGTTGTGTGCGAGCGATTTGACTGAGAGGTTGATATGAAAACGGTATTCAAGAGATACTGCAAATGCTTGGCGATTCAGGAAGACCCAGCGCTCATCGAGGAGTATAAAAGACTTCACGCCAAAGGGGGCGCATGGCCCGAGATTACGGCCGGCATGAAAGAGGTCGGCATCATAGATATGGAAATATATATCTCGGGCACGACCCTTTTTATGATCATGGACACAAAGGCGGACTTCGATCATGAGCGGGCCATGGCGAAGTTGGCGACGCTGCCGCGTCAGGCCGAATGGGAAACGCTGGTCTCGAAGTACCAGAAGACCAGCAGCAATGCCTCGGCCAAGGAAAAGTGGCGGCTCCTTGAGCGAATATTCAAAATGGATCAGAAGCGAGAGCACAATCCGCAAGACGGCTACGTTGAAGAAATCAACGTTCGTGACTGAGGGACAGCCGATGACCAGGCGAATATTAGCGGTGGTGGGAAGTCCCCGCCGGAACGGAAACACGCATATCTTAGTCTCGAAAATAGCCGAAGGGGCCAGGGCCGGCGGCGCCGCCGTCGATGAGCTGCTCCTGGGTGAGCTTGCCATCCGCGAGTGTGACGGCTGTCACGTCTGCTGGAAGGGCAAAGAGTGCAGCAAGGACGATGATATGCGGGCCGTCTATCCGGCGATTATGCAAAGCGACGTGATTATCTTCGGCACGCCCGTCTATTGGTACGGCCCGACGGCCCTGATGAAGGCGTTCATCGACCGGTTCGTCTATTTCAACTGTCCCGAGAACAGGCAAAAGATAAAGGGCCTCTCGGCGGCGATAGCCGTCCCGTTCGAAGAGGAAGACCTCGAAACAGCCAGAGGCGTGGTCGAATTCTTCCAGAAATCTCTGGCGTACCTGCAAATCAAGCTTCTCGGCCAAATCATCGTCCCCGGCGTCGGTGAAAGAGGAGCCGTCCGCCGCAAGCCCGAATGCTTGCAGCAGGCCTACGACCTCGGCTGTACCCTGGCCCAATCTAACGTTTGATGCGTGGCCGCGTGGCTCGTCTTATGAGCAGGACGAGGCGGCTGACTGTGCCGCCATTTTTCTTGACGCAGCAGGCCGGGTATGGTACAAATAGAAACAGCGGAATTTGCGTGCTTTTGACTCCGCGAAAGCCGCGTTAGGCAGAAAGGATGTCATTTCAAGCCACGAAATTTTGGTCCGGACGAGGCGGATTCTCATAATGGCGGTACCTATCGTCAACTGTCCCAAACCACCCTTTCTTTGAAGGAGGATTGTCATGTGTAACAAAGCAACTTATCTGTTTATTTCTATCTTGGCCATAGGGCAGATTAGTTACGCGGGCCTTGTGGCACACTGGGATTTGGAGGAAGGATCGGGCACCACGACAACTGCGGCCATCGGTTCGCCCCAGGCCGATGGTACGCTTGTGGGAGCAACCTGGATAACAACGGGACTGGCTCCGATTGGCGGTAACACTGCGGCGATTTTCTTCAATTCGGCCAACGCCGACCGGGTTGAGACGAACTACCCCGGTGTCCTCGGTCAGGCAGCGCGTTCCGTCACTGCGTGGATCAGGGCCGAACCCGTTCAAGCCAATAGTAGTGTCATGGTGGGTTGGGGCGCCAACAACGCAACCGAGAGATACAGCTTCCGGCTCAACAAGACTGCCGCCGATGGGGCGATGTATGCATTAAGGCTTGAGATTCAGGGTTCTCGCGTTATCGCCACTACACCAGTCAACGACGGTCAGTGGCACCATATTGCGGTAACCCACGGCGACGGAGCGCTTATCAACCAGGTCAGTTTCTATGTCGATGGCAAACTGGATGCGCAGTCAGGCACGTCGGGAAGCGGCTTGATCAATACGGGCAGTACTTCCGTCGTTTTGGGCAATTCGGGCCACAACACCGCTACCTACGGGTACAGTGGCGCCATTGATGATGTCCGGATTTACGACCATGCGCTGTCGGACGTCGAGATTCTGGGCGTCATGAAAGGCCAGCCGTGGCCATATGCCTCTGGTCCAGTTCCGGCGGAGGGTGACCTGCACGAAGACACATGGATCAACCTTTCCTGGAAGCCGGGTGTTTTCGCCGTCTCGCACAACGTGTATCTGGGGGACAATGTTGCGGACGTAAACGCCGGCACGGGCGACACATTCCGGGGCAATCAAACTTCGACGTCTCTCTTTGTGGGCTTTCCAGGAAGTCCTTATCCAGACGGTTTGGTTCCCGGCACAACCTACTACTGGCGAATTGACGAAGTCAATGACCTGCATCCGGATAGTCCGTGGAAAGGCAACATCTGGAGCTTCTCGATCGCACCCAGGACGGCTTATAATCCTGATCCGGCCGATGGGGCCGGATTGGTAGACCTCGGGGTAACCCTTAGCTGGACGCCGGGTTTCGGTGCGAAATTACACCACGTGTATTTCGGGGATGATTTCGATGCTGTAAACAATGCCACGGGAGCACTCCCGCAGGGGACGGCATCGTATAAGCCGGCTTCTCTGGAATCAGAGAAGGTTTACTACTGGCGGGTTGATGAGTTCGATGCCGGCGCCACATACAAAGGCAATGTCTGGAGCTTCGCGACGGTGGGCGCTGTTGGAAACCCGCAGCCGTCCAATGGTGCGGTGGGCGTGCAAATGAATGCGGTTCTGACCTGGAGGCCGTCGGCTCGCTCCGCTTCACACCAGGTTTACTTCGGCACGGATAAAGAGGCCGTCCGCAAGGCCAATACGACTTCGCCTGAATACAAAGGCCCCAAGGCGCTTGGCGCGGAGAGTTACGATCCCGGCTTGCTCCAGCAGGACGTCACCTGCTATTGGCGGGTCGATGAAGTCAACACCGTCAATCCCAAGAGCCCGTGGAAAGGCCCGCTCTGGACGTTCACGACGGGCGATTGGCTCCTCGTGGACGACTTCGAGGGTTACGACGCCGGCGACAACCAGATATGGTATTCGTGGCACGATGGACTTGGCTACGGTACGCCGGGGACTCCGGGCTTCTATGCCGGCAACGGCAGCGGCGCAGCGGTTGGCGATGAGACGACTCCCTCTTTTACGGAAGAGACTATCGTTCACGGCGGCGACCAATCGATGCCCGTCACGTATGACAACAACAAACAGGGCTTTTCGAAGTATTCCGAAGTCGAGCTGAGCTTAACCTCGCCGCGGGATTGGACGGCTAATGGAGTTCACACGTTGACGATTTGGTTCAGGGGCAATTCGAGCAACAGTGCCGAGCCGTTGTACGTCGCTATCACCAATCGCACGGGCGCGCCGGCCGTGGTGGTCCATGATGATGCCGGTGCGGCACAGAAACAGAGCTGGACGAAGTGGGCGATTCCGCTGACGGCCTTTGCCGACAAGGGCATCAATCTGGCCGATGTGGACCGCATCGCAGTTGGCCTGGGCACTCGGGGCAATCTGACGACCCCCGGCGGCACAGGTAAGATGTACTTCGACGATATCTCGCTGCATCGCTGAGCAGCGAACAACGGATTGACGTGTGCTTCCTTCGGGGTCTGTACCGATTAGTTCGGCGCAGGCCCCTTTTGCTTATGCTGACAACGGCAGGATCTGTCCGCATTGCGTTGTCGCTGGCGCTGCCACATTATCTGTTTTCGAGGTAGATTGAGGAGATAGGTTTGTAGGTGACTTTGTGATGGGGGACGTCCAAGACCTTCAGGGCTTGCTGGATGGCGGTGTTGGCCTTTTGGGGGTCTTTTCCTTCGAATTCCAACTCGGCGGTCCAGCCGAGTCCCTCGATGTACTCCACGGCCGTGCAGAAACGATGAGCGGGTACTTCCCAAAGACGGCCTCGCTGCTTTTCCAACGAAAACCAGAAATCAAAGCCGAGGTCGGCCAGCAGAGTCCGGCACGTTTCCAGCGGGCCTGTGAACAGCGGCAATTTGCCTTCGGGGTAAAGAGACCGTTTGAATTGCAGGCCTTCAATGGAGAGAATCTCCAGCTTGACGAAATAAACGATTGGCTCTTTCTGAGGTTCTATCCACTGCCGGATTCTGATATTCTTCTCGACGGGGTCCCATTGCTCGCCGGCCGGCTTGTAGTAGTGGTCCGTAAACTCGTATGGGCAGGCGATTCTCGCCCCCAGATCGCGAAGCTTCGCCTCGAACTCTGCGATGCTTTCGATTCGAAACCTGACTTCACATTCGAACGGCTGCGTCATGGCCGGATAGTACCACAAGGCGGCTCTGGAAGCCAGAGGACGCAAGACGCAAGGTCTTTCACGCTTCTGCGCGATATGGGTAAGGGGGACTTGGTGTATAGCCTGATTTCCCCCACGTGGCCTTCTGTATCCATGCGGGACAAGTGACGGGACGCGGAATATCTGTATCAGCTTATAGATTTCTGTTATAATCCCGCGCAACGGTGTTTTCTAAACGAATGGATGGTTCGTTGTGGCCAGGCGGACGAATAGCCTTTTTCCTCCGTTCCCGAGTGAAATCAGATACGGATAGTAACCGACTGTTCAGAAAGGAGATTGTACGATGAACCGATGGCGATGGTATGTGAGTGGAGTCCTTTGCGGGCTTGCATTGGCGGGTTTGCTTGGTGTGGCATGGCTGGGGACGGAGACGTCCGCCGCAGAGGCGGCAGTGTCAATAGGGTCGGCGACGGTTGTGACGGCAGCGGAGAAGACGCCGCCGGAAGACGGCAAGCTGCGGATCGTAGCCTTCGGAGCCCATCCCGATGATTGCGAAGTTTACGCCGGCGGCACGGCATGTCTATGGAGCGATCTGGGTCATCATGTGAAATTCGTTTCGGCCACGAATGGCGACGTCGGCCATTGGCAGACAGCCGGTGGTCCACTGGCCCAGCGCCGGACGGTGGAAGTCCAGGAGGCCGCCAGGATCATGGGCAATGCGGTCCAAGTGCTCGATATCCATGACGGTGAGATCGAGCCTACGCTGGAGAACCGGCGGACGTTCACCCGGCTGATCCGCCAATGGAACGCTGATATTGTAATCACTCACCGGCCGAACGATTATCATCCTGATCATCGTTACACAGGCATCCTGGTCCAGGACGCGGCCTACATGGTCACCGTGCCGTTCTTCTGCCCCGACGTGCCCGCTATAAGGAAGAATCCCGTATTCCTTTACGCGTCCGATGGGTTTCAGAAGCCCAATCCGTTCCGCCCGGACGTTGTCGTCTCCATTGATTCAGTGATCGAGCGAAAGCTGGACGCGATGGCAAAGCTCGTTTCGCAATTCATTGAAGGGGGCTGCGGCGGCGGTGCCGGCGACATTCCCCGGGATGAGGCTGACTTGAAGGTCCGCCAGGAACAACTGCGCAAGGGCTGGCTCCGGCAGCAGCACGTGGACATCGCCAACCAATATCGTGACAAACTGATCGATCTGTACGGCGAGGAGGCGGGCAAGAAGGTCCGGCACGCGGAGGCCTTTGAGATATGCGAGTACGGACGTCAACCGACGCAGGACGAGCTGCGAACACTATTTCCTTTTGTGCCCCGGAAGAAATGACTGGCGTTGGCTCCTCGGTTCTGCTGCAACCCCGGGAGAAACTCTACTTAGTCGGCAAGGATGGAATCGCTCGGAACTAACAAGTCAGGTTTACGGCGTTAATATCCCAATCTGCCCCAGGTAGCCTTTTGCATCTTCTGCAAATCAGCCAGGCCTTCCTCGGTAGTAGGCGCATAATTGTGGGGCGGATTTAACATCTTGCCGACCCTTATCGTCTCTGCTCCTCGATACTTCCAGTAATCGCTGTGGCCGTCAGCGAAGGCCACGTTGGTGCCGTCCCCGTGTCGCACAAATGGCGGGTCCCACCAACTGGGCTTAAGGTAATGAATCGCATAACTATCCGGGGTGATCCGGCCTTCGTCAAGAAAAACCATTCTATAGGCCGGAGCGGGGACGGCAATCTCTGCTCTCCTCTTAACCATCAGCACTGTTGGGCCGACTCTCACTCCCTGGTTACCACTATAGGTTCCCGCTGCATCGAAACAACCATTCATACCATAACCGGTGGAGTACGTGCGCATCTCTCCGCGAATACCAGTCGGACACCGGTAAACCTTTTCGGTTTTGCAGTATGGAAATAGCGCCCCAAGTCGGATGGCTTCTATTTGCATGTTGAGCGGTCGTTGTTCTCCCTGCATAAAGTTATTGGCGCAATCGTTGCCTACCCAGTAGCGTTCGCCCCTGTGAGGACCGGATGTGGGCACGGGTGCAGTCGGGGCGGCGGTAGGGGCCCAATAGGCTTCACCGTTAACGATCCTGTCATCGTTCTCGTCTGCATACATAATCCAGCAAAGAGTCAGTGTCTTCATGTGGTTAAGGCAAACCGCGCGTCGGCCCTGTTCTCTGACGCGATGCAGTGCCGGCATCAATATCGCCAGCAATATGGCGATAATAGCTATAACGACCAGGAGTTCTATCAATGTAAATCCTTTTGGTTTGCGTATAGCCATGTTATCCTCCGTCTGCAATCAAAGCAGAAGGTCCCTCTTGCGGCCCGCTCAGGTGCGCCACTGGGCTTCTACATAACTAATATAGCAAGCCCGACGGCTGAACACAACTATTTCAGATATTTTTGTCCCGACTTCGCTATGGGCCCACGCAGGCCGAACCCGGAGAGCCAAGAATCGACTTGCTACGCTCCACGAAATGCGGGTTTACGGATCGAGCATTTCGATGACTTCGGGGCGGAGGTGTTGCAGGTCGGGCAGTTGGTTTCGGCTCAATCGGGCGTCGATGACGATGGAATTGTCGCTGTAGTGCTCGTTGAGGATCTGGCCGTGCGCGCGGAGGAAACTCTGGACCTTGCCGTTCGATTGGCTGCTGACCACGCGCAGCAGAAGCTCGGTGCCTTTGTACCGGTTCGTGATAGCCTCCGCCAGCTTATCCAGGCCGAATCCGGTCTTGGCCGAGATGGAGATCGAATCAGGATTGAGCGTCTCGATCATCGCCAGATCGCCGGTATTCTTGACGGCATCGACTTTGTTCAGGGCGGCCAGGATGGGCTTTTCGCCGCAGCCGATTTCCGCAAGGACGTGATTGACCGATTCGATTTGTTTGAGGGCGTCGGGATTGGCGACATCGACGACGTGGATGAGCAGGTCGGCGTTCACGGTCTCTTCGAGCGTGGCCTTAAACGAGGCGACTAATTGGTGCGGCAGGTTTTTGACAAAGCCGACGGTATCGCTGATGAGCACTTCGACGCCTTTGGCCGGGGACCAGCGGCGGGTGCGCGTATCCAGCGTGGCGAAAAGCCGGTCTTCGACCAGGACGCCGGCGTCGGTCAGCGCATTGAGCAGCGTGCTCTTGCCGGCGTTGGTGTAGCCGACGATGCAGATTTTGAACAGGCCCCTGCGACTGTCGATCTCGCGAATCCGGCGGCGGTCGATGTTGTCAAGCTCACGTTTCAGATCGATGATACGCTTGCTGACCAGCCGGCGGTCGATTTCGAGCTGCTGCTCGCCCGGACCTCGGGTCCCGATGGCGCCGACCGTCCCGGCGGTGGTGGCGCCGCCGGCGCCCGCGACGGTGTCTAAGTGCGACCACATGCGGGTCAGGCGGGGGTACGTGTATTCGAGTTGGGCCAGCTCGACCTGGAGCTTGGCCTGTTTAGTCTTGGCTCGCGTGGCGAAGATGTCGAGAATCAGCTCGCTGCGGTCAAGGACCTTGGCGCCGGCGATCTTCTCCAGCTCACGAATCTGAGCAGGCGACAGGTCGTTATCGAAGATAATGACGTCGGCCTTGAAACGCCGCACGCGGTCGGCGAGTTGCTCGGCCTTGCCCTTGCCCACGTACGTCGCTGGGTTTACCCGGCGGATTTTTTGCTGGGATTTGTCCACGACAATAGCACCGGCGCTCTCGGCCAGGGCCGTCAGCTCGGCCAGGTCATCGCCGGCCATGTTACGGAGGAGCGCGCCGACCAGGATGGCCCGCTCCTTTCTCAGCGTCTCACGAAATTTCTCCAACTAAGTTGTACCTCCAAAAATATCCCCGCCGAGGCGGTTCAAAAGCGGCCTTATTCTAACATATACGCCGGCGAGGCTCAAGAAATCCTGAAAATGTTGCCAAAATGTGGATTTGCATGGCCTGCGGTGGAGTATTATAGGGCGATTTGTCTACTTTTCCCAAAAAAACGTCCGGCGGGATTTTTTTGAGCTTGAAAAATAATTGGGTTTGCTTTAGAGTAATGACACGAATACTTTTTGACGAACTAAAGATAGATAAATCTTTTTGTGGCTGCTCCGGAACTGGGAGCACAGGAAGGGTATTTAATATATGTTGAAAGTGAAGTCGCGGGCGGGCGAATCAGTGCAGCAGATGATCAGACGCTTCAAGAAGCTCTGTGAGAAGGAAGGCCTTATACGGGACATGAAGCGCACGGCTTACTATGAGAAACCTTCTGAGAAGAATCGTCGGCGTATGCGCAAAGCCCAGAGGAATGTGACCCGCTTTTGAAGTTTTTTTCGCGCGGCGTTTTTCCGCTGCGCTTTATCCGAGCAGTCAGCACGAACGCTGCTCGGCGTTTATTTTGACTCGGCAACATTTTGGCGGCGTTTTCATTTAACCTGTCTGTGTATGGTGTGCTTGTTCTTGCCGCCCGCATGGCGCGTGCTTTTTTAAAAATGCCCTCTCGCTTACACCGTGGCCGTTTCAACCCTGGGTGGCAAATCGGTAACGCGGTTTGTCAGATGGCGTCACAGCACGCCCAATATCTCGAGGATGCCAAAGACGACCAGGATGGGGCCTGCGATTTTCATCATCAGGCCGAACTTCCGCCGCCATAGCGCCATCTTCTGCGGGTCTTTCGGGTTTCTGGGCAGCGTGCCGTTTGCCAGCAGGTAGGCGTATATGCCGCCCAAGAGCGGGATCAAGCCTTGCAGATTACCCCAGTTCCAATTACTCATTCGAGCCTCCAGATTCAGGACGGTTGGCCCACCAGCCGACGGCCAGAACTATTGCCAGTCCTACGAAAAATACGATTACGGAAATAACGGCAGTCACAGCACGGACCGTTCCTGTCGCCCAGTACTCGCGGATCGGCTGCAGGATCGCGCCGATGATGACGGCTATAAGGCACAGGGCAAACCTGCCCCCGGTCATTAGCTTGGGGCTTCTTGAGGTCATAAGCTTCGCCTATTGTTCCGTTGCGGGTGCGAGGCCTTTTCTCACCAAACGCCAGCCTGCGTCGGTAATAACGATCTCGCTGACCGATCCGGTTGGGACATCATGTAATTGATAACGCTCGCAGATCGGCGTGTTCTCGGCCTGGCCGAGCAGAGTGGCACAGATTTCACCGTGGGAGACAATCGCTATCGTGTCGCCGGGGTATCTGTGCATCAGTTGGCCAATCGCATTGATCGCCCGAGCGGTACCATCTTCAAGCGATTCACCTCCGGCGGGGCGCGGGTCACGGCCTGACTTCCATTGCTCTTGCCGCCACGACCAGGAAACGGGTTGGCCGTCGGGCGTCGTGCCCTCCCTTAACGGGGCAAACGCTTTGTCTTCCAAATAGTGTCTTGTCAGGCCGAGAGCTTCGCCTATCGCATCGGCGGTCTGTCGCGTGCGGCCGGTCGGCGAGGCGATCACTGCGACAACCCCCTTATCCTTGAGAAAATTCCCCGCCGTGGCCGCTTGCTGCAGGCCCCTGGGCGTCAGCGAATCGAGCTTCTCTTCGGGCGTGTCCGCCGGGTGCGGGATGTTCCTGTACGCCTCTCCGTGCCTGACCACGTAAATGTGAAGAATGACGTTTCCTTCGATAGCTTGGCTGGGTTGTTCAGGGGCGACTTTTGTGCCGCAGCCGCCTGACAAAAGGCCGATCACGCAGAAAATCGCATTTGCCCTAAGCCATGATTTCATCTTCTTCTTTCTCCTGCATAGGTTCTTCTTTCTTACGGCGTAAAGTAGCACAAATGAGCGGGAAAGGCAAATCTTGTTCGTCGGGTACGCATCACGTTGTGTGCGATTGATACCCCACCCGATGCCGGCTGCAAGGTCAGGCTTTTCGAGGTCTAAGACGGCCCTTCTTGCTGGTTTGGCCATGTTTTTAGGATTATTGACCGTCCAAGGTGTGTAAATATGGATAATTTGGGGTATCCTGAAAGATTTTTCTTGGCAAAACCGCTCTGCGCCATATAATGAAAGTAGCCGATTTGTAGTATTGAGGACGCATAAGAAACTTTTCGATTGCACGGTGAAGGTGGCAGGGCCGGGCGGTCTTGCCCGCGTCCGGTCACGCTGTCGAGAAGTGATCCATTGCGGCCAATACAGTGGCACGAGGTGATTTGTGCAGACTCGAAAGACGATGCAGGGGTCGCTCTGCTCGTCTCCGGGGTGGTGGGGGTGCAGTAGGTGGCCGCGTCCTTATGAAGGAGGCGGTAGTGACCGAAGATGTACGGAAGAAGGGGATTGTGATGAGAAGGCTGATCCTTGTCGGCCTTGTCCTGTCTTTTGCGTTTTCCGCGGCTGGATTGTCGGCCGTGAACGTTACCGAGCAGTGGGTGGCGCGCTATAACGGGCCGGGCAATTCGGATGATTACGCCAAGTCGATGGCCGTCGATGCGTCGGGCAATGTTTACGTTACGGGGTACAGCTCCGGCCAGACGAGCTCCTATGACTACGCAACGGCCAAGTATGGGCCGGACGGAAACCTGCTCTGGATTGTGCGGTACGACGGGCCGGGGCACTATCACGACCAGGCCGCCGCGATAGCCGTCGATGCCGACGGGAACGTGTACGTCGCCGGGCATAGTTACGGCGCCGGCGCCACGTCGGACTATGCGATCGTAAAGTACAATTCAAACGGCCTCGAGCAATGGGTGGCGCGCTACAACGGACCCGGGAACGGCAACGACATTGTGTATGCCATGGCCGTGGATGCTTCGGGCTATGTCTATGTCACCGGAGAAAGCGAAGGGGTCTCTTCTCGCCGGGATTACGCCACAATCAAGTATGACCGCAACGGCCGCGAGCAGTGGGTGGCCCGGTACGACGGACCCGGCAGTTACCACGATAGCGCCAGGGCCATTGCCGTGGATGCGGCCGGCAACGTCTATGTCACTGGGTACGGCTACAGCAACAGTTCGTCGCGCGAGGATTATGCGACCGTCAAGTACGATTCACGAGGCAGGCAGCTCTGGGTGGCGCTGTACGCCGGGCCGTCCAGCCCGCCGAATTCCGCGTACGACGTCGCCGTCGCCGTTGCCGTGGACGCGGCGGGGCATGTCTATGTCACCGGATACAGCGACGGAACCGGGACCAGCTATGACTACGCCACCATCAAGTATGACGCGGGCGGTACGCCTGAGTGGGTGGCCCGATACGACGGCTCGCGCAGCAACTTCGATTACGCCAATGCGCTGGCGCTGGACGCCGCGGGGAACGTGTACGTGACCGGGTATAGTCAGAACCAGGGAACGGGCCAGGACTATGCGACCGTCAAGTATGACCCTGCGGGCAACGAGCTTTGGGTGGCGACGTTCGACGGCTGGTGGAGCCAGAATGACCGCGCCCGTGACATCAAGGTGGACGGACGTGGGTACGTGTATGTCACCGGATACAGCTACAACTACAGCAGCCAGTACGACTGCGTCACTATCCGATACGACCGGGCTGGCGGCGAAGTCTGGGTGGCGACGTACGATAGCCCGTCGCAGGCGTCGGGCGGCGGTTCCCAGGCGCCAGGCGGTGAGCCCGACAACGATTGTGATTACGCCTACGCCCTGGCTCTGGATGAGCTGGGTAACGTCTATGTCACCGGAGGCAGCTTCGGTGACGGCTCGCGCTATGATTATGCAACGGTGAAGTATTCGCAGGAGGACACGCCGGCCGGCAACGGCGTGGAAGTCGAGGACCCGAGCACCGGCACAACGATCACGTTTGAAAAGGTCCTGGCCGGCGGCAACACAATCGTCAATATGACGGCCGAAGGCCCGTTTTTGACGGTGGGAGCCAGGCCCCTGCCCGCGGGAACGCTTTACGAAGTAACCACCACCGCCGTCGTCAGCGGCACGATTGGGATTGCCATCCGATACGATGATACGATGCTGACCGCTACCCAGGAGAATACCCTGAAGCTGTGGTATTACGACGCCGCCGCGAACAAATGGATCGACGTGACCGCCTACACGGACAAGGCCAGCAATATCATCTTCGGCGTCTCCCACCGCCTCTCATTTTTTGCCGTGACAACCTCGCCCTGACCGCGATAGACATGTTTGACAGGCTTTATCGCCACACGAAGCCTTTGACATTCTTAAAGGTGCGGCAAGCCCCAGCCTACCCGTTTTCACGTCACTTGTTATCGTTTTTTTTGGTGAATCTGGAATCCGGAACTTCAGGTGCCCGACGGATAAATCGGACACCCTTTCGGTCAAAGACAATGTCGCTGACTGGGGCCAACAAATCCTTGTTCGCAGCCATAAGCTCGACCTGATTCCGGATCATATACGTCATTCTCTCGTTGAACTCTTCCCCTACAAGCCTGATGTAATCCTTTTTGAAGGGATTTGCGATTGAATCCTTTATTGAATACCTATTGGAAGAACAGAATACGTATGAATCAAAACCTCCCTGATGATATTCGACTGTTGTGCAAAGAATAAAGTCAATTTGTGAAGTTGAATATCTACAATATGATAGCAACAGATTATCAAATTCATCATGAGGCAAAGAGTTGAATCCGTTATTGATAGCGATTAGCAGCCCCGATTCATTTCGCCTGCCCAAGCGTGCTTTTGTTTTTTTGATTTGCTTTGCTGCTTTTCTCACTCTTTTCCTGATTGGTGTGCCAATAATGTTCCTATATCGCGCTTTTGCACTTTCAGGCATGCGTCTAATGTCAATGTCAACCTCATCGGGCAGGTAGAAATTGTTAGACAGAGCCTCTGCTACTTTGTCTTGACGCCCTTGCTTTTCTAATCCCTCTTCTTCAAGAATCTTTAGCTCTGCAACCGTCCCCGGCAACAGATAGTCGGCATTCTCGTCCTTTTCGAAACCCTTCTCTTCTTCGGTAAGCCTCCTCCCTCCCATTAATTCAATGATTTTATCAACAAAGCCCTCTGTTATTCTTGGAACTGGAAACCTGATATCCATTGACCTACTCGAAAATATCCCATGCGACGGCGATCGGCAGTCATGTGGCACAGGCTTTGGCCCACCAAGCAAAGCTTTTGAAATCATTCGCAATGGGGCAACGCACCCCTTTACGGCGCTTTCACACCTGCTACTTGGCAAGGGGATTCAATCGTGGCAGTCGACCGACCGCTTCCCTAAATGATTCGAGCAACCTTTTTTCTTCTTTTTTCCGCTCATCATCGTTTGGGACAATTTCAAAGTCGAAGCTGTCAACTTCAGTACCGTAATCTTTCAAGTGAACAAGCAATCGAGCCCGGATATTGACGCCCTCGCCGATACGAAGAATTTCTCCACTCTTTTTTAACCTATATACACCAGGCTCTTCCGGATATTGTTCGTGATTATGGAAATCTCTTTCTTCTGACCAGGAGTAGCCAATAGTTATGAAGAACTTATATTTCGGGTATATATCGGTCTGGTCTTGATTTACTTTTTCAAGAATGAATTGCTTTTTTCCCTGGTCCTTTTCATGCTTTAGCGCGCCAATCCAATCATATTTTGAATATAGTCCTCCTGCTGCAAACATTTTGCGATTGGAGCGTCCAGTCTGACCGTAGAATTTTCCCACTCCTGGACCCGACTCTTTTTGAAACGCGAAATAGACTCGTCTGAGCTCTGAATCGATGCCTACACGAATATAATCGTACTGATCTAAGCCATGAGATTCTACAAGAGAGGATGAGAAGTGTACTTGAGTTTTGGAGAACGTCACAACGTCTGTTTCTGAGCGTGCATAGTAATCTTCAATTGGCATTTGTCCCTTCACATCCCTTCTGTTTTGTGCGTCCGTTTTGTCGGAGACAACCACCGTCTGGTACTCCACTTTCTGTGGTCTGCCTGAAAGCCACTGTTAGGGGTCATCAGGCTGGCGCGACAGCCCCTGCTTTTCCTCAATATGTACGGGTCTCTGCAATACCGCGATTGTAATCCAGAAGCATAAATCCACGATGCGACCTCCCGGATAGTGTACTGGTCAGTAGTATACAGCGCCCCGGCGGGATTTGCAAGAAAAAAAGACAGACCACCCCTCGTGAAGCCTGTCTCGATTCTGGACGCTCGATTCTCAACGAGTATCGGGTATCTGGTATCGAGTATCGAGAACCGATTCACTCATTCGCTCATTCACCCGTACCGGACCATTAACATGTAGGTGAAGGCTTGGAACCTGTGTGAGAATTTGTCGTTCTTGTTCTTGTCATGCTGAGCGAAGCGAAGCATCTGGGATCCGAACGTAAGCAAGAGATTCTTCACTGCGCTACACTCCGTTCAGAATGACATTGCGGACTTCTCACGCACGATCTTACACAATCTGGGCGTCGAATTTGCAGAGCTGGCAGAAATCTTTCATCTGGTGTGCGTAATCTCCATAGAAGAATATCTGGTGGAAGCCGGGGAAGCTGAGGACTTCCTGGCGGCCGTCGAATCTGACTTTGACCGAGACGACGCATCCGCCGGAGGGCGGCACGTCCATATTGTCGAGCACCGTCCCGGCGGAAATCAGCACCTGCGAGGGTGATGTCCCGTTCGCCCCGCCCGGCAGCAGGTCGATGCTCGTCACCCGTTGGCCCTTGCGCCAGAGCGTTCGCGGCACGGCGTCGCGGTTGCCGTGATGGTGCATCAGGTCGAACGGCTCCGGATCGGCGCCGAAGCCGTTGAGCCGCGTGGGACACGAGCAGTGCGCCCCGATGATCGAATCGTCGGCGGTATCGGCGACCGGGTCCTGCTGGAAGCCCGGCCGGTCGAACAAGTACTGCGTTATAAGATGCGAAGCGACAGCGCCGTAATCGGCCTCGCAGGCGGCGGGGATGCCGTCATCGTTCATCCGCGACCAGGCGATGCAGGGCAGGCTGACTTTGATTTGCCCCAGCGCGCCGAGGCAGTCCATCGTGATGGCGTCGGCCTGCTCGGCTTCGAGAATTTTGCCGGCCACGTAGTAGCTCTTGACGCCGTTGATGACGTCCTGGCGCGTGGCCCTCGTGACCCGGCGGGCGCGGCGCAGGTAATCGTCGGCCATCGCCAGGATGTCTTTCGTATCGGCCGTGCGGTTATATTCCGCGATGAACGTTCCCGCCGGCACTCGCTGCATGGTGATTCCCGTATCGGCCAGGGGCGTCTCGGAGCGGTCTTTGCCCTGTATGGCGACGCAGCGGGTTTTGCGCATCTTGGCGGCGGCGCAGAGCATTTTCATGCCGTATGCGGCCTGGCTGAAATCGTCCGTCGAATAGATCACGCAGCCGGGCGCTTCGGCCAGATTGATCGTGTTGGTCGTAAACGAGGATCCCAGGGGCGAATAAATGATCGAGGGAATTCTGCTCTTAGCGACTTTTTCAGCGCTCGGCCAGGCGTGTTTCTGGCGGTCCAACATGATCAGCATTAGCCCATCGGCCTTTTGGGCCTCGGCCTCCGCGATCCAGCTTTCGGTCTCGGCCTGGCTGTAGAGCGGCTCGCTGCGAAGGACGAGCTTGGCGCGGAGTGCGTTGGCCGTGCTCACCATTTTCTCGCTGTACATCTTTCGGGCGGTCTGGCCGTCATAGATGGCGCCGGGCCAGAGCATTCCGTAGTCTTCTTTTCGGCGGACGAAAGCGGCGTGGATGACCGGGACGTATTTCGACGCCGGGCCACACGCGCGGATTGGATTGCGCGTGACCATCGGCTCGCTTGTGAGTGCATGGCAGCCCTGCAACAGAACAGAACCTGCCGCGAGCCCGGCTGCGCTATGGAGGAGCTGTCGCCGGCTGAGATTGTGATTGCAGTGGTTCGACAGGCTCACCATCCTGAGCGCAGTCGAAGGATTGCATTTTAAGGGGCATCTTGCGGTACTCATTGTCATCTCCTGCAAAAGCGGACTACCTGTCTTGTCTTAGAGACTGTGCAGGATATGATAGGGTGAACCTGACGAAATTGCAAGGGTGTCACCGGAGCTGCGTTTCGACGACGGGCCAGAAAACGGTGTCTCCGGCTTCGGCGGTTCCCCACTTCCGAGGCTGGCCGTTCTTCATGAACACCTCGCCGCCATCGTCGGCGAAATTCTGGCCGACGCTATAGAGACTGAAATCATCCCCTGTTTTTTTGTAAACCAGCGGCTTGCCGCTGTAGGGATCGGCGGGCACTTCTTTCAGGAGGCCGGCCGAAACCAAATCGCCAAGCGCCGCCGGATACTGTCCTTTCTCCAGGCGCCATCTCTTGACGGCGAGAATCGTCACCATCGCTTCGTGCGATACCTTGCCTCGATAGACAATCTCGGAAGCCCGCTCGGTTGCGGGCATAAGAAGTAGGATCAAGAAGAACCTCTGGCTTCGCCATGATTCCTGCATTAGCTCATTGGTCGTCTTGAGATTAGCCGCACGCCTTTCGTAAGGAGTCATCCCGGCGATCTTACCCTGCCGGTCATAGATTTCGTTGGCCTTGGCTATCGTCGCATCGCGGCCTGCATGAGCCATGCTCACCGCCGTGACGAGCGGCATGAAGAGCCGCCGCTGGTCTGCGTCACGCCCGGGAGGATTAAAGTCTGTAAACTCGTCCCACATACCGGGTATTAGATGGCCGCCGCCGGGACCGCCATCGGTGAACGAACGTTGAACGACGTCCATAAAGGACAGCCTCTCTCCTTCCGTATTCATCAGTGGGAAACCTTCTGAGTAAATCTGTGACAACTGCTGCTGAAGCCCCCTGAGATCGGCGGCAGAAAGACGTTGTGTGTTTACGATATGCAGTATTTCTTCGTGCCCGAGGCTGCCGATCGCCAGGCCCACCAATTGTTCAACGAATGTCCCCTTGCCCTGCCAATGGCGGGCGGCACGGGCGATGGCCAGACAATCGTCGATGCTCTGCTGAATACGGCCCTGGGACTGATCCACGCGCGAGCGCCACATGCCCAATCTCGCCAATTCTTTGAGGGACGCCAGATGAGGCAGGAGAATGCGCCGGGTCGATTGATATTTGTCATTTGGATCATACGTGTACGGCCGGTAGCAGTATGACTTTGCACTGCCGGCTGCGAACTCTCGCCATGCGGCTTCGTTTTGCGCGATCCATCGCCCGATATATTCACATTCGACGTCCGTGAGCTGTGCGGAAATCTCATCCGGGAGGTCTGTGAACCGTTTGATGGCTTCGCGAAGGACGGCGACGGAAACGGCCTCGAGATTATTTGGCGGGATCGTGCGATTCTCCAGCCACCGCTTTAGCTCATCGCTGGGAAATCCGGGATCCATCGGGCTGGTGAGGGTGCCCGCCGGGTAAGGCTCCGTAAGTTTTGTATCCTCCTTGATACATCGCAGAATATGTTCCGTCATGAGACCCATCGTTGTGGTCTTCCAGTCGGTATACGATTGATCGGCGCTCTGCAGGAAAGGGACCCAATCGTATTCGAGGCATTTAAGAAGTACCCCTTGTTGCTCACGGCTGAGGTTGTCCCAGTGTTTCTGGTTCTCCTGCAACCATGCCTGGATCTGCTGCTGGTTGTCTCTTAGCAGACCTTTCAGCCGCATTGCGTCTTCGCGATCTGCCCCATAGCGCCTGTATGAAATGAACTGTTTAACGAGCTGGCTTTGAGGTACGAAGAGTTTGAATGCCTTTTCGTAGTGGGGCCAGGCATTATCTTCGTTGCGGACCTGGGGCTGGTTCATCTGATTCAGCAGCGCGATGTAATCCACGCGGATCGTCGGCTTGCCGAGGGAGAACCAGACACCGTAAAGAATAAGGCACATAATGAACACGCCGATGGCCTGAAACGTGCGTGTCACGACCGTTCGCCAGAGGGGCCGGCAGCGCCTCTTGGCCCGGCGAAGAAGTATCGCCAGAAGTTTCATGTCGCCGAACTCGGTGATGAGCTGCCTGGCTCTTTTGTCTTTTTCCTCGTCGCTCGTGCAGCCCTGCAATTCATCTTCGAAATGCGCCGTCAATTCGGCCCGCACCTCCTCGCGGACCTTCCGGCGATATCGCATCTTCTTTACGAGCCGGTTTACAAAATCAATGGCGCATGCGGGAATGTTTTTCGACTCATCATTTTCGTCCGCCATGTTTTGCTTCCTTTAACTTAATCCAAACTGTCATTCCCGCGCAAGCGGGAATCCACTTGGAGCCGCCGCGTTCCTGGATCCCTGCTTTCGCAGGGATGACAACACGGGGTAGTTAGTTTGAAGAAAGAATATGATTTCACATGCTCTCATTCGGCCTCCAGCTCCGCGCCGGCTTTCTGTAATGCCTCCATGGCCCGCTTGTGACCTTCTTCGTATCCGTACCAGGCGTCGACGATTTTTCCCTGCCGGTCGATGATGTAATTCAACGGCACACCGCTCATTTTATAGTCCTCAAACGCGGCTTTTGCGGCGGCCTTGGACGTATCGAGGATGTTCGGAAACGTGGCCGAATTGTCCTTCAGAAAGTCCATCGCAATCTTCTTGTTGTCCGAACAGTTGAAACCGAGAATGACCACGTCCTTATCCTCGTATTTCTGGTAGAGTTCCTGGAGATGACACATCTCCTCGCGGCAGGCCGGTCAGCCCGCCCGCCATATATAGAGCCACACGATCCGGCCCCGATAGTCCGAAAGCTTGATCTTGCCCCCGCCTACCGCGAGCAATTCGAAATCGGGCGCCTCTTGCCCGAGCGCCAAAAGGTTATCCTCATAGTCAGGTTGACTCCACTGCCGCCAGCCTTCCGGCGGCGACCAGGCAAACTTCTCCTGTGCGACCTCGGGATTGACAGTGACGTCCGACCACTCTTCGTATCCGAACAGGTCCTTGCGGACGCGGACAATCTGCCTCAGCTTCCGCGGAAGATGGTCCTCTCTGGAAAGCCACAGGTACCAGCTCCGCTGGCGTTTCATGAAGCTGACCTCGATCACGTCATATTCCTGGTCCCGGATCTTGTCTTTCCCCAGGGATCTGGCGCCGTCCAGAAAGGGCTGAAGGGAATCCGTATAGCCGTGGAACGTGCTCGGGTCGATTATCGCCATGCCCAGTCCCGCCCCGCACCGGCCAACTTCATGCCCGAGAGAGTGTTTGCCGAGGGGAGTGGTTTTCTTCATGTAAAAGTTGTATGGCGACTTCTCGTAATTATCTCTCTCTTCCGGGGAAAGAAGGGGACACTCACCCGGCCAGAATATCCAGAGGTGCTCGCCGTCGCCGACAATGGTGCCGCACTTTTCGTCTCGCCGATTGGTTGTTTCTACGCGGAAGTAGTTGGGCTTTTTCATCCAAACCGTGTACGTGCCCTCCCGGTGTTCAGGACTGCCGCACTCGACCGTATAAGAAAGGCTTTCGGCCTGGCGCATTGTCTCGATCATCTTCTCGTATAAGGCGCGTGCCTCTGGCTCGTCCCTGAACGGACCGAGAAACGGCTCTTTTGAGACGAGGACATAAAGAGACAGGCCTTCGACTGTCAGCACGATAGCAGCGATTGACGTCCACATTGCGATTTTCTTTTTCATTTATCGCTCCACAATGAAGGTGACGTCCCAGGGCAGCGGCTTGCCGCTCGGATCACGCCGTCGCGAGTCTCGTTCGGCGCCGCCGTCGTCGGATAGGTCTTCGCCGATGCTATAAGCCACAAACCCGGTCTTCCGTACACGGTATCTCATGTCTTGCCCGTTGAAGGGGTCCACCGGTACGGCCTCCACATAAGCGGGGACCAGATTGTCCAGAGACTGCGGCAAGTGTCCCTCGGCCAGCCGATACCGCTCGACGGCAAGGGCCGTTTGCGTAGCCCGCGCGTGCGTCAGGCCGCGAATGTCAATCTGAAGCGTCCGTGCAAGGGCGGGCCATAGCAAGCGGGTGACAACGCCTCCCCGCTTGCCGCTGCGAACGCTTTCTTGAATAGCCTCGAATGCTTCGAGCCGCTCCGGGTCGGGTAAGTCGAGGGCATCGAGGCATTCCTGCATCAGGTCGATATAGTTCAGGGCGTACCTGGAATTAAGTCCGAGCACGCGCGAGAAAGCGAGTACCCGGAACATGCCGCTCTCTTTCTGCCCGATCCGCTTCGAGACATCCGGAAGGGGGGCTGTGAACGTGTGCAGTGCAAAACATTGTTCTGCGAGCAGGGCCTGCTTGAATCCCTCACTGGAATCGGATGTCTTGATCCACCCTGAAAGCTTCTGCAATTGTTCATCCGTCAGCGAAATCCTGTTAATCGCATGTTCGATGCTTCTGTAAGTACGAGCCAGCAGGGCACCGTGAGTTAGATGATGGATCAGCAGGGGACCATCGACTGACCGGGCCAGGGCCAGGCTTGCCCTAATCGAGGCCAGAAATTTATCAACATCCTTATTCTCAGATGCTATCAGTGCCTGGAGACCGAGCAGATGAGCGGCTGTTAGCATTTTATCGCGCCACGAGGCCCTCGGATCGGTTTCCTTTGCAAAATCTTCAGGGTATTGGCAATGCTCGATCGAAGCCGCTTCGTGCAGCAGCGAGAGTGTTTGCTGATTGTCGGACAGAAATCTCTCGGCCGTCTGGCGAATCTGAGCGTCCAAAGGCTCGCCTCTCGCGGGCAGATGTGCTCTGCCAACAAGAAGAACGGCATCCATGGCGTCGCTGTCCCATTTCTTGTAGTGCGAGAAAGCCGCCAGGTAAACGTCGGCGGCGTTTTTCCGGCCCGCCGGAATGGCGTGCGAGCGGGCCAATTCCTCCAGTGTCACCGGATAGCCGTTCGTTCGCAGGGCCTGCACTCGCTTGTTGAGTTTGAGCCGGCCGGATACGTGAAACAGCACAAACAAAAGCAGCAGCAGCGCGACAATCCCATGCCACACCTTAAAACGGCGACAAATGTGTTTCTTTTTATGTTTCATTTCTGTTCCGCCGTTTGAATCCGCCGTCCGTGCGTGTGGTTATACATATTGTTATCCTTACTCGCGAGAACCTGCGAACTGACGCCTGTTTAAGACCAGCACGCCGACAAGACCGTAAAACACGGTCAATACAATGGTGTGCGTAACGCAGGCGACAGCCTTGATCGCACTGTATTTTCCAACGATCAGGCTGTATTTGGCGTATTCTCCCTGTGCCATCTTGGTCAGCAGCGCAAAGGGCGGGCAGACATATCTAACGAAAGCATTAATCACTTCCGTCGTCGTATCATCAGGGCTGTTCCAGCTCAGTATGGAATTCAGGAATCCGAAGAAGAGGAAAGCGGCGAGCAGAAAAACGAAATTATACGCTCTTTTTACTACGACAGACAGGGACGTTGAAAGCGCCGCCCACGTATTGAACAGCAGCCAGCAGGAAAAAAGCCATGAGCCAAGGTTGTCCGTGCTGCCGATGCCGGTAAAGCGATGAATAATCAGAAGGAGCCCTCCGGCCAGGATAAAGTGCACCCCACCTTGGACTGATAATCCCAGCAGGCGATAAATATAAAGCTCGCCAAGCCAGAGCGGCCGCGTGGCCAGGACACAAATGCGACCCGAGGAAATATCGTCACCGAAAATACCGGCACTGAGGGTCAGGGGCAAGAAAAAGCCGCCCCAGATAAAGAAGGTTCGATAAAAGCCATCTTCTTCCGGCTCCAGCATCAAGAAAAGTCCGTAAACGGCGAACCAGCTCAAATGCACAATATAAATGTACATCTTGCGGAAGAATGTCTCTTTCATCAGCTCGTACGCTCTCATCGGCTAAGCCCTCTCGTTGTATAATCGCAGAAAGACGTTTTCGATATCCTCTCTCTGCAAGAGCACACTTGTGATCCGGGCGCCGCCTTCTGCCAAGCTGCGAACGATATCAGGGGCTTCATTGTCATCCCCGACGGCAATGACGAGCTCTGTCTCGGAAACGCTGAGCAGCTTGCCCGGCGACAATAGTCTTTGGGCAACGTCAATGCCGTTCGACGCAAGCTCCACACGCAGCCGGCCGACCTGGCCGGCGGTAATCTTGTCGCCGAAACTGACCACTTCGCCGCGGTACAGGAAGATATAGTCCGACGTCAGTTTCTCCAGCTCCCCCAAACGGTGGGAGCTTATCACGATGGCGGTGCCGGCGTCGCGCAGCTTCTTGAGCAAATCGCGAAGCTGGATGATGCCGATGGGATCGAGGCCGTTGCTGGGCTCGTCCAACAGCAGAAAACGCGGGTCGCTCATCAGGGCTATCGCCAGGGCCAGGCGCTGTTTCATTCCCTGAGAGAAATCGCCGCACGGCCTGTCGATGTACTCGTCCATCTGGAGCTGCTCGTTCCATTTGTCTATCTGGACGCAGGCGGCTTGCCGGGACAAGCCCAGGAGCGCTCCGTGGTATCTTAGGGTAGCCCATGCGGAATAACGGCCGAGAAAGGCCGGGTGCTCCGGCATGTAGCCCAGACCCTTTCGTGCTTCGATGGACCGGGCCGGATACCCGCAGACCCTTACGCAGCCGGCTGTGGGGAAAATCAGCCCCGCCATTAGGTTCAGCAAAGTCGATTTGCCGGCCCCGTTCGGACCGATGAGACCGACAATCTGGCCTTCGGCAACGGATAGCGAGATGTTTTTCAGGGCGCAAACGGCCTTCGACTGGCTGGCTAAGAACCTCTTATAAATTTTTGTAAGCCCTTTACATTCCACTACTGCGGCTTGCTTATTATTAGTGTAAATCATTTTTCTATTGGCCTCTTGAGATCGTTAATCAGGCCGATACGAGTGCTCCGCCGAAGACGAAATTCAGGCCGGCCGTCAGCTCTTTGAGCTGGGCTTTCTGCCGGACCAGCTCGCCCTCGCCCTTGCCGGTAATGGAGTAGTAGCGTCTCTTGCGGCCGGACTGGGTGCTCTGCCATTTGCCTTTGATGAGTTTCTTGGCCTCCAGATTGTACAGCAGTGGGTAGAGCGTTCCTTTGCCGAGGGTGAGAATCTCGCCGCTTCGCTGCTCGATCGCCTGGCCCAATTCGTAGCCGTACATCGGCCCTCGCGACAGAATCTCCAGAACCACCACCGGGGCGATGCCCTTTAACAACTGACTCTCAAACTTCATGCCAATCTCCTTCTCGAACCACGGATTTCAGACTCCGGACTACCGGGAGCCATTATATATTATGCGTTGCATATTATGTTATACATACTATGCGATGTCAACTAAAAAAATCGGTAATTTCAAAGATTTTTTGTGCCCGCCGGCAGCCAGGGTAAACCAGCTTCTAATTTGCTTGCCAAATGCGTTCTCGACCAGGACAATACGCGAACAATGTTTGGTCACGTCCTCGTCAGGGACGTGAGAGATTTACCGGCCGACCAGTGCCGTTTTTCAAAAGGTCTTGTGGCTATCTATGGCAGAAGCTAAGACATGTTCGGATATCAAAGAGATTCTGGGTCCGGGCGGGCCGGTTTCGAGGTTGTTGGCCGATTTTGAGAGACGCCCGCAGCAGGTGCAGATGGCCTGTGCCGTGCAGCGGGCGCTCATGGCCGGCCGGCGCCTGGCGGTCGAGGCCGGAACCGGCGTCGGCAAGAGCTTTGCATATCTTGTCCCGGCCGTTGATCTGGCCTGCCGCGAGGCCGGCAAGGTGCTGATCAGCACCTTTACCATCACGCTGCAGGAGCAGCTCGTCAACAAAGACATTCCCTTGTTGCACGAATGTATGCCGCAGCCGTTCACCGCCGTGCTGGCCAAAGGCAGAGGCAATTATTTGTGCAAGCGCCGGCTCCAATTCGCCCTGCAAAGGCAGCAAGTGCTTTTCGAGGAGTTCGGCTCCGAGCTTGAGCAGATAAGCAACTGGGCCGGCCGGACCGAGGATGGCTCGCTGAGCGACCTGCCGTTTCTGCCGCAGGGACGCGTCTGGGACAAGGTCAGGAGCGAGCACGGCAACTGCCGCGGCCGCAAATGCCCCCATTTTCGTGACTGTTTTTATTGGCGCGCCCGAAGGCGGCTCGATACGGCTGACGTTATCGTGGCGAACCACGCGCTTCTGTTCAGCGATCTGGCGCTCAAAGAGCAGGAGGTCTCGCTGCTGCCGGATTACCGCTACGTCATCATCGATGAGGCCCACAACATCGAGCACGTGGCCGAGGAGCATTTCGGAATCAACATCAGCAATCACAGAATCAGATACCTGCTCGACGGCCTTTATAACCCGCGGGGGCGCAAAGGACTCCTGGCCTACATGGGCGCCGAAAAAGCGATTGACGCCGTGGTTCGCGTGGACAAGGAGGCCAAAGCCTTCTTCAACCGGGTGCGGGACTGGTACGAAAGCACCAGACAGGAAACCAACGGCCGATGCTATCAGAACTTCGTCGAAGATACGATATCGGGTCATCTGAAGAATCTCCGTTCGGAACTGTCCCGGCTGGCCAGGAAACGCCAGGATGCCGATGAGAAATTTGAGATTGCGCGCTTCACCGGCCTGTGCGAATCGCTGGTGCAGGACATTGAGAGTTTTTTGGTGCATAAGCAGGCTGATAGCGTCCATTGGGTCGAGGCATCCGGCGGCGGGGCGGCGACGGTCCGGCTGCGAAGCGCGCCCGTGGACGTCGGGCCGGACGTCAAAAGGTGCTTGTTCGACCGATACGAATCCGTGATATTGACCAGCGCCACATTGAGCACGGGCGAGGCGGAGAAGGGCGGCTTCGACTTCTTTGCCGGGCGCATCGGCCTGGATGATTTCGACGCCGTCAAGCTGGGCTCGCCCTTCGACTACGAAAAGCAGGTGACTATCTATATCGAGAAAGACCTGCCGAACCCGAATGAGCCGGGCTTTGCCGCCGCCGCCTGCGAGGCGTTGAAGCGGTACATCGTCAAGACGCAGGGGCGGGCGTTCGTGCTTTTCACCAGCTACGCCATGCTTGACGAATTGGCCGGCGAGCTTTCGCAATGGCTCGCCGAGAACGGCATCGAGCTGCTCCGGCAGGGTTCGGACGTGGACAGGACCGCACTGTTGGCGCGGTTTAAGAGCGACGGCAGGAGCGTGCTGTTCGGGGCCGACAGTTTCTGGCAGGGCGTGGACGTGCCGGGCGAAGCGCTGTCCAATGTGATTATTGTTCGCCTGCCGTTTGCGGTTCCCGACCAGCCCTTGTTAGCCGGCCGGCTCGAACAGATCAAAGAGCGGGGCGGCAATCCGTTCAACGATTACCAATTGCCCTCGGCGATCATCAAGTTCAAGCAGGGCTTCGGCCGGCTGATCCGCAGCAAAACCGATACCGGCATCGTGGTCGTCCTGGACAGCCGAATCGTCAACAAATCCTACGGCCTGCGATTCTTGGCCGCTATCCCCAGGTGCCAAATCGAAATCGTTCCCGCAGCAAGATAACCGAGCTACCTTGCCTTATTCGTTCTGGCTTAGACTTCTTTACTTCGTGCCGGTTGGAGTCTGGACTTGGGTCGAAGTGACAAGTACAAAGAATCCCCTGTACCCTCCTCGACTACGCTCAGGACGGCGTCTGCGGCTGCTAATCCAAGTGGTGGTGGGGTTCGCCCCACTCTGGGATTTTCTTTCGGCGTCTCACTGAGATTACTGCGAGTCCGCCCAGCAGGAGGACGGCACCGGCCCCTGCGCCGATGTAGATCTTCAGGTCGAGGAGTTTTCCAATTATCGTATTGGCCTGTTTTTTGTCCGCGTTTTTCGTTTGCTCCTCCTGGGTGGCGAAACCTCTTATCGACACCAGGGCCTTGGCAGCAGCCTCACGAACATTTGGATTATCGTCTTCCAAAGCCTCCACGAGAGGCTCAACGGCCTGCGTATCGCCGATCAGTCCCAGGGCTTCGGCCGCATATTGGCGAATCCATTGATTCTTGTCCGCGAGGGCGATAATGAGGGATCCGACCGCCTGCGGATCGCCGATTCTGCCCAATGCTTGTGATGCCCCTTGCCTGATGACCCAGTCTTCGTCTTCCATAGCGTTGATCAGGAGGGTCACTGCAGGTGGGCCTATTTCTGCCAAGGTTGTGACGACCGAATCGCGAACGAAAGGCTCTTTGTCCCCAAGCTGCCCTATCAATGCGGCTATTCTCTTTTGCGTACCTTCGTCTGCAGGGGGCTGTCTCAATACCGTGTTCTCCTGGACAGTCTCATCGGTTTTTGCCGCCTCAATTTTCGTCCTGGCCTCCGCTTCCTCTTTGGCTTCTGCCTCTGCGCGGATTTTGGCTTCGGTCTCTGCCTGGGCTTTCGCTTCGTCTTCCGCTTGGGCTTTGGCTTCCGCTTCAGCCTGGGCTTTCGCTTGGGCTTCCGCCTGGGCTTTGGCCTCCGCTTCTGCCTCTGCCTGGGTCCTGGCCTCCGCTTCCTCTTTGGCTTCTGCCTCTGCGCGGATTTTGGCTTCTGTCTCCGCTTGGGCTTTGGCTTCAGCTTCAGCCTGGGCTTTCGCTTGGGCCTTGGCGTCAGCTTCTGCCTTGGCCTTAGCTTCTGCCTCTTGAGCTTTGGCTTCCGCTTCAGCCTGGGCTTTCGCTTGGGCCTCCGCTTGGGCCTTGGCGTCGGCTTCCGCTTTGGCCTTAGCTTCTGCCTCCACTTGAGCTTTGGCTTCCGTTTCAGTCTGGGCTTTCGCTTCAACCTCTGCCTGGGCCTTGGCTTCTGTCTCCGCCTGGGCTTTGGCTTCCGTTTCAGCCTGGGCTTTCGCTTGGGCCTCCGCTTGGGCCTTGGCGTCGGCTTCCGCCTTGGCCTTAGCTTCTGCCTCCACTTGAGCTTTGGCTTCCGCTTCAGCCTGAGCTTTCGCTTGGGCCTCGGCCTGGGCCTTGGCTTCCACTTCAGCCTGGGCCTTCGCATCGGCTTCCGCTTTGGCTTGGGCACTGGCTTCGGCGCCCGCTCGCCACTCCCGGCTGGGAGTGGCGTTCAGTCCCTGAGTCCACTGCCTGCCGTTTTTCTCGAATTCGACCTCGTCCTGAAGTATCCTGACAACTGTGACGCCGTAGATACTCTCTCCTTCACGGACTGCCTGACCGTCGATAAGGGCAGTAAAGCTGCCATCACTGGAGACTATGCCGCGTATGCGTCCCTTTCGATTTGCCGCCACAAGGTCTTCAATGAACTTGCTGACCACAGTCCTTTGCTTCGGCATCAAATTAGTCTGGAACAGAACGGCCCAGGCGCCCGAAGCGACCACGACAAGACCGACCAGAATCCAAAGCCTTTTCATTTTCACAGTCGCCAATCTGCGAACGCCATATCTCTCTGCCCCTCTCACGCTGTCGTATCTATTATCCCGCATAAGATTCTCCCGGCAGATGCGTTAAAAAGCCGCTCGTTCGACATCCATTAGCTTCAGAGTACCAAATGTGATTCAATCTGTCACATATTATCCGGGAAAATGGAAAGGACAGAATTCAGAATTCGTAATCCGTCGCTCGGATCACGAACTCAGGAGGGTGTGGCCCGCCGGGAATGGGCGTAGGGCGAGACTTCGGCGGAGTTTACCCTGAGCGCAGTCAAAGAGCTCAAAGCAGGGCCCACCCTAAGGCTCTGAGTGTATTGCCATACGCATCATTCGCGAATTGACACGCTACGCGTACATGCCGCCGCAGCATTCATGCGGGCTGTCGGGATAGATGGGCCTCTCGAACGGCTCGCCGCGGGCGACCTGGTTTTCTTCTCTTTCGAAAAGAGACAGGCACATTTTGGCCGTCTCCTGCAGCTTCTGTACCTCGGCGTCGGTAATAGCCCGGTAGGAGCATCCCGCTTCAATAGCCTTCTCGACAAGGTCGAGGAATGAAGGCGGTATTGCCGCTGCAACGCCTTTTTGCGAAAGAGTAAATCGCACTGCGGCGTTGGTCTCTTCCTGAGTTTCGGTCGCGCGATACCACCATTTTCGCGTTCGTTCAACGCCCTCGGGCCAGGGGCCTTTCGAAAGCGTCTTCATACCCAGTACGCCCGCTCCTTTTTCAGCGGCAAGCTCAAGGACCGCCTTGCCGAAACCTATTTTATAGTATTCGACGAAATTGATCGGGAACATGACCGTGTCGAAATTGAAGCCGTTCAGGGCTTCGATCGCCCCTCTGGTCGTGTGGGCGGAGAAACCGATGAAGCGGATTTTACCCTGCTCTTTCGCTTTCAGAATGGTCTCGATCGCGCCGCCGGGGCCGAGCGCCTTCTTGACCTCGTCCGGCGTGCGGATGTGGTGCAGTTGATACAGGTCGAAATGGTCGGTTTTCAGCCGCTCGAGCGAGCGATCCAACTCCTTAAGGGCGCCTTCCTTGTCCCGCATTTTCGTCTTGCAGGACAGGAAGATTTTACTGCGGTCAAGACCCTGCAATCCGACCCCCATTTTCTTTTCGCAATCTCCGTCTTTGCCATATGCAGGCGCGACATCGAAGTAGTTAACGCCCCGCTCGAAGGCATTGCGAAGCCCGGCGTTGCATTGCTCCTGGTCGTAATTGCTCAGCGCCAGTCCCGGAAAACACACGACCGAGATTTTCTCGCCCGTCCTGCCGAGCACGCGTCGCGGCAAGGCGCCAGCCTTCTCCTGCTTCTGTGCCGATGCAGGTTTTTCTGCGGCAATGACCGCCTGGGCGCCGATGGCGCTACCCGCGGCAACGCCACCCGCGATTTTCAAGAAAGACCGTCTTTTCATGATCGTCTCCTTATTCTTCTAAAGTGTTTCAACCGGGGCTCTGTTTACGGCCTTGAACCCATCGTCGTTGATTATACGCGAATCTTCGGGCTATATCAATTGGGCCTTTCCCAATTTTCAATGAACCTGACGATACCGGATATTTTAGATGGGGGCGACGAAATACTCTGGATTCTCAAGACAGATTTGTTATCCTGCTTAGAACCCTGCTCGGCGGGCTGCAGAGCAGGGACAAGTGTAAAGTTCGGGTCAGGTTTTCTATCCGAAAGGAGTTAAACAATGAGAAGCGGGATTGTTCTGTTGCTGGTCACGGTGATATGCTCTTGCACCGGCTGCGCCACGTACTACTACCGGGATGGCACGAGTTTCGAGCAGGCACAGAAGGACCTGGCGGACTGCATGGCCGAGCTGCAGAAGCGCGCCACCAACGACAAGCCCGGCGATTATGAACACAAGTTCATGGAAGATTGCATGCAGCACAAAGGGTACGACCTCGTTACGGAGGATAAGCTGCCTCTGAGCGCCAAGCGCGAGGATACTGACACGAGCATGCACGGCTTCCTCTACGGCAGACGGCACGGTTTGGCCGGCGCGGTCGAATGACGATGGCGTACTGTCACGGTACTTCATGAACCTCGGCGGGCAAAGAGGATAAGAAATAATGAATCCGTTCCGTCTGAGGCCGGATTTTCCAACATACGAACTGCCGGACAAGTATCGAATAATGAACGCCGAAGGGCGCCACCCCTTACTTTATCATTGGTTATTCGTTATTCAATATTCGGCCTTCGTTGCTTTTTATCGGGTACATCCTGTTATCCTGTCAAGAGCTGCGCCGATTCGTCTTGCCAGAACCATCCGTAAAATGTAAAGTAGTGCAAAGCCCGGAGCAGTGGCCGAGCGGCTTAAGGCGACGGTTTTGAAAACCGTTTTACCCTTACGGGTAACGGGGGTTCGAATCCCTCCTGCTCCGTTGGTTTTTGACCCTGAAAACCGCGTTTTGAGCCTGTTTCTTCCTTTTGTCTGAATCATCAGAATTGTTGCACGTTTTGGCCGACCGAGCCAGCCCAAAGCCTGCCCAGAATTAGCACCACGCTCAAGCGTAGGCCATTTTCTCTCACGATCTGAGGCCGTTACCGGAGGCTGGGACCTGTGAGAGCCTTGGGCACGTGGGAGGTGGGATAGGCTTTGGGGATATTGTTGCCCTTGCAACTGAGATGGGCGACGGTTAGGATGGTGTGGAGAAACAAATACAATGGAAAGGATGTAACATGCCAGCCTTTATAGATGCCATGAAAGCAAAAAGTGCAACTTCAACAGCCTTGAAGGAAATGGAAATGCACCAAACGATTGATTTAGGTCGTGTTCATATCTTGAGGGTGTGGGGTGGCTGGATTTATTACAGCTTTGAACACGCCGAAGTTGCCACAGCAGTTTTTGTACCTCGAATTGTGCATCAAATACCCTCCGGACAATAAAAGCTACTTTGGACCAGATTTGAGTGAGAAATTTGGTGAGACCCGGTCCTGGCTGGGACCGGTGAGAGCGTAGGCTACGCGGTGGGGCTGGGGGGGATGAGCTTTGGGGATATTGCCCTTGCAACTGAGATGATTTTGTCCCATCCATAGTTGAAGGTTGAAAAAAGCGATGGCTACTCCTGCCTGGTCTGACGTAAGATCAGGCGAGGATTTTGACGAACAGTCATAGAAAGGAGTAGCCATGCACAAGACAGAGTA
>Ga0210377_10000097_pt1 | contig 75631 bp, 68 predicted proteins | sample PLM4_65_b1redo_FD_155480 | JGI IMG/M metagenome (GOLD analysis project Ga0210377, IMG submission 155480) | Groundwater sediment microbial communities from an aquifer in East River, Colorado, USA - PLM4_65_b1 redo | ecosystem: Environmental > Terrestrial > Soil > Riparian zone | place: USA: East...
TGTATGTTCGTCTCCGGTTGCTCTCCACCCCGCCTCGCGGCGACGCAGTTACCGTTGACTACCGGGAGTGGACATCTCCCGGGAGAGGACTTTCACCTCTCAGATGCGCGTGCTTCCAGGCGCACGATTCCCGCCTGCGCGGGAATGACGAACTCTGTGGCATTTTTCCCGGATGTCTTAGTAAAAAACCTGAAACCTGTTTTTAAAATCTGCGGCCATCTGCGACATCTGCGGATAAATGGTTTTGTCCCACTACTGTTTTTAGGATCAAATAACAAGAAGGTCTCGTTCGCCCTTGAAATACCGACGGACAAGCAGAAGCAACTTGAGGTAGTAGTTGTCGATGCAGGGCACAAAATCGTCTGCAGTGATCACGACAGCTTCTCCCTTTCCAGGGCTTACGACCATGGCAGTGGCGCTTGGTGCGGCTCCTGAAAAAAGACTTATGCCGGCATCCACCTCCAGTTCGATCACCGCATCAACCTCTTCAGCCTGCAGCGCCAGATCTCCCGGTCCGCCGATACAGGGATACAGGAACACATCCTGGAACTCCTGTTCAATGATGCCCGGGGTAAAGCAATAGGCGAAGATCCTGCGCCCCACGCTGACCAGGCTCGAAAAGGGCACGGCAAGACCGAGTTCCTCCCTGATCTCGCGCGGCCCGGCTACCGACCCATCCTCGCCTGCCGCATAATGCCCGCCAACGCTTACATCGAACTTTCCCGGCGCGATCATCTTTGCCGCGGCTCTTTTCTGGAACAGAACACAGGGCTTTCGGTGATGTTCGTACACCATGATGCAGTGAAACGCCCCATGCCACACACCCGTGCGATGTGCCTCATCACGGGCGATGATTGCGCCTGTTTTCCTGCCCGCGCAGTCGAGGATATCGAACATTTCCGATGCCATGGCTTTCTCCGTTTTTCTCCGGGAAAAACAAAAGCCCCAAAAAACCGATAACATCCCAATAGGGCATACTCTGGTTTTTTGCGGCTCTGGAGTTACTGGAATATGATGGTAAAACTGTGCACGCTCGTGGCCGGGACGGACAGCGGAACAACCGTGTCAGATCTTGCCGTCCACCATTTCCTTCATTTCCTTGCCTGCTTTGAAAAACGGGACCTTCTTCGGCGGTACCGAGACCGTCTCGCCGGTCTTGGGATTCCGTCCTTCCTTGGCACGCCGGTGCCGGATACGGAAGCTCCCGAAACCGCGGATCTCCACCTTGTCCTCACGGGACAGGGCATCTTTGACGCCGTCAAGCACCGTATTCACCACGATCTCCACCTGCTTCCTGGTGAGCCCCGGCTTCTTTTCTGATATTTTATCCACCAGCTCCGCCTTCGTCATGCAACCCCTCCTCTGACCGATCCCCGCTAATAACGGTACTGTAGTTTTCCGGAACCGCTGCTGATTCCCTGTGCAACGGCCTCTGCGATCCATGCCGCACTTTCTTCCTTCAAGTAATCGAAAAAGGGGACCTTCTTATCTTTTTTGATCACCGTGGGTTTCCCTTTGATCCCCGCCAGGCCGGCGGCGGCACGGATACTGTGCTCGAGATCTCCCATCTGGTCAACCAGCTTGAGTGCCAGCGCCTGCTGGCCGGTGAAGATCCTGCCGTCCGCGATGGCCCGCACCTCGGCCTCCGGCAAGTTTCTTCCTTCGACAACAGCCATAACGAACTGGGTCTGGACATCATCGATCACTCCCTGCAGGAGCAACCTTTCCTTCTCCGTCATTTCACGAAACGGCGAACCCACGTCCTTATATTCACCGGACTTCACGACCATCCCCTTGACCCCGATCTTTTCAAGGAGCTTCTCGATGTTCGCGAACTCCATCTTGACCCCGATGCTGCCGGTCATGGTCCCGGGGTTCGCTACGATCAGGTCGGCCGCGGCTGCCACATAATACCCGCCCGATGCGGCAACCGACCCCATGGAAACCACGACCTTCTTGCCTTCCTGCCGGGCGTGCTTCACCGCGTTATAGATCTCCTGGGAAGGAACGACGCCTCCTCCAGGACTATCAACACGGATCACGATGGCCTTGATCGACGAATCATCGGCATAATCGTTCAACTCCTCGACAATATGTTCGGAAGAGAGCAATACCCCTTCGAGCTTGACCAGCGCTACCCTGTTCTGCCCCATGACCGGTAGTTTGGAGGACGGCCTGCTGCCGGTCAGGCTGTATGCAAGGAACAGCAGAAGGAAGAAGACTGCTCCCAGGACCGCAGCCGTCGCAAGCACGACCAGAACGGGATTCTTTTTCATGATTTCTCTAGCTCCGTTCCTTGAGCAAAGCTCCGAGCGTCGTATCGAACTTCTGCTGCTGGCTCATATAATCCTGCAAGGACGATCGGTCATTGCCCTTTACCTGCGCCCTGATCGACAACGCGATCTTGCGGTCCGCTTTGTCCACTTTGATGACCCGCGCCGTTACTTCCTCGCCTTCTTTGATGGCGGGAGCATCCTTCATGAGTTCAGACACCGGGATCAATCCTTCGAACCCCTGCTCCAGTTCAACGAAAACGCCGAAATCAGCGGTTTTTGTTACCTTCACCGTCTCATCCTGCCCCACCTTGTAGCGCCCGGGGATAAAAGTCTCCCAGGGATCGGGCGATAACTGTTTGAGACCGAGCGAAATGCGTTCTTTTTGCGCATCGATGCTGAGGACCACGGCCCTTGCCGTCTGCCCCTTTTTCAGGACCTCCGATGGATGTTTTACGTGCTTTGTCCAGGACAGATCGGAAATATGGATGAGTCCGTCAATGCCCTCCTCCAGCCCGATAAATGCCCCGAAGTCGGTAAGGGTCTTGACCTTGCCCTCCACTGCGGCGCCCACGGGGTAGCGCTCGCCGATCGTCTGCCAGGGATTGGGTTCTATCTGCTTCATGCCGAGGGAAATGCGTTTCCCCACGGGATCGACACTGAGAACCTGCGCCTCGATCATGGCACCCGCGGAAACCACCTTGGAAGGATGCTTTACCTTCTGCGTCCACGACATCTCCGACACATGCACGAGTCCTTCGACGCCGTGCTCGAGTTCCACAAAGGCGCCGTAATCCGTAAGACTTACCACCTTGCCCCGCACCCGGGCGCCCGGGGGATAACGTTCTGCGGCCGCGACCCAGGGATCCTGCGACTTCTGTTTCAGACCGAGCGACACTTTCTGCTTTTCCCGGTCATACTTGAGCACGACCACCTCAAGTGCATCGCCGACCTTGAACAGTTCCGAAGGATGCCCCACCCTGCCCCAGGACATATCGGTGATATGGAGCAGCCCGTCGATGCCGCCGAGGTCCACGAACGCGCCATACTCGGTGACGTTCTTGATCACTCCGCTGACGGTCTGGCCCTCGGTCAAGGCTGCGAGCGTTTCTTCTTTTTTTACGTTCTGCTGCTGTTCCAGGATCGATCGGCGGGACAGCACGATATTACCGCGGCCCGAGTTCATCTTTACGATCTTCATCTCCAGCGTCTGTCCCAAAAGCTGATTGAGGTTGCGCACCGGGCGAATATCGATCTGCGAACCCGGCAGGAAGGCGGCCACGCCGCCGAGATCCACGGTCACCCCGCCTTTGATCGTCGATACCACCGTGCCCTTGACGGGCGCACCGGTCTGGTGCGCACGATTCAGCGCATCCCACACCTGCATTTTTTTTGCTTTTTCCCGCGACAGGATAAGGTTGCCGTTCGAATCTTCTGCAGCCTCGAGGAAGACCTCGAGCTCTTCTCCCGGTTTGAGGGCCGCCAATTCCTCTTCCGTGAACTGCTCTACAGGGATGATGCCGTCGGACTTGTAGCCCAGGTCCAGCATGACCACGCCGGACCGGATCTGCAGCACCCGGCCCTTGACGATCGATCCCGACTTGAAGCTCTTCAGGGATTGGTCATAGAGTTTTGCGAATTCCTGGCTATCTTCGTCTGCCCCGGTGTTCTCGTCACCATCAATATCTTCTCGTGCTTGATTCATGAACCTGGCATACCTCCTGAAATATGATATCGATCCCCGGACTATCGGCTGATATCCTTCTTTCGCAGCCGTTCCAGCACCTCATTGAGCACCCAGTCGGGGGTGGATGCCCCTGCGGTCACGCCTATCCTTCGGGCGCCCTGAAACCATTCCGGCAGGATCTCTCCGGCAACCTCGATATGATGTGTCGGTTTGCCCTCCTGCCGGCAAATGGTGGCAAGCCTGCTCGTGTTGGCGCTATTACGCCCTCCCACAACGAGCATGACGTCAACCTGTTTGGCAAGGACCTTTGCTGCATGCTGCCGTTCTGTTGTTGAGTTGCAAATCGTGTTATAAACCTTTAATTCCTTGGAAATACGCAGCAATTTTAGCACAATTTCCGAGAAATTACTATAGGATTGCGTTGTTTGCGCCACTATGCCGATGCGATGTTGAAACTTCACCTCGTCCACATCCTGCACGTTCTCGATCACGACGGCACTCTTCCCTGCGTACCCGATGATGCTCTGGACCTCGGGATGTTTCTTTTCTCCGACCACGACCACCTGATAGCCTTCGTCACTGAGCGCCTCAGCATGCCGCTGTGCTTTTCCCACGAAGGGGCAGGTAAGGTCGATGATCTTGAGTCCCTGATTCTTCGCCTGCTCAAGGATGGATGGCGGCACCCCGTGCGATCTGATGATGAGAGAGTCGCCGTGCTTCAGGATCGAAAAATCATCAACGGTCTCCACCCCTGCCTTGCGCAGCCGATCGACCTCCTGCGGATTATGGATCAGGGGTCCCAGGCAGTATACCTTGCCCGCCGTCACCGCCTCAAAGGCAGTATTGATGGCACGTTTGACGCCGAAGCAGAACCCGGCCTTGTCCGCAAGAATGATCTCCATGCTCAGCTCACATCCCTTTGCCGGCCAATTCCATCATAACGGCCAGCACCTCATCGATGCTCATGGTGCTCGAATCGATCACATGAGCATCGGCAGCGGCCTTAAGCGGTGCGAGCTCGCGCCCGCTGTCCTGACGGTCCCGCTCCCGGATCTCGCGGGTGATCCGATCGAGGTCCACATCCATGCCATTTTGCCTGAGTTCCCGGTAACGCCGCTGTCCCCGTTCTTCGGGACGGGCATCCAGAAAGAATTTCAGATCAGCCTTCGGGAAAACGACCGTGCCGATGTCCCGGCCGTCCATCACGACCCCGCCGTGACTGCCAAGCTCCCGCTGCAGCCCCAGCAGCCGCGCCCGGACGGCAGGGGACTTTGAGACCGCAGAGGCCATCATCCCCATCTCCGGGGTGCGGATCTCGCCCGTCACATCGACGGCGTCGACAACGATGCGGGGGTCGTCATGGTCAACCTTGATCGTGACCACCGTGCGGGCGCACAGACCGGCCAGCCCTAACTCATCAGCAGGATCGATCCCCTCTTGTTTCGCCTTCCAGCCGATGGCGCGGTACATGGCGCCGGTGTCTATATAGGTGTAGCCCAGTCGCTGCGCCAGGAGCCGCGCGACGGTGCTTTTCCCTGCTCCCGACGGTCCGTCGATCGCTATGACCAAGCCCTTTTTCTGTCCCTGCATATCATTCGTGTCAGCGGCAGGCCAGTTGCGCCGGCCGCCGCGGTCACTCCCTGTCTTACGGTTTAGCAGCGGCGGCATCCTGGCCGCTGAGTGTTTTGTGGGCCGCGACCAGACGGTCAAATTCACTCCGCGTCAGGGGTGTTTTCAACATCTCGGTTATAGGAGCGACGCCGCGCTTATCGCCGAGATGGGCAAAGGCTGTCCCGAACGCCCCCTCCAGCCCCCTCCGCCTGACCGCGTCGTTGGCGATCACGAGCAGCGGCTCCATCGCCCTGGTGTCTCGTGACTCTCCCAGTGCAAGAATGATGGTCCGCACATCCCGCTTACCCGGGGCTTCAAGAAATTTCAGCAGCTGGTCCACGGCCCGCGGATCACGGGTGGTTCCCAGGATCTCAACCGCCATATTCATGACATTCACATCCGTACCCTCGGCAAGGCTGAGCAGGGTACTGACCGGCTTCCAGTCGGCGGCGGCAATGGTGCGTACCACCGCGGCCACCCGTATCGTATCGAGTTTGGTCAGTGCATCAGAAAGCGGTTTTGCAGTATCCGCTTCCTGATAGAAGGACAAGGCACGCGCTGAAGGGATCCTGATCTTCTCTTCCGGATCAAGCACACCGCGCATGAGCGTGGGAATGAAACTCACATCCTGCAGAACACCGATGGCAAGAGCTGCTTCGCCGCACACGGCGGGATTATCCAGGTAGTTACTGTACACGAACCGGTAAAAATCGAGGGCGCTGGGGTCCTTCAGGTCAGAGAGCTTTCTCATGGCTTCGGTCCGCACCGAAAGATCATTCTGCAGATTTGCAGCAGCAAATGCCAGCGCCCCCCCACCCGGGGTTTTGATCTTTTGTACGGCATTGGTCATGATCTTCAGCTGGTCCCAGAGCATCAATCCCATGGCGCCCGTGCCGATCCTGGCCGGAACCGGCATGACCGTGATCGTTACCGCCCGGGGGGGGAGCGGCGGCCTCTTGAACCCGGACGGTTTGTCATCTTTCACATTGACCTCGAAGGTATTTTCCTTTTTGAGCTTTACAAAGCAGGCGATAAAGCCGAATCCGTACTTGTCCTCCCGGAGGATCTTTTCGCCATTCACCGTAAACTCGAGCGCATCGATCCGTCCGGTAGCCGGCTCACCATTCTGGATCTTGATGAGATACAGGTCTTCTGATGCTTGAAAGGTCCGGGTATATTTATTATCCTTGCCGTATCGCTCCTTGATAGCGAACGCCTCCGGGCCGAAAAGGTCCTTCTCTGCAGCCATCGCGGCCAGTGAACAGAACAAGGTCATTGCGATCACGAATGCCACCGATTGTATTCTTGCCATTTTCCGCCTCCTTACTGCTTCAATATGCCGTGCGCAGCAGCAACTGCCCGAACCCGGGGAACGATGTTTCGATCCATGCCGTGTCCCGCACCGTGGTATCGCCGCGTGCCGCCAGTCCGGCCACTGCAAGGGACATGGCGACCCGGTGATCGCCGTGACTTTCACAGAGCGCCCCGTTCAGAGCACCACCGCCCCTGATCTCCATCCCGTCGGGACGTTCGGCAATCGCTGCGCCGAGCTTTCTCAATTCTAAGGCCATGGTCGCGATCCGATCAGATTCTTTTACCCTGAGCTCGGCTGCATCCCGTATGATCGTCGTACCAACGGCATAGGACGCAGCCACGGCCAGGACCGGGATCTCGTCAATGGCCCGGGGCACCAGATCGCCGGAGATCTCGACGGCCTTCAGTTGCCGGTAGCGAACACGAATATCGGCCACCGGCTCACCGGCCTGCTCTCTGCGATTTTCGAGTGCCAGGTCGGCGCCCATGGCCAGCAGGATATCAATGATGCCGGTGCGGGTGACGTTCACACCCACATTCCGCACGACAAGGTCCGACCCCGGCACGATCGATGCTGCCACCAGAAAGAACGCCGCGGACGAGATGTCGGCCGGGATGTCGAGCGTGCCCGTTGTCGAAAGCCGCTGCCTGCCTTGGAGCGTGACCCGAAGCCCCTCTTCCCGCACATCCACGCCGAAGGACCGGAGCATACGCTCCGTATGGTCCCGGGATTTTGAGGGTTCGCTTACCGAGGTGTCGCCGCCCGCATAGAGGCCGCAGAGCAGGATCGCTGATTTCACCTGGGCGCTCGCCACGGGACTCGTGTAGTCCAGTGCTTTGATCTTCCCGCGCGCTCCTCGGATCGCCAGGGGCGCCAGCTTCCCTTCGGCGCGGCCGTCGATCGTTGCCCCCATCAGGCGAAGCGGTTCCACGATCCTGCCCATGGGGCGTTTGGTCAGATACTGATCGCCGGTCAGCACCGAAAAAAAATCCTGGCCCGCAAGCAGGCCAGCCAGAAGGCGCATGCCCGTGCCCGAGTTGCCGAGGTCGAGCACACGCGTAGGCTCTGACAGGCCGTCCAGGCCTTTGCCGTGAACAACAAGACGGCTCGAACCGATCCCCTCGACGGAGATGCCGAGCTGCTGCACTGCCCGTGCCGTATGCTGCGTGTCCTCCCCGGTCAGGAATCCGGTGATCTCGGTCGTGCCGTCGGCAAGCGCCGCGAACAGGACCGAACGGTGAGAGATGGATTTGTCACCCGGCAGCGTGATCTCGCCTTTCAATCCGCGCGACGGTCGTACTCTGAGATCAGACACTAGCCCAGCCTCTTTCTTACATCGCTCGCAGATCGCAGGTGCTTTTCCAGACGAGTTTCGTCTCCGGCAATGATCTCCCGTTTAAACCGGTTCAGCGAGAAGATATACCGGTCGATCATCTTGATGAGGTGTTCGCGGTTCATGAGGCAGATGTCCTTCCACATTTCCGGAGAGCTTGCCGCAATACGGGTGAAATCCCGAAAACCTGCGCCGGAGAACTGGAGGTAATCCTCGGTGCCGGTGTTCAATTCCTCCACCGCGCACATCATGGCAAAGGCCGCCACATGCGGAAGATGGCTTACCGCGGCAAAGACCTTGTCATGCAGGTCGGCGTCCATGATGACCACGTCCGCTCCTGCCGCGGCCCAGAGTTCGCGCACGACATCCAGCGCCTTTTTGTCGGTCCGTGCTGTGGGGGTGAGGATGCACCGGCGGCCCTGGAACAGGGTGTCAATGGATTCGGCAACGCCCGACTTCTCCCTGCCGGCAATCGGATGGGCCGGGACATAATGGACACCCGGGGCGATGCACTCCTCGATGTCCTTGATAAGCTTCCCCTTCACGCTCCCCACATCGGTAAGGATCGCGCCGGGCTTGAGATGAGGCCCGATCTCGCGCACGATCTGCTTGAACGTCCCCACGGGGGAAGCAAGCACTACGAGGTCAGCGTCCTCGACGGCATGCACAGAGCTTTGGCCCATGCGGTCGATCACACCGATCTTGATCGCCGTCTCCAGCGTGCTTCGGTTCCTGCCCGCGCCGGTAATGCTGCCCGCAAGGCCCTTGAGCTTCATGACCCTGGCCAGCGAGCCTCCGATAAGGCCCACGCCGATGATCGTTACGTTATTGAAATGAATGGACATGAGTTTTTATATGGTATGACCGCCATGGGATAGTTGCTATCAGTGCTGCTATATCGTTCTTCCGACGGCAACGGCAATGGGTCTTAGTTCTTCCATAAGCTGCTTGAAGCTCTTCGGCTTCAGCGACTGTTCACCGTCACAGAGCGCTTCTTCGGGATTGGAATGCACCTCGATGATCAACCCGTCAGCGCCGGCCGCGACCGCGGCCTTGGCCATGGGAGCCACGAGGTCCCACTTGCCGACGGCATGGCTCGGATCCACCACGACCGGCAGATGGGTCATCTGCTTCAGCACCGGGATGGCCGACAGGTCGAGGGTGTTGCGCGTGGCCGTTTCGTAGGTGCGGATGCCGCGTTCGCAGAGGATCACCTGGTGGTTCCCGCCGGACATGATATATTCAGCGGACATGAGCCATTCCTTGATCGTGGCCGAGATGCCTCGCTTCAGCAGCACCGGCTTTTTGCAAAGGCCCACGTCCTTCAGCAGCCGGAAGTTCTGCATGTTCCGGGCGCCGATCTGGAGGATGTCGGCATATTTTACGATCATGTCGATATCGCGCGGGTCCATCACCTCGGTAACGACCGGCAGCCCGACCCGCTCGCGAGTCTCGGCAAGATACTTGAGCCCTTCTTCCTCGAGCCCCTGGAACGCATAGGGAGAGGTGCGCGGCTTGAACGCGCCGCCGCGCAGGAAGTTGGCGCCTGCACTCTTCACCTCTTTTGCGATCTCCACGAGCAGCGTCTTGTTCTCGATGGCGCAGGGCCCGGCCATGACCGCGATGCGATTGCCGCCGATCTGCGCACCGCCCACATCGATGATCGTATTCTCTTTCCGGAAATCCCTGCTCGCCAGTTTGTAGGGTTTCAGGATGGGGTGCACTTTCTCGACGCCGGGGATCGCCTCCAGCGGCACGCTCTGGAGTATGGCCTCATCGCCGATGGCGCCGAGGATGGTCCGTTCCGTGCCTTTTGAAATATGGACCTGGAGGCCCAGGCCCTTCAGTTTTTTAATGATATGGTCCTGCTGCTCTTCAGTGGCATCAGGCCGGAGAACGATGATCATGGTCGCCCTTTCAGATCATACAAATTGAATTTAATCTTTTCCTCTGCGTCCTCTGCGGTGAAAAGAGGTTTACGCTTTTACGATCGCTTCCAGTTCGGTCATGAACCGCTTGTTCTCCTCAGGCAGGCCGATCGTGACCCTAAGCCTGTTGCCGCCCATGGGCCTGATGATCACGCCTTTTTTAAGAAGACCGGTATAGAGCTCGCGTCCGTCGATACGCGTCTCGAACATGACAAAGTTCGTCTCGGTCGGGTAATAGGTTATGCCAAGCTGGTCGAAGGATTGACAGATGAACTTTTTCCCTTCGATGTTGTTCGCAACGGATTTTTCCACATGCTTCCGGTCCGCCAAAGCGGCCAGGGCGCCGACCTGCGCCAGGGAATTCGTATTAAAGGGCTGCCGCACCTTGTTCATCAGCTCGGCGACCATCGGGGTCGTGATGCCGTAACCGATGCGCAGCCCCGCGAGGCCGTAGATCTTGGAAAAGGTCCGGAGCGCGAGCAGGTTCTTGTCCGTGTGCAGATAATCAAGAGATTCGGGATAGTCGGCATGCGTCACGTATTCAAAATAAGCCTCATCCACGGCCACGAGCACATGGTCCGGAACGCGGGCCATGAACCGGTCCATTTCGATCTTGGTATTCATCGTGCCGGTCGGGTTGTTCGGGTTGGCGATGAACACGATCCGGGTCTTTTCCGTGATCCGTTCCGCCATGGCCTCGAGGTCGTGCCGCCCGTCCTTGCACGGCACGATCACGTTCGTACCGCCGGCTGCCTGCGTAATCATCTTGTAAACAACGAATGACGGATCGGCCGAGATCACTTCATCGCCGGCCTGGATAAACGTGCGGACCGCCAGTTCGATGAGTTCGTTCGAACCGTTGCCCAGGATGATACGGGCAATGTCGACGTCATAGTGTTTGGCAAGCGCCTGAGAAAGATAAAAACCGCTGCCATCTGGATAGCGGTTCAGTCCCTCCAGGGCCTTCTTGACCGCCGCGATTGCCTTGGGCGACGGGCCGAGCGGGTTCTCGTTCGACGCAAGCTTGATGCTCCCGCTGATGCCGAGCTCCCGTTCGAGCTCCTCGATCGGCTTCCCCGGCACATAGGGGGAAATGTTTTTGATGTTGTCAGAAACAGGTATCATTACAGTAACCTCGCAAACTAAATTTGCCCATTACACGCAGAGCGCAGAGTGCAGAGCGCATAGCGCAAATCCTTCCTGCATTGTGTTTACGCTCTGCGCTATGCGCCATGCTCTTCGCGTTCCGTGTTTATCCGCTTTTCGGATACGATCCCAGCACCTTCAGGAACATGCAGTCCTGCCGCAAACGCTCGATCGCCTTCGCGACCTTCTCGTCCTCGATATGGCCTTCCATGTCGACGAAGAAAACATAATCCCAGGCGCTCCGTCCCGAAGGACGGGCATCGAGCCGGTTAAGATTGATGCCTGCTTCGGCAAAGGGCGCGAGCATGGAATAGAGAGCCCCGACCTTATCCTTGATCGAGAACATGATCGACGTCTTGTCGCGGCCGGTCTTGCCAGGCGATTTCGGAGCAATGACGAGAAACCGGGTAATATTCGCGGTATTGTCCTCGATCTTTTTCCCTGCGATCTGTAGCCCGTACAGCACCGCGGCCATTTCGCTGGCGATCGCCCCGAACGTATGGTCGTCAGCCGCCATTTCCGCGGCCCGGGCAGTGCTCGGCGCTTCAAGGACCGGCACACCGGGAAGATTCTTCTCAAGCCACTGCCGGCACTGTGCTGCTGCGGGCGGGATCGTATAGATCTTGGTTATGTCTTCCAGTTTGCCGGATTTGTTCATGAGGTGCTGAGAAACCTCAAGTACGATCTCCGCAGCTATCTTGAGATCTGAATCAATGAACATGTCATGGCTGTAGATGACAGCCCCGGACGTGGTATTTTCGATGGGTACGACGCCATAGTCGGCCCGGCCCCGCTCCACTTCCGTGAATACATCCTTAATGCTTTCCACGGACACATACTGGGCGGCCAGTCCGAACTGCTGCATTCCTGCCATGTGCGTAAAGGTCGCGCGCGGACCGAGGTAGGCGACCTTCAGGGGACGTTCCAGGGACAAAGAGGAAGAAAGGATCTCACGGTACACTGCCCGAAGGGTATCCTGCGGAAAAGGGCCCTTGTTCCGGCTGGCCAAACGTTCGAGGATCTCCCGCTCTCTGCCGGGAGAATGGAAATCGAGCTTTTCGGTCTTTTTGATATTACCGACCTCAATGACGATCTGTGCGCGCTCGTTCAGGAGGTCGATCAGTTTATCGTCGATCTCGTCGATCTTTTCCCGGAGCTTCTGAATCTTTTGCATAGGCATGGACCATGACCCACCTTTGAGGAAGTGTGGAATTATAGTTTATTTTTTAAGCAGTTGCAAGGGGTTTTTCAGATGGTGTCGGATGGTAAAAGGGCTTTGATCAGTGTTCCTGAAGGGACGCGACCAGGCTTTTAAAAGCCCCCTCTTCGAGCGTCATCAAAACAGCGTCCTCCAGGGGATCATCGTAATAATCATGCCGGATAGCGGTGCCGGTAAAGCCGAGACTGGAATACAGTTTGCGGGCGGGGTCGTTCGAGACGCGGACCTCAAGAAAGGCGCGGCGCGCGTCCTTCGAATACCCGTGTCTGAGCCCAGCCATGACAAGACGCCGGGCTATGCCCTGCCGCCTCGATCCGGTCGCCGTGGCAAGGTTCAGGATATGCATTTCTCCGGCAACAAGCCAAAAGACCAGATACCCTGCAATGGTACGCTGCGGTGCATCCTGAACCAGTGCGACCAGGAGCCGCGAGACCGAAGGGCTGCGGAACTCGGAAAGGAAGAGGTTTCTCGACCAGGGCATTGAAAAAGAGCTCTGTTCGATGGCCATGACCTGATCCAGGTCTTCCTTCTTCATGAAGTCTATAGTGATGCCTGTCGCTTTTCCCATGCCACTTCTGCCTCTGGCCTGCGGATGTACAAGGGGGTCAGGCTGTCTGGCTCGATCTGCTCGCCGTTCCGCAGCATGGCAAAGCCGATCTCGGCAACCGCTGCCGCCGAGGGCAGGCATGCCGTTCTCGGCGCAAAGAACGCCCGGTCGCCGAAAGCCTTCTCGAGCGCCTGTTGGTAAAGACGGGAAGCCTCGCCCGTGAACAGCACGGTCCCCGGGATCCTGTCTGCGATCTCAGCAAGAGGTATCGTTGCCTCCGGCATGAGTTGCAGGAGCCGCGGTCCTTCGTACTGGTACAGCGCACCATAGACCTCGTTCTTGCGTGCATCAAGCAGGGGGCAGACTGGATGAGAGGCCTGGGGCAGGTTCCAGGCGAGGGCCTTGAGCGTAGGCACTGCCGCCACCGGCTTGCCCGTGGCGAAAGCAAGACCCTTGATCGCCGCAAGCCCGATACGAAGGCCGGTGAACGAACCCGGCCCGATGGCAACGGCAAAACCGTCCATATCCAAAATAGCGATACCGATGTCCTTCAACACCCGGTCCACCGTGGACATAAGACGCTCGGAGTGCGTCACCTCGATGTTCAGGCTGTACTGCGCGATGACTGCGTCATCTGAAATTACGGCAACGCTGCCGGTCTTGGTCGATGTTTCGATGCCGAGGATGAACATAGCGCATACCTTACCGCAAAAGCCCTGCACTGTCAAAAACAAAAGAACGGTATGAACGTATAACCATATCCGTGATCATTGTTGCTTCAGATACCGGTCGAAGAACTCACCTACCCGCTTCTCATAGGCGCCGCCTGCAGCTGCCATGGTTGCACCGTGGTCTGCGTTGGGGATGATCCAGAGTTCCTTGGTCGCTCGTGCTGCAGAAAAAAGTCTTCTGCCGTTCTCTGCGGGAATAAGCAGGTCCCCCTCTCCCGCGATAATGAGAACCGGCGTTGGCGCGACCTTCGCGATCACGCTTACGGGAGAGATTCGGTCTACGCTCGTCTGATAATAGAGCTGATAGCCCATAATGGAGAGCTGCAGGAACGGAAACGACGGCAGATGATAGAACCCGGTTATCGCATCACGCGCCTGGTCACGCAGGCTCGTAAAAGCGCTGTCAACCACAACTGCTGAGAATGCCCTGGTCTCCGCTGCTGTGAGGATCGCTGTGGAACCGCCCATGGAAAACCCGTATATCCCGATACGCCCGGGATCGACCTCCGGCCGGGCTTTGAGAAGATCAAGTGCCGCGATAAGATCCTTCTGCTCAAGATACCCGAGGGAGGTACGGCTCCCTTCGCTTTCGCCGTGCGCCCTGAAATCGAAGAGCAGCACGATATATCCCCGCTTCGCGAGAAAAACAGCAAGTTCTGTAAAATCAGACTTATTCGCACCAACGCCATGGCAGATGATGATGGCCGGTGATTTCGCGAGAAGACGCTCCGGTTTGACCACCCATCCTTTCAGGAGAAAGGCGTCCACTGTGGTGAACGACACGGCTTCATAGGGTGCCTGAAAATCCGAAGGCAGAATGTGGAGCGGATAGCGGGGCGGATGGGTGTTAACGTAAACAAGAATAAAAGAAAGGGCGATGACAAGAAGAATGATCCCGAGCAGTATATGCATTGCGGTTTTCATACTGAACCCTGAACCCCGGACCCTGGACCCTATGTTCTCTCAGTCCCATATCAGATAAAAGCGGTTCGTGCGTGTCATTTTCCTTGCCAGTTTCTCGAGCGTTCCCGCTTCCACAGAGACCGTGTCCGGAGCAAAAGCATAGATCTTTTTCGCGAAGGCAAGCATGTTCTGCGGCTGTTTGACGAACCGCGCCTCGACCCAATCGGGCCCGGCTCCCACGATCACAAAGGAGCCTTGCTTCTGCTGTTCCTTCAGCCAGGCGATGATCGCCCTGGTATCAAGGTTAAAATTTATACTTTCGGTCTTCTGGCGCTTGAGGATATCATAGGAGCTGTTGCCCTTCACCACGGTCACGCGGTCAGGCACATTCCCGTAGTTACGGCTGCTGCGAAAGATAAGGAAACCCCTGGCTCGGAGTTTTCCCGACAGGGCGTCAACGGTCTCCACCGAGCTTTTCGTTCGCACGCTGAATCCCGCCAGCTGCTCCCGCTCAACACTTGTTTCACCTTTCAAATTCTCTGCTTTTACTACCACGGTCTCGAAAAAGGGCTCTGCCTCAGCCCCCGCTGCAAGCTCGACCTGGGACAGGATATCGGTTGGGAAATCAAGTTCTGCGCGCTGTTCGCTCGTCAGCACCGGATGCTTTTGATTGAACACCACGGGAGGAGGCTGAACCTTTTTCGGTTCCGGCGGTGTCTCGTCCTTGCAGCCGACGGCGAGCAGAGTCAGCACCGCAAGTGCGATACCGTATCTAGTAACCATACCGGATATCAAAGCGCTTGAATTCCCCCTTGTACGGCTCGAACGTGATGTCCACGCCGCTTACCCGTGCGCCGGACGGGCCCTTGTGGCACCAGCCGAGGACCTCCTCGACCTTCAGGGTCTCCCCTTCGAACAGCGCCTCCACCGACCCGTCAGGAAGGTTGCGGACCCATCCTGCCACACCGACGCGCAGTGCCTCGTCGCGGGTGCTGGCGCGAAAAAAAACGCCCTGCACGCGGCCGTGAATGATTGCGTGAGCGCGAAGGAAGTCCTGGTCTTTTTTTTCGCTGCTGATGGCATATCCTGAAGAGATTGCTAGTGATGCTAAAAAACTGTAATTATTCAGCATTTCTGAATCCAGAAGGCGTAACACCGGAGAAAAACCCTTTTATCCGCAGATTACGCAGATGAACGCAGATTAAAAAACAATTCAGATCTAATCAACCGCGAATGAACGCGAATAGACGCTAATAATTTTTTAGTGTTTCTAAATTCGCGTTTATTCGCGTCCATTCGCGGTTTTTTTCTTCTCTTTAATCTGTGAAATCCGCGTAATTCGCGAATAATGTTTTGACCTGCGTAGTTACAAAAAAATTTAATTATACACCCTATGCATAGTGCGTGAGCGGTGAGGTTTTTCGTGAGACTGAAAGCGTTGTTATTTCTTTTCCGTCAGTGTGCCGTTTGCCGGGTCATACTCGTAATTATCGCTCTTGAGGGTCAGTCCGCTGAAGGATGCCAGCTCGCCGAGATCCGTTGGGAATCTCCCATTGGCGGCATTAAATTCCAAGATCGACTTCTGAACCTGCTCGACATTCAAATCTTTATCGAACTTTTTGGTGTTTTTGTATGATTGCGTCAGAGCATTCCCATATTGCTGGACGGGGTTCTTTTCATCTGAGCACGATAGCACAGCACACAATAAAATGAACGACACAACCAGTCTCGTATTCATCAATCTCATCGTTTCACCCGAGGGTTCCCCCAAGACTATATTTTTCCTGTGCCGACGGTGCAGGATTATCTTCTCCCCGTACTACGCCCGCCTCCCTTTGGTCCGCGCGCCGGCCCTCTGCCGCCGCCGGTGTGCGTGCTTTTGTTGGGGCGGGGCCCCGAGACCCTGCCGCCGGCTCCACCCTTGCTGGGCCATGCACCCGGGTTAGGCCGGGGCCGGGCGCCGGCCTTCCCGGCGAATGCTCCCGGTGACGGTCTGCTGCTTGCTGTTCTTGGTGCAGCGCTCCGCGTATACGTTCCTGTTGCCGGCCGAGCGGACGCAGATCGAGTTCCCGGGCTGTAGGGACGGTCGGGGCGGGAACTGAAGCTCGAGGGTCGGGTACTGCGCCCGTCCGAATAGCCAGACCTGGCGGGACGGGTGCCGGTCGACGGCCTGCTGCTTGACGTTCTTGGCGCAGCGCTGCGCGAATAACTTCCTGTTGACGGGCGATCGGACGCGGATCGTGTTCCCGGGCTGTAGGGTCGCGTGCTGCGGCCCTCATCCCTTGCCCCGCGAGCGGGTGCGCTGCTTCTCGAATAACCGGGCCTTGAGTCGGGCCGGGCGCCAGCTGACGGCCTCGGACGGGCGGATGCGGACGCTGATGGCCTGCTGCGTGGGGTCCCCGGCGCCGCACTGCGCGCATAGGTTCCTGTTGCCGCGGGATCATATGTCGAGCGTGCTCCCGGGGTATAAGGACGATCGCTGCGGGGTTTGAAACTTCCGGGACGGGAGCTGCTGCCTTCATCTCTTGCCCCGCGAGCAGGCGCGCTGCTTCTTGAATAACCGGGTCTTGAGTCGGGCCGGGCGCCGGTCGCCGGCCTTGGCCTGGATGTCTTCCAGTCAGGATTCCCGGCATCAGGCTTGCGGGCATATGTTCCTGCTGCAGGACGGCTGGAAGACGGTCCTGCTGCAGAGGGACGGTCTGCCTTCGGCGGCCGGGTGCTTGGGGTGCGTGGGGTGAAACCAGGTTCGCTGGTCCTGGCGTAGCTGCTTCTCACCTCAGGCCGGCCCACCTGGTTCTTCCTTAGACCGGTACCAGTCTCCCGCATGACCATGGTCTTCGGACCTGCGCTTATTATCTCTTCTTCTCTTTCGCCTGAACCCTGGACCCCGGACCCTGGACCCTGCGGTTCTCTGGTTTCCCTCTTCTGCTTTTTGCTCTCCGACTTGTATACCCTGACCGTCTGGCCGCCGACGTCGGTCTTCTCGGCCGTAGCCCTGAGGATGCCGACCTCTTCAGGCGTCAGATAGCGCATTCTGCCTTCAGGAAGATCGCCCAGCGTGAGCCCCCCCGTCTTGACCCTTTTAAGCCGGATCACCGTATGCCCCATGTGGTCGAACATGCGGCGCACCTGCCGCTTCCGGCCTTCGTGGATCGTGATCTCGAGCCAGGAATTGGACTCTTCCTTCCTGATCTTTTTTATCTTCGCCGGCGCGGTCTTCCCGTCCTTCAGGAAGACGCCTGCTTCGAGCGCCGCGATGGCGCCGTCCTCGAGCACGCCTTTGATCTTGGCAAGATAGGTCTTGGGAAATTCATGTTTGGGATGCGTGACCAGGTGGGCGAAGTCCCCGTCATTGGTCAGCAAAAGAAGCCCCTCGGTATTGTAGTCCAGCCTGCCGACGGGATAGACCCTGATCTTGACCCCTTTAAGCAGGTCCTGCACCGTGGGCCGGCCCTCGGGATCGGACATGGTGGTCACATACCCCGCCGGTTTGTTCAGCATGATATAGGTAGGCGGTTGTTTGGGATTGATAAGCTTGCCGTCAACCTTGATATGGTCTTTGGACGGGTCGGCCTTGGTCCCGAGCTCGGTCACCACCTGCCCGTTCACCCGCACCCTGCCCTCGGCTATAAGCTCTTCCGCAGCCCGGCGCGATGTGACCCCCGCGGCTGATATGATCTTCTGTATACGCTCTTCCATGTGTTCCTTTCGTGGATCAGTCCCTATTTTAAGAATGGTATTATACAGGCAATCCAGGTGAAAAGCAATTAAGTCTCATAAAAGAAGGGCTTTTAAAGCGTGTTTTCGTATTATAACTGCCGAAACTGAGGTATTTATGCAGGCAGAAGAGTTTAACGTTAGGTGCCGCGTTGAATTTAACCGCCGCGGTGGACGGGAATGATGGTTCAGGTAATTCTGTTCTTTCATGCAGGGGCTGTTGCATCTACCGGTGCAGGCCAACACTAAAGTTCCTTTAACAAGACCTCCTGTATGCCTTTCCGGCTCGATACTCCGCCTGTCCCGTCAGGATGACCGATGGCGACGACAGCCATGAGTTCCATGGTCTCCGGGACGCCGAGCAACATTCGCACTTCTCCTGCGCTCTTCAGGATCTCGCCCAGCCAGACCGCTCCGAGCCCCATGCCGTGCGCGGCAAGCAGCATGTTCTGGAGACAGGCCCCCATGGACTGATGGTCCTTCACCTCGTGATACATGGCGCTCCTGTCGATGAAGACCGCGATGCAGGCCGGCGCTTTCTCGATGACATGGCCGTACTTCGTCAGTTTCGCGAGGCCGGCAAGGACCTCCTTCTTCACGATGCTCACGAACCGCCAGGGCTGGTTGTTCAGCCCCGACGGCGCCCACGTGCCTGCGGTGATGATCTCCAGCAGCTGTTCGCGGGTAACCGGCTCATCCGTATATCGTCTGATGCTCCTGCGAGTACGGAGCCCTTCCAGCAGTTCCATGCGCCCTCCCGTGAAATACAATTTATATCGCGACGCAAGTGAAGAAGCTTCAGTCCTTCCCCTCCTCGATCGTAAGCACCACGGCACCGGTTGAGGGATCGGGAACGCTCCAGCGCAACACCCACCGCGAGAGCGAGGTCCGTACAGGCGGAGAATCGGCCGAAAGGCGATATTCAGCCCAGACAGCGAGATCGAACCGCCAGTTCAGGGCTGCGCGATATCCGAACATATGGACCTTACTGGCGGTCCCGGGGTGGGCGGGGAGCAGGATGTCGTATACGTCCCAGCTTACCGCCTTGCCGGAAGGAAAACGTTCAGGAAGACCGGAGAGCACGTGAGTGACGTCCTGGACCGTTCCTCCCTCCTGGCCGAGTGTGGCGTGGGGGGAAAGGTTGATCAGTTCCGCTGTGCATGTATTGTGTATTGACACGACCGCCCTGGTGAAGGGAACCTCCCGCCCGTCGCTTGCTCGCAAATTTGACCCCGCGGGTTCCAGCGAAATGGTGAGACAGTCGCTCGCCTGTTCTGCTTTTCCATTTTGAGTATCCGGCATGGGTATACCTCCCTCTCACTGACGTCCCGTCTTTAGTATATCACGGCCTGGTGAAACGTCCCTCTCACTGGAGGCAATGGAACAGACCGGTGCACCAGAGGCAAGCTCCGCAAGGGACCTGTCCAAGATAGCAGTCCTGCTCGAACTCCTCCTCGCTCACATAGTCGCACAGGGCGAAACCGCAGTCGAAGCAAAAAGGGAACTGGTACCCGAGCACGCGCTCCCGGAAGGAACGGGAGGCAGCGTCGTTCCAGATGGAAAGGATGTCCTGGTCGTGCACATTGCCCTGGACCCAGGGCTTGACCTGTTTGGCAACGCCGCCGACATGGCAGGCATAGCGATGCCAGAGGAAATAACAGGGGTGGACGTTGCCTTCCCAGGAGACGAAGGCGCTGCTCCCTTCGACGAACTCGCACTTCCTCGTGTTGCGCGGCGCCATGCCCGGAAGCGTCAGTTCCAAGCCCGCCTCGTGAGCGGCCTGCCTGGCCTCTTCGAAGACCTTCTCAGCCGACGCGAACCATTCCTCGTCCCGCTTGAGCAACCGATCCAGGTGCAGGGTGATGCCCTGCGTCTCGGCAACCTTTCGCATCTGCGCGACAAGCTGCACGATACGCTCTTCCTCCGGCGTATGCCCCACCTTCGTGAGGGTGCCTATATATTGGCGGATATCCAGGCCTTCCTGCTGCGCTTTTGCTTTCCAGTTTTCGTAAACTGCTATGGCATCGGTGGTACTGGTATCGTACGCTGTTTGCGCTACGATATCCTTTTGGTAGGGAAGGAGCTGTGTAACGATGGCGAAGCTGGCGCCGGACCTGCCTGCCCAGCGAACCGCCTCGGGAAGGTCGGCAATGTTGTTCCGCATCAGCACGAACTCGATCCCGATCTTGAGGTCGCGCCCCCGTCGCCGCGCCTTTGCCTTGTTCAGGCTTGCAAAGGCGGCAACGATGCCCCTCATCTCGCCGCCGCTCCGGATGGAACGGAAGCTGCCGTCCGACACCGTGTCGAGGGAAATGCAGATGCGGTCGAGCCCCGCGTCAATGAGCGACGTTGCCCGTTCGTCGGTCAGCAGCATGCCGTTCGACTGGAAACCCACCCAGGCGGTCTCGGGAAGGAGGGATCGAGCACGGGAGATGAAGTCCTCCAGCTGCGGATGGAGCAGGGGCTCGCCGATGCCGTTCAGAACGAGAGATTCGAGATGGGGAAAGGCCGGAGTAAGGCGCTCGAAGGTCTCCAGGGACATGCTGCCCTCGGGGATGCCGCCCGTGCCGTTCTGTTTTACGCACATGCCGCATTGCAGGTTGCAGAGCGTCGTTACTTCGACAAAGAGTTTTGCAGGGTGTTTGTTCGGTGCCATACTGAATTATAACCGTTCAGCCGCTGAGAGGTATGATGCCGGTCATATGCCAATTGCCTGGAAGGACCATGGTTAATACAAATTCCAAAAAGACAAGGAACCGCGAATGAACGCGAATTGACGCGAATTAATGCAAAGGAATAAGTACTGTCTTTTTAGCGTTCATTCGCGTGCATTCGTGGTTAAATAGATCCGTGGTTCCGGTCTGTCCGGGTTAGGATTTTGGATATTGAAGGGATGTCTGGTATAATACGGGTATGAAAGTGAAGGTCAAACTGTTCGCGTCTCTCCGCACCTTGGGCCCTGATGAGCAGGTGCTCGAGCTGCCCGCGGGGACAACGATCGATGATGTCGTTCATATCCTCAAGATACCCGTGACCATAAGACTCCTCAAGATCGTGAACGGCGAGCACCGGCCCGCGGATCATGTCCTGCAGGAGGGTGACGATCTCGCCCTCTTCCCTCCCATAGCAGGCGGCTAACTTCAGGCGGTCAGGCGCTGACCAGACTGCCGGCCACCGTAAGAAATACCTGGTCTTTTCCTGCCAACGCTGCATTACTCTCCGGCACCGATATATCGACAGGATTGTTGTCGAGCATGACGTTGCAGCCTTGCCGGAACACTTCTGCCCGCTCTGCCAGGAGATCAGCAAGATCATGAGATTTGACGAGTACTCCCTGCCGCAAAAGTCCAGGCCCCAGCTCCGCCATCATCAGGTTGAAGAGCTTTATGCTTATCCAGCCCTCGCCAGGCTTGCATGCTTCACCGGTCTCATGATAGGAGATCACACTGCGGAGCGAGGAGTATGCACCTCCCCGCCTGAGTGTGGCGCCGACGAGCCCGGGCATGGCAGCCGAGAGCGCGAGGACCGAACCGTCGTGTATCATTGCCGAACTGAGGTCATCGACCGGCTTGCCGTCCAGCATGATGGACTGGATCTTCTCGATCGTCGCAGGACCTGCCCCAAGCTCTTCCTGCAGGAACGTAGCGACCGTGCAGCCGACCCGGCGCCGGATCCTCACCCCCTGCTGGAGCAGCAGGAAGAACCGCGCTATGAGCCGTTCCTCCACAACGATCGCAAAATGGGCGAAAGACAGGTTTTCTGCCGGACTTTTATCGTTCATGCCATCCTCGGGAGCATCATAAAAAAAGGAGAGACCTTTGTCTCTCCTTTCATTCGCCATTTCTGCTTCCGCTACCAGTTGAACACCTTGTCCAGGTCTTCATCCTTGACCGCGAAAGTGACGTTGTGCGGAGCGAACTTCTCGGTCTTGAAGTATTCCGGCAGCCGGTCGTGCTGGGGCGTAAAGCCCGCCCGGGTGTTGAAGTCCCGCTCCATCTTGAGCACCTTCTTGCCGAGATCGGTCACACCGTCGCCGGTCATGTTGATCCCGTAGAAAGCGCTCAGCATGTCGAGCAGCGCCTGGAAGGTCTCGGGCTGGTCGAGTACGGCAAAGGCGATAAAGAGGCACATGCCCGTGGAATCGATGGCCGCAGTCGCTATCTGCAGGTTCCGTGAGAGCTCCACCTGCCCTTCGGGTTTGAGCGCGTTCACGTCGCCGCCGACCTTCAGCACGTTCGCCGTAACAGCGTATCCCGCCGTATGGTCGGCGCCCATGGGGCTCGTCGCATAGGTAACGCCGATGCCCTGGACCGCACGGGGATCATAGGCCGGCATGGCCTGGTTCTTGACCACCGGCACCCGTTCTACGCCGAAGGCCTTGCCGGTCATGCCAGCCCCGTTGCCGAGGATCCTGCCGAGGTGCGTGCCCTTGCCGACCTCGTGAATGAAATTGATCGCCGCGTCCGCGTCGCCGAACTTGGCAAGTCCCGCCTCCATGGCAACCGCGATCGTCGCACCCATTTCGATCGTATCGATGCCGTAGTTGTCATCCAGAAAATCCATCATGGCGATCTTGTCCATGTCGCTGATGCCGCAGTTCCCGCCGTGCGACCAAACGGTCTCGTACTCGGGCTGCTTGGTGAGATAGTGGCCGTCCTTGTCGTTGTAAGTGCCGGAGCACTGGATGACGCAGCCGCGGTGGCAGCCATGGGTCGGGTTCGCCCCGCGCGACTTCTCGGTTTCCGCCAGTGTTTCGCCGCTGATCTTGGCTGCGCCGTCAAAGCGTCCCTGCTTGAAGTTATAGGTGGGATAGCCCCCGACCTCGTTCAGGATGTTGGTCAGCACGTTCGTGCCAAAGGCAGGAAGGCCCTGGCCCGTGACCGGGTGCTTCTTGAGGCCGTCGACAAACCGCTTGTTGGCGTCCTGGAACTTTGCCGGGTCCTTGGGCGGCCGCACCGGCATGCCGGTGGAATCGAGGACAATGACCTTGATGTTCTTGGAGCCCATGACCGCTCCCAGGCCGCCGCGTCCGGCGTGGCGGGTCGGCCGCATCTCCATATCGGTGAACGCGACCGTGGCGGCGCCCATTTTCATCTCGCCGGCAGGTCCGATCGAGATGCAGCATATGGCATCGCCGTATTCCGCCTTCATCTTCGCGACCACATCGTAATTGGGGAGCAGCTTTAAGCTGTTGTCCTTGGTGATCTTGACCCCATCCTTGTTGATGAAGATTTTGTAGAGGTCGTCGCTCGCCGGTTTTCCTTCGAGCACGATGGCGGCGTAGCCGAGCTTTGCCAGGACCTGGGAAGCCTGGCCGCCGGAGTTCGCCTCCTTGATGCCTCCGGTAAGCGGGCTCTTGCCGCCCACGGAGATCCGGCCGCTCTGGGCGCCGGCTGTTCCGCTCAGGAGTCCGGGGGCAATGACCAGCTTATTCTCCGCCCCCAGAGCATGGCAGAGCGGCGGGACCTCCTTCGATACGATCGACGAGGTCATTGCCCTGCCTCCGAGACCTGCATAATCGCCGATTGGTACTGCCTTCGACTTCGGACCGCCTTCAGCACCTACATCAATCCTCAGAATCTTGTCCATTACGTCCTCCTGTTTTTCCGCTTGCCTTGTTCACCTGGGATAAGGAATCGTGAGATACGGGAAATGAGAGCGGATTCTCCGCTAAGGTAATATTCTAACGCTGTAAATCGCTCCCGTCAAGGGTCAGGCGTGGTTTTTGAGCATGAGCTCCAGTGGATGCGGGTTCAGGTAATGCTGTTCCTTCAGGTAGGGGTCGTCGTATTTTCCGGCGTAGTGTTTGATGAGCATTATCGGAACAATGAGCGGAACAAGGCTCTGGTAGTACTTTGTGATGACCTCGTGTAATTCAAGCTTTTCTGAGGAAGACAGCTGCTTCTTGAAATACCCTGCCATATGCTGCAGCACATTCGTATGTTTCCTGGTTGTTGCCGGCAGGCTCAGGCATTCCATCAGAAGCGTAAAATACCGTTCCCGCAGCTCAGGCCGCTTGTACTTTTTAGGGTCCGCCACAAGACTGCCAAGCGCTTTCAAATGCTTTGCGCTGTGCGCCATGACCAGATATTTATGCTCGCTATGGAACGCGACCAGCTGCCCGACCGTCCCTCCTTCATGCAGAAATTCCCCCCATCGGCAATACACGAACAGCCGTTCGATGAAATTCTCCCTGATACCCGGGTCCTGCAGCCCTTCCTCGTCCTCGATTGGCATGAACGGAAAGCGGCCCATGACCGCCTCGGCAAACAAGCCTGCCCTTCCGCCTGCACCCTTTCCGGGCCGGGAATAGACCTTCGAATCGTGGATGCCGCAGCTCGGCGACCGGGCCTTCAGCACAAAACCGCAAAGTCCTTCTTGTTCAAGTGCCGACAATTTCTTCTTCGTCCACTGCAGCATGCGGCCCGTATGGTCCGCACCGGTGACCCTCGTGATAAGCCGCGGTGAATCCGGATCACCGACCAGGTCCATCGCCTCCCGGGGAACGGGCAGTCCGCATTCCACTTCAGGGCAAACCGGCACCCACTCGATGAATTGCCCGAGCGTATGGCGCAGATAATGGTCGAGCTTCTGCCCGCCGTCGTAGCGGACAGTGTTGCCCAGGAGGCAGGAGCTGATGCCGAGTTTTATCGCTCGTTTTGTTTTCATTTCAGAACCACGCGCCCCTTCAAATACCGGTAACCGCACCCTGTATATCAGTTTTTGCTCCCGCTCTCAGCCGGTTCGAGGGAAGTCCCCGCGATCGGGAGAACGAACGTGAAGGTGCTCCCCTTCCCCTCCTCGCTGACCGCCCCGATAAAGCCGCTGTAGTGTTCCAGGATCTGCCGGCAGATGGAGAGGCCGAGTCCGGACCCCTCAACGGTGCTCGTCAGCACATCGCCCGATCGCTGGAACTTCTCAAAGATCATCTGCAGGTCCCGGGACGGGATACCGCGACCCGTGTCCGTGACGGAAACCGAGACCCCCGGAGGGGAAGCCACACGATTCATCCCAACCATGATCCGCCCTCCCGCAGGCGTGAACTTGATGGCATTGGACAGCAGGTTCATCACCACCTGCATGATGCGATCGCGGTCCGCGCGGACGAGCGCAAGACCGGCTTTGAGCTCCTCCTCGATGCAGATCTCTTTCTTCTGCGCAAGCGGAAGGATCCCGACGATAGCCGACCGGACGACGCTGTCCAGGTCAAGGTCCTGGTCTCTCCAGCGCATGAGGCCTGACTCGATGCGCGACAGGTCCAGCAGGTCGCCGATCAACCGGGCGAGCCGATCGGCCTCGCTGTTGATCGTGTCGAGCAGTTTCCTCTGCCGTTCCTTCTGCATGTCCGGTTTGATCAGGATAAGCTCGGTGAACGCTTTTATCGACGTGATCGGCGTGCGCAGTTCGTGCGACACCGTTGAGATGAAATCGGATTTCAACCGGTCCAGCACCTCAAGCTTCTCGTAGGCGATCTTCAACTCGGCAAGGGACCGCTCGAGATCGCGGTCGCGGCTCTGGACCGCGGCCAGCATGTCGTTGAATCCCTCCGCGAGGGCGACGAGTTCCCGGGGACCTGCTCCGGTCGCGCGGTGAGCATAGTCCTTGTCCTGGGAGACCGTTTCCATGAGCCGCACCAGGTCGGTCACCGGCGTGGTGACGGTCCGCTGAAGGCGGGCAAGCAGCACCGACGCCGCGGCGAGGGATAACAGCACGACGATCGACAGCACCAGAGCGTACTGAAGAAGGCGCGCGCGGAGCTCGTGCAAGCCCGCCCGGATAGTGATCGTGCCGATCCGCTCGTTGCGCAGATCTACGGAGCGCGTCAGGTCAAGGTGGTCAATGGTGAGATGATGACCGTCCGCCGGCGGCGTCCCGGCGACCCGGTCCTTCTCAGCTGCGCTGTGGTATGCGGCAAACAGCATACCGTCCCGCGAATAAAGCGCTGCATACTCGATCTGCCCATCGGCCCGGAGCGCCCCCAGGATCTCCTCTGCATCCGCGGGGGCATCGAATAACAGTGCGGCAGTGCTCTGGTTCCCGATGATGTCCGCCTTAATGGAGATGTCCCGGACAAGCGCGTCCCGCCAGGTCTGCAGCTCCGCGTTGAACAGGAGAGCGACAGCAACCAGCAGCGCCGCGCCGGTCGCTGCGATGTTCACCAGGATGAGCCGCTGCTTCAAGGTCCTCATGCAAAATGCCCCTTCATCATTTTTCCGTCCGGGAGACGCCGTAGAGCACGCCGGCCAGGTTTAAAAGCTTGGCGCTGATCCTCAGGTCCGCGGCGCCGGCCGTTTCGGCGTTGATCTCGAACCGTACACGTTTGTGGTCAAGGTACATGTTGATCATGACCCCGCGCCGGGCGTATCCCTCGGTGTCTCCGATGGTCAATGTCGGCTGACCCTGCAGAACCGCAAGCACTTCGGGCAGTTTGTTCGACACGGTTGACGGCAAGAACAGGACCTGGCAATCCCGGCTCTCCTCAGGCTCCTGAAGGAACACCAGGGACAGGCGTTTCCCCGTCATCTCCTGCCCATCAAGAGCTGCGAAGGTCGCCCTGTCAGGGAACTCGCCCAGGACACAGAGCCGCACCGTATCCTCCGCGGCATTTCCGCTCTGACCGCGCAACGGCCATTCGACGAACTTGATGAAATTATACACGAACGCGGCCTTCACCTGGTACTCGGTCGGGGCGGAAGTTTTCCGCTCTGCGGCATACCCCTCCCCGCGCAGCAGGAAACCGCCAACAAGAAGCATGATCGCAGCGGTCGCGGCGCTGCGTATGACCGTTGCGGTATCAGAACGCATAGGTCACCTTCGCCCGCAGGGTCCTTCCCTCCTGCTGGACGCTGTCCAGGGGGAACAGGTCCCGGGAGACCGGATCAGCGTACTTCTTGTTCATCAGATTGTCGATGCCGAACGATGCTTCCACGGTGCGCTGCAGGTTCCTGGCGAGCACGGTCAGGTTCGTTACGGCGAACCCGCGCAGCCTCACCCCGGCGTCCGTGAATCTCGGGCCGGTATACTGTTCCTCGATCCCGGCGAAGAACCGGTCCGGGAGGAGCGGAACGACCAGGTTCACCTTGGCCAACTGCCTCGGCGAGTTGCTCAGAAACTCCCCGGTCGCCGGATCCGTGACCTTCTGCAGAGCGTAGCTGACCTTTCCGCTCGCACCGTTCTCCCAGCTCTTCAGGAGCTCGACCTCCGTTCCGGTCGCCTCGGTCCGTTCCTGGTTCTGGAACGAAGAATTGCCGAGCGCGTCAAAGGTCTGCGTGATCAGGTTCCGGATGCTGTAGCTGTACCGGCTCGCGACGGCGCGCAGGCCATTCCCGAGATCGTGCTCGTACACCAGTTCATAGGTCTTGATCTTTTCCGGCTGCAGGGCGGGGTTGTTCTGTATCGCCGGCGGCGCGGCATAGTACAGCTCGTAGACCGACGGGGCCCGGAAAGCGCTGCCGTAGAGCAGCTTGAAGGTCCCGTGTTCGTAGGGCGCGATGATGGCTGCCAGACGGGGATTAGTCGTTCCCCCAAAGGTGCTCGTATGGTCGCGGCGCACCCCCGCATAGATGCGCAGCAGGCGCGAGACCGCGATCTCGTCCTGCACGTATGCCGCCCACGAGCGGGACCTGCGGTGATCATCGAGATACACGGCCGCCGGGGACACGTCGGCGTTGTACTGGTCCTGTTGTGCGCTCGCCTCGTTCTCGATGCCGGCGATGACGTGATGGATATTCAGGAACCGCGACGTTATCCGGACATCGCTCCCATACCATGCTCCCTCGGCCCGGTCCCGGTTCACGGTCCCGGTGTAGACATAATCACCCGTATACCGGTACACATCGTAATAGACCCGGACATTGAGCTCGGCGATTTCGGCCAAGCGTTTATCATACTGCAAATCAACATAGCCCCGCAGGTCTGTGGTCCGGTTCCCCGGATCGTTGAAATCCGTGCCGTAGGAGGCTGTGGGGACGCCTTTCACCCGCTCCAGATATACTCCCGCCAACTGGAACCCGCCCCGTTCGAACCGCGCATACCCGCTCCGGGAGCGGTCATAATCGCAGTTATCCGCGTAGCCGCCATTGCGTGACCGGGGATCTGCCAAGGCATACTGCGGGTCGAACTCCCGGAAATACAGGCTCCCGCCCCTGCTTCCGTACCCCGTTGCGGAAATGACGGCATTGCCTCCCGAAGCTCCATGCCCGTAGCTGGCCCTGCCCTTAAACGCATCATGGCTCCCGGCTTCCGCTGACAGCTCCGCCCCGGTGAGGTCCTTCGCGCGGCGCGTGACGATGCTCACCACCGCGAAGAAGGCGTTGCTGCCGTAGAGCGAGGAACCGGGGCCGCGGGATATTTCGATGCGTTCGATGAGGTCGACATCCAGAACGAACTCGGTGCCGATGGGGGCGGAGGCATAGATGGCGTCATTCACCCGATGTCCATCCACCAGCAGAAGGATGCGGGTATTATAATCACCGAGCCGTCCGAAGCCCCTGACCCCCACGTATTGATAGTTACGATCGTAGGTGGTGGAGAACCCCCGGACGCTCTTAAGGATATCCGCCAGGGTCCGGTAGCCGAACTTCCTGATCTCCTCCGCAGTGATGATCGTCACCGACGATGGCGCTTCGCTCAGCTTCTGGCGATACCGCGACGCGCTGACGACCGTCTGGACCTCGATCTCCATCAGCTCTTCCAGGCTGAGACTGCGCAGGTCCGTGTCCGGAGAAGCCGTTCCTTCGTCGCCCTCGGTCCGTCCCGGCGAAGGGACCTCTGCCGGGCGTCCCTCCTGGACAGACGCCCCCTCCGCTGCCGCAGCAGAGGGGTTGGCCGCAGCGATGGCCGCGAGAAGGACCAGCAGGAAGCAGCCCATGGTTCCGATCATGCGGAAGGACCGCATCATTGTTCTCCTGTCGAACATGCGCGTGAAGTGGTGAAATGACCAGCGGAAGAGCGGGTTCCATCGTCCGGATGTTGTCCGGCGCTCGATGCTTCCTTGATAAAGAAAAAAGGGGCCAAAGCCCCTTCAAACGCGTTCCGCAGAACAATAGGACATGTCATCAGACCGGAAATCCTCTGATCAGTACGCCAGGACCGTGCCCGCGGGCAGGACCTCGACCGATGCCGCAAGATATTCGCCCGCAACGTCATCGTATCCATCGAACTTCACCTGCACCCATGTGCCGTTGATGAAGGCGCCCTGGACCTCCGCTGGCGGCTTATGGCTGCCTGCCAGAGCCTTGCCGGTTTGCGGGGTAAGCGTAAAGGACCACGTGGGCGCACTCTGGATCGCAGAGACCGTGCCTGCAACGTTCACGGAGATGCGGGTCGCTGCTATGGTTCCCGTCTCGATGTCGATATCCCCGGTCAGGACGCTCACCGGGAAGCTCTCAGTCTGTGCCGTGGATAAAAGCGTGTCCAGGTTCGGCTGAAGCGACGGAAGGATGCCTGAATAATTCACGGTAAACGATGCGCTGCTGGTGACCAACAGGAACGTATCCGCAACCGCATCAAGGTCCTGAAGAGCGCCGGTAACCCCGTGTGCCCTGCCGCTCTGGTTCATATCCGCGGCGCTGATCGTAGAGAGCGTCATGGCGACAGCGCAGGCGGAGTTACCGAAATCCGTTACCGTGAAAAGCTTCAAGTCGAAGTCGATGCCCAGATCGTTGTACATTCCTTCCTGCACCAGCACCGATCCGTCCGTGGCGCTGCCCCTGATGCTGGCAGTACAAATATCCGTGGCAGGATCGCAGGTGAGCGCTCTCTGCTGACCGCCATCAAGATAAGAAGCGTAGGAACACGCTGATACGGCATCAAGCTGGTCCATCAGGCGGACGCTTTTCCGGAAGTCGATGTCGATCCTGTTGTAGCGGCCCGCAGGACAGTTTGCGAGACCGACATAGTGGGCGCTGTTCGTCAGGTTTGCAATATCCAGCGTGACCGGAGAATCCATCACCGTGCAAACGCTGCCGGTTCCTGAGTTCACCAGCCGTACACCGCTGATGTTCGTAATGACCTGTTTGTAAAAGGAGATGTTGTCCGAGATGAAGAGGACGACTTGGCCGTTTCCACTGACCGGAGGGGAACCTGAGCCGGTGCCGCCTCCGCCGCAGGAAAGAGCAAGGAAAAGCGAGGCGATTACAACGATGGCTGGTGCCTTTCTGAAGGTAAGGGACTTCAACATAGGTACACCGGTACAACGCACAGCACGTTTTAGCAGATGTCGAACATCTGACTATAGTAGTACTATATTAATAATATAATTTTATCACCAAACGTTACGATACGTCAAGTCATTTAGGGGTAAAACAGAATTATTATGATTGCTAAAAACAATATTTATCTGTCAAGAAGTGGTTCCAGCAATGCATCCTCTGATGAGAAAGCCGAGGAGGAGGAGGGCAGCCCATGAAGCAGAAACTGATGCCGAGTTTTATCGATCGGTTTGCTTTCATTTCAGAACCGCGCGCCTCTCTGTCACGACCCGCGATCACCGTGCACGTCACTTCCTCACCTCACCAAGGGCCATGCCGGAGATTATCCGGTCAAGGAAGAGCGTGTAGAGGATCGCAACCGGGATGCTGGCGATCAATGCGCCTCCCATCAACGCCCCCCAGTAGAACACATCACCCCTTACGAGTTCGGTGGTCATGCCGATGCCGATGGTCTTTTTCGTTGAATCCTGGATAAAGGCCAGCGCATAGATGTATTCATGGGCCACGAGCGTGAAGGAAAAGACAACGACCGTGATGATCCCGGGAATGGAGATGGGAAGCAGGATCTTGACCATGGCCCCGATCCTGCTGCACCCGTCTATCAAGGCCTGTTCTTCGATGTCCTTGGGAATGGACTTGAAGAAGCTCATCATCAGCCAGGTGCAGAACGGCACGGTGAAGGTGGGATACACCAGAACGAGGGACCAGAGGGAGTTCTGGAGCCCCAGGAAGGACACGACCCGGGAGAGCGGGATGAACAGGAGCGTGGGCGGTACCAGGTAGGTCAGAAAGATGCCGATGCCCAGGCTTTCGCCCCACCTTCCCGCCAGCCGGGCGAGGCTGAGCGCGGCCGGCACGGCCAGCACCACCGTGATGACCACGACCGCGAGGCCCACCACGAAAGTGTTCAGCAGGAATTTCGTATACAGGGTCTCGTTGAACAGCAGATTGAGATGCTCCAGCGTGAAGTGCTCGTTCAGCCAGAACGGGTTGTTGGTGGGGTTGAACAGGTCATGGCTGCTCTTGAACATGGTGATGAGCATGACGTAGAACGGCGCTGCGGAGAATATGATAAAAAAAGACAGTCCGCCGTAGAAGAAGCTTTTTGAGAATATTTTTTTCAGCATAGAATATAACTTCGGAAGATGCAGGATAAGGAATCTTCCGCCTGTCCGCAGGAGCGGTTCTTCTCACTTCAAACTTCTCACTTCAAACTTCTCACTTCAAACTTCTTACCTCTGCCTTCCCCTACGTCACCACCGCTTTCTTCGCGAGCCTGAGCACGATCGCTGCCACGCCGGCGAGCACCGGGAAGAAGAAGAGGGCGATGGCCGCGGACTGGGCCAGGTCGCCTGCCTGGATCCCCTTCAGGAAGGCCAGGCTTGCCAGGACCTGGGTGCTGTGGGGAGGAGGGCCGCCCTTGGTAAGGACCCATACCACGGTCATGTCGGTGAAGGTGAAGAGCGTGGAGAACAGGACCGTCACGCTCATGACCGGCAGCAGGAGTGGCAAGAGGATATGGAAGAGACGGCGAAAATATCCCGCCCCGTCGATCTGGGCCGCCTCGATGATCTCCCGGGGAATGGCGTTCATGCCGGCGATGCGGATCATCGTGCCGAGCGGAAGCAGCCGCCACACGTGGACGAGGATGACCGATGCCATGGCCAGCCCCGGCCTGCCGAGCCAGTACAGGTTGCTTGCGGGGCCGAGGATGGCATCGGGCTTTCCCAGGAGTCCCCAGCTCCGGAGAAGCCAGTCCAGGGGGCTGAACACGGAATCGAGGAACCATAGAAACCCGATGGCGCCCAGCGCGATCGGGGCGGTCCAGGGCAGCATGATGAGGAACCGCACAAGCCATTTCCCCTTGAAATCCCGGATGAGAAGATCGGCCAGGAAGTTCGAGAGGATGAGCACCAGAAAAATAGAGACAAACGTGAAGATGAAGGTGTTCATCAGCGATGTCTGGAACGTGCTGTCCTGGACCACCTCGACGAAGTTCCGCATCCCCACGTACTTGAAATCGGGATTGCCCACGGTCACATTGCTGACGCTGTACACAAAGGCCATGACAAAGGGAAATCCCACCAGCAGGACCACGTAGGCCACGACGGGCGCCAAAAGGGCCGGGGCAAGGTACTTCTCCTGTTCCATGAAGCGTAAGCCGCTCATCGTTTTATTCTCTCACCGGTCTTTTTATCGAAGTACTTCACTTCCTGCACAGGGACGGAAAAATCATATTCCACTCCCTCCTGGATAGGATGACGCAGCGTGAGATTGGCGATGACCTTCTCGCTGCCGATGATGCCATAGACGAGGCGGTACGAGCCCAGGTTCTCCACGCGCTCGACCCGGAACCTGAACTTCAGGGGGTTCTTGTCCGGGACAAGCTCCGCGGGCAAAAACGTCTCGGGCCGGAACCCCAGGATCGTGCCGTTTTGTTCAAGAAAGTTCATGGGAGGGTTGCCGACAAATCCCGCCACAAAGGTGTTGGAGGGCTCATGGTAGATATTGTCGGGCGACCCGATCTGCCGTATACGCCCCTCGTTCATCACCGCGATCCGGTCACCCAGTCCCAAGGCCTCCGCCTGATCATGGGTGACATAGATGGTGGTAACATTGATCTCCCGCTGGAACAGTTTCAGCTCCTCCCGCGCCGTATGACGGACCTTTGCGTCGAGGTTCGAGAGCGGCTCGTCCATCAGAAGTACCTTCGGCCGCCGCACCAGGGCCCGCGCAATGGCGACGCGCTGGCGCTCGCCTCCCGAGCACTGCGACGGCATCCGGTCGAGAAGATGGCCGATGCCGAGGAGTCCTGCCGCCCACTCCACCTTTTTCCTGATGTCCTCCCGGGGCATTCCCTCCACGGAGAGCGGAAAGGAAATGTTGCCGAAGACCGTTTTATGGGGATAGAGGGCATAGCTCTGGAAGACCATGGCGATGCCCCGCTCCCGCGGCGGCAGGTCATTGACCACCCGGCCGTCGATGACGATCGTTCCCTTCGTCAGCGGCTCAAGTCCCGCGACCAGCCGCATGAGCGTGGTCTTGCCGCTTCCCGACGGGCCGAGGAGCGCTAAAAACTCCCCGTCGGCGATCTGCAGGTCGATGCCGTCAACGGCTTTCACCCCTTCGAAGTGCCTCTTTACTCCAACGAGCTCGACTTTAGCCATAGCCTTATTAATGTTCTCCTGACCCGGACAAGCCGGAACAAAAGGCTGCTCTCGCAAAGACGCAAAGAGCGCAAAGGGAACCTTGAATCAAAAGCAAGCAGTGGTTTAAGATTTCCTTGGCGTCCTTTGCGCCTTTGCGAGAAAATTTCTTGCCGTTTTTAAGAAGCGTTTGACTCCTTAGTTCCTAAAAATAGTCAGAGAGACCACAGAGGCACAGAGAAAAAACTCTTTTTTCAAGTACCCTTCCCTCCGTGCCTCCGTGGGTGGATATTGATTTTTCCTGGCCTGATCCTATCTCTTCCCTACAAGGCCCTGGGCCCGCCATTTCTCGAAGATCTTTTTGCATTCCACCGCGGATATTTTCACGGACTCTTCGGCGCTCATCTTGCCCTGGGCCACGCGGGCGAACATGTTCGGGAGCACATAGCTGCCGAAGATCTCGCCCTCCGCGGGATTGGCCGGCCCCGGATAGCCGACGTTGGCGCTCCAGGCTTCCGCGTCCTTGAGCGGCAGCAGCTTGTCGGTGCGCTCGCCGGGAAGGGCGTAGGGGTCATTGCTGAACCAGGCGTTATGGAGGTCGCGGAGCTGCTTCGCGTTCGCTACCGCGGGATACCCCCGGTCGCCGGACGGCACCGCGGTGCTGAAGAACGCGGGCGAGTTGTACAGTTTGCTTTCCCACATGGCCCGGTCATAATTGGCGCACCGGTCGAGGAGGAACTGTTTTGCCAGGTCGGCGTTCTTTGCCGCGAACTTGGGTACGACCGTTATGTAGATGACATGCTCGCATGCCCGTGCCGTACCGCGCGGCCCCTTCAGAGCGGGTGTAAAGAAGACGTCCTTCGCGACCTCGGGGACGTCCTTCTGCGCCGACCGGTACGCGGAGATCGAGTTGAGGATATAGGAAGCGCGGCCCGCAAGCAGGAGCTGGTTGTTCGATGCCGCGGTCCAGCCGAAGACCTCCGGGGTGAGCGTCTGCTTGTATATCTCGGCCATGAACTTCACCGCCTCGACGGTGTACTTGTTGTCCAGGACCATGTTCTCGTTCTCGTCCTGGATCGACGTGTCAAAGGACCAGAGGAGCGTCCGCTCCGCCATGTTGGAATCCAGTTCCTGGGAGATCCCGATCCCCATCTGGACGCCAAGCTCGCTCTTGATCTTGCTGCCGTAGGTAAGCAGATCCTGCCAGCTTGACGGCCCGTCCGGCTTTCCGACCTTTTCCCACAGGGACTTCCGGTAATCACCGGGATCGATGGTCCAGCCGTGGCAGAAACCGTAATACTTTTTCGTGTTGGGATTATAGGTGCTGCGCGTGGCAAAGGGCGCCTGCTTGCCGAACCTCTTGACCGCCTCCTGGTTCAGATCGGCCAGGTCCATGACGCTGGGCTCGAAATCCGACGGCGGGTCGATGAACTCAACGATATCATGACCTTTCCCCGCCGCCACCTCGGCTGCAAAGGTGCTCCTGATATCGGCGAGGCCGATGTGGTCGGTGATCACGTCCACGTTGTTCTTCTCGCCCCATTGCTTTGCATACTGGTCGTACCATTTGTCGTGGCTCGGGACAAAATGGCTCCACTGCAGGACCCGGAGGGTCCGCCGCTCCGGGGCCTGGCCAAAAACGTTGCTGAGCAGCGCCGGCCCCGCTGCCAGGCTCGCTGCGCCTATTCCTGCCTGCTTCAGAAAATCCCGTCGTGTATATCGCTTTTTCATGACTGCCTCCTTTGCGTGAAATGGGAACTACGCCGTTTGACAGATGAAGCTCTCTTTCATTTTTCGCAGTGCTGCCCGGATGCGTTCTCGTTCGATAGGGGAGTTCGGGTATAACGAAGAAAGGGTTAGTGATATGACAGGAAATGCTTTCATCGGAAGCCCTCCCCTGTATATACAGCCTACAACAAATTCCAGGTCTTTGCAACAGTAAGGCATGGCCTAAAATCTCAATTTGAGGGGCCGCGTCGTTCAGAACCGAATTTGCCGCGTTAACGATGTAGTCGAGGGAAGCAATGCAAGATATTTCGAAACGAACTCGAATGGACCAACTCGGAACCGGGTCCGGACGGTTCATCGCAAGGTCAGGCTCCGTGCTTTTTCCCAAAGGGCATCCAGGATCGCGACGGATCGAGCTCCCTTGTTTTGACGTACCAAAAAGCACTAAACGCCCAAACCCCGAGAGCTTCGAACCAGAATAGTACGCTGTTTTCGCAAAGCATCTGGGTATACTCCTTCGGGAGCAACCGCGACAGCACAGCAAGTGCGATGCTCGCGATCATGATGCCTGAGCAAACCCGGTATGCCAGGCGAAACGCCGCCCGCCTTTGCACGTTATCCATTTCTTCCAGTGTGTTCTTTGACATGAATATGCAAATGAAGAAAATACAGGCGAAAAAGGTCACCGCGAATACGCCGTGAGCCGAAATTCCCGCTGAAGCGCAATCGCCGGCCTGATCTATCGGGAAGAACGCGACGCCCACCGCGGAAACGCCGGCCAAGTCAAGGATGCGATCTTCAAGCCAGTTGTAGCCCTTGTACAACAGCAAGAACACCCCGATCGAGCACAGGACCCCGACGAAGAAATTTCTTTCCAGATCCAGTGTCCAGTAGTAGGCGCTGATCGAGGTTTGGAAATCCGTGCGGTTGAAAACGAAGCTCGATACGAGGAACGCAACAGGAAGGAGTGCCGCCAGCAACGCCATGCCGCGTCGCTGAACTATAAAGGAGTTTTCCAGATGGCTTGTGCGCATCGGATTGCGGGTGGGTAGTTTTATCATTTAATTCCTCCGAACGGATGGAAGTGTGCAAGTTAAAGAACCTGAAACAACGAGTTTACACGCCGCGAAGCGGTCGGCGTGGAACGACGGATTATCTCCGCGCTATTTTAATCCTGCATCAGTAAGTTGAATGTTGTTGAAAAATTCCTCGCCGATAGCAATCAACTCTGGTGGAAATATCTTTCCCTGTGATCGATGTGAAATTTCCATCTGAAATGCAGCAGCCTTATTTGTAGGATGACGGCAAACATAACCTGCTGTCTTCAAATACTGAAAATCGGGCGAATCTGTGCCTTTGTTTTGGTGGTCTTCAGAGAGCCAGTTATACTTGAGGCAGGCTGTACCTTTGAACTTTACTTGTTCATTAGTGCCGCTTAATATTTTGAATCTCTTCTTATCATCCTGTTTCTCTCTTTGGCTCGCTATGTAATTGAGAAAATCGTTGTCATTCTCAAAGCCATCAACCTTAAAAATAACCGTATTGGCTATTGCAGATTCGTTTGCTGTGCCCCATTGCCTACCGAATGCCACTCCCAAATTATTGACTTGCACCAAAAACCAGCCTGCTTCACTTGGTGAGCTTACTGTTGCTCCTATTTGGGTGTAGGCAGTTTTGGGTGCGATTACGGGTCTACTAGGTGCAGTAGCCATACAGGCACTTAAAGTGACGATTACAAATATCGAGATGAAGCTTCTCATGAGCCCTCCTTAAGGATAACACGCCGGTCACGCGCCGCCCTATGGCGCGTCGCTGTGGACCCGCCTCGTTAGAATCTTCGGGGGTTTCACATGGTTCTACCAGACCTATCACTATGCTTTTTGATCTGAGCGATTAAGTTGTTTCTGTATTGACATACTTTCTGCTCCACAAAGAAAATCCGAGCGCTATCAATACAAGTGGCGCTTGAATAGCTGGAACCAACATATAAGCGATAATGTACTCTCCATCGTTGTATCCAAAAGAACCACTGTATAAATAAAAAGCTAAGGATACTGATAATCCAGTCGCGATTGCTAAAATGATTTTCGATTTTTTCCCAATAGACAGATGGCTAGCAACAAACAACAATATGTACGGCAGACTTACAGGAGTGCACCAAACAATAGCACCCGACCACCCTTTAGGAAATGGCGAAAAATAGCCAACAAAGCTGATAACAGCAGCCACGGAGTAGATGAGTGCGAAAAGAATTAGTCCCTTTATTGTTTGATCTATCATATTCTATCTATGCACTAACGCGCCGGTGAGCCCCGCGCTGTAAGCGTGGGACTCGACCGGCTTCGTTAGAACTTTACGGTGCGCATCTGTAATAGCGCCAGTAATAATCACCAGCTATTTGAATTTCTATAGTGTTTCTATCTATAATGCGACATCTTGGATCATCAATCAGCGAGGTATTGGGCATTTCAGTTCCAGGTTTGTAGCAGTAAGTTGACGTACAATGAGAAACAGAATACTTGCCATCGTCCGTCTTATCAATTGCAAGTCCCGATGTATCTTTACAGTCTCTCTTCCAAAACCCAATAAAGGGAAAAGATTTATCCGGTTTAAGATACGTTACTATATTCTGACTGTTCTTGCTGTGATCTAGACTATCTCTCTTCTTAATATATTCCGTGCGCGCCGGTAAAATGAAAAAGGCCACAAAGCTAATGATTACAGCCAGGCTGGCTACCCATGACCACATGCGATTAGCGCTTTCATCGGTCTTTATAACAACAGAGCCTGCAATGTAATCATGAATCGCTCTTCTGCGCTTATTTGTCAGCATCGTTACTACTTCGGCAAAAAACCAACCCATGCCTGAAAACAACGTTAGAAAAAAGAAGAAATCAAATTTAATAAAAGCGGGATTCGACGGATAGATTCCGTGGAGAATCTTAGGTCCTTCATAAGCTAAGGACAAGGCAAAGAACAAAAGGGGCACCATATCCCGACGGAACGCTTGAGACATCGAAAGTTTATCGCCCGTCACATTAGTAACTTTGACATTTAAAGCCATTTTCCCAAGGGTCTGCCCATATAGGCCGTGGAATACAATGTTATAGATATGAAAAGCTGTAGAAAAGAAGATGAACCAAAGTAGAAGAATAACGGGGTGGTCGTTAAGAGTTGTCCAAACCCAGTTGCTCACAAGGAATAACGGCCAGAATACCGTACTATCGATAGCGCCAGCCCAAACACGCCGCCAAAATGTTCTGAATTTCTTTTCAACCGAAGAACTATCCTTTAAAGCCTCATGCTGTTTTGCCCTTTGATAAGCGGTTATAGCTGGTCTATTCGAATCATAGCCACAGGTGCAGAGAGATATTTCATCGAAGTTTATCGAACCACATTCTGGGCATGTCCACCGCTCTCTGGTAGAGGGGGGCGTCGTAATTATTTTTGAATTTCGTATGGACTCAAAATGAGGTGCGGAATCAGAAAGAGTCGTCCCGCAGTCAGAACATATCTTAATTCCGGGATTAAATTCTGCTGGTTCGTCTAACCGTTGTCTATGTGGGCAGTCAGGATTCGGACAGTAGGGCATTCTTACCTCAAACTAACGACCAAAATGAGCCGCGCCTCGTCGGCTCGATTTTGATGGTTGGAATTACTCTTCTGGATTTAAGCCGATAAAGACTCCAAACTGTTTATCTGCTGGTATATGACCTTCTGTGAATTGTATTTGAGATGATTTAAAGGCAGCACGAAAAGTGGCAAGACTTGGATCAGGAGAAATTATTATTCCGTAAGTTGGAGGTATCAGTTGTCCTATTAGTTCGCGTTCCAAAAATAGACCTGCGGCAAGCAAAACGGATTCAATTTCGGAGGCATATGCAGCCGCCTCTCTATCACCATAAATATAAACAAATGTTATATGTGTAATGTTGAGGTTACGAAGGCCACGAAGCAATATAGCACGTTGTTCATTTGAAATATGGCGCGATGGCGGTTTTGCATTGATTATGATGGGTGCTTGATTTACTCCGATCTGAAGACCTCCAGGTGAAGCTTTCATCGTTTGAACAACAGATATGGAGGGCGAAGGTTCAGTTTTCGCAGTTTTCAAAAGAGCGGTAGGTCTAAGATGTCTTTTAGAGATTGGGGGTGCAATTTGATCGTTTTGTTGGGCATATGGTTGAGCGGGTTCGTTTATGGGATTCTCTTTGACGTTTTTATGGTAGATCGCATAAATTCCGAAAATGCCAAAAATGATGTAAAAAAAGATTTGGTTTCTTTTAAGAAATAAGCGAGCGGAATGTAAGGATATGTTCATTATTCACCTTTGCTTTTGGCCTTGTGGCCCGCTGACCCCCTTGTGGGAGTCGAGCGTGAGGTTGAAAATTCCAACCAGTTAATCTCTATTCGGGAACCGGTTATTGCTATCATAAACTTTTGCGGTTATTGATATGATAAACTTTTCCAATTCGGTGTCCTTGATTTTCCCGAACTGAATATACCATGCGCGTGTCTTCTCCGCTCCTCGCAATGACAGCACTGGGGACTTTTTACGAGACCATCACCTGTATATGTTTTTCAGAGGCGCCTACCTGCTGCCGCTGCTCTGAACAGCCTGGTACAAGCGCTGCACCAGTGCCTGATTGTAACCGTGGGAGGTCATGTTGGCGGTAATGCGCCCTCTGATGGGAAAGCCAAGGAGGTAGAGGTCGCCGATCAGGTCCAGGAGCTTGTGGCGCACGAACTCGTCGGGGTAGCGAAGCTCCGTGTTGATGACCTTGCCGTCGTACATGATGATGTGGGAATTGAGGTAGCCGCCTCCGACCTTTCCCATTTTCTGCGCCAGTTCGATATTCTCAAAGGTATTGAAAGAGCGGGCCGGGGCGATGTCCTTTGCAAAGGACCCGCTGGCGGGATTGAATGTGAGGATCTGCTCACCGATGGGCTGCGGGTAATCGACCCGCATCGATATCTCAAACCCGTTAAAGGGCACTGCATAGAGATGCTTTTCATGCATCGTCTCGCTGCCCACGCCGATCTTCTGGCGAATGACCGCAACCTTGGTCGTGGCGGACTGTTCTACTATCCCCGCTTCTTCGATGAGCTTGCAGAAATCCTGTGCAGAGCCGTCGATGTTCGGGATCTCCTCGTCCACCTTGGCGAGCACGTTGGTTATGCCGTACATGGAAAGGACCGCCATCAGGTGCTCGATGGTGCGCACCCGCCGCCTGCCGTTGTCCAGGGTGGTGGAGTTGGCGGAGAAGGTCTTCGATGAGACGGACTGGGAGTAATCCTCAAGGGAGGTGATATGCCCGCGGATGGTCTGGCCGTCAAGCGTTTGGAAGACGATCCCCTCGTTGGTCCCAAGGGGGCTCAGGATGACGCCGGTGTTCCGGCCGCTCAGGAGTCCCGTACCGTTCAGGACCACGTTCCCTTTGAGGGTGCGCTGGGGTTCTGGGGAATCGACCACCTCCACCACGCCGGGAGGGATAGAAAGGTCGGCACTGGCGATCTCAAAACGCGTATCCGAGGGCAGGGTCTCGTTGCTCTTGGCAGGTCGGTGCTTCAGGGCGGACGCAACCTTGTCGAGCAGAACCTCCAGATGCAGCGGCTTTTCCATAAAATCGTAGGCGCCTGCCTTGATGGAGGCGACCGCAGCATCAACACCGGCATGTCCGCTCATCATGATGATGGGGAGCTCGGGGAACCGGGCATGCAGGCGCTTCAGGAGCTGCATGCCGTCTATGCCGGGGAGCCAGATGTCGAGCAGCACGAGCGAGGGCTCCATGGTATCGAGCCTCTGCCAGAAGCTCTCGGCGTCCGGAAAGGAGAGGACTTCATATCCCTCGTCCTTCAGAATGCCCTCGACAGTGGAGGTGATGGAAGGTACGTCGTCTATGATACAGATAGGGTTCATATAAGGTTATACCTGCTGTCGTCTGGATTTAAAGTACTGATAGAGTAGGATAATGATGGCCGTTTGTCAAGGCACTCATGGTATTTAATCAATCTTCTGTACGGGCGCACCGATGTGCGCCCTTTTTCCTGCCCTGTCACATATCCGGGCGGAGCGGTCCGCCCCTACGAAACCGAATCGATTTCCCGTACGGGCGCACCGATGTGCGCCCTTTTTCCTGCTCTGTCACATATCCGGGCGGACGCGGTCCGCCCCTACGAAACCGAATCGATTTCCTGTACGGGCGCACTGATGAGCGCCTGCCTTCCACCAAACCATGAATCCGGGCGGACGCAGTTCTACGGGACCATTTTTTGAGGATTATTCTCGTCTTCATCCCATTTCTGCGGATTGTTGACTATGTATTCTCGAATCAATCCCAAATCCTTCTCGTTGCGGATCACGTGTTCGTAATAATTGCGATGCCAGACCGGTGCACCCGGTGTTTTGCGCAATTCGTTAATGTGCCTGGTCACAGCGGATTTGAACCCCGCGATTATCGATCCCAGGGAACCTGGCTGCCTTCCTACGAGTTGTACGGGCGCACCGATGTGCGCCCCGCATTCTTCTGCATCATGAATAGGGCGGACGCAGTCCGCCCCTACGCAATTATCATTGGTGGCATTTATCAGGATGATGCCGTGAAAATGGTTAGGCATTATGACGTATTCATCCAATTCCACGTTCGATCGCATTGCAGGGGTACGCAGCCATTCATCCCGGATAATCCTTCCCCAGGCATTCAGGTGCATCTCGCCATCCGATATCTCACCGAACAGGCATTGCCGTTCATGGGAGCATATTGTCACGAAATACCCCCCTGGCGAGGCATAATCGTAATGTTGCAATCGAATAGAGCGGCGATGATGAATGTCGGAATTATCGGGCATGGATTATTATCCGTCGTATTACGAATCCGGGCGGACGCGGTCCGCTCCTACGGAACCGAATCGATTTCTCGTACGGGCGCACTGACGTGCGCCCCGCCTTCTGCCTGACATGGCTCCGGGCGGACGCGGTCCGCCCCTACGTTATCAGATCGTCAGCGTGAACATGTCCATCAACTGTTCATTGCTCATCTCCGTTATCCATGCCTCGGACCCGGACTGAATGACCTCTTTCGAAAGCTTCATTTTCCCCTCGATCATCACGTCGATCTTTTCCTCGATCGTCCCGGTGGTGATGAACTTGTGAACGATCACGTTCTTCTTCTGGCCGATCCTGAACGCCCGGTCCGTTGCCTGGTCCTCGACCGCAGGGTTCCACCAGCGATCAAAATGGATCACATGGTTCGCCGCGGTAAGATTGAGCCCCACGCCCCCGGCTTTGAGGGACAGCACCATGGAGGGCACATAGTCCTCACCCTGAAAACGTTCCACGAGATCCTTCCTTTTTCCCACAGGCGTACCGCCATGCAGCACAAGACCCTGCTTCCCGAATATGCCCCGCAAAAAAACTGCAAGCGGTTCCGTGATCTCCCGGAACTGGGTGAACACCAGGACGCGTTCCCGTTTTTCATGGATGGTCTCGCAGATCTCGCGCAGCCGGCCGAACTTGCCGCTCTCGCTCTCTTCGTACACGCCGGTGCCGAGATATTGGGCAGGGTGATTGCAGAGCTGTTTGAATTTCATAAGCGAGCTCAGGATGAGCCCTTTTCTCTGGATGCCTTCCGTGCTTTCGATGGTCGTTCTGAGATCATCCACCAGCTTCTGATAGAGCACCGCCTGTTTTCTGCTCAAGGAAGACCAGGTCTTCATCTCGATCTTTTCCGGCAGGTCGGAGATGACCGTCCTGTCCGTCTTGAGCCGCCGGAGAATGTAGGGGCTGATGACCTTCCTGAGTCGGCCGTATCCTTCGGGGTCCTGGGAGAGGTTTCTCACGAATTTACTGAATTCCTTGCTGCTGCCGAGAAGGCCCGGGTTGATGAAGTCGAACAGCGACCAGAGGTCGGACAGCCGGTTCTCCACGGGAGTGCCGGTCATGACAATGCGGTTCCGGGACATCAGCTTTTTGACCGCTTTGGTCTGTTTGGTGTTGGGATTCTTGATCGCCTGCGCCTCGTCGAGAACAACGTATTTCCACTCGTAGGCATGGAGCCATTCATACTTCTGCACCATCGAGTAGGTCGTGATCACCAGATCGAGCTTGTCCAGTTCATGCGCTTCTTTCGACTCCACGCTCTTGGAATCGTTTCCCGCGGGATGGGCGGTGTAAAACGTAATGTCCGGCGCGAACTTCAGGATCTCGTTCGCCCAGTTGGCGATCAGCGATGCGGGGATCACCAGAAGGCTCGCGCCTTTCTCCCCCCGGTGCTTCAACAGGTGCAGCAGCGCCAGGACCTGCACGGTCTTGCCGAGCCCCATGTCATCGGCGAGGCACATGCCGAAATTGAGGGAGTGGAGAAACGACAGCCAGCTTACGCCTTTTTCCTGGTAAGGCCTGAGCTCCGCCTTGAAGGTCGGGGCCATGGTGACCGGGCCGACCAGCTCGGGGTGGCGCATCTTTGCCATGACCGTTTCAAGCCATTCACCGCTCGTGACCGTTACCACCGCGTCTTTCCCGGTAAGTTCCAGAAGCGCCCCGGGGTTCAACTGAAAGCGGAGCGCATCGCGGAACGTAAGCCCCTCGCCATCGGCCAACGTGCGCGCTTTTTCGTAGGCTTCGAGGGTCTGGCGCAGCTTTTCGGGGTCCACCGCCACCCAGCGGTTCCTGATCAGCGCAAGCCCTTCCGAGGATTCAAGCAATCGCCGGGCTTCCTCGAGGGATACCGGTGTATCCTCAAAAAGCAGTCCCATATCGAAACTGAGCAAGGCTTCCATCCCCACGGTGGAAGGGCGGCTGTCGCCGATGGAGATGCTGACCTGCAGTTTTGCCGACCCGCCTTTCCACCAGTCAGGGATCCGGCAGAGAATGCCCGACTGCTCGTACAAGGGGATCTCCTGCAAGAACGTGTAGGCCTCTTTGGCGGACCAGGACAGGTGCTGGAACAATGCTCCGCTTTCCAGCATCCCTGCGATGAATTCGCTCTCCTTGGCGGCGCGCTGAACGGTCGTCAGCAGATTGTTCAACTGCGGACTGTCTTTGCCGTACTCGGTCAACGCATGCTGCAGACGATGCCGGTGCGATCTGCCTTTTTTGTTCAGCGGGGTCGTGTAGGTGGCGAGAAATTCGAAGGGATGATCGTCCTTTTTGCTCTCAATGAGGTGGAAGAACACGCGTCCTGCCAGGTGCACATCAGGGCTGTATTGCCCGATGAACTCTTCTACTGTTCCGTGGTACTCCCTGATCTCGCTGCGAAACTCGTCGTGGAGACGCTGCCAGAGATAATCCAGCACCGCGCTGCTCAGATATTCGGCGCCGGTCATCAGGGGGACTGCTGCAAGCGCATGCTCCCGTTCCTCATCGCTCAGCGTGACAGCGACCTTATGCCGGATGGATTCGAGATCAGGAGTATGTCTGAGCTTGCTCGCGAAAAGTCCGCAGAACCCGCGCAAAAAATGAAGGGACGGAGAAAGGCGAACGGCGGCGTCGCGGAACCCCAGAAAAAGGAAGGCGCCGTCCGGATTTTCCGAGAACCGCCTGAAGATCTCCCGTTCAAGCAGGATTTTGCTCTTATCGTAGGGCTCGCGCGTTTCAAGCCACTCAAGGCGCACCGTGCCGACAGGCATGATAACCGCCTGCAATTCCTGGTTCGGGGATGCACCCTTCTTCTGTTTATTGACCTTGTTCATTCCCGCACATAGCCTTTATCCCTGAATCCGACAAAAAACCCTGAGTCTGTATAAAACTCAGGGTTTTCAATTTCGTTATCGAATGCATTACGAATACTATCGCTTTGCCAGCCACTCCTTGAGTCGCGGACATTTTTTCTTCGCACGGTTGTCCGTGCAGTCGCCGCAGATCGTCATGTCAGGACTGCAGGGAGTGAAGCCGTCAACACTAGGGGCATTCGCTTCTTTTTTTATCTTCGCGCTTCGCGCTTTATCGATGTTCGTGACTTTTGCCATGATTCGTAATTTTTTTGGATCGAGGCAACCGTGTTGCCGTCCTCACGCCGACGCGGTCGGCTCGCTCCATATTTAATCCATCCTATAGTTCGGCGCTTCCTTCGTGATCACCACGTCATGCACGTGCGACTCGCGGAGGCCGGCGCTCGTGATCTTGATGAACCTCGCCGTGTCCCGAAGCGCCTTGAGGCTGTCGCACCCGCTGTAACCCATGCCCGCCTTCACGCCGCCTATCAGCTGGTGCACGCTGGCTGCAAGCGTCCCCTTGTAGGGTACGCGGCCTTCAATGCCTTCAGGCACGAGCTTGGAGCGTTCTTCCTCGTGGGACTGGAAGTAGCGGTCCTTGCTGCCGCGCTCCATGGCGCCGATGGAACCCATGCCGCGGTAGACCTTGTAGCTGCGGCCCTGATACAGTATGGACTCGCCCGGGCTTTCCTCGGTGCCCGCAAAAAGGCTGCCGATCATGATGCAGTGCGCGCCTGCTGCAAGCGCCTTGGTGATGTCGCCGGAGAACTTGATGCCGCCGTCAGCAATGACCGGGATGCCTGCCTTTTCCGCTTCCTTGTAGCAGTCCATGACCGCCGTGATCTGCGGCACACCAGCGCCGGAGACTACTCGGGTCGTGCAGATGGAGCCGGGGCCGATGCCGACCTTGACCGCGTCAGCGCCTGCCTTGATAAGATCGCGCGCCGCCTCGGCGGTTGCGATGTTGCCGGCCACGAGTTCGAGGTCGGGATACTTCTTTTTGATCGCCTTGACCGCGTCGATGACGCCCTGGGAATGGCCGTGCGCCGTGTCCACCACGATGATGTCAACGCCGGACTTCAGGAGTTCGGGCACGCGCTCCGAATAGTCTCCCACGCCGACGGCAGCGCCAACGCGCAGCCTGCCGAGCTCGTCCTTGCAGGCATTGGGGTACTTGATCTTCTTTTCGATGTCCTTGATGGTAATAAGGCCGCGCAGACCGTAATCCTTGTCCACGATCAGGAGCTTTTCGATCTTATGCTTCTGCAGGATCTTCATGGCTTTCTCGAGCGTGGTGCCGAGCGGAGCCGTGATGAGCGGCTCCTTGGTCATGACCTCCGAGACCTTGAGGGTGAACCGGGTCTCGAACCGCAGATCGCGGTTGGTGAGAATGCCGACGAGCTTGTTCCCCTTGGTAACGGGAACGCCCGAGATGTGGTACTTCCGCATCACGTCCAGGGCGTCGGAGATCTTGGCGTCGGGCGAGATGGTGATGGGGTCGATGATCATGCCGCTTTCGGACTTCTTGACCTTATCCACTTCCTCGGCCTGTACCTCGATGGCCAGCGCCTTATGAATGAACCCGAGGCCACCCTCCTGGGCCAGCGCAATGGCAAGCTTTGCCTCGGTCACGGTGTCCATGGCCGCGCTCACCAGCGGGATATTAAGGAGGATCTTTTTCGTCAGCAGCGTCCGGACGTCTACGTCCTTGGGCAGCACATCGGATTTTGCAGGCAAAAGCAGTACATCGTCAAACGTGAGACCTTCTCGAATAGGGCCAACGACCATGGGATTTCTCCTTGTGAACGAAAAGTGATATACGGTCGCGATGCGGATCAAACCATTGCTCATCGCGCATCCTATTAATTGTGCTCAGGGTTGGGTACTTTACCATACCAGGAGGAAAACCTCAAGGGAAACCGGCTACCAAACAAGATTAAAACCGTATGCATTTCTCGTAAAATACAACGCCCACTCGCCGGATATGGTCGACAACATCAGGATCAGCTATTTGCTCAAAAATGGACAGGTCGATCTTATAGGGCAGGAGCAAGTCGTCGAGTTCGTTTTCAATTTTGTGGAGGATCGTCAGAGACAAGCCGTTGCCCAATAGCGTCAGATCGATATCAGAGCCTCTTTTAAAGTTCTCCTTGGCGCGCGAGCCATACAACACCGCCTTGTCCACCTCGGGGAAATTGGATAAAACAGCATGCATTTGTTCGATAGTCTTATCGCTCAGACCGTACTTCACGATAATTCTTCTTTCAATTTGCTCATCCTGGCTTGCAAGGCATTAAATTCCGCAAAGTACGCGTTCATAATGGCATTCACTATTTCGTTTACAATCGCTTCGTCGTAGGTATGGGTGGTCTGATTTCTACTCTTGATCATATCCATCCACGTCTCGCCGTTTTCTATCAAGCCGGCCTTGAACGCTTCCCTTGCGGCGTCTTTAGAACCATAGATGTTCTGAGCACCGCGATTTTCCAGAAAATCTTTCAGCATATTCCAGGCCAGCTCGTGGGTGAATTCAAAGGCCTGAACAATGCCTTGCTTTTCCAGTTTGGAAAGCTCCCGCCGCCCTGCCAAGTCCACCGCTTCAGCCAACTGGCTTAAGGCTTTGCTGAAATTATGAAAGCGCTGTATCCAGCGGATGTCTTTTGCGCTCATGCTATACGCTCCTTTTTGACGAGGGACGAACAATCAAAATCCGGATTGGTCATTCAAAAACGGGTTCTCGTTCCGTTCATCGCCGATGGTGGAAGCTGGGCCGTGTCCGGAAAAGACCTTGGTGTCGTCCGGCAGGGTCAGGAGATTCTTTTTGATAGAGCGGAGCAGGGTCTTGAGGTCGCCGCCCGGGAAGTCGGTCCTGCCTATGGAGCCTGCGAAGAGCGAATCTCCGGTAAAGGCAATGCCCTGCCCGAGCAGGCTGATACCGCCCAGGGAATGACCCGGGGTGTACACGACCTTGAGCTCAATTTCTCCTGCAGTGATCATTTCCCCGTCTTTCACAAACCGGTCGGCAGGCGGGGACGAGACCGGCTTCATGCCGAACATTGAGGAATGGCTGGCAGCCGAAGCCATGAGCTGCGCGTCAGCTTCATGGATGAGAAGTTCGGCCCCCGTGGCCTCTTTAACGGCCTTGTTCGCGCCCACATGGTCGAAGTGGCCGTGCGTGTTCACAATGTACTTGACCTTGAGGCCCTTGTCATTGATCAGCTTCAGGATTTCAGCAGCATCGTCGCCGGGATCGATCACCACGGCTTCTTTGGTCTTTTCGTCCGCCACGATGAAACAGTTTACCTGAAGCGGGCCGACTACCAGTCTCATGAGTAGCATATTCACCTGTAAATCCCCCCTCACCTTTATCCTCTCTCCCGAGGGAAGAGGGTAGGGTGAGGGGGTATCATTCGCCGTTATACCGGCATTTCGGTTTGGATGTTTCTTTCCTGCATATCGTTGATAGAAGAACCAGGCCAGCCACAGCACCGCGAATACCACAGAGACGATCAATGCGAATCGTATGAATCCGTGCCCCTGTGCCTCAGTGGTTGCCTTTGGCATTTGCCTCCAGCTCCAGCAGCTTCTTCTTCATCCCGATCCCGCCCGAGAACCCGCCCATGGTCCCCGCTGCGCTGATGACACGGTGGCAGGGAATGATGACCGGCACCGGATTAGCTCCAAGCGCCTGGCCCACGGCCCGGGCAGCCTTCGGATTTCTGATCCGTTTCGCTATCCAGGCATAGGATTGCGTTTCGCCGGAAGGGATCGCAGTAGCAGCCTTCCATACCGCCTGCTGGAAGGGCGTATAATACCGTAAATCGAGCGGAACGTCAAAGGAAACGCTTTCGCCCGAGAAGTAGCGCTGGAGAAGCTTTACCACTTTTTTCACGATGAGAGGATTTGAAGAATTATATTCCTCCGAACTCCGAACCCCCAACTCCGAACCACGCAGTTCCCGCTCCACCGCCGCTTTGTCCTTCTTCGGCAGGACGATCCGGGATATTCCCTGATCCGTGGCAGCCACGCCTGCCCAACCAAGAGCGGTCTTAAAGCTACAAGCTTTCACGCCATGACCCATAGACCTATACCCCCTGCCCCTTGTCCCTTGACCCTTTTTTTCTTTTCACCATCCCCCAGAGGAACTTCAGCTCCTCGCTCCTCACGATCCACATCGCAAGAACATAGAACAACACGCTCACGGCCATAGTGCCCACGAGCAGTTCAGACTTGAACAAAATCTCCCCACGCAGTTCCCAAACCGGGTCCCTGCTGACCCACCAGCCGATGGCAGCCATGGCAGCGGATGCCGGTATGATCCTGAGCAGCGAGGTCATAATCCTCCTGCCGTCCATGCGGCCGATCTTTTTCCGAAGCTGCAGCGTGAGCAGGCCTATGTTCAGCATGGCCGCAAGCGACGTGGCGAGCGCCAGGCCCCCATGGGCCAGCGGTCCCATGAGAATAACGCTGAGCAGGATGTTCGTGACCATGGCAAGGGCGGCGATCTTGACGGGCGTTTTGGTGTCCTGCAGCGAGTAGAAGGCCTGGGCCACGATGCGCACGCCGGCAAAGGCCCAGAGCCCGATGGAATAGTACAGAATGGCGGCTGCAGTTCCCGCGGTCGATATGCGGTCGAACTGGCCGTGCTCAAGCAGCAGGTTCACGATCGGAACGCGAAGCGCGATAAGTCCCGCCATTGCGGGGAACATGATGAAGAACACGAGCCGAAGCCCCAACGACAGGGTCTCGCGGAAGGCCTCGGTCTCCTTGCGCGCCGCCTGGGCAGACATGGTCGGCAGCACGGCGGTAGCAATGGCGATCCCGAAGATGCCGAGCGGAAAATGGATGAACCGCATGCCGTAAAAGAGATAGGTAATGCTTCCCGTTGCCAGGAACGACGCCAGTATGGTGCTCACAAAGATATTGACCTGGGTGACAGAGGAACTCAGCATGATCGGCAGGGCCAGCTTCCCGATCTTCGCGACTCCGGGATGGCTTGGCTGAAATTCGGGCCGCATCATCATCCCCTGCTTCCTGAGCCCCGGCACCTGGATCAGGAACTGGAACAGGCCGCCCAGGACCACGCCCACCGCAACGCCGTAGATGGGGTCCGGCAGGAGCCAGATGCTCAGCAGAATGGAGGCTATGGTCATGATATTCAGCATCACCGGCGAAAGCGCCGGGGCCAGGAACGACCGGAGCGAGTTTAGCATGCCCATGGCCAGGGCAGCTAATCCGATAAAGAGCAGGTAGGGGAACATGATCCGCGTGAGCATGACCGTCGTGGCATACTTATCAAGATCGCCTTTGAACCCCCAGGCGATCGCCTTGACCACAAAAGGGGCAAAGATGATGCCCAGCAGGGTCAGGACCGCAAGGATCACGAGCAGCCGCGCAAAGACCGCATTCGCCAGATGGCGTGCGCTCTCCCTGGACTCCTTGGTGAGGGTTTCGGTAAAGACCGGGATGAACGCCGCGGACATGGAGCCTTCCGCAAGCAGTTCGCGCAGGAGGTTCGGGATGCGATAGGCGACATAGAAGGCGTCTGCGGCCAGGCCCGTGCCGAAGGCCCAGGACATGACCATGTCCCGCGCATAGCCCATGAGGCGGGAAAGGAGCGTGGCGGATCCGACGATACCGGCGGCACGGGCAACTTGTGTTTTCTCAGAGGACATGCACCACCACCTCGTTCCAGCATGATGAGGACACCGCAGGACCTTGCGGCGGATGGGCCACTGTAGCAGAAAAGGCACTTTATGAAAAGCGATAAACCCGGCGCTTCACCCTTTTTTGCTTGACAGTAGCCTGCTATTTATGATAGAAATTCAACCTGTTTTACAAATTCCAAGGAGGAACACCGTATGCCGGCAATACATAAATCCGTGATCAAGAGGCAAAAGCAGGCCGACAAAAAGCGCCTGCTCAATGCATCAGCAAAATCCATGCTCAAAACCCTGACGAAGAAGGTAGAGCAGGCCGTTGAAACCAAGAACGCAGATGTGGCCAAAGAAGCCATGCTGCAGGCCATGAAAGCCTATGACAAGGCGGCATCAAAGGGCCTCGTCCATAAGAACACCGCCTCCCGCAAGATCTCCCGCCTTTCGATCAAGGTAGGGAAGATCACTGCTGCGTAAATGCTGAAGTTACGAAATTGAGAAGTTGGGAAGATCGGCATGTCTCAACTTCTCAACTTCTCAGCATCTCATCTTCCCGTTTTTTCATCTTCTTACTTCCCGCACATCCTCAGGATCATCCGGTCCAGCACCAGCCGTCCACTCAGTCCGCTTGATTTGAGCGCCTGATCCGCCTGAAGCAGGACCTCGAAGACCCTGCGCAGTTCGTCGAGCGAAAAACGCTTCATCTGCTCTTTGAACTGCGTCGCCTGGTGAAAGATAACCGGCGGCCTCAGCTTTCGCATGATCTCGTCGGACCCCAGCCCGGAAAGCTCCATGGACTTGGCATGCATGAGCCGCCGGAAGTTCCAGGAGACCGAACCGAGCAGGCCCACCGGCTGTTCCCCTTCCTGGATCAAGCGGGAAAGGATGAGGAACGCCTTCTCCTGGTCCTTGCTGCCGATTGCAGCAGCCAGATCAAAGGACGTGTATTCCCGAAAATCCCCGATCACGGTCTTCACGTCATCAAAGGTGATCGCTTTGCGTTCTTTGATGAATATCTCCACCTTTTGCAGCTCATTGCCGATCTTTTGCAGGTCATTGCCGATGACCTGCCACAGGTAGGACGCAGCGTCGTGCTGCATCGACAGTCCCCGCGCCTTTGCCCAGCCCAGTATCCAGGCCACGATCTCCCGGTCCAGAAGCGCGTAGAACCGGGTCACGGCGCCGTGCGACTCCACCGCGGCGATCACGGATTTTTTTTCGTATTTTCCCTGGTTCGAGATAAGCACCAGACAGGTACTGGGCGATGGGTCCTTCAGGTAGGCAATGAGCTCTTCCAGATCAGCGGCTTTGAGCGCATCGAGGTCCTTGGCGATCACCAGCCGCCGTTCGGACATGAACGGCAGGGTCTGCGCAAAGTTCACGATATCCGAGACCGGCGTGTCTCGGCAGTACACAACGTTGCTGTTGAAGTCCCTTGCCGCAGGGTCCACGACCTTGGCAGTGAGCAGGTCGACGGCCTCCTGGAGCAAAAACTCCTCGTCGCCGAAGAGCAGATACGTGGGGAGGATCTTTCCCTGCTTGAGGCTTGCTATGAGGTCTTGATGCTTCAGCATGATAGAGGCGCGTTGTCTGTGCGGCACACGGTCGCGGGCCGCTGTGGCAGTGCCTTCATTTAAAAACCTTCCAGGACAAGGCCCCGGATCGTCCACGCTATGTCGCGGCTTGCCTTCTGAATGGCCTCTTCCTTCGAGATCTTTGTCTGTGATATATTTGCCGCTTCATTCGTCCCCGTCGGAGCGGTGATGATAGTATAGGCCACTGCATAGTCCGAGAGGAAAAGCGATTTGATCCCTTTTTCGTGCCACAGGATCTTTTTTGTTCTCACGTCCTCGAGGCTGGCATCCACCGTGAGACCCACCTTGTATTGCTGTATGTGGGAAGCGGCCGTGTACGAAAGGGGCAGGACCTCATACCGGGTAACCTTGCCGTGGAGAACCAGTTCCGCTTCTTCGGGACTGACGACCTTCAACCTGCCGTCGGTCAGGAACTCCTGCACCACGGCCCGCGTCACCTCCACATCCACAAAGGGTTCATTCGTACCGTTGATGAACACGGGAACAGCGATAAGCGTTGTCCCCTCCGGCACCAGACCGCCGGTCCCCGAAAGATGGTACCCGCAGGAGGAGGCGAGCGTGGCAAGCAGAACCACCAGAACCGACTTCACCACGGCTTTGACGGACATTTTCATGCAACTCCATCCCAAAATTACAAATTTCAAGCATCAAATCTCAAACAATAACAAAATTTCCAAATTCCAACAAACCATGCCGTTTTGTATTTTGTAATTTATTGGTGATTTCGACATTGCAATGTGGCGTTTGTCGTCATTACACCACCACATTCACGAGCTTCCCCTGAACCACGATCACCTTCTTCGGAGGCTTGTTGTTCATGAACTCTCTGACCTTCAGGTCCATGAGCGCCGCGGCCTCCACCTCCTTGTCCGGGGTCCCGGCCGGAAGCATCAACTTGCTCCTGACCTTGCCGTTCACCTGCACCACGATCGTCATTTCCGTTGCCACGATCGCCTCGGGATCATACTGCGGCCAGGTGGCGTTTGCGATCGTGCCCTTCCCGCCCAGCGTTTCCCAGAGCTCTTCGGCAAAGTGCGGGGCAAAGGGCGCCATCAGCAACGTAAGCGCGTCGAAGGCCGCCCGCAGCACCGGCAGCTGCGCGTCCGTTACGCCGCTCGACGTGTAGTCGTACATCTCGTTCACCAGTTCCATAAGCGCTGAGATCGCGGTGTTGAAATGGAAATCGCGCTCGACATCTTCGGTGACCTTCTTGATCGTCGCATGGGTCTTGCGGTAGAGCTTGTCCCCCCGGGCCTCTCCCGCGGGCTTCACCTTTTTGACCTGCCCGTTGTATTTGTACACGATGGCCCAGACGCGATGCAGGAAGCGGTAGGCGCCGTCCACGCCCTGATCGCTCCACTCGAGGTCGCGCTCCGGCGGCGCGGCAAAGAGCGAGAACAGCCGTGCCGTGTCCGAGCCGTATTTCGAAAGGATGAGGTCCGGGTCGACCACATTGCCCTTGGACTTGCTCATCTTGGCGCCGTCTTTGATCACCATGCCCTGCGTCAGCAGGTTCACGAACGGCTCGTCGCCGTCGAAGAGGCCCAGGTCGCGGATCACCTTGGTAAAGAACCGGGCGTAGAGCAGGTGGAGCACGGCGTGTTCGATGCCGCCGATATACTGGTCCACGCTCATCCAGTAACCGGCTGCTTTCTTGTCAAAGGGCGCTTTATCCTCTTTGGGCGAGCAGTAGCGCAGGAAATACCACGATGAGTCCACGAAGGTGTCCATGGTGTCTGTTTCCCGCCGCGCCTTCCCCCCGCACGTCGGGCAGGTCGTTTCGCGGAACGAGCCGGACTCGGCCAGAGGCGACCGGCCCTGGCCCGTGAACGCAACATCGATCGGAAGACGCACCGGCAGGTCTTTTTCGGACACCGGCACGGTCCCGCACTTTTCGCAGTAAATGATCGGGATCGGCGTGCCCCAATAGCGCTGGCGCGAAATGCCCCAGTCGCGAAGTCTGAAATTCACCGTGCGTTTGCCCAGTTCTTTCTGTTCAACATGGTCGGCGATCGCATCCTTTGCAGCCGTGTTCGTAAGGCCGTCAAAGTTGCTTGAGTTCGCCATGACGCCGTTCTCAACGTAGGCCTGCTTCATGGTTTCAGCAATAAGGTTCTTTTCCGCATTCTGGATCACCACGCGGACAGGCAAGGCGTACTTCTTGGCGAACTCGAAGTCACGCTGGTCATGAGCGGGAACGGACATGATCGCGCCGGTCCCATATTCCATGAGCACGAAATTCCCGACCCAGACCGGCACTTTTTCGTTGTTCAGGGGATTGATCGCATAGGCGCCGGTGAACACACCTTCCTTCTCCTGCTTTTCATCGGTACGGGCGGCTTTGTCCTCGCTCATCACGCGCTGAACAAAGGCGCGGACAAGGTCGGCCTGCGGTTTGCCTTGAATAAGCGATTCAAGCATGGGGTGCTCAGGCGCGATGCTCATGAAGGTCACGCCAAAGAGCGTGTCCTGTCGAGTCGTAAAGATCGTGAGCTTTTCGCCGGTGCCTTCGACAATGAAGTCCACCTCGACGCCCACGGATTTGCCGATCCAGTTGCGCTGCATGGTAAGCACGCGCTCGGGCCAGCCCGTGAGCTTGTCGCAATTGGCGAGCAGTTCTTCGGCATAGGCCGTGATCTTGAAGAACCACTGTTCCAGCTCCTTGTGCTGCACCACCGAACTGCAGCGCCAGCACAGGCCGTCCTCCACCTGCTCGTTGGCCAGCACCGTATTGCACGACGGGCACCAGTTCACGTAGGAGAGCTTCTTATACGCGAGCCCCCGCTCGTACATCTTGATGAAGAACCATTGGTTCCAGCGGTAGTATTCCTCGAGACAGGTGGCAACCTCGCGGTCCCAGTCGTAGGACAACCCGAGCCGTTTGAGCTGCTTGTCCCGCATGAAAGCGATGTTCTCCAGGGTCCACTTCTGGGGATGGATGCCGTGCTTGATCGCCGCGTTCTCCGCCGGCAGACCGAAGGAATCCCATCCCATGGGGTGGAGCACATTGAAGCCGCGCATCCGCTTGTAGCGCGACACCACATCGCCGATGGAGTAATTCCGCACGTGGCCCATATGGATGCGGCCTGACGGATAGGGGAACATCTCCAGGCAGTAGTACTTCGGCTTCGAGGCGTCCTCGGTCACCTTGAAGGTGCCTGCCTCCTGCCAGAAGCGCTGCCAGCGTTCTTCGACCTTCTTAAAATCGTACCGTTCGTCCAACCCAACCTCCCGCTGCATGAACTATGAAAAATGAGAACCGGGACGGCTAGTGCCGTGCCTGGGCTTTGACATAATTTTCTATGATGATCATCGACTTCGTATCCAGGTTCAGGAACTCTACGCCGTACCGGCTTCTCCCGGAAGAGGCCCGGTCCGCCCGTACGATCATGCAGGAGACCCTGATCTCGCTGTGTGCGATGTTAAATGAGCAGGTCAGCCGGTCCCCCATCGCCAGGCTCCGGTCGGCCTCCAGCATCATGCCCGAGATGCTGATATTCTTTGACGCCGCGAAAAAGGACATATCGCCTTCCAGTCCTTTCACGGAGGCGCGCAGCAGCACCCGCATGTCCTTCCGCTGCGGCACCAGGAGCAGTTCGGACACTTTGGAAAAAAGCGCCACGGGGTCTACCGGCGCCGGGATAAAGGCGTTGGCCCCCGCCTCCAGACAGGCAGCTCCGCTCTCACCGCTGGTGTCGCTGGTCACGATGATAGACACTTTTTTCAGCTGGTCGTCACTGCGGATGGCGGCGCACAGTTTGAGCGCGCCCATGAGCGGAAGGGTCTGAGCGGTTATAATAAGATCCGCATTCTTCACACCGTGCAAATTCACGATCTCTTCCGAGGTTTGGGCGGTAAAAAACGCGATGCCACCCCTTCTGAAGATGCTGTTATTACTGTCGAAGAACGGCAGAAGGTTCTCAGCAATAATGATTGTTTTCATAACACCTTGGTCCCGGGTGCAGCCCGGCTATTCCCGCAGCCATCCGGGGTACGCATCAGCTTTGCGCGCTTCTTCGGGAAGGTCCATCTCAAGCCTGCGTTTTGCCTGGGCGATCTTCTTTTCAAGCTGCAGCTTTTTCCGGTCATGGGCCGCTGAAGACTTTTTATTTTTGACCGATGCCCTCGATGCATTCTTTTCCTGGTTTTGCTCTTTCTTCACCAGCAGATCGAGTTCGTCCTCGAATTTGCGCAGCTCCAGGCGCTGGCTTTCGGCACGCCGGTGCCACCACGCTTCGCCTCGTCCGTTCTTGTCGCGGTGTTCCCTGACCGCTACGGTCGGCGATTGCGGCAGTGCCGGTTTCTCTCCGACGCTGACCCGGCTGTCGTCGGTCTTTACCAACCTGACCGTGCGCTGGTACTCCTGCGGGACCTTCGATCGCTCGTTCGTGAAAAACTCCTGCCCGTCCTTGTCCACCCACCGGTAAAGCTCCGCGGAAGCATGCGATGCGGAGAACAGCAGCGTGAAAAAGGCCATGACAACCACACTGTTCCTTACACTCACCTGAACCTCCTGTTCGGACCGCAGAATGTAGATAAATAACATAAACAGCAGTGCTTCGCAAGGTTTTTTCTTGTAATGAAGCGCGCAATGATGCTATAGTGCCTGCGCTGTCAACCGCAGAGAAAGACATAACCCTGCACGGGCCGCATTTCGCCGCTCCTCTGCCTCCGTGGTTATTATCGAGTGATCACCATGTCCAAACCAGTCATCGCCATAGTCGGCCGGCCCAATGTCGGCAAATCCACCCTCTTCAACCGGATCATCGGCAGGAACCTCGCCATCGTCGAGGACAAACCCGGCGTAACGCGGGACCGCAACTACGCCAACGCGGAATGGGAGGGCAGGCATTTCCTGATCATCGACACCGGCGGGTTCGAGCCGGAGACCGACGACCCCATGTACACCAAGATGCGCGAGCAGACCACGCTCGCCATTGAAGAAGCGGACATCATCGTTTTTCTTATGGACGGACAGCAGGGCCTGCTGCCGGCAGACATCGAAGTGTGCCAGCGGCTCCGGGCCTCGGGCAAACCCGTCCTGTATGCCGTAAATAAGGTTGACGGGGCCCGGCATGAAGGCCTCATCCTTGATTTTTACCGCCTCGGCATCGACACGCTCTATCCCCTGTCGGCGCAGCACGGCGGCGGCTTTTCCGAGCTCCTTGATGAGCTGACAAAACTCCTTCCGGTGACCGGACCCGAGCCGGAGGAGACCAATCCGCGCATAGCCATCATCGGCAGGCCCAACGTGGGAAAATCGTCGTTCATCAACGCGCTCATCGGCGAGGACCGGATGATCGTGAGCCCCGTGTCGGGTACGACGAGGGACGCCGTGGACAGCCTGTACCAGTACTACGGCCGGAAATATGTGCTGGTGGACACGGCGGGCATCAGGAGCCGCGGCAGAGTCACCCAGGGCGTCGAGAAATACAGCGTCATGCGGGCCATCAAAAGCCTGGACCGCGCCGACGTGGCCCTCGTTCTGCTCGATGCCATCGAAGGAATCACCGAGCAGGACGAACGGATCATCGGCCTGGCGCACGAGGCCGGCAAGGCGATCATCATCATCCTGAACAAATGGGACCTCGTCGCCGACAAGGAAGAGGAATACAAACGGATGATGGCGCAGGCCGAGCAGAAGCTCAAATTCGTCGACTATGCGCCGGTGCTCACCATGTCGGCATTGACGCGGCAGCGCATCACCAAGGTCTTTGACGAGATCGACAAGGTCATGCTCGAAGCCTCGAAGCGGGTCGCCACGGCGGACCTGAACCGGGTGTTCGAAAAACTTGCCGCGCACCACGAACCACCGCTTTATCGCGGCAAGCGGGTGAAGTACTACTACATCACCCAGGTGGATATTAAACCGCCGACCTTCGTGGTCTTCGTCAACTACCCCGACGGCGTTCATTTTTCCTATCTTCGCTTCATCGAGAATAACCTGCGCCGGGCCTTCGGTTTCCTGGGCACGCCGGTCCGGATATTCCCCAAGCGGCGCAGAGAAGAGGAAACGCCGCGCCAAAGGCCGGCCAGCCGTCGAAAAAAATAAAACGGGTTGACTTTTCTTTGCATGCCACCTATACTGTATTCAGGTTATCATAAGTAACTTTCGGAGTTTTTGTTAATCGGTTGGGACTGCAAAAACTTGTATTTTGCGGTCTTTTTTTATTGCCCTGCGGAAACCTTCAGCCTGAAACGCTGAAAACCACCTGAAAACAGTACGGTTCCAACGGGACCTCCGGTTCCCTGATGCGAATAAAGTAGCAGACATGTGCGACCGTAGTACAGTGTACAACAGACAGGAGGAACAAATGGCAAAGAAACTGTATGTGGGAAACTTGTCGTACAACGTGACCGAAGACAGTTTGAAGGAAGTATTCGCGGCACTCGGGGAAGTTCAGTCAGTAAGGATCATCACGGACGCTGCAACGGGCCGGTCAAAGGGTTTCGGCTTCGTTGAAATGGCAGCTGACGAGGACGCTGATAAGGCAATAGCGACGCTGAACGGCACGGCCGTGCTGGACCGCACGATCAACGTCAGTGAGGCCCGGCCCCAAACGGACCGTCCCCGGACCGGTGGTGGTGGCGGCAGGGGTGGACAGCGTTCCGGATTTGATCGCGGCGGTGGCGGTGGCGGCGGAGGAAGGAAGTCGAATAATTGGAGATAAGGGTTGACGATAAAAATATAGAAAAAGCCATCAGGCTTCTCAAACGTAAGATGCAGACCGATGGCCTGTTTCGGGAACTGAAGAACAGGCGCCATTACGAGAAACCCTCCATCAAAAAGAAAAGGAAACGGATAGAGGCGAAAAAACGGAGGCTCAAAAGCCTCAAGATGAACAAAACGAACAGGTCCACCCGTTAACATCGCCCTTGCGGGCGGTCTCCTGCGATGTACGTGCATCAGGACGCTGCCCGCCGGGGTCTTGACCCGGTCCTTACGAGGGATTCCGTCGCGAGAGAGCACTTCATCGAGCGCCGTGATGCCTCTCCTGCTCCACCTGCCCGGCAGAACGAAAATCCATTACGGTTTTTCTTGACAAAAATTTCGCAATGCAGTATGTTTACCCGTGTTTTTTATGGGGCGGTGTAGCTCAGCTGGTAGAGCAGGGGAATCATAATCCCTGTGTCCGGGGTTCGAGTCCCTGCACCGCCACCATTTCTTTTTTCCCCTCGACTTATACGTTGCACTCCTTCCTCGCTATACCACGCGCACGAACGCATTTTACCATCGCGTCATTACTCTTTGCACTTTGCAAATAAACAAACTCTTGACTTGCCTTACCCTTTCCTCTAAACTTCATTATCATGTTGAAAACGCTGGACGAAATACGCGAGCGGATCATTGCCTCGTACGATCCTGACGGGATCATTCTGTTCGGTTCTCGGGCAGCGGGAACAAACACGGATGAGAGCGATTACGACCTGCTCATTTTCAAGGACACCCCTGCCCAGCCGATAGATCGAAGGATTGAGGTGGAAACAATCCTTCAGGATCGCGCCGTACCGCTCGATATCCTGGTCTATACACCGCGGGAGATGAGTTATCTTTATTCCATCGGCAGCCCGTTCATTGAGGAAGTCATCGAAACAGGGAGGGTGCTCTATATGCGCAAAGCTACCGAGGATTGGATCAAGGATGCGGCGGACGAGTTTGCTTCCGCACAGATACTTCTGGATCACGGCAAGTACAAGGCCGCATGCTATCACAGCCAGCAAGGTGTGGAAAAGGGTCTGAAGGCCTTGATCATGGAAAAAGGCGAGAAGCCCGGCAAGGTGCACGACCTTGTGGAACTGCTCAGCCATGTGAAGCGGCTTGAGTGGCAGATCACACTTGCTATGGATGACGCTGTTTTTCTGAACAGCATTTATAAAGGACGCTACCCCGCAGAGGAAGGCCTCCTGCCTCATGGCGACCCGTCAAAAGAAGATGCCGCGCGGGCAGTGAAAACATCCGGGGTTTTCATTGCCGGCGTCAAAGCTGTTCTTGCATGAACAAAACCTTGCATGGAAAGTGCAAGTGCGGGAGCGGTGGTAATGCACATCTGACTACATCTGATCATTTACAAAGGCCTCTGTGCAACCTGGGGTCTTTTTTTAATTTGAAATGCCATTGAGGTGCCTTCATATGATTATCAGGCTTTGGACTTGTCATTATCCCCTCATTTGAGGTTTACCTTGCTGCTTGCCAAGCTTAAAAAAACCGTAGGGAAATACAAGCTGCTCAGTCCCGGCGACAAGGTCCTCGTTGCGGTCTCGGGAGGCCCTGATTCCGTCTGCCTCCTCGCTACGCTCCATGCTCTTTCCGGTGAACTGGGCATCTCTCTACATATCGCACACCTCGACCACATGTTCCGGGGCAGGGAATCCGCAGACGAAGCGCTCTTCGTTGCCCGTTTTGCCGAGAAACTCGGGCTACCGTCCACCATCGAGTCTATCGATGTCGCTTTGCTCTGCCGTGAGCGCGGGCTGTCGGTCCAGGCCGGGGCGCGGGAGGCGCGGTATGCCTTTCTCTCCCGGGCGGCTGAAACGATCGGCGCCTCGCGCATCGCCACCGGCCACACCGCCACGGACCAGGCCGAGACAGTGCTCCTGCGGCTTCTGCGCGGCGCAGGCAGCACGGGCCTTTCAGGGATCCCGCCAATGCGCGGCCAATTCATCAGGCCGCTCATCGAGTCCACGCGCGAAGAAGTGCTGGAGCACCTCGCCCAATCCGGGCTCGCATTCGTGACCGATCCCTCGAACACGAAACCGCTCTACACCCGGAACAGGATTCGCCTGGAGCTCATGCCTGTTCTCAGGCGGTTCAATCCGCGCATCGTCGAGACACTCGCTGCCGAGGCTGCGCTGCTCAAAGACGAAAGCGATGCCTTGGACCTGGTCGTCAAATCGGCCGCTCAGGCGGTCGCAGCGAAGCAGGGAGACGGCTTCGTTGTGCAGCGCGAAGCATTTCTTGCGCTCCATCCGGCCATCAGACGCAGGCTCCTGCGCAGACTGGCAGATGACCTTGCTGACGGGCCTACCGGCCTTACGGCAATACAGGTCGACGAGGCGCTCCAGTTCATGTCCTTAGCGGCCACCGGCAGAACCATGCGCCTCCCGTCGGAGCTTACGATCGAACGGACCTACGAACAGTTTATCATCGGTCCGTCAGCAGCTGCAGCACCACTTTCCAGCCAGCTCATGGTCCCGGGCAGTACACCTGTCCCGGAGTTCGGCATTATCGTGGAGACCATTCTGTGCAATGAACAGGAAGCGCCTCCTGACACAAATTATTACTGGCAGGCCCTTTTCGATTATGATAAGATAGGCCTCCCGTTGCAGATTCGGAACAGGCGCCCCGGCGACCGGTTCCACCCTTCCGGCCTGGGCGGGAAAAGCAAGAAACTGCAGGACCTGTTTGTGGATGCCAAGATCCCGCGAAGGCGGCGCGACGCCGTCCCGCTGCTCTGCTCCGGGACCGAGGTGCTCTGGATCATGGGGATGCGCATTGACCAGCGGTTCCTGGCGCAGGCGGGCACGAAAAAGCGGCTGCTGGTTCGGGTGAAGAAGCAGGGAGAAGGTGAAAGTTGAATCGACCCTCAACCTTCAGCTTTTCTTTAGCAGGCTGTTGAAAAAGCATTTTAAGGTGTCATCCTGAACGAAGTGAAGGATCTGAAGCAGTTGTAAAACCGAGATTCTTCGCTACGCTCAGAATGACAAATAGTTGGTATTTCGATTTTTCCAACAACCTATTAACCTTCAGCCTTCAGCCTGAACACCTGATTACGAAATATATCTCACGGAGGACATGCAATGGTAGGAATCGATTTCGGCAAACCGCTTTTTACGAGCGAGGAGATTCAGCGAAAGATCCAGGAACTCGGCTCCAGGATCTCCAAGGACTATGCGGACAAGGACCTGCTGGTCATCGGCGTGCTCAAAGGCGCAATATTTTTCATGTCCGACCTGCTCCGTTCGCTTAAGATCTCCGTTCGGATGGACTTCATGCACTGCACCAGCTCTTCCTCCAAGGGCAAAGGCGGGAACCCGGTGCAGATGATGTGCGACATCAGAGAGAACATCAAAGACAAACATGTCCTGCTCGTGGAGGATATCGTCGACTCCGGCGTCACGCTTCAGTATCTCAAACAAATGCTCCTTGACCGCGGCCCGGCGTCGCTCAAGGTCTGCGTGCTCCTGGACAAAGCGGAGCGGCGGAAAGTGGAGATCGAAGCGGACTACGCCGGTTTCCGCATCCCCAACAAATATGTGGTCGGCTACGGCCTCGACTACCAGGACCGGTACCGCAACCTGCCCTATATCGCCGTCCTGCCGCTCGATGAGCGCGAGGGATAGCGAAGGCATCGAAGTTATTGTCAGCAGCGGCAAAATATGTTACATTGAATTTGAAAGAAGTTTACCTGTCGTGCTTACCGTTAAGGCGCGCAGGCTCGGAGGTTTGCATCGGTGAACGCATTCTATAAAAATCTGGCGCTGATCCTTCTGTTCGTCGTGGTATCCGTGCTCATTTTCAACTTGTTCAACCCGGTTACCCAATCGACGCTGCAGATCGCCTTCAGCGAGGTCATGGACAAGATCGATAAGGACGAGGTGAACGACGTCACTATCAAGGGTCCCGAACTGCTGGGCAATCTCAAGACCGGGAAGTCCTTCAAAACGAATCTGCCGGACTACCCGGACCTCGTGAAGGACCTTCGGGCCAAGGGAGTCAAGATCAACGTCGAACCGCTCAAGGAATCGGGGTGGTACAATTTCCTCGTGGTCTGGGCCCCTCTGATCCTCATGGCGCTGTGGTTCATGTTCATCATGCGCAACATGCAGATGGGCGGAAACAAGGCCATGTCCTTCGGCAAGAGCAAGGCCAAGCTCCTGAACGAGAACGCGAAGAAAGTGACGTTCAGTGAAGTGGCCGGCATGGACGAGGCCAAGGTGGAGGTCCAGGAGATCATCGAGATCCTCAAGGACCCGCAGAAGTTCCAGAAGCTCGGCGGCAAGATCCCCAAGGGCGTGCTGCTCGTCGGCCCTCCGGGCACGGGCAAGACCCTCCTGGCGCGGGCCATCGCCGGAGAGGCGGGCGTTCCGTTCCTGTCGATCAGCGGTTCCGACTTTGTTGAAATGTTCGTCGGCGTGGGCGCGTCGCGCGTACGCGACCTCTTCGAACAGGGCAAGAAGAACGCACCCTGTATCATCTTCATCGATGAGATCGACGCCGTGGGCAGGCATCGCGGCGCAGGACTCGGCGGCGGCCACGACGAGCGCGAACAGACACTGAACCAGCTTCTTGTGGAAATGGACGGGTTCGAAAGCAACGAGGGCGTCATCCTGGTCGCTGCGACGAACCGCCCCGATGTGCTCGACCCGGCGCTTCTCCGGCCGGGCAGGTTCGACCGCATGGTCGTCATCCCGAGGCCGGACCTGAACGGCAGGATCGGCGTGCTCAAGGTCCATACGCAGAAGATCAAGCTCGCGCCCCATGTGGACATAGAATCCATCGCGCGCGGCACGCCGGGGCTGTCAGGAGCGGAGCTCGCGAACCTCGTGAACGAGGCTGCGATCCTCGCCGCAAGGATAGGCAAAACGCAGGTGGAGAACGATGATTTCGAGCGCGCCAAGGACAAGATCCTCATGGGCCTCGAGCGCAAGAGCATGCTCATCAGCGCCGAAGAGAAGAAGAATACGGCCTACCACGAGGCGGGGCATACGCTGGTCGCGCGGCTTATTCCCGGCACCGACCCGGTCCACAAGGTATCGATCATCCCGCGAGGCATGGCGCTCGGCATCACGCTGCAGCTCCCCACGGCCGACCGCTACTCGTACGACCGCGAACATTTATTGAACAACATCGCGATCCTGCTCGGCGGCAGAGCCGCTGAAGAGATCGCGCTCCAGCACATGACCACGGGCGCCGGCAACGACCTCGAGCGCGCCACGGGACTGGCACGAAAGATGGTTTGCGAGTGGGGCATGAGCGATGCCATGGGGCCCCTGTCCTACGGCAAGAAGGAAGAGCAGATATTCCTCGGTCGTGAGATCGCCCAGCACCGCGACTACAGCGAGCATACGGCGGTCGAGATCGACAATGAGGTCAAACGCATCGTCATGGACAACTATCACCGGGCCAAGACCCTGATCCAGGACCGGGCCGATGCGCTCCACGGAATAGCAAATGCCTTGCTCGAAAAAGAGACCCTTGACGCCGCAGACATCGATGCCATCGTCAACGGCCAGCCAACGGCCGCATAGGGAGCGTTATGGGGCTCGCCGTCAGGATCGTTGAAGCCGGCTCGATCGCTGTCTCCCTGAACGGTCTGACGACGGATCAGCTTGCCGTGGTACGCGACTTTATCCGGGCGCTCGACGGCGGGATCTCCATCAGTTTTCAACCAGCGCGGGAAGGCAAAGAAGCCCGCCTGACCGCCGCTCCGGAGCGTTTGCGGCAACTCCCCGATGCGCTCCGCACGAACGCGCATATCCCGCCGGACCTCCCTGCAGCATTACAGACACTCCTTGACAACTACCTGCGTACGGACCAGAGGGTCAATTGCAGAGGAAAGGTCCTCGACCTCGGCAGCCGTACGCACATCATGGGCATCCTGAACGTGACGCCTGACTCCTTTTCCGACGGAGGCCGCCATGCCGATACGGCCCGGGCAATTACCCAGGCCCGGCTGATGGCAGCCCAGGGTGCGGACATCATCGACGTGGGCGGAGAATCGACGCGGCCCGGCGCAGAGCCGGTCTCCGAGGATGAAGAGCTCCGGAGGATCATTCCGGTGATCGAACGGCTCGCAGCGGAGCTTTCTATCCCCCTCTCGGTGGATACGTACAAATCCCGGGTCGCGCGCAAAGCTCTTGAAGCAGGCGCCTCGATCGTGAACGACATCAGAGGACTCCGGTCCTCGCTGGACATGGCCGGCGTCGTTGCAGAATATGGCGCCGCCGTGGTCATCATGCACATCAAGGGCACGCCGCGTGACATGCAACAAAACCCCGTCTACACCGATGTGGTCGCCGAGGTCAGGTCCTACCTGGCGGACAGCATCACCATCGCCGTGCAGGCCGGCGTGAAGCCCGAGAGCATCCTCGTTGATCCGGGCATCGGCTTCGGCAAGACCCTGGAGCATAACCTTTTGCTCCTGAACCGCCTCCGTGAACTGCGCAGTCTCGGCCGTCCGATCCTGCTCGGCACCTCACGAAAAAAGTTCATCGGCACCGTCCTCGGGATCGCCGAGGCCGATCGGCGGCAGGAAGGCACGGCAGCGACGATTGCCCTCGGGATCGAGCGGGGTGCGCAGATCGTGCGGGTCCACGATGTGGCACACATGGTCAAGGTCGCGCGCATGACCGATGCGATTCTAAGAAGCAAACTCTAAGCACGAAATCCGAAGCGCTAAATAATGACAAACCTTGAAATTCAACAGTAGAGGAACTGTTTTGTACATTGCGATTTTGAGCTTGTTTAGGATTTAGAAATTAGAATTTAGGATTTGCCGAATGATCAACATCACTGAAATCAAAGAGGCGCTGACGCACTACCGGTGGGTGAACGATACGGTGGATATCGCGCTCGTCTACTATCTCTTCTACCGCCTGCTGCTGCTGATCAAAGGCACGCGGGCCTTTCAGATGCTGATCGGCATCGGGCTGATCATGCTCGTGCTCGGGGCATCGCAGTGGCTCAAGTTCTACACGCTCGACTGGCTCATACGCAGCTTCTGGTCCCAGATCGTCCTCGCCGTCATCATCCTGTTCCAGCCCGAGATACGGCGCACGCTCGCCCAGGTGGGGCAGCGCCATCTCTTTAGGAACCTGTCTTCCGTGGAAGGCTCCAAGTTCATCGAAGAAACGGTCAAGGCCGCCGTCTCCATGGCGAACAAACGCATCGGTTCACTCATTGTGCTCGAACGGGACACCGACCTTTCGACCATCGTGGAAATGGGGACCGAACTGGACGCAAAAGTGACCAAGGAGATCCTCATCAGCATCTTCCTGCCCTATTCGCCGATCCACGACGGGGCCGCCGTCATCCGCAACGGGAGGCTCGTCGCCGCAGGCTGTTTTCTGCCGCTCACGCTTTCATCGAACATTCCGAAATCGCTGGGTACCCGCCACCGCGCCGCAATCGGCCTCACCGAGGAGTCGGACGCCATCGTAGTCGTCGTCTCGGAGGAAACCGGCGAGATCTCGGTCGTGTCGGGCGGAACGATCGAACACAACGCCGATGCCCAGGCCCTCAGGAAGACCTTGTCGGATATTTTTGTGAAACCGAAGAGCAGGAAAACGTAATGGCCTGAAAGCAATGCAAATTGCAAAGTGTAAAATGCAAAATGTAAATTGAGGAAAAATACGATGTCTTACGCCCTGCCTACTTTGCACTTTGAAATTTGCATTTTGCACTTTGCATTACGATTTTAGATATCACGGAGCAATACCATGGACTACCGTAAGATCCTTTTTGAAAACTGGGGCATCAAGCTCACCTCCCTCGCACTGGCGCTGATCCTCTGGTTCAACATAACTTCCAAGGGGAAGATGGAGATCGGCCTTACGGTCCCGCTGGAATTAAAGAATATCCCCGCGGGCATGGCCGTGGTCGGCGACGTACCCGGGTACCTCGAGGTGCGGCTGCAAGGCCAGGAACGCGTGCTCCGGGACATCTCGACGGACAAAGAGGTGTCCGGGGCCCTCGACCTGTCGCTGGCCAGAGGCGGCGAGAATATCGTCCGGGTCTCTCCCGACGACATCACCCGGCCGTCAGGCATCGCCGTGACCCACCTGTCTCCCTACGAGATCAAGGTCAGGCTCGAGCCCATCCTGCGCAAGTCCGTCAGGCTCACCCCGGTGCTCCACGGCGCCCCAGCCCCGGGCTACCGCGTTGCCGGCAGCTCGGCAAAGCCCGCCCGGATCGTTATCGAGGGGCCGGCAGGCGTTGTAAAACCGTTGACCAGGCTCCAGACCATGCCGATTGATATCGAAGGCGCTACCAGCGCCGTTACCGTAGAGCCAAAGCTCGACTATGCAGGCAAGCCGGTCAAGCTGCTTGATAAAGAGGTGAGCGTGCGCATAGTCATAGAAAGGGTGCGACCATGAAAAAACTCTTCGGCACCGACGGCGTCCGCGGGGTGGCGAACCAGGACCCCATGACCAGTGAAATGGCGATGCGCATCGGCCGCGCAGCCGCCCATGTGTTCCGCGATTCGTCGCGGCGCCACCGCATCGTTATCGGCAAGGACACGCGCCTTTCGGGATATATGATCGAGAGCGCCCTCACCTCGGGGCTCTGCTCCATGGGCATCGACGTGCTGTTGGTCGGCCCGGTACCCACCCCGGGGATCGCCTTTCTGACGCGAAGCCTGCGGGCGGACGCCGGCGTCGTGATCTCTGCCTCCCACAACCCCTACGAGGACAACGGCATCAAGTTCTTCGGCCGCGACGGGTTCAAACTGCCCGACGAGCTTGAGAAAAAAATGGAAGACCTGATCTTTTCGGGTGCGATCGATGCCATCAGACCCACGGCCGCAGAGATCGGCAAAGCAACCCGCATCGACGATGCCATCGGCCGGTACAATGAGTTCGTGAAATCATCGATACCGCGCGGCCTCGACCTTGCGGGGCTCCGCATTGTCGTGGATTCGGCAAACGGCGCCGCCTACAAGATCGGCCCGCGCATCCTGACGGAGCTCGGCGCCGACGTCATCTCCCTCTACGACCAGCCGAACGGCATGAACATCAACCAGGGCTGCGGCTCGCTCCATCCCGAGGTGATCTCCCGGTCCGTGGTGGCGAACCGGGCCCAGATCGGCATTGCCTTCGACGGAGACGCCGACCGCCTGATCCTGTGCGATGAGAACGGCACGGTCATCGACGGCGACGCCGTGATGGCCATCTGCGCCCTGCATCTGATGAAGCACGGCAAGCTGAAACACAACACGCTGGTCGCCACGGTCATGAGCAATCTGGGGCTCGAGCTCGCCATGCGCGAAGCAGGCGGCAAACTGGTCCGGGCCTCCGTGGGAGACCGGTATGTCATGGAAAAAATGATCGAAGGCGGGTACAATCTCGGCGGCGAACAATCGGGCCATGTCATTTTCCTGGACCATAATACCACCGGCGACGCGCTCATCTCGGCGCTCCAGGTCCTTGCGATCATGAAGCAAACGGACAAGCCCCTGTCACTGCTCGCAGCGTGCATGAAAACCTATCCCCAGACGCTGGTGAATGTGAAAGTGCGGGAGCGGCGCGATCTCGAGTCGATCCCGGAGATCGCCGGACGGATGGCGGAGATCTCGAAAAAACTCGAAGGCACCGGCCGCCTGCTCGTTCGGTATTCAGGCACCGAACCCAAGGTCCGCGTCATGATCGAGGGCGAGAATGAACAGGAGATCAAGAAGCTTGCCGAAGACCTGGCGGGGCTTATCAAAGAGAAGCTGGGGTAATCTCACGACTTTTTCCCCTTGCCATTTGCTCCGACTTATAATAATCTCGTAATTACTTAAGCTGGTTTCTATCGTCACGGAGCATGGGAAAGAGCGGCATAAGGAGGCGGATTTTGCCATGGAGGAAAACGATTTCAAACGGATAGAACAGTTGGTGTCAAGCGTCGTTGATGCCAGGCTGGGACGATTTGAAGGAGAAGTTGCCGCAAAATTTGAGCAATTTGACGCGAAAATTGATGCAAAGCTTGGACAATTTGAGGGGAAAATCGACTCAAAGCTTGGACAATTTGAAGAGAAAATCGACTCAAAACTTGGACAGCTCCGAAAAGACGTCAATGAGGACTTTCAGCACCATGTCGGCATTCTCACCGAGGATTTTCAGCACAAGCTCCAGCTCGTGGCCGAAGGACACCAGATGCTATCCGAAAAGCTGGATCGTGTTGAGGATAGCCTGGAGAGTAAAATGGACTCCATTTCCACCGAGCTCGCGGCGCATCGTGCGGACACCGAAGGACACAAACGGGGTTACCTGGTAAGAGAACCATAAACGGTATTGCAACTCTAGCTAGGGTAAGTATGCCACATCCCTCCTCGATCTCTTGCCGAAAGCAGGAGAAATTCATATCACGACCATTGATCAGATACTTCCTCCCTTCACCCTGGACGGCAATTGGCCGCATAAGTCACAAAATTCACAGACCGCGAGTGTAGGGCCGCGACCTGGACATGCGGGGTTGGTTTAAAGACGTTTCACTAAAAGCTTCCCATGCGAAAATCTAGGCATGCGACCGAGTCCGTAGGGTTAAACATTTCAGACTGTCTGAGCCGAGGAACAAAACCCACCCTCACCCGGACCCTCTCCCTGAGGGCGAGGGACTGTTGGACAAAGATACTTCTATCGGCGAGTTTCTGAAATGTACCGAAGGACGACCGAGCATGCCGTTAAAGATTTCCGCCGGGTGCCCTTCTTTCGGTTACCTTTCTTGGGCAAGCAAGAAAGGTGACAGAAAACGCGAATAATAGCGCAAATACTGCTTAATAAATCATATAGGCGCTTGTTCCACCCACATGAAAGCCTGAAGATCCTCAAATTATTGCTTGCCTTTTATGTGCTTTATGTGCATTTTGTGGCTGAACTGCTCTTTTCAGTGCTGTTTGAGAGCAAAAATACCTTATGCAAAAACCCCTCATCACGCTCACCCTTGCCTATGTCGCCGGCCTTTTATTCGGGAACTGTTTTCTCTATGCTCCCGCTGTCATAAGCACGCTCGTCGTGCTTGCATTGATGATCGCAGGGATCTGTTCATGGGCAGGACTGCTGTCCTTCCGCCGGTTTTTCCTTTTGGCCGTCCCCTGCGCTTTGGGTCTGGCCGCCTATGTCTACTCTGCAGCCTGGGTACCGTCCGATCACTATACGCGAAAATTCCCGGATACCACGGTCAAGCATGAGATGACCGGAACGATCGCCTCTGCACTGGATCGCGACCCGGACAGGACCGGGTTTGTCGTGGAACTGCACCGAATCGACAGCACAACCGTGTCAGGTGCGATACGGATAAGCGTTCGCACGGTAGTCGGCATCGGCTATGGCGATGTCATCCGCTTCTCAGGCCGTTTTTTCGAACCGATAGGGTCCGGCAATCCCGCAGGCTTCGATTATGCAGCATACCTTCTGACGAAGGGGATCCGGCGCACCGTGAGCCTGAAACAGGAAAGCGAGATCGAGCTCCTGCAGCGTGGCGTTGGCCTGTTCAGACAGATACAGGATTGGCGTGAACGCATCCGTCTGGCGTTCCGTGCCTCAACAAAAGGCCCGGGATCGGCGATCCTGCAGGCCATGACCTTGGGAGAAGAGGGCGGGCTCACGGACGACATGCGCGACCGCTTTATGGCCGCCGGGGTGACCCACATCATTTCCATCTCCGGATCGCATCTCGGCATGGTCGCCATCCTCTGCTTCGGACTGATCAGGCTCCTGCTGCGGCTTCTGCCGGAGCGCCACTATCACCGCCTGACCCTTGCGGCAGACCCGAAAAAGATCGCAGCCTGGCTCACCCTGCCGTTCCTGATCTTTTATACGCTTCTTGCCGGGGGGCAGGTAGCCACGATCCGTTCGCTCATCATGCTCGTTGCCGCGCTGGCGGCTATCCTGCTCGACCGCGAGCATGCGCTTCTCCATTCCCTTGCCCTCGCAGCCCTGTTCATTCTCGTCGCAAGCCCCCAAGCGATTTTCGATATATCCTTCCAGCTGTCATTCCTCTCTGTTCTGGCCATCGGTTCCGTGGTGATGCTCTGGAGCGAACTTCAGGTGCCAGGCAAGAGCCGCTTCGCCCGGTTCCGGAACAGCGCTCTCCTGCTCGTCCTGGTCTCCATAAGCACCACCCTTGCCACTGCCCCCCTGGTTGCGCACTACTTTAATCAGGTATCGCTCATCGGCGTGGTCTCGAACATGATCATAGTTCCCTTTGCCGGCTTCATCGTCGTGCCGCTCGGCCTGTTCTCAGGGCTTCTATCGCTCCTGACGGGCACGCTGCCTCTGCCGGCGCTCAACCAGCTCGTTGCCGACCGGTTCTGCGACACGGTCACGTTCTTCTCGCGCCTGCCCCTGGCTCAGTTCCATCCTCCCGCGCCGGGACTGTTCAGCCTCCTGGCCTGCGCCCTGCTCTTTGGCTCCGGGTATGCGATCATCAGGTCGGTCCTGCTCTATCGTTATCAGCCCCTTGCCAACTCTTCCCGCATGCCGCGAAACCAGGTGATCATAGCAGCAGTCTCGGGACTGACGCTTGTTGTTTCGATGACGCTCTTTTTCGTGCCTCGCCGGACCGGGACCGTACAGTTTCCCGATGTAGGGCAAGGCGACTGCGCGCTCATCACGCTTGCTTCGGGGAAGAACATCCTGATCGACGGCGGCGGCGCCTATGACGACCGTTTTGATATCGGCAGGCGCATTGTGGCCCCCTACCTCTGGAACCAGGGAATCCACCGGATCGATCTGGTGATCCTGTCCCACCCCCATCCGGACCACATGAACGGCCTTAAATATCTCGTCAGAACGTTTGCCGTGAGCGAGATCTGGACCTCGGGTCTGGACAAGGACCTGCCGGGGTATGCTGAACTGGAAGGGCTGATATCCGGCAGAGCAATACCGTGCCGCGTCGTCTCTGCAGAGGATCCGCCGGTGATGATCAGTGATGCCGAGCTGCAGCTGCTCCACCCTGCACCGGGCTTTCATTTCAGTCAGCGCAAGGCCTATGCAGCGGAGAACAGCCGGTCACTGGTGGTGCGGATAGCGCTTGAGGGGAAAGTGTTCCTATTTACGGGAGATATCGGCGAAGATGCGGAAAGGGAAATGCTGCAGAGTGCCAGGGACCTCCGGTGCGACCTGATCAAGGTCCCGCACCACGGGAGCAAGAGTTCCAGTTCCCAACCCTTTCTCTCCCGGACGCGCCCCGCCATCGGCGTCGTGACAGTCGGCAGCAGGAACCCCTACCACCACCCCTCGCCCGAGGTTGTAGAACGCTACGACGCAGCGGGAACTCGGCTCTTCCGGACGGACTCGGACGGAGCGCTCTTCGTGACCGTGGGGCAAGGCGGCTTGATCGTCAGATCGTGGAGAACCAGGATGATGCAGCGGATCAAGCTGGAGGACCGTTCCTCCTGGAAGCGTCAGGAGAAGCGGAACTGGCGCGCCCTGTGGCTCAGGGCAACGGATACTTGATGGAGAAGTTCCATCAAGAGGAGGGGTAATATCATACTACAAGACGCGACCCTAGAGATTCCCTGAGCTACCTTAAAAGTCTCTGCTGAAGAATGTCCTGCAACTCCCTTCTCCCGTCCAAGACGTAGTGTACAAACACAGATGCGCCGGCAACTTCATAGAGTTCTGGCCCCTGCCTGAGTTCGATGGAGACTTTCGGAATGCCGCGATCAGACAAGGTCGAAGCGGTCCAGGTTCATGACCTTGTTCCAGACTGCGACGAAGTCACGCACGAACTTTTCTGGCCCATCGTCCTGCGCATACACCTCGGCCAGGGCGCGCAGCTGCGAGTTCGAGCCGAATACAAGGTCAACCCGGGTAGCGGTCCACTTGAGTTCGCCTGTCTTGCGGTCGCGCCCTTCGAACGCGTCCCTGGCATCGGACGCAGGCTTCCATATGGTGTCCATGTCGAGCAGGTTGACGAAGAAGTCGTTGGTCAGCGTCCCGGGCCGTTTCGTGAACACGCCATGCTGCGACTGGTCTGCGTTGGCGCCCAGCACGCGCAGGCCGCCGACGAGCACGGTCAGCTCCGGCGCGCCCAGGGTCAGCAGGTGTGCCTTGTCCACCAGCATTTCCTCGGCCAGCACGGTGAATGCCTTCTTCTGGTAATTGCGGAAACCGTCGGCCTCGGGCTTCAGCACGTCGAACGCTTTCGCATCGGTCTGGTCTTGCGAGGCGTCAGTGCGGCCCGGGGTGAAGGGCGCCTCCATTGCGTGGCCGGCAGCCTTGGCCGCCGCTTCAACCGCTGCGCAGCCGGCCAGCACGATGAGGTCCGCCAGTGAGACCTTCTTGCCGCCGGACTGTGCACGGTTGAACGAGCGCTGGATGCCCTCCAGGGTCTTAAGCACGTGAGCCAGCTGTTCGGGTTGGTTCACTTCCCAATCCTTCTGCGGCGCCAGACGAATGCGGCCGCCGTTGGCGCCGCCGCGCTTGTCCGAGCCACGGAAGGTGGACGCCGACGCCCAGGCAGTGGATACCAGCTCCGCCACTGACAGGCCAGCTGCAAGGACCTTCTTCTTGAGGGAGGCAATGTCCTTTTTATTGATCAATTTATATTTGGCAGCGGGGAGCGGGTCCTGCCAGATCAGGTCTTCGGCCGGGACTTCAGTGCCGAGGTAGCGGATCTTGGGCCCCATGTCGCGGTGGGTCAGCTTGAACCAGGCGCGGGCGAAAGCGTCGGCAAGGGCCTGCGGATCTTTGTGGAACCGGCGCGCGATGGGCTCGTAGATCGGGTCGAAGCGCAGCGACAGGTCGGCCGTGGTCATCATCGGCCGGTGCTTCTTCGATGGGTCATGGGCGTCCGGGATCATGTGTTCCGGCTTCACGTCCCTGGCTTGCCATTGATGAGCGCCGGCCGGGCTCTTGGACAGCTCCCACTCGTGGCCGAACAGCATGTCGAAGTAGCCGTTGTCCCATTTCGTGGGGTTGGGTTTCCATGCGCCCTCGATGCCGCTGGTGGTGGTGTGCACGCCCTTGCCGGTGCCGAAGCTGTTCTTCCAGCCCAGGCCTTGATCTTCGATAGGGGCGGCCTCGGGCTCGGGGCCCACCAGTTTCGGGTCGCCCGCGCCGTGCGCCTTGCCGAAGGTGTGGCCGCCGGCGACGAGCGCGACGGTTTCCTCGTCGTTCATGCCCATGCGGGCGAAGGTCTCGCGCACATCGCGGCCCGAAGCCACGGGGTCGGGGTTGCCGTTGGGTCCTTCGGGGTTCACATAGATCAGGCCCATCTGCACGGCAGCCAGCGGGTTCTCCAGATTGCGGTCGCCGCTGTAGCGCTTGTCGCCCAGCCACTTGTCCTCGGAACCCCAGTAGATGTCTTCCTCGGGCTGCCAGATGTCCACGCGACCGCCGCCGAAGCCGAAGGTCTTGAAGCCCATGGACTCCATCGCAACGTTGCCGGCCAGGATCATCAGGTCGGCCCAGGAGAGCTTGTTGCCGTATTTCCTTTTGATCGGCCAGAGCAGGCGGCGCGCCTTGTCCAGGTTGCCATTGTCAGGCCAGCTGTTGATTGGCGCAAAACGCTGGTTGCCGGTGCCGCCTCCGCCGCGTCCGTCACCGGTGCGGTAGGTGCCGGCGCTGTGCCAGGCCATGCGGATGAACAGACCGCCGTAGTGGCCCCAGTCGGCCGGCCACCAGTCCTGCGAGTCGGTCATCAGCGAGGACAGGTCCTTCTTCAGGGTGGCCAGATCAAGCTTTTTGAATTCTTTGGCGTAGTTGAAACCGGGGTCCAGCGGGTTGGACTTGGAGGAATGCTGGTGCAGGATATCAAGCTTCAACTGGTTCGGCCACCAGTCGCGGTTCGAGGTGCCTCTGCCTGCAGTGGTCCTGCCGGATTTGCCGGTTACCGGGCACTTGCTGTCATCGTTCATAATAGTTCTCCTTTCGTCGATCGGTGATAAAGCACCCTCTCCCTTTTTCCCTCTCCCCTCGAGGGAGAGGGGCTGGGGTGAGGGGCGGTTTTAGTGCCTGGCGTTAAGAATTTCCGCCGGGTGCCCTTCTTTGGGTCACCTTGCTTGGGCACGCAAGAAAGGTGACAGAGAAACCGCGCCGTCGCGGTTAATCAGCCTGCACGCTTTCGTCGGCAATTTTTACATAGAAGATCACAAGCAGGAATGATTCCTATTTGAAATAACTTTAGACGGGACGGGGCCATTTGTCAAACTTGACAGATTCTTAAAAAGTCCTTTTTTTGCCACATAAGTCACATAAGACTCAAAAATAATCTTCGATTTTTGAAAGCCTTACTTATGCGCTTTATGTGCATTATGTGGCCAACCCTGACTTCTTACGAGTTCATCAAACTTTGTTCTATGGAATTTGATTGGATAACCCCTCTGTGTCAATATAACTGAGACACCTCCCCTGTGGTAAATTAGAGTAGAGGGCGGGGAGGAGAAATCTATATGATAGCTTCAAAGATTAAAGCATCCCAGGGAAACAAAGGAGCCCGTAGGGCGACTGAGGTTCCCTGGGGAA
>Ga0210377_10000098_pt1 | contig 75557 bp, 68 predicted proteins | sample PLM4_65_b1redo_FD_155480 | JGI IMG/M metagenome (GOLD analysis project Ga0210377, IMG submission 155480) | Groundwater sediment microbial communities from an aquifer in East River, Colorado, USA - PLM4_65_b1 redo | ecosystem: Environmental > Terrestrial > Soil > Riparian zone | place: USA: East...
ATTATGGGGGCGTATGAAATTGATTATTGATTATTGATTATTTACTATTGATTATTGCGAGCCGAAGGCCGATGGCCTGATTTCCTAATCTCCAATTCGCTAATCTCTAATTCATTCACCAATTCACTAATTCGCTAATCACTTCGCTGATCCCGCGGAGGGGAAAATCGCCAAGTCAGTAGCCCACATTCTCGATTGGCTGGAAAGCGTAGTCGTCTGGCCGGTGCTCTCGTACCGGCGGGTGCGATACGGGTATGCGTTTCGGCGGATTCGCATGGCGCAGCCTCAGTACGCAAAGGTGGACCCGGCGGATTACAAGCGCCTGCGAAAATATGAATGGTTTACAAAAAAAGGGGGAAAGAGCTTCTACTCGCGAAGACATGCGGCAAGCGGCGAAAAAGGAAAAAGGCAGCTAACGTACATGCACCAGGATGTTATCGAAGTGCCTGCGGGGATGGTGATCGACCATATCAATCACGATGGGATGGATAATAGAAGCGCAAACGTACGAGCGGCGACGTATTCGCAGAACATGTACCACAGAAGAAAGTGTTCGGGGGCAAAACATTCGAAATACAAAGGAATTCAGTGGGATAAGACGCATCGCAAATGGAGGGCTTCGATAACGTTCGAGAAGAAGGTAATGCATCTGGGCTACTTCCAGAACGAGATCGACGCGGCCAGGGCCTACGACCGGGCGGCGAGGCAGTATCACGGCGAGTTCGCCAGCCTGAATTTCCCGGAATGAAGCTGCCGTGCAGGGCCAGAAGAATTGCGCTAATAGTCTTTGACTTAGCCGACGGGTTCAGTTAGTTTTCAGCAATTATGAAACGATGGGCTGCATCTTGTTTTGGGTTGGGTTGGCTGCCGGTAGCGCCGGGGACGTGGGGCTCGCTGCCGCCGGCGATTGTCTTTGGCCTGATGTGTCACTTTCATGCGCCTTCTACGGCGACGCTCATCGTGATGGCCGCGTTTGCGTTGGCGGGCGCGGTTGTCTGCGTAAAATTCGCCCCCGCCACGATTGCCGCCACGGGCAGGAACGATCCGGGCGAAGTGGTCATCGACGAATTCGCCGGGCAGGCCGTCACGTTCCTCGTCGCCCCCTTGCTTGCTGCGCAAGCAGCAAAGGGGGTGGCGGCTGGTGCAACCTGGGCTATTGCCCCGCTGGGCTTTGTGCTGTTTCGGATATTCGATATTTTCAAGCCCTGGCCGATACGCAAGCTCGAAAAGTTTCCCGCCGGCTGGGGAATCTTGGCCGACGATTTATTGGCGGGCGTGTTTGCCGGCGTTGCCCTCTTTTTGTGCAGCAAAGCCGGGCTGATCGAGCACATCGGCGGATTGCTTGCCCCCTCCGGCGGCTCATCGCTCGGCGTTTTGCAGGCCGCCATTTTGGGCGTCGTTCAGGGTCTGACGGAATTTCTGCCGGTCTCATCATCCGGCCATCTGGTCCTGTTCGAGAACCTGTTTCATTTCGACCCCGAGACGCCGCAGATGCTGCTGTTCGATTTGATCATCCACGCCGCGACGCTCGCCGCCATTTTCGTTGTCTTTCGCAAGTCCATCGCCGCCTTAGTCGCAAACCTGCTCGCCTGGCGTAAGTACGGGGCAAGCCCGCTCGAGGTTTATAGAAGGAGTCCAAGCGTCCACATCCTTGTGCTGGCCGTTTTCGTCACGGGTGTGACGGGCACGTGCGGCCTGCTGCTGGAAGAATACTTTGCCGCCGCCCGCGGCCAATTAGCCGTGGTCGCGGCAATGTGGTTAGTCAGCGGAACGTTCCTGCTGATTACGGACCGGCGGAAGAAGGCGAGGCTCGGTCTGCGGCAGTTCGGGGTTTCAGCCGCACTGATCATCGCCCTGGCCCAGGCCGTGGCGATCATGCCGGGAATCTCGCGCAGCGGGGCGACGATCTGTGCCGCCATCCTGGTGGGCCTGCGGCGCCGATGGGCGGTGGAATTCAGCTTCCTGATCGCCATCCCCGCCATTTTAGGGGCGACAACGGTCGAATTGATCAAGCATTTCGCCGAAATCAGCTCCGGCAGCCTGCCGATCGCTTCGACGGCGGCCGGAGCGGTCGCAGCCGCCCTGACGGGCGTTTTGGCCCTGAAACTGCTGATAAGAACCGCGCGGACCGCCAAACTGAAGTACTACGGATATTACTGCTATTTCATGGCCTGCTCCGTATTCGTTTACGTCCTGATGACGAAGAACTTCAGAGTTTGACGGAAAAAATCTGGCAAAAAGAATATTTGAGCGTATAATAATCTGTCGGCCGGTTGAAAGGCCCGTTCCGGCATTGGCCGGTGGGCAATGACGGATATTGTGGGTATGGAAATCGCCGGACCGGCTTTTGAAACAAGAACCTTTTTGGCAGGACCTTGGGGCGGCTTTCCCGAAGTCTGCTCCGGAGGGTTTTTCTGAAATGACGATGAATAGTTATAATTCGCTGTGCGACGATTTTTATCTCGACATGCACGTTAACACCGAGCTGGATCTGCCGACCGAGCGCGATACCATTCTGTCCTTTTTCGAGCGGATACGAAGGCAGTTTCCCACCATGGGCAGCTTCTACCGCCGCGGAAACAGCGAATTCTGTCTGGAAGAGGACCGCAACCTCGGTCAATACCGGTGGATCAGTCTGGAGACGGATCGTATCGGCTCCGGCGTGGTCAACCCTTTAGACCTCGAAGCGGCCTACTGCCAGGACCGATTGATCCTCGAGCTTGCCCCCTACATGCTCAGCGTCAGTCCGCTCGATATCGGCTCGCTGGACGTTACCTTTGCCATGGATTTTGATTACGCCGGCAGCCATGATGAGGTGATCACCGAGGCGCTGCTCGGCCAGAGCGCCTTCAGCAGCCTGCTGGACTGGCCCGGCGCCAGGCCCATTGGCGTTTCACCCTCCATTGTCATCGCCCTGTCCGAGGACGACTATACGCAGGGACGAATCAGCATCGAGTCGAAAACGAGCGTCTATGAGCCGCGGAAGAAAGACGAGGATGACGACGAGGCGATCACTTTGTCTGTGACCATCCGCCAATACCCCAAGCCCGCCGAGAAATTCGACCCGCTGAAGTCCTTCGAAAACCAGTGCCGCCTGGCCCAGGAATTCATGGCCGAACGAATCGTCCCCCATTTTGTTCAGCCTCTGATCGAGACGATCGCGCAGAGGCGATTAACGTAGGTTTGACCAGGACCCCTGCATGGTGATCGAGGCGCCGACAAGCAAATTCAGAAAGACCAATCTGAAAATCTACATCGGTCTTTGCGTTGTCCTGGCGCTCTGGTTTGCGTATGACGGCTATTTCAACGAGACGTTCAGGAAGAAAAACAGCGACGAGAACGGCGTCCCGAACAGCACGCTTATTTTCAATCAGAAATCGCCGCCGTTTTTTGCCGGGGCCGCGGCGATCCTGGGCGTGTACCTGTTTGCCGTGAAGGACAAGAAGCTCATCGCCGACGACAACGAGCTTGTCATCAGCGCCAAAAAGAAGATTCCCTACGATTCCATACAAAAAATAGACAGAACTTATTTCGACAAGAGAGGCTTCTTTATCATTACCTACAAGGACGAAAACGGCAAGGAAGTCCTTCGGGCGCTGAGCGACAGAAAATACGATAACCTCGCCGCCGTGCTGGATCACCTGGTGGCAAAAATCAGTTGAAGCCGGTCCAGGCAAAACGCCGCTGCCGCAGGATAAGAATTGAGCGGACAACGAAAGGGAATGGATGCACATGAATTACTGCGTCGTGGGATTACAATGGGGCGACGAAGGCAAAGGCAAAGTCGTCGATATCCTCGCCGAGCACAGTGACATCGTCGTACGATACGGCGGCGGCGCCAACGCGGGCCACACGGTCATCGTCGGCGATACGCGGTTTGCGCTGCATCTGCTGCCCAGCGGCTGCGTCCGGCCGGGCGCCATGTGCGTCATTGCCAACGGCGTCGTTGTGGACCCGGACGTGCTGGGAATCGAAATTGAGACGCTTGCCCAAAAAGGCCTTTCGCTCGACGGGCGGCTCCTGATCAGCGAAAACGCCCACGTCGTCCTCGACTATCACAAAAGAGAGGACCAGTTGTGCGAAGAATCGCTCGGCAAAAACAAGCTGGGCACGACGGTGCGGGGCATCGGCCCCTGCTACGCGGATAAAGTCGGCCGCAGCCACTCACTCCGCATGGGTGATTTAAGGGACCTCGAATCGCTCGAGGCCAAGCTGCAAACGATCGTCGAGTACAAGAACAAAATCCTCGCCGCCCTTTATAACGCCGAGCCCATGAGCGCCGAGGCGATTTTCGAAAAGTGCAAATCGTACGCTCGCACGTTCCTGCCCTACATCACGGACACCACCGAATTTCTGCATCAATCCATCGCCGAGGGCAAGTCCATCCTCTTCGAAGGGGCCCAGGGCTCGCTGCTGGATTTGGACCACGGGACGTTTCCGTATGTGACCAGCTCGAACTCCAGCTCACTCGGTATGCCAGCCGGCTGCGGGGTGCCGGCCAGACTGGTTGACGGATTCATCGGCGTGATCAAGGCCTATACGACGAGGGTCGGCGCCGGCCCGTTCCCGGCCGAGCAGGATAACGACGTCGGCCGGTACATTCGCGACAGAGGCAACGAGTACGGCACGACGACCGGCCGGCCCCGGCGCTGCGGCTGGTTCGACGCGGTCCCCGTGGCCTACAGCGTAACCATCGGCGCCATCGATGAGGTCGCCCTGATGCACCTGGACACGCTCAGCGGCCTGAAAGAATTGAAAATCTGCAGGGCCTACAAAATAGACGGGCGGGAGAAAACCTTTTTCCCGGCCAATATAACCAGGCTCGCCCAGGCCAGTCCCGTTTATGAAACGCTGCCCGGCTGGGATCAGGACCTTACCGAAGTACGAGACTTTCAGAACCTGCCCGCGAATGCCCAAGCCTACGTTCGCCGGATCGAGCAGCTCATCGGCAAACCCATCACCATCATCGGCGTCGGACCGAAACGAAGCCAGACCATATTCAGGAAATAGCGTTTGGCGAACAAGGAAGGAAGAACGGAGGGCCACGCGCCGTCCACTATGAAAAGCTTCAAAGAGAAACTCGAAGAAACCGCCGGACGCCTCGGACTGCCCGCCGAGCAGATGCCGCGTCACCTGGCGATTATCATGGACGGCAACGGCCGCTGGGCGCAGCAACGGTCGCTGCCGCGCGTCGAGGGGCACCGCCGGGGCGCAAAAACCGTCGAGAGTATCGCCCTGGATTGCGTCGCTTTTGGCATTGAATCTCTGACGTTGTATTCTTTCAGCATAGAAAACTGGAAGAGGCCCAGGGCCGAAGTCAACGCTCTGATGCATTTGTACGCCGAATACCTTGTCGGGATTCGGCCGGTCCTGATGAGAAACAACGTGAAGCTGATTCACCTCGGCCGGCTGGCCGGGCTGCCCGTCTCCGTGCAGGATGAGCTGGCCGTAACCATGAATGAAACCAGCACCAATACGGGCATGACGCTGGCGCTGGCGCTAAATTACGGCGGGCGCACGGAGCTCGTGGATATGACCCGAAAGATCGCCCAGGAATGTAAAAAAGGCACACTCCGTATCGAGGACATCGATGAAGCGTGCATCAGCAGGCATCTGTACGCCGCCGACCTGGCTGAGCCGGACCTTTTAATACGCACGGCCAACGAAATGAGAATCAGTAACTTCCTGCTCTGGCAGATTTCCTATAGTGAGTTCTACGTGACGAAAACGCTTTGGCCGGATTTCAAAAAGACGTCGCTTGAAAAAGCCATCCGGGCCTACGCAAAACGAACTCGACGTTTCGGAACCATCGAAGCGATCTCGTAACGGGTGTTGCATAAGCTCATGAATATAAAGCACGCCTGCAAAACGGCCAGGCGAATCAAAAAATGCTGAAGCACAGGTTGCTTTTCGGAACGTTAATGACGGTGTTGTTCACTGCCGTCGTCGTCTTTGACGGCTGGCTTGACGGCTCTGTGACCGCATCGACCGCCGACGATAAGCCCGTGCAAGGAACGCTTTTGTGTATTCTTATCGCACTGCTGGCCATTCCCGCCCAAACCGAATTATCCAGACTCGCAGCGGCAAAGAACCTGAAGATTTTCCTGCCGGTATCCCTCTTGGGCTCAATTCTGTTCGCCACGTGGCGGTTCTGGCAGCAGCTTATGGGCTTTCAGCCTGAAATATACCTGCTCCTGCTGTCTGTTTTTGTGCTGGTGGCCCTGCTCTTGTGGCAATACGCCGGCTATGGGGTTTCGGGGGTGCTGGCCAATTGTGGCGTAAATTGTTTTTCGATTTGGTATCTCGGACTTCTGAGCGGCTTTTGTCTGGCGATCCGAATCGAGTTCGGCCTCTGGCCGCTGCTGATGTTCATTTTCGTTATAAAAGGTTCTGATATAGGAGCTTATACCATCGGCACCCTGTACGGCAAACATAAGTTTTCGCCCAAAATCAGCCCGGGAAAGACTTGGGAGGGTATGGGCGGGGCCTGGGCCGCTGCGGTGATAGTCGCTGTTGGCTTTGCCGTCGGTTGTGATATAATGGCATGGTGGCTGGCCGTTGTTTTCGGCCTGTGTTTTGCCTTCATCGGGCAGATGGGCGATTTGACCGAGTCCATGATGAAGCGAGATGCACAGCAAAAGGATTCGGCAAACAAGGTGCCCGGTTTTGGTGGGATACTGGACATCATTGATTCGCTACTGGTCGCCGCGCCGTTTGCATACTTGTTTTTCACATGGTGTCTTTGACAGAGGACCGCATTGGATATCACGATACAACTGGATTCAACCGACAACCAGCTTGAGCTGTTCGGCCCGTCCGACAGTTATCTTCGTCTCTTGCGGCACGCGCTGGGGGTGCAAATCGCCGCCCACCACAACAAACTAACCGTCACGGGCAAAGAGAAAGACGTCAACAGAGCCGCCGAAATCATCGAAAGAATGCAGGAGCAGCTTGCGACGCAGCATTCGCTGACCGCGGCGGACGTAACGACCTTTATCCGCCACCGCCATTTGGATAGAACGCTCGAGACCGACAACGCCCTGAGCGTTTTTTCGCATAAGAAGGTCGTCGAGCCGTCCACCAAGGGCCAGCTAAAGTATCTCAAAACCATGCTGGCCAACGATCTGACTTTTTGTATCGGGCCGGCGGGAACCGGCAAGACGTACCTGGCCGTGGCCGTGGCGGTCTCTATGCTCAAGAAACGGCAGATCAGGAGAATCGTCCTGGCTCGTCCGGCGGTCGAGGCCGGCGAGAAACTCGGCTTTCTGCCGGGCGACCTGCAGGCCAAAGTCAATCCCTATCTTCGTCCTTTATTTGACGCGCTCGAAGATATGATGGAATTCGGCCAGATGCGAAAGCTCATGGAGCTGGACATCATCGAGATTATTCCGCTGGCCTTCATGCGGGGCCGAACGCTGAACGAGGCCATCGTCATCTGCGACGAAGCCCAGAATACCTCGGTGCTGCAGATGCTCATGGTACTGACAAGACTCGGACACGGCTCAAAAATGATCATCACGGGTGATATTACACAGGTCGATCTGGAGCCGGGTCAGAAAAGCGGTATGATTGAAGCCATCGAGATCCTCCACAGAATCAAGGGAATAGGCTGCGTGGAATTGGTTCAGAAGGACATCGTGCGACACCGGTTGGTCCAAAGCATCGTGCAGGCTTACAAAAAAAGAGCCGAAGCCAGGTAGTCCTCAACACGGGCAGGAACCATAGATGGGATTTTGGAAAAAGATAAGCCCGCGTCGAATTCAGGTTCGCCGGAACATATCGGCCGAGCGTTTCTCCCAGATCAACCGTTTTGCCAACACGGATGCCCTGATCTCCCTGCTGATCTGGCTGCTCTTTGTCGTCCTGTGCACCTTCGTTCTGTCACTGCCCCGATCCGGCTATCTCGACACCGCACCCACGGCCGTCATTGTGGTTTTGATCTCGCTGGCGGGATTCTTATATATCTACCACTACCAGAAGAGGATAAGGAGAAACCACGCCAGAGCGCTGGTGCTGGTCGCCCTGTTCATCCTGATGCTGACCGCCGCCAGGCTCTGCGCCCTTTCCCTGGAGCACACCTTCCTGACAACCGGAACCGCCGTCACAACAGCCATCATTCTGACCATCGCATACGACCAGCGTTTCGCCATAGGCATGACGGTGTTCTATTGTCTGTTCGCCTGTTTCGCCGCAGGTCAGGTGCCGGACAATGGACCTCAATTGACGGGCATCAACCTGTTTCTGGCCATGGCCGCCGGCGCCGTGACCTGCTGTTTCAGCCTGAAAGAAATCCGCACACGAATCAAGCTGCTCAAGGTCAGTATGGCGGCGGCGATCATCGTGTTCATCATGGCCGCGGCCCTGGACTTTTTGCCTCGGAAGTTTGCGTCCGATCAAATCTTCAGAGACGCCGGCCTGCACGCCGGTATCACCCTGGTCGTCGGCGTGCTCATCCAGGGTCTGCTGCCTGTGATTGAGACGGTCTTCCGAATAGCCACGAGCATGACGCTCCTGGACTACAGCGACGCGAATCAGCGATTGCTCAAAAGGCTTCACATGGAGGCTCCCGGGACGTTCAGCCACAGTCTGCTGATCGGCTCGATTGCCGAGGCGGCGGCCGAGGCCATCGGGCGCAACGGGCTGCTGTGCCGCGTGGGCGCTTACTACCACGATATCGGGAAAATCAACAAGGCGGGCTATTTTACTGAAAACGAGCTGGGCCTGATCAGTCGGCATGAAAAACTCTCGCCCACGATGAGTCACTTGATCATCGTCGGCCACGTCAAAGACGGGATGGAAATGGCCAAAGAATACGGCCTGCCCAGTGTGCTGCGCCAATTCATCGAAACCCATCATGGGACCACACTGATCGAGCCGTTCTACAACGAAGCCAAAAAGCTCAAAGCCAAAAGCTCAAAGGGAAAGGCTGTGGAGGGTCCGTCTGACAGTGAATTCAGGTATCCCGGCCCGAAACCCAGGACCAAAGAAGCGGCGATTGTCATGCTGGCCGACACCGTAGAAGGCGCCGTCAGAAGCCTCACGGATGTTACCCCGACGAAAATCGAGGCGGTCGTGCACAATATGGCCATGAAACGTCTCCAGGACGGGCAGTTCGATGAATGTGACCTGTCCCTGCGGGAACTCAGTCAGATCGAGGCAAGCATATCCATGACCCTGGCGGCCCATTACCACAGCCGAATCGCGTACCCCCAGCCGCCGGATATACCTCCGGGAAGCTGGACTGAAACCGAGCCCTCCGACCCAAAAGACGATTGATCAGCAAAAATGACCTCTGTTAGGAAAGATCGTGCCATAACTGTTCGCATCGCGGAAGATTTTGGGAATATAGACATTTCCGCGCCCAAGCTTAAGAAACTCATCAAGGCCGTCTGCAACCGCTTTGGGAGGTCTGAGCCCGCGGATGCAGGATACCAGATCAGCCTCGCGATCGTCGATGACGTTCACATCCGGAAACTAAGCAGCCGGTTCCTCAGCCGCAATGCGACGACCGACTGCCTGAGCTTTGACCTGTCCGACCGGGATGCGCCGGAAACCGGAGCGTCTCCGTCGAGGGTGCTCGAAATCGTCGTCAACGGCCAAATGGCCGCCCGCCAGGCCGAGCGGCGAGGGCATCCCGCCGAAGCGGAGCTGGCGCTCTACGTAGCGCACGGCCTGCTACACCAGCTCGGATTCGATGACGCCACGAGCGAGGCCGCCTGGAAGATGCACGATGCCGAGGACGATATTTTGCAGCAGCTCGGCTACGGTCCGGTGTATAATAAGGACAGATGAATATCGAATCTTGAATCCGGAAGGTCTGTGAACCATTGTCATGCTGACGAAGGACCTGGCTATCTGCATACGCGCTGTCGATTATTCCGAGACGTCCCAGGTCGTTACATTTTTTACCCGCCAGACCGGCAAGATCGGCGCGATCGCAAAAGGCTCCAAGCGACCTAAGTCGGCGTTCGGCGGCCCTCTCGAAATGCTCTCGCATGGGAAAATTGTCTTTTCCGACTCGTCGGACAAGTCCGATTCGAGCAGAGAGAAGCTCGCAACGCTGACCGAATTCGAACCCGTCTATGACGGCCCGGATTTTGCGGGCCTTCGAAACGACCTGTTTGCGCTGAACGGTTGCTTGTTCGCCGCCGAGCTGCTGAACCACCTGACCGACGACTACGACCCGCATCCCGGGCTTTTCGACCGCTTTCTGCAATTCCTTCACGACGCCGGGCAGAGCCAGGACAGACGCGGGACGCGCGCGTTACTGCTATTGTTCCAGTTGGGACTCTTGACGGAGGTTGGCCTTCAGCCGGTTCTAAGTCACTGTCCGAACTGCAAGACAAGATACGAGTATCGAGCATCGAGTATCGAGCATCCAGTATATTTCAGCAGCTCGGCCAACGGCCTTGTTTGCAGAGACTGCGAGCCGAACTTCCCCGATAAGATCAGACTGAGCCGAGACGCCGCAGCGTGTCTGACCAGCCTGAAACAGATTCCCGACGCGGCGGAAAAAACACTCACGGAAATCCAGAAGATCTTCGTCCACCATTTCACGGAGCTGCTCGGCAGGCCGCTCAAAATGGCGAAACACATCCTCAAAGGCTGATGCGGCCGGACGAAGCCTCAAGAAAAAAGTCTCCGGAACAAAACCTCAAAAACGCCGACCAATCACTTCATCGAACTTCTCCGCGCCCAGCGCGGGTGCGGTCGGCATTCGGCGGCGGATTGCGATTGATTCTCGCCGCTTGTCGTTTCGACCGGAGGCCGAAGGCCGCAGTGGAGAAATCTGGCCGCGAAGGACAGACACGCCCTATCCGCCGCCAGATGTCTCGACTGCGCTACGCTCCGCTCGACATGACGGAACACGCGCCCGAGGGCTTTGCCAAAGCCGCATGAACCCTCCCACCGTATTCCGACCACACCCCTTTGCGCCGGAGCGCAAAATACTTGTGGACAACGCCGCCATTAAATGTAGAATCCTACGATTAACCATTATTCAAACCAGGCGGCAAAAAAATAAAATGATTGGTGTAAAAGAGTATTTTAAGAAAGGTTTTCGCGACTGGCGGCAGGAGCTTATCGAGTACAGATACCTTATCTTATTGTCGCTGCTCATCGTGGCAGCGGCCACTTTTCTGGACTATTTTTCGGGGGTGTACGTCTCGACAACAAAGGTTGCCACCGTGCCCGACCTGATCCTGGACCACGTCGGCCCTGTTGACGCAAGCTTTTTTTACGTTTACGGCTACCTCGTCCTTTGTTTCGCGCTGTTCTTATATCCTCTGTTTTTCCACATAAGAACCCTGCACATAGTAGTCAGCCAATTCAGCTTCCTGGTGATGCTCAGAGCGGTTTTTGTCATGCTGACGCACCTTCAAACGCCCCCGGACACCATACCCGCTGATTTCCCGTGGATTTTCAAAGGAATAAGCTTTCAAAACGATATGTTCTTTTCAGGGCACACCGCCGTTCCCTTCCTGGGCTTTTTCCTGTACACGGGAATAGTAAGATATTTCTTTCTCTTCGGCTCAATCTTCATGGCCATCGTTGTCCTGCTTACACATTCCCATTACAGCATAGACGTGTTTTCGGCCTTCTTCATCACTTATTGCTGCTACAAGATGGGCAACGTCGTGCTCAACAAGGTTGAACCCTACATCAAGAGCAAACGGCCTTCATGAATTCTTTTACAGACTGCTCCGTCTTCCAGAGAGGGACAACGCCCGTGAAATCTTTGGATTCTTCGACGTTCTTTTTCAATTGAAGACGGTACTGGCTGACGCAGTGGAAGAAATTCCGCTTTTCGTAATAGTCCGCCAGGTACTCCTGTTCGGTCTGGCCGGGTGTGGGCACGAAGAGCGCCCTTTTCTTACCCAGCTCGGCAATCTCCATAACGGTTGTGTAGCCGGGCCGCCCTATTATGAATTTCGCCCGATTCATCATATCCTCTTGCCGTTCGGCGTTTAAGAAGCTGTAGAACTGGACGTTGCCGCGCGAGCTGGTTGCCGTGCTTTCTGGAATTCCACCTGCGATGACGACCTTTCCTTCCAATTGACCTGCCAGCTCTATCATCTTTTTCTGGAGCACTGTCCTTTGAGGCTCCGGACCTGAAATGGAAATGAAGTAGTCTATGTCCTCCGCCACATCCAGCTTTTTGAGATGCGAGAGTATTCCGATGTACTTTATCTTATCCTTATGAACGTATCTCAAATCATGCGAAAGTCTGCCGCTGAGGCTTTGCTTCTCGAAATCCGGCACGAGGACGTACTTGTATTTCTGCATCTTCGATGCAAGCAGCTTTTCAAGGATCCTTTCCGCTCCGAAGGGCGTTTTGAACCTCACCTGATGATTGATCAGATAAGAATTGTCCGGCGTATCGTAAACGTCGTATCGGCAATCGGAAATGACCTTATCGAACCCGGCGGCGATTATTTCCCGTGACTTCTTTCGAGCATATTGCAGACTCCTGATCATCTTGGGCAGCAGAAGTGCGAACGTCAGCTCGAAGAAACGCGTCCTGGTATAGGGCGGATAAACGCTGGGAACATCATAATAGGTGCATCGGCTCGCGAAATAATCCTTCAGAAGCTTCAAAGCCCGGCCGGTCGACAGAACGTGCACCTCATTCGTTTTCAGCAGTTCGGTAATCAACGGTATGTCCCTTGTAGCGTGTCCGATCCCCCAGTCGAAGACCCCAAAGAGAATTTTCATAGCCGGACCTACGTCAGAGAAAGCTGCAAAGGTATGATTCGGCCGCTCAAAACAGTTCCGATTCCTCGCCGGTGCTTTTTTTTCTGTGGATTATCAGGCTCAGGTGCTCACAGGCCCGAGGTGTGATTTCCCGTCCGCGTTTGGTGCGGCGCAGGAAGCCGATCTGCAAAAGATAAGGCTCGACCACGTCTTCCAGCGTGTCCCTTTCTTCGCCGAGCGTGGCGGCCAGGGCCTCGATGCCCGCCGGGCCGCCCTCATAGACGTTCGCCAGCGCTCGCAAGAAAGCACGATCCAATTCATCCAGCCCCAACGGGTCAATCTGCTCCATTTTCAGCGAGCTTTCGACAATCGGCATGCTCAGAATTCCCGTGCCTTTGACCTGGGCGTAATCCCGGACGCGTTTGAGCAGCCGATTAGCCACACGCGGCGTCCCGCGCGACCGCGCCGCAATCAGCTCCAGCGTCCCATCCTCACACTGCAATTGCAGCAGCTCGGCGGACCGGACCAGAATCTCAGTCAATTCTTCGCTGCTGTAAAACTCCAGGTGATACAGCATCCCGAACCGGCTGCGCAAGGGAGCGCTGAGCAGTCCCGCCCGAGTTGTGGCGCCGATCAACGTAAAACGCTTCAGCGGAAAATTGATCGTCTTGGCGTGCATGCCGCTATCGACGGTGAAATCGACCTTGAAATCCTCCATCGCCGGATAGATGAACTCCTCGACGGGCGTACTGAGCCGGTGGACCTCGTCGATAAAGAGCACGTCGCCGGTATTGACGTTGCTCAAAAGGCCCATGACGTCGCCGGCCTTGGTCAGTGCCGGGCCCGACGAGCAGCGAATCCGGGCACCCATTTCGTTGGCCACCACGTGGGCGAGCGTCGTCTTGCCCAGGCCGGGCGGGCCGTAGAACAAGATGTGCTCGAGCGGCTCCGAGCGCTGCTTGGCCGCGGTGATGGCAATCGAGAGTTTATCCCTGACGTTGCCCTGGCCTATGCACTCGCCCAAAAGCTTCGGGCGGAGGGAAACGTTAAAACTCTCTTCCGCCTCATTCAAAGATTGCGCGCTTATGACTCTGCCTATCGTCATAGTATAGAAACGAAAACCCGGAATTTCGAATATCGAACAAGGAACACCGAATTTCGAAGTTCATCATTCATTATTCGAAATTCGATATTCTCTTTTCCTTACTCAATCTGACCATTTTTCAATCGTATAGTACTATTAGTCGCTCAACGACAAGAACATAACTCTATCTGTCATTCCCGCGAAAGCGGGAATCCACTTCGAACCGTTACGTTCCTGGATCCCTGCTTCCGCAGGGATGACAGCGCAAGTCGGTCGGTTTGAGTCCCTCAGACTTCCACTCCCTGTTTCAATCGGTACACCAGCGGGACAAGGGCCTCAGCCGTCTTGATATCGGGATGCTTGCGGCAGGCGAATTCGACCAGCTCCATCGCTTCGACTCTTTTCTCGCCCCAGGCGATAAGAATCTCGATCGCTTCGACCTGGAACGGCTTGAAGCCGGCGCCCGTCGTCTGGGCCGGCTCGGCCCCGACGGCAAAGGACTGCATCTTGCCTTTGAGCTCGGCGATGATCTGCTGCGCCATTCTTCTGCCGATTGCCGGCAGCGACATCAGGGTCTTGTCATCGCCGTTTTCTATCGCCGCAGCGATGGTGGCTATCGGAATGCTCAGCGACCGCAGCCCTTTTTTGACGCCTATCCCCTTGACGCTGGTATAGGTGGTGAAAAAATCCCTCTCGCCCGCGTTCAGAAAGCCGACTATCCTGGGGATCAGATTTCCGCCGCCCAGGCTGCCCTCATAATATTCCATCGTGCACAGCGTGATGTCCGAGCCAACTCGCCCGGACAGCGCGACGACGCAATAGCTCGGCAGCATGACCTCATACCCGACCGGCCCGACCTGAAGCAGGCAGCAGCCGGTATCCAGCTTGACAAGTTTTCCCACAATCTGAGCAATCATGAATCTATCGACTATTTTCTACTGAGTATTTCTGAATTCGCACAGCACAACGCCGCAGCGATGGCGTCGGCCACGTCGTTGGGCTCGGGCAGCTTGGGCAGGCACAGAAGGGTCTGAATCGTCCTCTGCATCTGCTCCTTGGACGCCCTGCCGTTACCGGTAATCGACTTTTTTATACGCGTCGCGCTGAAACTTCTGACCTCAAGCGCGGCCTCGGCACACGTTTGCAGTATAACGCCTCGGGCGTGTCCCATCAAGATCGCCGTCCTCGGATGGGCGTAATGGGAGTATAATTCCTCTACCGCCACGATATCGGGCCTTAAACTTTCCAGAAGCGACTGCGTATCCTCGGCAATTTGATTCAGCCTCTGCTCGATAGGCTCTCCGCCCTCCGTGCGAATGACACCGGCCTCGATCAACTTCTCCTGCCCCGCCTCAGCGTCCATGCACGCATATCCGCAGACCTGCAAACCCGGATCGATGCCGAGAATCCTCATTTTATTCTCCAGGTGGAAGCTCCGTCAGACTTGTCTTCAAGGACAATGCCGATTTTGTCCAACTGCTGGCGGAGTGCATCGGCCCTGGCAAAATCTTTTTTCTGGCGCGCTATTGTTCGCTCCTCAATCACAACCTTAATAAGATTACCAAGCATTTGACCCAGATTCTTTTGTCCAGGAAGTATCGGCTGCTGCTGAACCATCTCGGCATTAACATCATCACTGAGACCAATTCCATCATCTATGGTTCTTTCAAAATGCCGCCCAGCAACACTCTCACAGGCAGCTTGGGCACGCTGCGAATGAGGTTCGTGCTTAATGATACCTAATACGTTTCCTCCCAATTCGACAAACAATCCATCAATTACGACAAAGGTTTCTTTAGTCGTCTTGTTATCTTCGAGCCAACTGTTTGCCAGGCGAACAAGGTCGAATACGACCGAAAGACCAACAGATGTGTTCATGTCGTCGTTCATTGCCAGTTCAAATCTTTCTCTCAATTTGCCAAGCTCGTCCACTACTTTAGCATTGAGAGGACCTTGAGGCGCGGAGTCCCGCTTCATTCTCACTTCAAAAACCGCCTTGGCTATTTTTTCGTATCCGCTTTGGGCGGCAAATAACGCCGCATCGGAAAAGTCGATGGGGCTTCTGTAATGGCTGTTCAGAATCAACTGCCTGACGGCCAACGGGTCGTAGCTCCTGGTCAGTTTCTCGTGCGTCCCCGTGAAGGTCTGCTTGAGCGTGATGAAGTTGTTCAGGCTCTTGCCCATCTTCTGGCCATCGACGGTGACCATATTGTTGTGCAGCCAGTACCGGACGAACGGCACGCCGCCGGCCGCCTCGGACTGGGCAATCTCGCACTCGTGATGGGGAAACTTGTTCTCCATTCCTCCGCCGTGAATATCGAAAGGCTGGCCCAGGTATTTTGTGCTCATCGCCGAGCACTCAAGGTGCCAGCCCGGATAGCCCATGCCCCAGGGGCTTGGCCACTGCATAATATGATTCGGCTCGGCTTTCTTCCAGAGCGCGAAATCAGCCGGATTTTTTTTGTCCGCAGAAACCTCCACGCGCGCCCCGGCCTCCATCTCTTCGACGTTCCTGCCGGAGAGCTTGCCATACTCCTTGAATTTGGGCACGTCGAAATACACCGAGCCGTTGACCTCGTAGGCGTAGCCCTTTGCCAGAAGCGTCTTAACCAGCTCGATCTGTTCGACGATATGACCGCTGGCCCGCGGACTGATGTCCGGCCGCACGCAATTCAGCCTGTCCATGTCCTCGAAGTAGCTGCGAGTGTAGTACTCCGCCAGGGCCATCGGGGGCTTCTTCTCTTTGCGGGCTGCCTTGGCAATCTTATCTTCGCCTTCGTCGGCATCGTCGGTCAGATGCCCCACGTCGGTGATATTCTGCACGTACGTGACGCCGTATCCTAAATAGCGAAGGTACCTAACCAGGACATCGAAGCTCACGTAACTTTTCGCGTGCCCCAGATGGGCATGTCCATACACGGTCGGCCCGCAGACATAAATGCCCACGCGCCCCGCCTGCAGCGGCTCAAACTCCTCCTGCTTTCTCGTCAAACTGTTATAAAACTGCAATGCCATTCCAACCTCTTTTAAGACACAGATTAACGCTGTTTCTTCTTAGACACGGATTTACACGGATTAACACTGTTTTCTGTTGATTTCAGCCTTCCTTCTCTCCCGGCTCGAAGCCGAAGACACGGCGCTTGACCTGGACAGACTGGCCGAAGTTGATTAACAATCCGACTTGTAAGCCTGTAGCTTTGAGATAGTTGACCAATTGGACCTCGTGAACAGAGTTAAGTTCGGAGACTGCCTTGATCTCTACAACAATCTTATCTTCCACGATCACATCCGCAATATAGTCACCAACCACGACTCCACGATATCGAACCGACATCGGAATCTCCAGAGCGCATTTTATTCCCGCTTCCTGGAGCTCTATCGCAAGGGCATTTTTATAAACCTTTTCAAGAAACCCCTGCCCTAATTCCTTATGGACATTATGAGCAGCCGCTATGATCTTCTGAGACAACTCTCCGTGTCTTAGTGTTTTCACAATTCGTCTTATTCTTATATAACAGTGTTAATCCGTGTTAATCAGTGTCAAAAAGAGCAGTGTTAATCCGTGTCTCAAAGCGTTCGGCGCTGTCTCTTTCTCAGCAGCACCGTCGCGGTGGCGGCCATGGCCTGGCCGGCGCCGATCTCGCCGAGTCCTTCGTTTGTTTTGGCCTTGACGTTCACCGCCGTAAAATCAATTCCCAGAAGCTCGGCGAGGCACCGCTTCATCTGCCCTTTGACCGGCGTAAGCTTCGGCTCTTCGGCGTGTATAATCACGTCCACGTTGACCACTTCCCACCGTTTTTCTTCAAGCTGCCCTTTGACAATAAACAGAAGCTCCTTGCTGTCCGCATCCTTCCAGCGGGGATCGCTATCGGGAAACAGAGTCCCTATATCGCCCATCCCGGCGGCGCCGAGCAGGGCATCGATGACGGCGTGCAACGCCACGTCGCCGTCGCTATGGGCGAGCAGCCCGGCCGGGTACGGCACATGTACGCCGCAGAGCATCAGCTTCCTGCCCTCGGCCACTCGGTGGATGTCCGTGCCGATCCCGCTGCGATATTCGGCCTTCGGCTCCTCAATCACAATATCCCCTTCGTGCTCGGAACGTCCCGCCCGATGACGGCGACCGCCTCGCCCAGCGCCTTGCCGAGCCCTTTGAAGATCGCCTCGGCGATATGATGGCTGTTTGTGCCGTACGGGACGTTGACGTGCAGATTGAACCTGCCGTTGTTCGAGAAGCTCCGGAGCATTTCCTCGATGCACTCGACGTCAAAGTCGCCGATCTTATCCGTTCGATACTCCACGTTATACACACAGCTCGCCCTGCCCGACAAATCAACGGATACGTTCGCCAGGGCATCCTCCATCGGCACGGCGGCATGGCCGTACCGGGCAATGCCCCTTTTATCGCCCAGCGCCTTGAGCAAACATTCGCCCAGGCAGATCGCAATATCCTCGACCGTGTGGTGGGCATCGACGTTCAGATCGCCTTTAGCTTTGACGACCATATCAAAGCGGCTGTGTTTGCTCAGATGCGTGAGCATGTGGTCCAAAAAGCCGACGCCGCTGTCAATCTCGTACTTGCCGACCCCGTCCAGATTCAACTCCACGGTTACGTCGGTTTCTTTCGTCTGCCTGTGAATTTGGGCAACGCGATTTTCCATAAGAACATTCCTCTTGATCTACTGTAGGGGCAACCCTATGTGGTTGCCCAGGGCAGGCATATCCGGCAATTCTGCCGGACCCCTACCCTACGATTTCTTTCAAAGCCAAAACAACGCGGTCGTTTTGTTCCTCCGTGCCCACCGTTATCCTCAGACGATTGCTGAGGCCCGGCAGGTCAAAATACCTGATGTAAATGTTGCGCTCGACCAGCTTCTCGTAAATCACGCGGGCCGGGCAGCTTCTGCTCTCGGCCAGCACGAAATTGGCGCGGCTGACCGGCACGACGAAATCCAAAGCGCGGAGCTGTCCTACTAACAACTCGCGTGCTTTCTTTACTTTTTCGGTTGTCTGCCGGTAATACTCGCGGTCTCTGATGGCCGCAGTAGCGACGGCGATAGCGACGGCATCGACATTATAGGAGTCCTTGACTTTCATCAGGCCGGCGATCAAATCGGCCTGGGCAATCGCATAGCCGAACCGTATCCCCGCCAGGCCATATCCCTTGCTCAGCGAGCGGAGCACGATAACATTGTCGAATTCCTTAATCAGCCCGGCACAATTCTCGTCCGCAAAATCCACGTAGGCCTCGTCAATCAGCAGCACGCCGGAAAGCTCGTCGGCCAGTGAGGCCATCTCGCCGACGCTGACAAAGCTGCCGCTCGGCGCGTTCGGATTGCAGACAATGGTCAAAGCCGCGTTGGTTTTGGTCAGCTTGACCGGCAGATTGAACTCGCCGTCAAATGGAATCTCGATGGCCCTGCAATCCTGCAGTGCGGCCAGCACCGGATAAAGCGAATAGGTCGGAACGGGATAGGCGACCGGTCGGTCCCGGTCGCAGAAAGCGCGAAAAGCAATACTGAGCAGGTCGTCTCCGCCGTTGCAGCACATGATGTTCTCGGGGCGCACACCATTGACCTCGGCCGCCGCTTCCCTAAAAGCACTTCCAATCGGGTCAGGATATCGCCGAAGCTGCTCGGCGTTTATCCGGCTCAGCGCCTCGGCCACCCGCGGCGAGGGCGGATAGGGATTCTCATTGGTGTTCAGCTTGATGATATCCGTCTGCTTAGGCTGAAAACCCGGCTCGTAGCCCTTTGTCTTTTCTACGTTTTCCCGAAAATACGCCATCCCAGCTTCCTGACCATTGTCACTCCTGCGAAGGCAAGAATCCAGAGCATTGTCAGTATCATTGCCCGTCGCAACATGCCGCCGCATAGGCGCGAAAAGCGACCTTTGTTGTCTCTGACAACAGATAACGGTGCACCATTATAAGCCCCTCCGTCCGCCAAGGAAAGCTCGATTTTTCCTCCCACACAAATGTGAACTACACCCTCCAGCACGTGAATCCCTAATTAGGTCTTGACACCAAGCAGGATTTGTCTTACTTTTTGATTCTTAGTAGAGTCCGTATACGCAAAGTCGGAAAGCGTCGTCTATGTTCGACGATCCGTAGCAACAACATAGAACATTCTTACAGGCGATGTAGGCCATGAACCTAAGTCTTCTTGTTGGAAGAAGGCGTTGGACAGTTTGAAAAGATGAGACCAGGATTGCAGTTCAAGCAGAGGGCCGTCCCCTAATGTCTCGCCCAGTGTCTTGCACCACGTTACGGCACGATCACCGAACGGACAATGTGAGCCATGGCATGCAGGAGCCGTTTCGCAAAGTTTATAAGGGCGATGCACGTCGTCTGCCATTCTTGGCCGACAAGTGTGTCGATTTGGTCGTTACCTCACCGCCTTATTGGAGGAAGCGCGATTATGGATTCGAGGGACAGATCGGCCAGGAGGAAACCCCCGAATACTACGTCGCTGCTATTGTTGACGCGATGACAGAGTGGCGCCGAGTGCTGCGCCCATCTGGGTCTGTATTCCTGAATATAGGTGATACGTACTACCGGAAGAGTCTGCAAAGCATTCCCAGTCTCATTGAGGCAAGTTCTCGGGAAAACGGGTGGATTCTTCGCAACCGGATTGTCTGGTTTAAGAAGGGGGGCATGCCTGACCCCGTGAAGGACCGATTGACAAGCAGGCACGAATACATCCTGCACTTGGCAGTCAACAGTTACTACTACGATCTCTTCGGATATGCGGAGCGCTATAGTCGCGGGGGGAAGGGAGCCAATCCAGGGGACGTTTGGGAGATCGCCCCTGAGCGGACCTTGGGCGGCCACCTCGCCCCGTTTCCCGGTGAGATTGTCGAACGAGCCATTACGCTGGCCTGCCCGGAGGCTGTGTGTAGCCGCTGTGGCAAGCCACGTCGCCGGGTGGTGGAGCGCACGATAGATTTGGATATGTCCCGCCCTCAGGCTAAGCGAGCCTGGCAGATCATGAAGGAGAAAAAGCTTACTCCGGAACATATTGCTGCGGTCCAGGCAACAGGCATCTCCGACGCAGGTAAGGCGAGGCGAGTGCAAAATGGTACGGACAGAAATTCCGAGAGCGTTAAGAGACTCGCCTCGGAAGCTAAGAAGATCCTTGGTGGCTATTTCCGCGAGTTCACGTTTGCCAAGCGAAGGTCGCTTGGCTGGACAGACTGCGGATGTGGAGCCCCGTTTATGCCGGGGGTCGTTCTCGACCCTTTCATGGGCACCTGTACGGCACTGGACGTTGCCAACCGCATGGGACGCTCTGCCATCGGAGTCGATCTGAACCCATCTCAGGTAAAGGAGGTGCCGTAGTGGCGTACGTCATTCGCAAACGGATCGTTGCTCAGTGCCTCTCTCGCCTTCGTAAGCAGAGAACTCATACGCTTTTCCCCGGCTATCTTCATTTGCAGCAGCGTGCGTCTCAACTGGGCAGGCTCGACAATTTGCAGCCTGAGTTCTTGCCGTTCTTTAAACAGTTCTTTGAGGTAGATGGTCATCCACTTGGCGCACCCTACATCAAGCCCTTTACCGAACAGAAGCCAAGTACCAAGAACCTCTGGTTGAATGAGAACGTTGCCGGCTCTTACGCCCCAAGCTCGCTCCGCCCTGACCAACCCTTCAGGCTGGTTGTCAGAATTCAGGGGAGAAAGTACTCTCTTCCTCCTGACCACGCCAGGCGCGCGTTTGAGAATCTTCTCTACTCCACTCCGGTTCAGGTTGCAGATTTGGCGGTTGTCTTCTATCGTGATTTTGGGCTACTCGGCGACTCCCTGACCATTGAAGACCTCATAGGCGTCTTCGCATACGAATTCGGCTATTCGAAGGAGCCGGAGGGCGAACCAGATGAGAACTTCCGGACATTGTTTAGTATAGAAACCGCAAGAACTTGGGAAAAGGATTGGCTCGAAACTGCATGAACGAACTGAGAGATCACGCAAATCGTGTGAGCCCCAAGCGCACCCCAGATAAGGTTCGCCTTCTGACAGCCGAGGATCTCTTGTCTCTTGAGACCACGCCGAGTGGCAGTAGGTGGCAACTGCCTCTACGGGAACTGCAGATCGAAGGCTTACTCTCATTTGGTGAAAAGACTCTTTTCACTTTCGGCCAACTTAACATTCTGGTGGGCCCAAATGGATCAGGGAAGTCGAATCTGATTGACTGTGTACGCGTTCTCCGCTCTGCTCCTTTTGACATCCAAGAGGCTTTCAAGGACTCAGGCTTTGAAGATTGGCTCTACAAAGGTGTGAAAAAGCAATCCGCCACCGCGACTATCGAAGTCACGACCAAGCTGCCTGCACTATCGAACAACATACGCCACCAAATCAGATTAGGCCCACCTCTGCGTTCGCGTGCCCAACTTGAGGAGGTGGTATCTGGCATGGAAGGGGAAAACGAGCATACTGACCAGTATTTCGTGGGTTCGTATCGCAGCGGAGCTACCTTGCGGGTTTCGCGCACAGGCGGGCGTCGCCGGGAAAGAAAGCTGGGGGAAAACGAGTACGACCCGCTCCAGTCCATACTGAGCCAGATACGAGATACCGAACAATATCCAGAGATTACACGGTTGTCGGACCTGTATGCGAATATCCGAATCTATTCGGAGTGGACATTCGGTCGCAATTCGAGTCTCCGTAAACCGACGCCGACTGGCCGTTCCGGCGCCATGCTTTCGGAATCCATGGACGATCTCGCGTTAGCACTGAACGGTCTCGAGAAAACGGCCGCTCATGAGAAGATTCGAGTCCTCCTGCATGAGCTAAAGGATACTTATCTGGACTACGCGACCCGCTTCCTGTTTGGGCACATCGGCCTGGAGTTAGTGGAGGCACCATTTGATCTTCCCTTACCGGCAAAGCGGCTGTCTGACGGTACGCTCCGATTCCTGGCGCTTGCAGCCATCCTGCTTCAACCAAGCCCGCCACCTCTTATTTGTCTTGAGGAACCAGAACTTGGCATGCACCCGGATATGATCCGCATGGTAGCAGGGATGATTACCGATGCCTCTGCTAGGACGCAGTTGATTATCACAACTCACTCTGAGCACTTGCTCACCGCGCTGCAGGATGACTTTGATGTACTGTTTGCCTTTAATGCGGGATTGACGGGCTCCATAGTCAGGCCTTTCAGCCGAGAGGAGTATAAAGAGTGGCGCCAGGACCATACCCTGGGCGAACTGTGGACGACAGGTGAACTTGGAGGTAATCGGTGGTGAAATCGTGCGTCCGGGTTTACGTTGAGGGCGGGGCCCAAGGCAAGACTGCCGATAATGACTTTCGACGTGGCTGGAAGACATTCCTGAATGAGCTGCACGAGCTCGCAAGGGCTAACGGTTATCACGCACTCGAAGTGGTCCGAGGCAAGAGTAGGCAGAATACCTTTCGTGGCTTTACAAAGCATAAGACTGAACACCCAGGTGATCTGTGTGTGCTCTTAGTTGATGCCGAAACAGCAGTTTCGGAAGGAATGCGCGTTTGGGATGTCGTCGCGACGCGAGAGAACGATAAGTGGCATCGGCCGGATTGGGCAACAGAGAGACATCTATATTTGATGGTATATTTTGTTGAGACATGGTTGCTCACCGATCAAGATGCCTTGCAGAAATTCTTCAAGAAGGGATTCAACCGAAGACCTCTTCCCACGACGGGTCTGGAATCGCGATCCAAAGACGAGATCCAGAGAGCGTTGGATAAGGCGACCAGGAATTCATCGAAGGGACGTTATCGGCATGGCCAAGCGCACGAGATCATCGAGATCGTGGACCCGCGCAAAGTGAAGACGCTGAGTCACGGGCTTCGTCTTTTCAATTCCTTGGGCAGCCTCATAAGAAATGAAGCGGAAACATGCTAAGTGCGCGCTTGCGCACTTCGTCTCATCAGCTTCCTCGTGAGCATTCGGCTTCCCGTCAAGCGCGATGAACAACACGTTCTTCTGAGCTTCGCAAAGCACGGGAGACTCCAACTCTGTGGCCGAATTATCGTAGGGGAAGCTCGGTGGAGAGGCAAGCGGGATACTCGTGAAGAGTCCCGTCAGAAACCATGCCTCTGATGTTGGCAGGCAACGGAAGGGCAGAGCCTACATCGCGGGCAGGATGCCCACGGCACACGAAGGCGGACGCCTTCGACACTGCGGTGCGAGAACTACTTCTGGCAGTAGTCTATGATGCGGGCGATTTCGCTGCGCAGGTCATTGCGATGCACAATCATATCGACGAAGCCGTGCTCCAGCATGAATTCGGCCGTCTGGAAGCCTTCGGGCAGCTCGACCTTGATGGTCTCGGCAATGGTGCGAGGCCCGGCAAAACCGATCAGCGCCCCGGGCTCGGCGATGATGCAATCGCCTAACATGGCAAAGCTGGCCGTCACGCCGCCGGTCGTCGGGTCGGCCAGAACGCAAACATAGAGCCCGCCGGCCTCGTCTAATTTTGCCAGCGCCGCCGACGTCTTGGCCATCTGGCCGAGCGACACGACGCCCTCGTGCATCCGCGCCCCGCCCGAGCAGGTCACCACGACCAGGGGCCGCTTTTCCTCCATCGCCTTCTCAACCGCGGCGCAGAATTTCTCGCCAACCACGAAACCCATCGACCCCATCAGGAAGTTGGGCTCCATCACCGCCAGAATCACGCCCCGGCCTTTGATAAAAGCCTCGCCGACGACCATGGCCTCTTTGGCGCCGGATTTTTTCTGGTCCTCTTTGAGCCGCTGTTTATAAGTGGTCCCCCTGAACTTGAAACCCAGCGGATCATCCGTCTTCAAATCGCCCAGGAACTGCTGAAAGGAATCCTCATCGACCAGATACTTGATGCGAGTGGCCGCCTCGATGCGAAAGTGATAGTTGCACTCCGGGCAGACGTTCAGGTTTTTCTCGACGGTGCTCTTGTAGAGCGTATGCTCGCAGCCCGGGCACCGCATCCAGAGCCCTTCCGGCATCTCCTTGCGGGGCCGCAGCGAAAAACCCTTCCACTTTGATTTCGTCTCTTTACCCATGACAGCCAGATACTTAGCCCCGCGTTTAACGCGGGGTCCTTTTACAGCAATACCCGTTCGCTCAACCTGCGTGATTGTATCAAAAACCGGCCGGCTCTGCCAGAAAAATCACCGGCAGGCCGCTCGGATGGCCTCTACAGCGGCGATGCGGTCGGCCTGGCCGAATATGGCGTTGCCCGCCACGAGGGTATCGGCGCCGTAGGAAACTACTATCGGCGCCGTTTGAGGGTCGATTCCGCCATCGACTTCGATGCGTATATCGGGGCCGACGATTTCTCTGATCTGGGCGATCTTTTTCGCCGCCTCCGGCATGAATTCCTGCCCCCCGAACCCCGGATGAACCGTCATGACCAGGACCATATCGCAAAGCGGCGCAACGGTCTCGATAGCCTCCACGGGGGTCTCAGGATTCAGGCATATCCCGGCAGTACGGCCCAGCTTATGCAGCTTGCCGATAAGCTCCTGCGGGTCGTCGGCTACTTCGATGTGAAACGTTACGTGGTCGGCGCCGGCCTCGACAAAACGTTCGGCGTACTTAGCCGGCTCGCTGATCATCAGGTGAGCATCGAACACCAATTTGCTGACTTTGCGGAGCTTGGCGATGACCGGCGGGCCGATGGTAATATTCGGAACGAAATGGCCGTCCATGACGTCCAAATGCACCATCTTCACGCCGGCTGAGGTAATCACGGCTATCTCGTCCGCCAGCCGCGAGAAATCGGCGCTCAGCACCGACGGCACAACCTCTATTGTTCCGGCTCTCGGTAATCGCATCCTCAATCCTTTAGCAGGTTGTTCAGCACTTTCCAGATCCTCATATCCTCGGCCTCGTCGCACAGTTTTCTCGCCCACGTCTTAAGATATCGCGTATCGAGCTTCCCCTTATGGCGCAAAACGACACTCTTTGCATCGAGCAGGTCCTTATCCCGGCCCGGGATGATTTTCAGCAGAATCAAGTCCTCCGGAGAAGGAAAAAAGGCTTTTATGCCGTATAGCTTAATTGTTTTTGCCCTCTCGAACGCTGCGGCTTCCAGGCCGGTTGAGGCAATGATAAAATCGACGTGAAAATCTTCGAAGTTTATCTGAAAAACGCCGGTCCGTTCCACGGAGACAAGGCACTTTTCCTTGAGGACTCTAAAACCGGCTTTTGCGGCCTTGTCCAGGAAATCCGGGACATTCTCCTTATCGATTACGATATCAACGTCCACGTCTGCCGTGATCCGTGGCTCACCGAGGGTTCCCGCTGCGACTCCACCGATGATAAGATATTTATATTTTTCCCTGTTGAGAAATGTCACAACCTTCTTATAGACATCTTCCAACAGAATCATTGTTTTGTCTGCCTGTTCTGAAGGGACTGTTTCAAACAAACGGGACTATCCTGTGTGAAATTGTCACGCCATTCCAGGACAAGTTTGGAAGAAAGCATCTTCTCCTCAAGGCGTATCGCTTTTTTCCAGGACAGAGTTCGCAGCCAGCGTCTTTTCTCCTGCTCCAGCCCTTCAAATCTTTTCTTGTCCAGCAGGCCCTTGTTACCTTTGGCTTTTTTCATCGTCCGAAACGCCGAGCTTTCAACTATTTTTCATCCAGAATCTCAATGCACTTGAATTTCTTGCCTTCGAGGAATTCAAGCGAAGCGCCGCCGCCGGTGGAAATATGGGTAATTTTATCCTGCAGGCCGAGCTTCTCGACGGCGCTGGCGCTGTCACCGCCGCCGATGATGCTGCGCGCGCCCTTTTCGGTCGCCGCCGCCACGGCAAGGGCGACGGCCTTGGTCCCTTTATCGAACGGGGGTATTTCAAAGACGCCCATCGGCCCGTTCCAGACGATGGTTTTGGCGTCGGCGATCTTCTGGGCAAACTCCTGGGCGGCCATAGGTCCTATATCAACGGCCTGATAGCCCGGGTCTATGTCGCCCACTGCGGTGCGATGCGACGCGCCGGCTTTGAGCTTGCGGACCACGCAGTGATCGACGGGCAGGATGACCTCACAACCCGCCTTGGCGGCCTGTTCCAGCAGTTGCTGGCCCTTTTCAATGAAATCGTCCTCGCAGAGGCTCTGCCCGATGGCCTTGCCCCGGCCTTTGAGGAACGTGTAGGCCATGGCTCCGCCAATGATGATGCGATCGACCTTACCGATCAGATTCTCAATCACGCCGATCTTGTCCGAGACCTTCGCTCCGCCGAGTATGGCCACGAAGGGCCTCTCGGGCTTCGCGACCGTCTCGCCCAGGAACTTCAATTCCTTCTCCACCAGAAAGCCGATGACTCGGGGCTTGCCCTCCATCATCATCGGAACCGTGTACATCGAGGCATTGTCCCTGTGGGCCGTGCCGAAGGCGTCATCGACGTAGATGTCGGCCATATCGGCGAGCTGCCGGGCGAAGCCGTCCTTGGCCTGCCGCAGTTTGGCGTCTTCCTTCGCGGCCTTGTCCTTGATGACCTCTTCCTTGTGGAAACGCAGGTTCTCAAGCAGCATGCAATCGCCGGGATTGAGCGCCTTCGCCTTTCCAACCGCCTCCGGCCCGATGCAATCGTTGACAAAAACAACTTGCTTGCCTAACAATTTAGACAATCTTGCAGCCACCGGCGCCAGCGAGGCCTTCTCGTCCCTCTGCCCCTCGGGCCTGCCGAGATGGCTCATCAGAATCAGCGCACCGCCGCCATCTAAGATTTTCTTTATGGTCGGCAGCGCCTTGACGATTCGGTCGTCGCTTGTGATCTTGCAATTCTCATCCAGCGGCACGTTGAAATCGCACCGCATCAGGACCTTTTTGCCCTTTACCTTGATATCAGCAACCGTTTTCTTGGCCATAACGTCCCCTTTGGGATTTACCATTTATGATTTACGATTTGTGATTTTGGCTCTCGCCGCTCTTCAATTGTAAATCACAATTCGTAATTCGTAAATCACTTCAGTTTCGCGATTATCTCGATCAGGTCGGCGCTGCGGCAGGAATAGCCCCACTCGTTGTCGTACCACATGGTGACTTTCACCATGTCGCCGTCGAGGACAATCGTGTTGGTCGAATCGAAGATCGAGCTGGCCGGGTTGCCGATGACATCCGAGGACACGATGGGATCGGTCGCGTACTCGATGATGTCCTTCATGGGACCTTCGGCGGCGGCCTTCATCGCGCCGTTGATCTCCTCGACGCTGGTCTTCCTGGCGGCCAGGAACGTCAGGTCGGTGATCGAGCCGTCGGGCACCGGGACTCGCAGGGCGTAGCCATGCAGCTTGCCCTTCAGGGCGGGGAAGACCTCGCCCAGGGCCTTGGCGGCGCCGGTGGTGGAAGGGACGATGTTCAAAGCCGCCGCGCGGCCGCGACGCTTGTCCTTGTACGGCATGTCCAGAATCGCCTGGTCGTTCGTGTAGGCGTGCACCGTGGTCATCAGGCCCTTGACGATCCCGATCTTCTCGTGCAGCACCTTGCAGGCCGGGGCCAGCGAGTTCGTCGTGCACGAGGCATTGGAGACGCACTTCATCGAAGCCTTCAGCTCGCCGTCATTGACGCCGAGCACGATCGTGGCATCGGGCTTGTCCTTGGCCGGCGCCGACAGCAGCACGCGCTTGGCGCCTGCCGTCAGGTGCGTATCGTAACCTGCCTTGCCCTCGACCGCGCGGGAGGTGAACTTGCCGGTCGATTCGAGCACAACGTCGACGCCCATCTTGCCCCACGGCAGCTTGGCCGGGTCTTTCTCGCCCAGAATCGGGATCTCCTTGCCGTTGATCACAATCGAGGTTCCCTTGACTTCCACCGTGCCGTTGAACTTGCCCTGGGTGGAGTCATACTTGAACATGTAGGCCAGCATATCGGCGTCGAACAGATCGTTGATCGCCATGATCTGGAACTTGTTGCCCCTTTCGACCATCGCACGGAGCACAAGCCGGCCGATTCGGCCGAACCCGTTAATTCCAACTTTTGTCGCCATTTTGCACTTCTCCTTATTCCTGATACCAAAAACGCGATCTTTTCCGATTCAAGCCCCCACCAAGCACCGGTACGGGGTAAATCCGCCCTACGTCCGGCGGATAAACGAGAGCACCACTTTATGTATTCTCCGCCCTGCTGTCAAGGGTTTCTTCCAAATCTGAGAATCTCCAATTCACTGCAAAAAACGCATTTTTCGGGATTTTTCCGCCGTTTCGTGTAACATAACGGCTCGTCGCGCAATTTAACCGGCGACAATGGTTGGTGCTATGGCAAAACTTGTTGAGCAAGCAGAAGATGACGGTTTAGTGCTCCGGGCCCATACGCAGGCCGATGCCCTCGGCCGGCTCTACGAGCTGTACTACGAGCGAGTCTTCCGCTTCTGCGTCCATCGGCTCTTTAACAAGGAAATAGCTGAGGATGTCACTTCCGGCGTCTTTCTGGAGGTGGCCCGCGGAATTCGCCGCTTTGCCGGCCGAACCGAGCAGGATTTTGGAAACTGGGTGTATGCCATAGCCGCCAACCAGGCAAACGCCTACATAAGAAAAACCTCGCGACGTAAAAAGCTGCTCGCAGAGGCCGCCGGCTCGGTGAGAGCTTGCCATAGCACGGACGACGCACCCGAGCTGGACTGGCCGGTGCTCTACGCGGCCATCCTCAGACTCAAGCCGAAGCACCAAACCATTGTCACGTTGAGGTTCTTTGAAAACCTCTCTTACGAGCAGATCGCTCAGATTCTGAACGTGAAGGACGCAACGTTGCGTGTTACCGTGCACAGAATCCTCGAAAAATTGCGAAGCTATTTGCGGACTGCGAAAGACACAGAGGCTTAAGATGTTCAAAAACGAAGCCGATTTTGAAAAACTTGTCAGCCGGCTCCATATCGATGCCGAGCCGAACGCGGCGCACCGCGACAACCTGCGCCGCCAGATGCTTTCTGTCTTTAACGAAACTGCACAACAATCACAAAAAACAACCACGCCATTTGGCGTTCTCAGGAGAACGATTATGAAGAGCACATTTACAAAAATCGCCGCCGTCGTAGCAGTCGTTACCGCCGTCCTCATAGGGCTGAATTTTCTCGGCAGTCCGCTGGGAACAACGCCGACTTTTGCTCAAGTGGTTCAGCCAATCCTGAATGCCCGGACGGCAAGCCTGGATATCCTTATCGGTGAGCAGGGAAGTCAGACCGTGATTCATGATGAAGTTATGGGCCCGCGTATCCGACGAACCGTTCCCGGTATGAAGGGCGAGGCCATCATCATAGATTTCGAGCAACAAAAGATTTTGACAATCGACCACAGCAAGAAAACGGCGGTTTACGTGGGATTGCGCGGTCTTCCCGACTTGAAGAACTACGTTGAGATGCTGCGAGACTTGATCACCAGGCTGCAGAGCAAGCCGGACTTCCAAGCGGAGAATCGGGGTGCGCAGGAAATCCAGGGAAGGGATTGCCTTGTTTTTGTTGTCAGCGCCGGCAATGAGACGATTACCATTTGGGCGGATGCTAAAACGGCCCTTCCTGTCCGCATCGAACAGAAGACTCCAAATATGCTGATTGCATGCGACAACTTGCAGTTCGACGTTGCATTCGACGAATCGCTGTTCAGCATGGAGGCTCCTGCCGGATACGTGGTTCAGGACGTAGGTGGAATAGATTTCAGCAAATCGAGTGAAAGCGCCTTTATTGAAACGTTGCGTATATGGGCCGAGATCATCGAGGAGGGGCAATTCCCCGACAGCATCAACCTCGAAAATGTTGTGAAGATAGGGCCGAAGTTCGACCAGGGAATGAAACGGGCAGGTCTTACGGACCAGCAGCAAACTGAAGTTGCGATGCGATGGGGACAAGGGCTGGTGTTCATTCGCTTCTTCAAGGGCCAGGGCCAGTGGCATTACGCCGGACAAGGCGTCAAACTCGGCGACGGCAGCAAGCCGATATTCTGGTACCAGCCGAAGGACTCACAAACCTGGCGCGTCATCTACGGCGACTTGAGCGCCAAGGACGTAGCACCGGAGAACCTGCCGCAGTAAGACCGCCGACTAAATCTGGTACTTACCCAAAGGCCGGGCCTCGCGCTCGGCCTTTTCTTTTTGCCGACTGCGCAAAAAAACCCGCCCGAAGGACAAACTCGTTTATACCAAAACACGCCCGGCCATCGTCCTAATAGACATGAAAGGCCCAACTGTTCAATTCGTAGCTGTTGCCGCGGCGCTCGCCGTGCTCGCAGCTATTGGTATGTATTGTGAGAGCATACCCAAACTGGCGCCGCTGGACATCAAGCTGCCGCAGCCTATGTTCATCGGCACAAAAGAGGCCATCCGGGTCAGCAACCTCAAGAAACTCAGCGTCGAGGACCAGCCGCCATTTCTGGCTCCGGTGGGAACGACGAACGTCGCGCTGGGCAAACGGATTTTCAGCAGCGACCAGGAACCCATCATTGGCGCAATTGAGATGATCACCGACGGCGACAAGGAGGCGGCTGACGGCAGTTACGTTGAATTAGGCCCCTCTGTGCAACACGTGACCATCGATCTCGAAGCGCAGCATGAGCTTTACGCCATCGTAATATGGCACTATCACAAACAGCCCAGGGTCTATTTCGATGTCGTCGTCCAAACAGCCGATGACCCGGACTTTACCACAAACATCAGGACGCTATTCAATAACGACACTGATAATTCGGTGGGCCTGGGCGCCGGGACTGATATGCACTACGTGGAAACTTACAAGGGCGAGCTCATCGACGCCAAAAGTGTCAAGGCTCGCTACGTCCGGCTCTACAGCAACGGCAACAGTACCGACGACCTGAACCACTATATCGAAGTCGAAGTTTACGGCAAACCCGCACAATGAGGATGCGCAAGCATGAGAAAGACCGGCCACGCCCGGATTCCCCGGCGTGAGGGTCTCTCAGACACAATCACGATGAATAACAGATGTCAGTTGAGCTTGTCGTCTTTCCAGTACTTGGTGCCGGCTATGGTTGCCTGTAAAGCCAGGCCGGACTCCGTCATCGAGTACACATCAATGCCGGACCGGATGTCTCCCTCGCCGCCGACCGCTCCTCCGCTTTCACCGGCCTTGGCGGCCGCATCCGCGTGAGCGCCGACGTCCCAGCCGCTCTCGATGAACTTGTCGAGCGTCGCCTTGTCCTTGAAGATCATCACGACGCGATAGTCCTTCACGCCCAAGCCAAGTCCGACGCCGCCCAACGCCATTTTCATGTACGTTCGCTTTCCGGTGGCGTTCTCGACAACCGAGCCGTAGCCGCCTCCGGCACTGGCCAGAATCAGATTGACGTTGGCATTAGCGAACGTACCATAGCCAACGGCGTTGGCGACCTTGTCTTTGGTCCCGGGCGATTCCTTGTACAATCTGGCCAGGGTCTCTTTCTCCATGTCAACGATGGCTTCACGTTTCTGCTCGATTGTCAGATTCCCCCTGGGGCCGCAGCCCGCCACTATGCCGACGAGTATCAGGCAAACAATACTCTTCAATATCGTACTCTGCATTTTTCATCTCCTTATTCCAAAACAGGTTACGACAGCCCGGACGACGGTCGCCGGCTGTTTTTTGTATTGTGTATTGTATTTTATATCGTGTCAACTGCCTTTACACGCTACTGTGAAACATACGAGGAATATAAGAGCCGGCACAAGAATAATCTCTGATTTTTCTGTCGCAAAATGGTCCAAAGCCGCACTATATAACGAGAACAGAAATCCTTTGAGATTTTGAGGTGTGAAGATGCCTGAAACTGACAAATACTATGTGGAACGATGTTTGGATGGCCATCCGGATGATTTTCGCTATCTTGTGCGGCGTTATCAGGCGGCCCTGTTGGCCAATCTGGCCGGCAAATTGGGCGACAGAGACCGCGCTGAGGAGGCGGCACAGGAAACACTCGTGCGGGCGTATTTCAACATGAGTAAATTGATAAAGCCGGATTCGTTCTTTTCCTGGCTGCTCGGCATTGCCGATCGCGTCGCGAAGGAGCACGAAAGAAAAGAACAAATCCAGCGCCAGCGAGAGCTTGTTCGCTCGTTCTCGCAGGAAGCGTCCGGCACGGAACTCTCACAGGATTATGCTCTCGAATCGGCCGTCGCCGGGCTGCCCGAAGCGTACAGGCAGGTCGTCCTGCTGCGATACTACGGCGGGCACTCCTGCAACCAGATCGCCGGGCAGCTCGACGTGCCGTTGGGCACAGTGACAAAAACGTTATCACGGGCCTACGCCATGTTGCGCGAAACACTCCAGCAGCAAAAGCAAGCCGAAGTTTATCCGCCTGTGGCGGAGTTATGAGGTGGAACAATGAACTGCACAGAATACAAAGAACTCCTGGTCGCATACGTCGAAGGACTCTTGGAAGAATCCGAGAAACAGACGGTTGCAGAACATCTGAAGAATTGTCCCTCGTGCCAGTCGCAAGTCAAAGACTTGAGGGACCTTCATGATCGCCTCGTTGGCAACGGCAAGGCTCTGGCCCAAAGCGATCTGGAAAATAACGTGATGAACCAAATTGTACGAGAACAGAACGTGAGGCTCAAGACAGCCTCAAGAGCTACAGAAGCCCTCAAAGTAAGGAGAACAATTATGAAAAGTCCAATCACAAAACTGGCCGCCGCGGCCGCGATAATCATCGTAGCGGCACTCGGCATCAACTCCATCATGGCGCCGTCCGTAACGTGGGCGCAAGTCGTCGAGCCGATTCTCAATGCGAGGACCATAGTCTTCGACTTGGTTATAGGCGCCGAGGAAACAGGCATGACCGCACACGAGATCGTCGTTGGTGAAAAAATCAGGAGGGTCATGTCGAACATGCCGAATATGACCCAGATTATCGACCTGGACAATGCAAAACTGCTCGGGCTGGACACCCAGGCAAAAACAGCCGTCTATATTGACATTAAGGGCGACCTTGGCGACAGAACCCGAAGCTATATCAAGTTCGTTCGCCAGATCATCGCCCAGTTGCAGGAAGGCCAGGTTCAAGAGCTCGGCGAACAGACAATCGACGGGCAAAAGGCGATCGGATTCGTAGGCAGGGGTCAAAACGAAGAAGTGAGGATTTGGGCCGATCCGCGAACCGCCCTTCCGATACGGATCGAGGCTAAGATTGGGCAGGAATTCTCCTTCATTATGAAGAACTTCCAGTTCGATGCGGCCGTGGACGAATCGCTGGTGAGCATGAACGTGCCGGAGGGATACACGCTGCAAAAAACGAACATCGATCTGGGTAACGCCACCGAGAAAGACTTCGTCGAGAGCCTGAGGATCTGGGCTGAAATCATCGGGGACGGCACGTTCCCGCAGGCCATAGGTACCGAAAGTACTATGAAAGCCATGCCCACGCTGGTGCAAAAGCTCACGGCAATGCAGGTCACCGAGGAAAAAGGAACACAAATCGGTATAGGCTTTGCAAAAGGGATGCTGTTCCACCAGATTCTGGAGAGCCAGGGCCAGTGGAAGTACGCCGGAGCAGGCGTCAAGCTCGGCGACGCCCAGACACCCATCTTCTGGTATCAGCCGAAAGATTCCGCCACCTACCGCGTAATCTACGGCGACCTGACCGTCAAAGATGTCGCACCGGAAAACCTGCCGAAGTAACTATCCGGGTACCCACACCACCTGCAATCCAAAGGCCGGGCACTACCGCCCGGCCTTTTCCTTTTTCCGGATTTTGCGGCAAAATCCGCCGGAAATATTCGATTTTGCTTAGAGCAAAGCATACCTCTCCGGCGTTATATTAGGGACAATCGATTGTTCTGATATATCAGAGAAGTGAGTTCCGGATGGTCGAAGACAGATACCTCGTGTGGAGATTCAAGCGCGGCAGCAAGGACGCCTTGCGAGCGATCTACCAGAAGTACGCCGACGAGCTGCTGACGTTGGCCGGCAACCTGCTGGACGACAAAGCCGGCGCCGAAGACGTTGTTCAGGATGTCTTTGTCTCGTTCGTTCAATCCATCGAGAAGTTTCGTCTGACGGGAAGTTTGAAAGGCTATTTGGCAACGTGTGTGGCGAACCGCTGCCGGGATTATCGCCGCAGGAACAGACGCGGGCAGGCGGCTTGCGAGAATCAGGCGCAGCGAGCGACGCCGGAGACGAGAAACCCGCTTCAATTAGTGATATGCGGCGAAGAATTACAGAAGCTCAGCAATGCCCTGAGCGAGCTTCCCTACGAGCAGCGAGAGACCATTGTGCTTCGCCTGCACGGCGACCTGAGATTCAGGCAAATAGCCAAAATGCAGAATGTCTCGACCAAGACGGCCCAAAGCCGGTACCGCTACGGGCTGGATAAACTGCGGTCAACCATGAACGGTGAGGTACGAAAATGAGACCGGCAGAAAACATAGAAAAACTGATTAAGAAGTTACATTACAAAGCCGGCGCCGAGACGCATGAGAAGGTCCTCGGCAATGTCCTGCAGGCGCTGGACAAACATGAAAAACAAAAATCAAACCCACCGCTTTGCTTCGCAAAGCGAAGCAATGGGTTTGAGATATGGAGAACAACCATGAACAGTAAGATAACGAAACTGGCCACCGCTGCGGCGGTCATTGTTGCGGTGCTTGTCGGCTTCCATTACCTCGGCGGCTCGGCCGGCAGCGCTTACGCCGACGTTGTCGAGCGGCTGCAAAAAGCTCGCACACTGCTTTACACCGTCACGACATCGACGGCGGTGGAGGGGATGCCCGGCATGCGGATGGAAATCGCCTTCAAGGAGCCGGGGTACATGCGCATGACCATGCCCGGCGGATACGTCTCGGTCATGGATTGCCTCCAGGGAAAGGGCCTCAGCATCATTCCCCAAAAGAAACAATTCATCGAAATGGAAATCTCCAATCTGCCTGATAACGGCGGCCGCAGGCAGTTCGATACCATCGAGAAATTGCGATCGCTGCCGGAGCGGGCCGATGAGGTCCTCGGCGAAAAAGAAATTGACGGTCGGACGGTCCAGGGCTTCCGTGTTGCCGAAGAGGGCATGACCAATACCGTCTGGATCGACCCCAAGACCAGCGAGCTTGTTGAAGTGGAGGTGGAATTTAACAATGCCCCCGGGACGAGCGCCACGATGACCGATTTCCGGTTTGACGCCGATTTGCCCGATGCGTTGTTCAGCCTTGAACCGCCGGACGGCTATACGCGCCTGGAGATCCAGGTCGATGGACGCGAGGCAAGCGAAGGTGACCTGATCGAGTTCCTCAGATTGTGGTCGAGCTGGACAAAAGACGGTACATTTCCGCCGACCTTGAATCCAGCGGAGCTGCCAAAAGCCGCCATGGAAATGGTCAAGGCCGGCAAGTTCGGTCCTGATCAGACCACGGAGCAGCAACAATTCGAGCACACAATGAAGGTGACTCGCGCGATGATGTTCGTAATGAAGCTCCCGGCCGAGAGCAACTGGCGCTACGCCGGCGAGAACGTAAAATTCGGCGACGCCCAGACGCCCATCTTCTGGTACCAGCCTTCAGGCTCCGCAACATCCCGCGTCATCTACGGCGATTTAACCGTGAAGGATGTAACGCCGGAGAATTTGCCGGAATAGGTCTTTGCACGTAACCGACACAAAAAAAAGCCGAGCCATGAAACTCGGCTTTTTTATGTGCGCCCGGGAGTTCCAGGTCATCGTGCCGGTTTTGTTGGCACGCCCCCGCCATAGTAGGGATACTGATCGAACGCATCGCCCTTGCCCAGAACGCGAGGATCATTCGTGGCCTTCAGCTCAGCCATCAAAGCGGCGGACAGCTCCTTCCTGACTTTGGCGTATTCGGGCGCCTCCGCGACGTTATTCAACTGCGCGCGGTCCTTGCGCAGATCGTATAGCTCCTCGGCGGGACGCTTCGCGAAGGCCAGCCCAAAGAGTCCGGCGACCTTCGGATCGTCACGGTGCTTTATCATGTAAGACTTGGTCGGCGAGCCGTCGGTATCGGCGTAACCGAACTTGGTGTCCTGGGGCTGGGAGACGGCAATCTCCCCCGGTTCGGCGTATCCGGCCGGGCAGCCCGCCGGCCAGCGCTCCGGCTTGAAGTTGCGAATGTACAAAAAATCATACGTGCGTATCGCGCGCGCCGGGTAGCCGCCCATATCGTTTTCCTGGGCGGGCACGTGACGCTCCTTGCCGGTCAGGACGTGATCGCGCGCCGGGTCCACCCGGTCCGACTTGCCCGACGTCAGGATACCCAGGAAACTCCGCGCTGTCATCTCGGCGGGCGACCTCAATCCTGCGGCCTCTAAAAACGTCGGCGCCAAATCCGACAGGCTGATGAAATCTTCGACGGCCCGGCCGCCCTTGACCGCGGCGGGCCAGCGAACGGCCAGCGGGACATTCGTGCCCGTATCGTACAGGTTGCTCTTGCATCGCGGGAACGGCAGCCCGTTGTCGCCCGACATGACGACCAGCGTATTGTCAAGCTCACCTTTCTCCTGCAGAATCTTCAGCAGCTCGCCGACCTCGGTATCGAATCGCTGGATTTCCCAATAGTAGTCGCACATATCGGTGCGGACTTCTTCAACGTCGGGAAGGCACGCGGGCACTTGAACGTCCGCGAGTTTCATGCCGCTCTGAAGGCCGGACTGCCATTTGTAGGGACGGTGCGGGTCCTGACTGCCGAACCAGAAGCAGAACGGCTTGCCTTCCGGCCGGGCCTTCAGAAATTCCTGGAAGCTCTTGTAGCTCGGCCCGGCGGGATTTCGCGTTCGTCCGCCCGGCGCGTCTTTGCCGGGGCCCCAACCCTTGCGGGTCAAGCCAACGTGGTACCCCGCCGCTTCCAGCAGGTCGGGATACACCGGAAACTTTGCCGGCAGCGTGCTCCAGAGATTGCCGCCCTCTTCCAGACGCCAGTGCCACTGCCCGGTCAGCATTGCTCCTCTCGAAGGGGTACAGGACGGCGAAGAAACAAAGGCGTTCTCAAACAGCACGCCCTCGCGCGCGATCCGGTCGAACGCCGGCGTCTTGACGATCTTATCACCGGCGATGCTCGCATGGGGCCAGGACCAGTCATCCGCCAGGCAAAAAAGGATGTTCGGGCGGTTCTGTGGCACGGGCTTCCAGCCCGTGGGACGGGTCCCAAACGATGTGCTCGGTGTTTGGAAACCCAAGCAGTCACGGCCAAGATGGCCGTGCCACGCCGGCAAACCCAGTAGCCCCATAGTACCCAGGCTCAACCCGTTCATAAAATCACGTCGGTTCATTTCAATCAGCTCCTTTTCTCAGCCGCCGCTGACCGATCTTTCGGGGCACTGCGACCGGTCTGTTTGTATTGTTCCAGCAGGTCTGAAAGAGATTTGACGATCTCGGGGTGCTGGTCGTATTCGTTCACCGACTCGGAAAGGTCGCGGCCCAAATGGAAGAGCTGACCGTCAGGTTTGCTCGGATCGTGAGGGACGTTCAGCATCCCGGCGCCGCCGCCATGCTGGCTCAATATCAGTTTCCAGTCGCCCTGGCGGATTGCGAATACGCCGGAAAAGCCGTCATTGACAATCGCGTTGCGGGTAACCTGCCGGGGCTTTTCGCCGAGCAGCGCCCCGAGGAAGCTGAAACTGTCTTCGCCTGCGTCGTCACGCAGCTCGACGCCGAAGAAGTCGGCGAACGTGGCCAGCATGTCCGTTAGTGCAATCAGCGACGAATCCTCCGTCTGCGGCGGGATCCTGCCGGGCCAGCGCGCAATCAGCGGAACGCGATGGCCACCTTCGTAGGCGTCAGTCTTCTGTCCTCGCAGCGGACCGTTGACCTTGTGGCCATTGATCGACGCCGAATAAGTCGGCTTGTACCGCGCGACGCCACCGTTATCGCTGGAGAACAGTACAAGGGTATTGCCCGTCAGTCCCTTCTCGTCGAGGGCCTTGAGCACCTCGCCGACGGACCAGTCCAGCTCAAGGATAAAATCCCCGTACGCTCCAATCTCGCTCTTGCCCTTGAATCGTTCATTGGAACGCAGAGGAGCGTGTATGTTCCGGTGGGCCAGGTACAAAAAGAAAGGCTGGTCGGCCTTTTGCTCGTGCAGCCAGTCCACGGCTCGATTTGTGAGCATAACGGCCAGATCCTCGTGCTTGTACCTTGCGCTGACGCCACCCTCGACGCCGAGCGCCGCGGTAAAGTCAAGCCGGGGCCGATGCAGGTAGTCCTTCTCATAGCCCGGCCGCTTGTCGGGAACAAGGCGGATAGGATCGTCGGCGCTCAGACCAAGCACGCGGCGGTTCTCAATGATGACGTGCGGAAGCTGCCCCGCGTGAGGAATGCCCCAAAAGTAGTCAAATCCGACATCGAGCGGACCGGGCCGAAGCTCGCGGTTATAGTCCGGCCCTAAGACGTCATCCCAGCCCTCCATGCCGGGCTTGCCGAAACCGAGATGCCATTTCCCCATGCAGGCCGTCCGATACCCCTGCTGCTTCAGCAGATCGGGCAGAGTGAAGCGGTCCGGCTCGATCAGCATGGGATCGTTCGACCAGACACAGGACGACTTCGCCCAGGTGCGCCAGGCATAGCGGCCGGTCAGCAGGTTGTAGCGAGAGGGTGTGCAGACCGACGCCGGCGAATGGGCATCGGTGAAGCGCCGGCCCTCCCGGGCAAGCCGATCGATGTTCGCAGTCTCTATCTTCGAAGCGCCGTAACAGCTCAGATCGCCGTACCCGAGGTCGTCAGCCAGAATCAGCACGATATTGGGCCTCTTGCCATCAGACTCAGCACGGAGCACTGTTGGCGCCATCAAAGACACTGTTCCAAGCCCTATTGCCTTCAAGAAATCGCGTCGCGTATTAACCGTACTCATATCCGTTTCCTCTGGTTTCCCCTGCCTTCGAGCAACGTGGCTCTTTTGTGTTTTTCTCTATTGCGACACTTTCCCAGGCGGTCGCGCGTTTGCCTTCAGCTCACGGTCAAACTCTTCCATCACGCCCGTCAGCCGTGCAACGATTTCTGGATGCGTCTCGGCCACGTTGGTCTTTTCGCCGACGTCGGCTTCAAGGTCGTACAACTCTGTGCCCTTCTTGACGCGGCGGAGCTTCCATTTTCCGCAGCGGACCGCCTCAAGATTCGTACCGCGGTAGTAGAAGAACGCCTCGTGCGGGGATTTGGCCCCCGGCTCGCCCGCCATCAAGGGCCTGATATCCCTGCCGTCGATCACGCGGCCGGCGGGCACGCGTGCGCCGGCCAGCCGTGCAAACGTCGGCAGCAGGTCAATCGTGCCGCAAAGCTCGCGGCATACCTTGCCGGCGGGAATCCTGCCGGGCCACCGCATGATGCAGGGCTCGCGCATACCCCCCTCGTAGGTCGAGAATTTTCCATCGCGCAGCGGCAGGGCGCTGCCGCCAAAATGCTTCATCGCAAGCCAGGGCCCGTTGTCGCTGGTAAAAACCACGAGCGTTTTGCGGTCTATCCCGTTTTCTTTAAGAGCAGCAAGGACCCGGCCGACCGAGGAATCTATCTGTTCGATGGTTGCCTTGTACGCCTTCTGGACGTCCTCGACGTAGAACTCGTCGGAGACGAACAGCGGAATGTGCGGCATCGTGTGCGGCAGATAGAGAAAGAAGAGCTTGTCCCTGTTCGTGCGGATAAACTTTACGGCTTCGTCAGTATAGCGTTCGATCAACTTCGTCTGGTCCGCCGGCCGCTCGATGATAGTCTCGTTGCGCATCAGCGGCACGTTCCAAAGCGAGTAGTCCTTCTGCCGCCAGGCGCGGTCGAGATTTCTGTTTTTGCCCTCGACGCCGTCCATGTCGTTCGAGTACGGAATGCCGAAGTAGGAATCAAAGCCGTTATTCGTCGGCAAGAACTCCCGCAGATGACCCAGATGCCACTTGCCGACGCATGCGGTAACATAGCCCCGCTCCCTGAGCAAATCGGCGATGGTCACTTCCTGCGGATTCAGGCCGATGTTGTCCTTGGGGAACAGCACTTTGGTGATACCGACCCTCGGCGGATAGCAGCCGGTCAGCAGGGCCGCCCTCGACGGTGAGCAGACCGAAGCCGCCGAGTGAAAGTCCGTGAACTTCATCCCTTCGCCGGCCATGCGGTCCAGGTTTGGCGTCTTGAGCGACGGCGAGCCGAAACAGCCGACGTCCTGATAGCCCTGGTCGTCGGTGAAAATGACCACGAAGTTCGGCGCATCCGAGGCGGACTCACGTGCCGTCCGCTGATTGTCTTTCATGCACCCCGGCATAGCCAGTGATGCGGCGCCAACACCTATAGCTTTGAGAAACCTCCGGCGCGTGCAACTACACAAATTCATTTGTCCAGGCCTCCATGGGTGCTTCAACTTTGATTTTCATTCTATTGACCCGGCCCCGTTGTATCAACCAATTTCCGTCACGCGCTACTCGGCTTCGGAATCGGTTATTCGCAACTGGAGGACTCTTCGCGTTTGGGCGGTGACTTTGGTCTGCTCGCTGATTCGGATGGGCCAGACCCAGATGATTTTTTCTGCGTCGGTGACGACGAGCACCCTGGCACGTATTTGGTGCGGGACGTGCTGGTCGGTCAGGAACTTGCCGAGCTTTTTTTCCCCGCTCAGGCCCAAAGGGATAAACCGGTCGCCCGCCCGCCGGAAACGAACGCTCACGGGCGGCGTCACCTTCTCCCAATCAAACCGCTCTGCCCCGCCGGAGGCGGGGAATTTGGAATTTCGAATTTCAGATTTCAAATTCTCGCAAGGGTTGTCGGCGTTCGAAATGCTTGCTTCTATCAGGTATCCATCGAATTCCGTCCGTCCGGGGATTTTCAATTCGACGGGCTCGACCGTCCGCCCGTCGCCACGAACAAGGGCGGGACGCCCTCGCCACGAACAAGGGCGGGACGCCCCCGCGACGAACAAGGGCGGGACGCCCTCGCCACGAACCTTTCTTTCGGGCCGGGCGAAAATCAGATTTGCGTACTCACGCTGAACGACGAATCCGCCCGGCAGCTCGATTTTCACGCCGCCGACATTGCATCCCGCTAATTGCAATATCCGTTCGTAATGCCGCTGCGTCAGATGTCTCTGGCCGGAGCCGACAGCGGTTAGACTTCGACGAATAAGCTCGACTTTGACCGGCAGCGGCTGAGCTTCAAACTTTTCCAGGTTAAGCGACGTCTTCTGATCCGTGCAGTCGGCCATGCCCGGCCATAATTCGTCGGCTCGACGGCTGACCAGACGGGCAAATCCGCGGGCGCTCCGGGCCAATTCGAACAACCGGTCCACGAGTGGACCCGTACAGTCCTGCTGCAACGCCGGAAGAAGCCGATGCCGGATATAGTTGCGCCGGTACGTGCAATCGGCGTTTGTGTGGTCGCGGCGCCACGTCAGATTCCGCTGTTGCAAATAGGCGATAATCTCATCGCGGCTGACGCACAGCAAGGGCCTGACAAAGATCGTTCCGCCGGAGAAAACCCGCACGGGCCAAATCCCGCCGAGCCCCTGAAAGCCGGTCCCGCGACTCAGCCGATGCAGGATGGTCTCGGCGTTGTCGTTCTTTTGATGCGCCGTGGCGATCCGGTCGCAGCGGCCGGCCTGTGCGATATCGGCCAGGGCCCTGATCCGCAAATCCCGAGCGGCTGTTTCAATGGAAAGCTTGTTATCACGAGCATGCCGGCGAACGTCCAGACGCTGCGTCGTGACGGCCAGGTTCAGCCCGGCCGCCTGTGCGGCTACAAACTCCTCGTCCAGATCCCCCTCGGCCCCTCTGAGCTGATGATTGATATGAGCACAGACCAGCTCGGCGCGTAAAACCTTCGCGGCCTTCAGCGTGTGCATAGCATACAGAAGGGCCGTCGAATCCGCCCCGCCGCTGACGGCCAGCAGTATCTTCTCCGCCGAGCCGAACAGCTCGTTCGCTTGGGCAAAACCGGCAAGCTTCTTCTCGAATTCCAGCAGCATTGTTCTGACATAAAAAAACGGGCCTGATATCCAAACCAGGCCCGAGATTCGATTGTCATATAAGGTTCACGCGGAGGCTGCCGTCACTGTTGGCCCCCGTTCTGGTCGAGCTTCTGCATCTCTCGGATGCGCCTCTCGGCAAACTCCCGCCACTCTCGATACTTGTCAAACCGGCCTTCGGTCTTGACGGCCTCCTGATAAATCTTCAGGGCTTCGGCGTTGCGGTGCAGGTTCTTGTCCAGGACCCGCGCGGCCCTGAACCTCGCCGGATAAATCGTATCGGGATCCCACTGGAAGGCCCTTTGGTAATACAGCAGCGCGATGGAGTAATCCTGGAAATACTCATAAATGACGCCGGCCTTGTACGCCGCATCGTCGATCTTGTCACTTGTAGGATACTGCTTTATCAGATCGTCGTATCTCTGCAGAGCCAAACGCAACGCATTTTCATCCTTGAGAATGGGGCGCAGCGGGCCTGCCTTCTTCTCATACTCCTCGGCCTCATAATAGAGATCGTCGGCCTGGGGGATCGAGGCGACCGGTTTGAGGTTCGGCCCCGCGACGATCGCTCCGATGATATAGTTGTACTTCGGCATGGTATCCAGCGCGTTCAACTCTGTCTGGGCCCACCGAATCTTCAGATTGTTGCCGGACCGGGTGTAATATCCGAGGAGCAACTGGAGACCCTGCCGATACGCCTGCCGGCTGACCGCCATCTGCTCGACAAGATCGGCCTCGCTCTTGTCAGCGACGTTAACAACCGCGCCGGGTCCATATCTCTGTGTGGGGCTTTGCGGTACGAGCTGGCCTCTGCCCCTGTCGGCACTCTGACAACCAACAAACAAGCCCAGTAAGACTACAAGTACTCCGGTACACGCTATCCTCGCCATAATGGTCTCCTTTCAATCCCTAACAAGACTCAATCCTAATAGCTCGGTAATGAATCATCAATTATCACTTCGAAGTCCGTGCGTCAAGAACAAAGGCCAAAAAAATCTCGATTCTGGATTCTCCGGCCTCGAGTATCCGCCGTAAGGCGTTCTCCAGGCAGAGCGCCAGGCTGCAAGCCTGCGGATATATCGGCCGAAACGCGATTAGTATAGGACCCGCACGCTTCAAAACGGCCCCGCCGGCCAAAACACGCCAGCACCTGCAAAAAGGGTTGACTTAAACGGCCAATTCCGGTATAATAATAGTATTAAACCCGGCGGTCGGACCGTGAGGAGGTCACCCGAAGATCGCCGTCTGGATGTGCGCTTTTCGTCAAGCTCAACGCTTTCGTGGATGGGCTGGAAGACTTCATCGCAATAAGGTTTGAGAGCACGAATATGAGACCGAATCAATTCACAACGGCGATTTTCATTTTGATTTGCGCTTTGTTCCTGCAGACCGGTTGTGAGGAGCAGGCCGCGGCGCCGCAACAGCTTAGTCCGGACTGGTTCCGGCAATTCGAGCAGCGGGCCCAGCCGGCGGCTCCGACCCCGACCCCCGCGGCCAGAACGTCGCCGAGAATCACATTCGAAAAAGAAGTCCACGATTTCGGCGTCGTCAGCCCGGAGACAAGCAGTTTGTGTGAGTTCAAGTTCAAGAACACCGGAACCGGCGTCCTGAGAATCGGGGAGGTTACCAAAGACTGCGGCTGCACCACGTTCGCACTGGACAGAGCCGAGTACGCGCCGGGTCAAATCGGCTCGGTGAGAGTGAAGTATCTCTCGGACACCCAGCTTGGCCCGGTCACGAAGCAGTTGACGGTACCCACCAACGATCCGGCTAATCCGGAGGTGATACTGGCTCTCAAGGCCACGGTTATGGCGAAGGTCGATTATCAGCCCAAGACACTGACCCTGGCGTTGAATCAGGAGAACGGGGGTTGTCCCCCGATTACCATCGTCAGCAGCGACAACCAGCCGTTCGCCATAACGCACGTCACGTCAACCGGCAATTTCATTACGGCCGACTTCGATCCCGCCGTGCAAGCCACCAGTCTCGTTCTTCAGCCGAAAGTGAACATGGCCGCCCTGGAGAACACCTCCGTCGGGCTGATCGAGATCGGCCTGACCCATCCGGAATGCAAGAAGGTCACAGTCACCGTCAATACGCTGCCGCGATTCAGGGTTTCCCCGTCTTCGATTATGGTCCGCGGGGTCGAAGCGAACAAGCCGATCGTCAAGCAGGTGCGCATACAAAGCAACTACAATGAGCCTTTCGAGTTCGAGACGGCCTCGTCCCTAAACGGGACGGTGCGAATCCTGAAAAACTCGGTCATCCAAAACGGCTATGAGCTGGAGCTGGAGATCACGCCGCCGGCAGACAGAACAAAGTTCTTCAACGAAGCATTCTTTGTCAAAATGAAGGGCGGGCCCCAGGTGGAAATCCCGTGGAGGGTCTTCTATGCGGGCGCGACACCTTCTTCACAGCCGACAGCGACAATTGACGCGAAGAAATGCCCGACGTGCGGACCCAAGATCATAGACACCAAGACCGGCGAGGTTACATACGGAACCAAGACCGACAACAAGGGCTCTTAGCCGTGTCCACTATGGACTAACAACGAACAAGAACCGCCGGTCCCCCACGGACTCGACTGTCAAGTGCATGGGCTTGCCTTCACCGGTCGGACTCTGCGAAGTGAACTCGGCCGCCCAGGCGCCGCCCGGCCTGTCCGCTCCGGCGGCCTCGATCGAGACCGAACGGCCTTCGCGGCTTTCGACGGCCAGCAAGACGTAGGACGCCGACGATGAAGCGTCGCGGGAACGGGTCACCCGCAAGGCAAAAGTATGGAATTGGCCGTTGCCGAGACGCCGATAGAGCAGAAGCGGCTCATCAGGACCCCTCTCGGCTTTCAGCGGCTCCGTGAGCTGCCCGGCGTCCACGAAACCCACGTCACGAAGAGTCTCCTCGCTCATCGGAGCTTCCGCAAGGCTCTCATCGGCGAGCTTCTTGGCCAGGCTGCGGATTTCCTGCGATTTCAGATCGGGCTCTTTTTCCGCGTACAGCAGGGCCCGCGCCCGCATGAGGCACTGCCGTCCTTTGTCCATCTGGCCGCGAGCCGCCCAGTACCGACCGAGCATCAGAGACCCGTCCAGGCTATAGGCTGGGATGGCTTCCACGACGGCTCGCAAACGCTCTAACTGCTCCGGCGTGAAATAGCGCTCGAACGCCAGAAGCGTTCTTACATCCGTCTCGCCCGCCAACAACGCCTCCATCGCCTGACGCATCTGCTCATCGGTGAAATCGGACGTGTACTGAGCAATCATCGAGACGCCGGATGCTCCGGCCGCCGACGGATCGGCCCGACCGCCATCGAGCGCTCCGCCCGCCGCGTCACGGCGGTGCTCCTGGAAAATAGATACGTGCTCATTGCGCCTTTGCATCCATAGGTAATCTTTACTCTGCTCCTCGCAGTTCCACCCCGAGGCTTTCAATTCATCCCGATAAGCCGTCAGAGCTTCGTCGGCTGTTTTGTTTTCCGCAAAGCGCCAGACGGTCTGATTGTTCTTGAGCAGCCCGTGACCCGAGACGAGCTGTTCGGCCGCATGGTCGGTCAGGAAGGGAAACGCCGGCGGCTCACAGTAGGTCCCGTAGAGCGTCTGAGGGGCTTTGGGCAACCGGCCGTACTTGTCCAGCAGGCTCGCAAACTGTTTACTGATGGATTTTGTCATCTCGGCGGAAATGCCGTCTGCTTCGAGCTTGTACTTAGCGCGCGGCCCTTCAATTCCGACGACGGTACTTTCATGATCGAGCCGGCTCTCCGCGTTAAACCCGGCAACCGCGCCACTGGAGGCGGCGACTTTCGAATCGTTGCACAGCGTGTTGCCCACCTTCCATTGGATAATCGCTTTGAGGTGACGGCTGCGGAGAAACGCCGTCTCCTGGAATTCAAGCGTATCGACGGTAATAAAGATGTCCGGCAGGATTCCACCCGGTTCAGGCCGAGTCCCGTATGGGTAATATTCAACCTTGTCCACGTCGGGCAGCCGGACCAGGGATTTCTGTAACTGCCGCGCCACACGATCAAGCAGGCGATGGCGATTCTGACAGATAAGCATGACGTTGCGGACGCTCGCGCTCGTCCCGCTCTGGGCCGAGGTGCTGCCAAACGTCTGGACGCCGTTTCTGGCCTTTCCCATCGCGACGCGCCCCTGCCCGATGGCCGGCAGGTGGGCCTGGCTTCCCAAACGCCATACTGCCGGTTCGGGGCTCTCTTCAAACCCGCGAAATGATTCGTTGGGCTCCTGCGATTCACTGCGGATGACCACCGGCCCGGCGCTGTAGCCGGCAAAAGGCCATTCGTAGAACACCAGCACGAAACCGACAAATGCAAGCGCGACGACTGCCCCCCCGGTGGCGGGGAATTTCAAATCTTCGCCCGACTCCCGGACCTTCACCGGGCGAAGCAGGAAACCGAAAACAAAATACAGAAAGGTCAGCAGCGGATTGAAAAAGACGAACGTCAGGAGCCAGAAGACCTTCGTCCCCCATCCCCGGCCGAACACCGGGTAGAAATGACGCCGCATCAAGCAATGGATCAGCAGCGCCGACCATATAACCAGGTAAAGTCCGCTCAGAAAATACCAGGGCATTTGCTCACCCTATGGAAAAAGATTTTCAATTTACAATTAGCTGCGTGGCGAGGGCATCCTGCCCTTGTTCTCTACACCACAATCGGCAATCCTTTCTATCGGCCATAAACAACCGCCTCTGTAGTACTTCCGGCCACTTTCAGCCAGGTCCGGAATGACAGGCAACGAACGATAGACGACAGACGATGGACGATGGATAACGGATGATTCATCCCTCGCCGGTCGCTATTCGCTGTCAGGCCTAAAAGGCAAGTTTTTTCCGGGCCTGACTGTAGGGGCAACCCCATGTGGTTGCCCTGATTCGCTATCGAAGCTCTGCCGTCAGGTCCCGCCAGAGATGGCCGGCATACATTCTGAGGAGGACGGCCATATATGGCTGCCCCTACCATGTCGCCAGAAAAACAAAATTTTTGGGATTTTTTCCAAAAAGCCCTTGACGCAAAATGGATAGTCGTTATAGTTGTAATAGTTAGCATAGTACAAGCATCAAAAGGATTACTCATGCAGATTCGCATAGACAACGCCTCCGGCAGGCCCGTTTATCAGCAGATTATCGACCAGATCAAGCGCGACATCGCCCTGGGCCGGCTGGTCAAGGATGAGAAGCTGCCCACGGTCAGGCAGCTCGCGGCCCAGCTCGCCATCAATCCCAACACCATCGCCAAGGCGTACCGTCAGTTAGAGCAGGAGGGCATCATTGTCACCAGGCCCGGCGCCGGCGCGTTTGTCGCGAGCCTCGACAGCAATCTGAGCCGGGCCGTCAGGAAAAGAGTCATTTCGGAGGAGTTTGAGCGAATCGTCGTCGAGGCGTTCCACATGCAGATCGACGGCAAGACGCTGCTGGAATGGTTCGGCAGCGCGGTCGAGAAATTCAACTTGCCTGTAAAGAAACCGCCGTCAGAGAACACCCAGGGAGAGCAATCGAATGAATGAGAACGTAATCCAAGTCGAGAATCTTGTGAAGTATTACGACGGCCGGTGCGTCCTGGACGGCATCAACTTCGTCGTGCCGCGAGGCTGCATCTATGGGCTGTTAGGCCGCAACGGCGCGGGCAAGACAACGATTATCCGGATTCTTCTGGGTCTTGAGCCGCCGACGCGAGGCCGGACGACGCTGCTGGATGCCGAATCGACGAGCCTGCCTGCGAAAATCCGCGGGCGAATCGGATGCGTCGCCGAAGGCCACAACCTCATCCAAAGCTACAAAGCCAGCCGGCTCATCAAGCTCTGCAAAGACCTTTCGCTGCAATGGAACGACGAGCTTTTTAATCATCTGATAGAGACCTTCCGCCTGCCGGCCGACCGCAGGGTCCGGGAGCTGTCAATCGGTATGCGGGCGCAGTTGAACCTCTCGTTGGCGATGGCGATTGACCCGGAGCTGCTCATCCTCGACGACCCGACGCTGGGACTCGATACTGTGGCACGAAGGCAGTTCATCGAGCTGGCCATCGACATTATCCAGCAGCAGGGCCGGACCATCCTGTTCTGCTCGCATATCCTCAGCGACGTCGAGCGGATCGCCGACCGCATCGGCATCCTCGCCGCCGGCAAGCTCGTGGTCGATTGCCCGTTAGAGCAGCTCAAAGAACGTGTCAAGAAACTGCGCGTGATTTTCCCCGAAGCCGCTCCGGCCAACCTGTACCTGACTGAAATCATCAACCAGCAAATCGAGGGCCGGGAGATGATAATAACCGTCGCCAACTGGAACCGGCAGAAACAGGCGATTCTCGATACGTTCAAACCCTCAAGCTGCACCGAAATCCCGATGAGCCTTGAGGACATCTTCATCGAATGTACCAAACCCAATCTGGAATCCGTCGAAGTCGTCTAACAGGAGAAAAGAAATGTTCGCATTGATAAAAAGAGAAATCCAGGACCATCTTATTTACTTCATCGCCGCGGCGCTTTTCTCCGCACTTCTGATCACCTTGTCGGTCGAGGCGGTATTCAGGCATGATTCCCGAAACCCGCCCGTGGTTGCGATTGGGCTGGGAGTCTCGCTCGCCGCCATTGCCGTACTCGGCATCTGCGGTATGGGTGCGAGCCAGATGTACTTAGACAAGACTCGGCGAATCTCCGCGTTTCTTTCGACGCTTCCGGTCAGCAGAAGCCGGATATTACTTGCAAGAATCGCCGCCGGGATTTTGGCCATCTTGATTCTGCTCGTCCCGTTAGCCATCACGGCCAACTTTCTGTTGCGTCTTTTTACGCCGCCTATCCCACTGTATTCCGGCATGGTTTGGGAAATATTCACGGCCACGTTTCTTCTGGCTCTCGCCTGTTACTGCATCGGCCTGCAAACCGGCTGGAACTCAAGCGTGCTGACACCCTCGTTAGGCGGCCTTGGCCTGACCTGTATCTTTGTGCCCTTAGTCGTTGTCAAAGGCTTTGGCCCGGAGATCATGGTTATCCTCGTGTTGTTTATCTCCGCTTCTCTATTTCGGACGTGGCACAACTTCTCGTCAACATCACTTTAGGAATCTCACTATGAAGTCTGTGATAAATCATCCCATCAAGATTCTCGCCACGGGCTTTATTGTCCTGGTCTTCTTATCGCTGCCGCTGTTCTGGATTCGGCTTGTATGCGAAATATCCATTGCCGTAGGGATGCCCGATGAGGCGACGTACGTCCGCATAGAACCATCCGGGCTGGTGCCGCCGGAGCTTGAAAATGATCCCAATGTAGCTCTCCACTCTTGCGTGTCCGCTAATATCCATCTCGACCCTCCCTTATCCGTTGTTGGAATTGCCAATTATTCTCTCGCGAGGTACCCCGGAGGCCGCCAGTCAAGCGTCCATCTCCTCGATGACGACGAGTGGATGTACTTTGACAGGGACTCCGGGCTATTGGTCTGCAATTACGCCGATATACAGGTCCTGCCTGACAATAGCACAAGGCCCAAGGACGTAACAGTCTATATCGGCCCGGAAGGCGTCGCAGAGACTTCGGACGAAACGCTCGGTCGATTTGCCGAGCCGATCATAGATGGCAATTGGAACCTTCGGGACCTGCGAAGTCCGCTGGAACTCACGGCGTACGACAAGCAAATGCGACGGTTTTTCAAGATTGACTTCAGCAAGAAGACCGTCGTCAAAGGCCCCGAGTTCGCCAAGGACGACTCACGCGAGCCGATCCGGATAGGACAACTCAACAAGAACGTCTCTCAGTGGCAGTCATTCTATCTGCAGGTGCCGCGAGTTAAAGTCCCTGACAAAGACCCGAACGACTATCGTATGCGGGGAGATTACGAGCCAATCATACCGGATTTCTTTTCTGCTGGCGCCGGCCCATACCTACTGGTCCTTGACCGGAGCGGCCGGATTGATCTGCTCAACAAAGAGACCCTTGAATTCGCCGGAATGGCGGGTTGGTTGCCCGCCCCCGAGACGTACTTCGGCGCGGAGCCGTCTTTTGCGACGCCGAAGGATCTGTTGGATTACGAGGTGTGGCCGCTCGCTTTGAGCAAGTTCTACCGCCAAGACGGCAAACTGCTTGGAATGGCCTTTGGCGAACCCGAGCCGCATGAGATGGAGGCTCGCGACGCATCGCCCAGTTCCCGGCGGGCACGCCGGGTGCCAACCGAGTATTTAGGTTCCAGGGTAGAAAGAGAATACCTCGGAATGTTCGTCACCGGCACTTCTCGCGATGGGACCGCTCTGGCCTTGGCCGTCTTCGACGCGCAGGGCAAACGAATCAGGACCAAACATACCAGGCTGCCAATGGATGAAGGTTCGCGTACTTCGTATCTTCAGTCCAGCAAAGCAGCCTTCTGGAAGGCCTCCTGGGCGCCTGTCTCGACCATCGGCAAGTATCTGGCAGAGAACCTTCATCCGCCGGTTTTGTCGCTTGCCTCTTACTTTACGGCATCGACGTTTGAGGCCGGCTCGGGCCACAGAGCGCTATTCCTGCTGCCCAATTCATTTGCTGCAATGATCGCAAGAGACAGTGAGGGAAACATTGCCGAGAGATTGTTTTCCGCCTTTGGGCTGATGTTGCCTTCGATTGTTTTAGCAATAGGACTCGCCGGCCGGGTCGGTAAAAACGCCGCCGTCGTCGGGCTTTCGCGAAACGCCAGGCGCTACTGGATCGCGGGGACCATCGCCTTCGGGCTTGCCGGCTATATCACGTACCGGCTGAGCCGGCCGAAGATGGCGATGGTCACCTGCGCCAACTGCGGCCATCCGCGACGGCCGGACATGGATAAATGCCACCGCTGCGGCAGCCCCTGGCACGTCCCCGACCTGACCCCGCCGGCGTGGAGAGTGCTTGATACTTGATACCCGATACTCGATGCTCGATGCTCGACGAGCATCCAGAATCGAGAATCGAGAATCCGGCTGGATTCTCCGTTACTTCTTGCGGGCGAGCGGCCTTATGAGGGTGAGGGCCGTACAGATGAGTTGCAGTTTTCAATCCGTTCAGCCGTTCCTGATTGCCGCTCGCTCGGGCAGCCGGGAGGGCATGGGGAAGCTGGCGGTGGCCGTCCGGGAGCAGTTGTATCCGTTCGTCCTGCGGACCACGTGGGACCCCGACCTGACGGAGGACATTTTGCAGGAAACGCTGCTGACGGTCGTGCTGGAGCTTCGTTCGCTGCGGGACACGCGGAAATTCTGGCCCTGGATTTATCGAATCGCCTGGAGCAAGATTCAGGATAACGTCAGACTATCCCGGCTGCACGCCTCGGCGAAAGAACATCTGCTCGGGGACCCATCGCACACCGGGCGTAATGACGGCGTATTGGAATCGAGAATCCACGCTGAGACGCTCCAGCGGCTCTCGGTGCTGCTGGAGGAGCTCAGCCGGGAGCACAGAGACGTGCTTGGGCTTCGCTGCTACGAGCAGCTTCCCTACGCCAAGATCGCCTCTCTGACGCGCACGACGCCCCAGAAGGCCCGCGCCCGGTTCCACCGCGCGACCCAATGCCTCAGAGCGAAACTGCTGTAAGTCGGAAGTGCGATTTTTGACGTGGCGATCCGGCATGCCTGTCGGATTGCCCTTGTTCTCTACCGCGGGCAGGATGCCCGCGGGACGCAAGGCCGGGACGGCCTCGCCACAATCGTCAATCGACAATCAGATTTATGATTTGTGCGTTCGCCGGCCCGTAGGGGCAACCCCGTGTGGTTGCCCGATTCATAGGGCGGCCACATGGGGCCGCCCCTACTCCGCTGCGCTTCGCTCAGCATGTAGGGTGTGCCGTGCACACCATAACCCTGAGATTGCTGGCTCATCGCAGGCAGGAGTATGCGGCTGATAGCATAAAGTGATCGCATAGCGACCGTTGTTACTCGCCTGCGGCGGTGATTGAACCACAATCTGGCGTCATGGGCCGCCGGCCATCGCAAATGCACAGCCAATCCTTTTTGTAGTAACCTTCTTTCACCCACTGGTGGAAACTGGAATACGCCCATGCGTGAGGACAAGTCACGAGCAGATGCTTTACGGGATTGTAGTGGATATAATTGACATGATGAATCAGGTCCTGCTCATCGCGAATGTGGTGCTCCCAGAACCGCTTCTGCCAAATCCCGTATTCCCGATGCTTGCGACGCGTAGGGGAGATGGCTGCTTCGTCGCGATGGTCAGCAATCCACTGCTTGGTAAACCACCTCTTGATGCACGACCAGCGGGCGGAAAAATCGCTGTCATTCTCGGGCAAGGTCCAAATGCAATGGATATGATTCGGCAACAGCACGATTGCGACTATGTCAAACGGCTGCTCAGCTTGGACCGTGCTAATGGCGGTCCGCAAGTACGCACGAGCCACATCATCCGAAAAGAGGTCGCAGCGCTGCGCAGTGACAACGGTGAAAAAGAACGTACCTCCCGGCTGGAATTGTCTTCGGTAGTTGGGCATCAGACACCGAAACGGTGTGCACGGCACACCCTACAATCCACTGGTAATTGGTTATTTGTGACTGGTAATTACTCACCGAAATTGTCTACGGTAGTTGCACATCAAACCAAGAAGGTGTGCACAGCACATCCTACAATCTACTCGCCGGCGACGCTGATTGAGAATGTAGCACACCATAATCCTCAGCAGGTACCGGTCACCCATTCCAGAACTTGCGGAGGTACTCGATGCTCTTGCGGGCGATGGTTTCGGGGTCGGGGTCATATTTGAAGACCTCGACGCTGAGCCACTTGTCGTAGCCGACCTCATTGACCGCTTCGGCGATGGGGCCGTAGTCCACCTCGCCCATGCCGGGCCCGTAGAGGTTCGGGTCGTTGACGTGAAAATGGCCGATGTCCTCAGCCCGCACCGAGCGGATCACATCAGGCACAGGCGTCGATTCGGAGGACATCGCTTTGACGTCGAGGTGAATCTTCAGATTGGGATGATTGACCTGGCGGACCATCTTCATCCCTTCGGCGACGGTGTTGATAAAGTTGGTCTCGACGGGCGAGAGCGGCTCAAGACAAATCGTCAGCCCCAGCCCGCCGGCCTTGTCCAGAACGGAGCTCAGCAATTCGACGGCTCGCTGCCAGGCGCCCTTTTTGGTCTGCCCCTCGACGATGCTGCGCTGCTTGGGCGAGCCTAACACTAAGACTTTGCCGCCTAAGTCGCCGCATAAATCAAGGAGGCAGGACAAGTAGTCCCTTGTCCTGCCCCATGTTTGATTATCCGTCGTGGTCATGTGTAAGCCGGTCGGGCCGGCGAAAAGCCAGTGCAGCCCGACGGTTTCCAGGCCGTGGTCCTCGATGATTCGCCGGAATTCTTTTCGCGCCTTGGGCGTAACATCCTCTGCGGATGGCGCCAGGGTAAACGGCGCGATCTCAATTCCGTGATAGCCTAACTTCCGGGCGACCGAGCAGACCTCAGCCATCGGCGTGGCACGGCCATCCTGGCCGTGTTTTTCACGGGCTGGAAGCCCGTGCCACATCTCATTGCAAAACGCAAACTTCATCGTAGTAATCGAGACGGGATTTGCAGAATTAAGATTTGGACAGGATAACAGGATTAACAAAGATAATATATCCCGTCCATCCTGTTATCCCGTCCACACTTTTACACTTTATCCGGCACAATAAAGGGCTCGCGGTAATTCCGCTTGAGGAACATGTTGGCCATTTCGCTGTACTCGCCGACGTACTGCTCCTTCTGCGGGTCCATCGTCAGCATCGGGCCGATTGTGATGGGCTCTTTCTCCAGGTCCACCTCATTGGCGGCCAGATGCTCGAGCATCCTGTTGAACGAGTCCATCATCTCGGCGTTGTCGCCGATGGCGGCCTTGATCTCGTCGGGCGTCGCCTTCTTGCCTATGCGGTAGGAGGTATTGGCCATATGGCACAGGGCGGCCGAGAGATGACCGACCTCGATGTCGGCGTTCTGGTCGCTGCGCTTGTGGCTGCGTACGGCCTTGATGAAGTTCTCGTGATGGCCCTCGCCGCCGATGCCGGCGTAGTCCTTCCCGGTGAAGGATTTGCTGGTCCTCTTGCCGTCGTTGTCGTATATCCAGCCGCCGCCGTCGCCGCAGGGGAAGTAGCCGCCTTCGCACTGCACGCAGTCGCCGACATCGACGCCGGTCCGGCGGTAGTTGTCCATATTGCGCACGCCCTTCTTGGTCGGCAGTCCGCGCACCTCGAAGATCAGCGGCGCCGGCTTGTAATCGAAGAACGCGATCTGGGTATTGGCCGTTTCGCCGGCGTCGCCGACGCCGAACCGGCCGCCAATGCTGAAGGCCCGCGTCGGCAGCCCCGGATCGCCCAACGCCCAACGTCCCAGGTCCATCTCATGGGGACCCTGATTGCCGATGTCGCCGCAGCCGGTGTTCCAGACCCAGTGCCATACGTAATGCAGCTCCTTTCGCCGCAGTGGTACCATGTCGGCCGGGCCGCACCAGAGGTTATAGTCCACGGTTGCCGGGACCGGAATCGGGCCGTTGGTGCCTTCCACGATTCCATTGGTGCCGGGACCCCGGCCTTTGTAACAGAAGCCGCGAACCCACTTGATGGCGCCGATGTTGCCCGCGCGAATCCACTCGTACGCGGCCTTGTGGGCCATGGAGGAGCGCTTCTGCGTGCCGATCTGGACGATGCGGTCGTACTTGCGGGCGGCCTCGACCATCTTGCGGCCTTCCCAGATCTCGTGGCAGGCGGGCTTTTCGATATAGACGTCTTTGCCCGCCTGGCAGGCCCAGACGGTGACAAGGGCGTGCCAGTGGTTCGGGGTGGCCGAGGTAATCGCGTCGATGTCTTTATCCTCCAGCAGCTCGCGAACGTCCGTATAGGTCTTGAGCTTGGCGCCGCGCGATTTCTCGAAGTCGGCGGCTCTTTTCTCGACGTGGTCACGGTCGGCGTCACAGATCGCCACAAGGCGGACGCCCGGAACCTTGCTGAAAACGTTCATGTGGCCGCCGCCCTGGCCGCCGACGCCGACAACCGCGATGCGAAGGTCGTCATTGGCGCCCAGCACGCGCGACGTGGTCCCGGCCAGCGTCAGGCCGGCTCCCACAGCCATCGAACCTTTCATAAAATCTCTACGACTCAGCTTGCTCATAATAACTTCTCCTAACTTGACAAATAAGGTTTTTGCTCCGGCATACGTTCAATCTATTTCGTCTGGGCGTACTGGCGGTAATGCTCCGCCACGCCGCCCTGCTTCTGGTCACCCTTGTGGAAGTAGAAGCGGTACTTAAAGGTGCGGCTCTCGCCGGCCGGAATCTTGAAGTCTCCGGCCCCCGCGGGCTTATTCTCAAAATCGTGCACGCCAAATGGATTGACGGCGAATAGCCCGTAGTCCCGCACGTGCCACCACGTCGGATGCTTCGGATTGGAAGGATGATCGAATATCGCCACGCCGACCACCTGGCCGTCAACCGGCCCATAGTAGTCGCACCACGCGGCGCGCTTACCCCAGGTCTTTCCGTCGGTGACGCCTTCGCTGTTGATGATATGGCCCTCGGCCGGCTTGCCTTTAGCCTTCATGGCCGGGGTCGGTGCGAGCTGCATCGTCGGGGCTAAGCGAATCGCCATCGAGCCTTCCTTCGTATCGCCGAAGACCACATCCCCCTCCGAGGCGTGGATCGTGACCTCGAAGTCCATCATCTGTCCATCCGGAACGTTGTAGAACTTGTGCGTCCGCGTATCGGTACAAATCACTTTGCCGTCCCTCGCAACCCATTTATCGGTCGAGACGATTTCGCCCATCTCGGAGCCCGAGCTGACCTTGAGGAACTTGTCGTGTACGATCTTGCCGGACTTGTCGCCCTCGGCCCAGAAATCGTGGCCGTTCACCGCGCCGTGCGTGAACCATAACGATTTTTGGTGTACGTGGTCTTTCGCATCGTCGGGATTGATGTCCTTTATCGGCCAGTGGCGGATGACCGGCACGCCCGTCGGCCCAATCACCGGATAGAAGTAGGGACGCGGCACATCCTGATAGCAATACTCGGTAAACAGCTTGCCGTTGATCGTAACTCTTAATTTGTTGTCAACGTCATCGATGGCGACGCCGCCCTTGGAGCCGGGGGCCTTCGAGGCCCGGGCTTTGGCCAGCATGTCATCCCAGACCTTACGCTGCTCGGCGAGGGCCGCGACGCGGTCCTTAGGCTCGGTGCGGGCTTCGAGCAGAATCCAGCCCTTGTAGTCCACGGCGGCGAACAAATTGATCAATTGTTGATAAGGATAGTCGCCGATATTCAGCTCGCGCACGTGGACCGTATCGCTGAAGCGGCTCTTGACCAGATTGAAGTTATATTCCAGCCCCTCGCCTTCGAGGTCCTGCTCGTTGCAGTTCCAGCAGACGCCGACGTTGGGATTGTCGGCCACGTCCATAATCGCCTTGATGATGGGCAGCCGGGAGCAGCCGCCGTGGACTTCGAGGCGAATTTTCTGGCCGTAGTCGGCCCCGAACTTGCCCAGCTCGTTCAGACTCTTGCCTATCTGCTCGATGGTCTTTTCCTGCGGCACGCCCTTGGGCAGATCGTTCGGCTTGACCTTCACGCCCAAGCCCCCGATATCGCGTGAGAGCAGGACATACGCCTTGGCTCCCTCGATGTCTTTGGCAAGCTTGTCCTTCTCGGCGTAATGAAAGGCGAAGTTTGTCCCCATGCCCACGAGCGTCACGGAGCTGTCGGCGAAGCGCTTCTTCACCTCGCGGCGCTGCTGAGCGCTGAGGTTCGATTCGACTTTGTGCGCGTGCTCGGTTCGCAGCTCGACGCCGAGTACTTTGGCCTTTTCGCAGTTTGCGATCACCGTCGGCAGGTCCCAGTCTCTGCCCCATTGATAAGTAACCAGGCCGAACTTCATCCCGGAATCGGCACCGGCCATACCGGCGGCAAACACCTTACTCAGCGGACCGGCCGAAACCGCGGCGACGCCAAGATACATTGACTGCTTCAGGAAATCACGACGCGTGCGAATGATTGTTTTCATCTTGATCCTCTTTCTTTAATCCTGATCCCCATTTCGAAAGACTCTCGTACATCGGGTCCAAAGTGCAAACCGGCTCAATCCCCGGGCCCCCGCCCGAGGCTATTGACACTGGCACTTCAAAACCATCCTCCCTGATAGCCGAAAGCATGATTTTCCTTGTTCAGCCCTCTGCTGTCAAGCCATTTGCGGGAAAATCCGGACGGCCGGGTGCATGTCATGATTGTAGGTACAACCATCCCCAAAGCCTGCGGCTTTGAGGCTGCCACCCATTTTCCACCAATCCTGACTGGGTGGCAGCCTCATCCCGATTGTCGTTATCGGGATGGGGATGGCTCTTTCTGTTCTTTACCTACGAAGATGACATGCACCCCGGATGGCCCGGAGCCTTTGAAGACCGCGCCGCCGATGCAGCGTTCCCCCCGCCCGGCCGTGCTACTCGCCATCCGCCATTTTCAGCAGTTTCTCTGCGATTCTGAGGTCCGCTTCACGATTCGCGACGATTCGGCATCCCTCCGCCATGACCTGCCGGGCTTTCTCGTCCTGCATCAGTTTTTCCAGCTCTTCCCACAGCCACTGGGCCCGTTCGTCCTCATTGGGCACGTCATCGACGATAACAGCCGCTCCGACCTCGACCAGCTTGCCCGCGTTGAGATACTGCTGCCTGTCCTTGTGATGCGGATAAGGCATACAGATGCTCGGCACGCCTGCGGCGGCGTACTCAGCCACGCTGACCGCCCCGCTTCTGCCGATCACCAGATTCGCAGCCGCCAACAGATCCGCCATGTTGTCATAATAGCTCAGAACCTTGTGCTGGATCCTCGCATCGCGGTAACAGGCTTCGACTTTCTCGTAATTATTGTGCCCGGTCAGATGGACAATCTGCCAATCATCCATAAATGAATCGAGCCTTGCCAGCAGCGAGCAGACGGCGTTGTTGATGTTCTCGGCTCCGCTCGATGCCCCGGTTATAAGCAAAATCTTCTTGCGGGCGTCCAGCCCCAACTGCCTTTTCGCCTCCTCCGGTTGGGGATGACCGAACCGCCCCCGCAATGGGCAGCCGAAAACATGGACTTGTTTCTTTCTCCTGGTGAAGTATTGCGCGGCCTCCTGGAACTGAACGAAAACGTCGTCCGCCCAGCGAGCGACGATTTTGTTCGCGCGCCCGGGTACCATATCGATGTTCAACAGGGCAATCGGGACCCGGCGTTTGTGAGCGGCCAGGCAAACCGGCGCCGAGACGAATCCTCCGACGCCTATGACCACGGTGCCCTGCTGCGTGAAGCCCGCTGTGTAGTGCGCATGGCCTTTCTCCGTGGCAGGACGCATCTCATACGAAGCGCGGCCTGAAGCGAGCGACGCGTCTAATGCCTCGGCGGCAACGCGATAACTGGCCAGGAACGATTTGCCGAACTCGATGAAGGCTTTAGGCCGGACGGAGAAAGCTCTGGCCGACAGCGCCGTGTACTTAAAGGCGGTTTGCCCGAGAATATGCCTGTCAATATTGCGGGTGCTGCAGAAGAAATGAATTTCCGCGGCCGGGTCAAGCCGGGCGATCTGCTCGGCCACGGCTACAGCCGGATAGATATGCCCTCCCGTGCCCCCGCCGGCAAAGAAAAAATGTCTGTCGCCCATAATCTGAGCCTCCCTGCACGATACCGGATGGGTGGCAGCCTCAAAGCCGATCCGGCAGCCCACCGGCTGACGGATGGGGATGGCTTAGCCTCGACCATCCCCAAGCTGCGCTTGAGGATGCCACCCGACGAGCATCCAGAATCGACACTTAGAGTCTGCCCGAAACGGCCGTGCAATGCAAGTTTTTTCCTCCGCCATACGGGCGAGCCGGCTTTAAAACGAATCGGGGCCCGTACCGAATCAATCGGTACAGGCCCCGAACTAATCAAATCTTCCTCAATCCGCCTGACGTCAAGCGGATCAATCGCCTGCGGCAATGTTATTTGGACGGCACAAAGTCGCCTTCGTAGAATCTTGCTCCATCCATCCAAAATTCACCGGCTGCAAAAGCGATGTGGAACGTGGCGTTTGCCGGACTTACATCTGCAGGAAAGACGGGCGTTGTTACGCTGTATTCCACCCACTGATCGGTCATGGTAATAACCTGATCACCATAGCCTTCCCACGGATCCGCTGAATGTTCCGGCTTGAAATTGATCTGCAGTGTACCTGTTTTGCACTTGAGAAAGGCTGAGAGAGTGTAACTCTTGCCTGCTTTAAAAACATATCCCGGCTGGCTAATACCCACGTCCCAGAAGTTTGCACCTGCTGCAGGAACCACAACATGCAGACAGGACTTGCCTTCGACTGCACCTTCTGCGACAACGGTTGCGGTAGCACCACCGCCGGTATTGTCGTATATGTACCATGGATCAAGGACGCCGTCCTCAAAACCACCGTTCGTGAGCATATTAACGGCGGTTGCAGCACGGGCAACCCGGATGTCGTCGAAGTACATCTTGCCCGATCCGCCGGCCGTGGTCATGTTGCCTCTGGTCCCCAGACCGATCGCAATCTTGTCCACGTTCTTGAGGTTGATGCCCTGATCGGAGAACTTCGTCAGCGGGATGGTCCACTTGGTCCAGGCGTTGACCTGGGCAGCGGCCGGGTTGTCATGAACCACCACGGCAGGATTGCCGGTGGCGTTGGAGACCGCTACGTACAGCGGCTCGGCGGCGTTGCTGGCAATGCCGATATCCTGGTGCGCCCACTGCGGACCGACCGTACCGGTCGTCGTGACATTGGTGAACACCGCTCGGCACGTGGCCGTCGCATTATGCGCCGTCACAGCCAAACCAATATAGACCGTCGAGGTCATCTGGATGTTCGTCGGGTTGCTGCCCGTCACCGGCACCCACGTCGTCCCGTTGGCCGAATGGGAAACCGTGAATCGACCCGAGACGTCACGCTCCAGCTTCACCCAGTACGGGGCGGTGATCCCGCCCTGCGCCGTGTTGAAACTGGCGCCGCCCGTGTCGATGCGGCCCTGGGAGGCGACTCCATTAGCGGGAGTCACAGCCGCAAAGGCATGCTTCGAGCCCGGTTCCAGTGTCTCGCGGATCATCACGCCGGCCTTGGCCCACGGGTCGGTGTTCTGGACACTCTGGACCCGCGCGACAATCGAGCCGGCCCCGGTCAGCGTCTTATAGGCGAAGTGGAACTCGTCGCGATAATTACCCGCCGTACCGACGTCCCAGATGTCTGTGCCGGAGGCGGTCATCGTGAAGGTTCCCGCGGGAGCCTCTGCGAAGCTGCCGACGGAGCCGGGTAAGCCTCTGAACCACAGCGACAATTCCGAAACGCCTTCTTCCGTCCAGTCGCGAACGGTCGTCAGCTTATACTCGGTCTCGGAATACTTTGCGAAGCCCTGCTTGTTGTTGTTATACGACACCGGCATGGCCTGCTTGCCGCCGTGAACGTTCGTCTCTTCGGTGAACGAAGCGGTGTTTTCATCGCCCACAGCCGCACCCGTGCCGTTGCCGGCAAAGTATGGCGGAGTGCCCGGTGCACCGTAACCAAGTCCATCGTGCCATGCGTACCAGATTTGGTTGGCGCCGGCGTCATAGGACTCGAAATCATCAACGACCAGGAATTCGGCCGTCGTAAAGCTCCAGACGTTGCCTACCCACGGACTGGCGGGGTTGGTGGTATTGACTTCGTCAACACGCCAGTAGAAAGTGGTCGCCCAGGCCAGCTTGCCCGGATCGTAGCTCTCGGTGCCGAGCGCCTTGCTGCCCTTGTACTCCGCTGAAGTCTTGATGGCGTTCTTCACTGCTGCCTCGTCGGTGCCGAAGTACACTTCGTGCGAAGCGGCGTCATCTCCCGCGCCCCAGGTCAGTACGATGGACTGCTTGACATCGACGGACCCGCTGCGGGGATTCGGACTGCTGGCCTTCACCGGCAACGAGAGAGCAGCCTGCGGAATGATCTGCTTGGGAGTGCGAGGACTTGACCAGCGAAGCTCCGCCACGGCGCCGCCGGTGTTCTCATAGTACTCCATGACAACGTTGTACGTATTGCCGGCGATCAGGTCAATCGTTCCGAAATCCTCGGCCGCAGCGCGGTCAATCCAGTTATCCACTAACAATTGGCCGTCCACATACAAACGCACACCGTCATTGGTTGTGGCATAGAAGGTATAGGTTTCGGTGAATGCCGCCTCGACCTCACCCGTCCATCGGACCGAGAAGTTGTCATTACCAACCACAGGATCCGGACCGCCCGGGTCGCCCCAGTTGAAGTCGATTTTGGGATCCGTCCTGGTCAGGACGTGGGTCTCAAAATTCATCCCTTTATAGTAGTCGGCCCGTACGCCGCCGCCGATGCGCGCCGTCGAGAAGTTCCAGACGTCGCCTTTGTATGTATTGGTGCCGTCGAACTCATCGATCCGCCAGTAATACGTCTTACCGGCTACAAGGCCGCTGGGCGTATAGGTTGTAGTTCCCGAGGGACCCTTGGCGGTTCCGCCCGTGCCGGCTTCCACGTCGGCGGAATTCTCGCCGAAGAACACCTGGTGCAATTTTGCATTGAAGCCCGACTTCCAGCTCAGGGTTACCTTCGTATCTATGAATTTGGCGGTATCCGGCGGGTTGGGACCAAAAGCCTTCTTGGGGGGAACCATGAAGCTCCAGACCTTGCCCTTCCACGGGCTGTCCGGATGCAGAACGTTCACTTCATCGACCCGCCAATAGTATGTTGTGCCCGGAATAAGGCCGTCCGGATAGGGGAAACCCGGAAAACCGACGACAAAAAACGTCGAAACCTGGTTACCGGAGAACGTGTTGCCCGTGCCGGCGTCCACGTCGTCAAAATTCGTGCCGAAGTACACGTCATGCGAGACGGCAAAGTCGCCGGGTTGCCATGACATGCTGGCCCACGTATCCGTGTGCACAGCACCATCGGCTGGGTTGGGATCGTGCGCCAAAGTAGAGCCCGGTGCGACATAGTCGCCTATGTACCATCGTACGTTATCCACCCAGAAATCACCCGCGGCAAAAGCTATATGGAACGTGAGGGAACCGGGGGTTACATCCGCAGCAATAACAGGAGTTGTTATACTATATTCCTTCCATTTGTCCGTCATGGTGACTTGCTGCTCACCATATCCCGTCCACGGATCAGCGGCAAGCTCCGGCTTCAAATTGACGGTCAATGTGCCACTCTTACACTTGAGAAAGACCGAAAGCGTGTATTTGTTGCCCTTCTTGAAGACATGGGGCGAGTGCTGAAGGCCAGTATCCCAGAAATTTGCACCTGCCGCCGGGATCGTAATATGCAGGCAGTACTTTCCCTCGACAGGGCCTTCAGGAACCGCCGCGCCCGTCAATTCTGAAACCACCGCCATGGTATGGGTGCCGTAAATGTTCCACGTTTCCGGCGCCCAAGAGTCTAACGGCATCCCCGGACCCTCTTCAAAGTTACCATTCGCCAGCTCGTTGACGCCCGGCTGTGCATGGGTTGGACTGAGTCCCATGAATCCTATCAATAAAGCCACCGTTAACCAGACTACTCGAGTTCTCATAATACTTGCTCCTTACTATCAGTCGCTGTGCGACTTAACTCAATTGACTTGCCCTTTTCTACCCACACTCTCCCGGAAACCATCCGGAATCACTGTGCATCACGATAACACTTTCGATTCCTCAAAACTCTGCGAAATTAGCCATTATCCGGTTCGGCCTCCGGCTTCGAAACAACCAAGGCCAAATAAATCGATTTTTTGCAGGTAATCCTCCTTCAAACAAACATAACTAAAGGTAAGTTCGTCATGCTTTGGCCACACACCAAAACATACGCTTTGTTCGATAGTGCACGAAAAACCTTCGGCTTGACAAAACGGCTTGTATCTGTGTGCCATCAGTATATTCACACCCTGATTTGACCCTCACTCCTCTCCTCAAGGTACTCATTTCGTTCACCTGAACGGACCCACAAACTCCTAATCACTTTATTTGTATCAAACTTGCCACGTCTCTGTCAAGCACAATCTGGCGCGGGCGGGCCATTTTTTGCGTGAACCCCCCCTGAAATACCGGACTTTCGCCGCTGGGCCGCTGGGGTTGCGCCTCGAATTTCGTTGCGGAACCGGCGGATGTTGGTGTAACATATCCCCATAACGTTTTGGCCGTTGCCGTCATGGAAAGGAATGCCAAACAGGAAATTCAGGAGCTCAGAATGAAAAAAAGGATTTTGGCCTCAACATTATTACTGATCGGGCTGGTCATCCCCGGCTGTAAAGCCCCGGTGAAAGAACAAGAGAAGATATCGTACGACAGGCCCCTGCCGCCGGGCCAGTTCGCCCTGCGAAAAATCACGAATCCAGCCGAAATTCCGGACTTCGCGATGGCCTGTCTGGATCTGGCCGAGCTGCGTGCAGCCATCAACAACAGCCTAAACTATCTGCGGAAGCCTTCGAGCCAGCAGTTCTATCCCCTCGGCGAAATTACGCACGCCCAGGCGACTCAGAGCCTCGAAGCCTTCGCTAAGCTTCTGGATTCGGGTTTGGCCGGCGCGCAGTTGAATCAGGCCATTCGCGAGAAATTTGACGTCTATATCTCCATCGGATGCGACGACCACGGAACCGTGCTGTTCACCGGCTACTACACGCCGATCTTCGACGGCTCCTTCACGCGCACCGAGCGATTCCAGTATCCGCTGTACCAGCAACCCGACGACCTGGTTAAGGATTCGCGGGGCGAGATCCGCGGCCGGCGCATGCCAGACGGACAAATCATCCCCTATCCGCCCAGGGCCGTCATTGAGGGGGCCGGAATGCTCCAGGGCAAAGAGATGGCCTGGCTCAGCGACCCATTTGAAGTCTATATCGCCCACGTGCAGGGCTCGGCCAAGCTCAAACTGTCCGACGGAAAACTCGCCACCGTGGGCTACGCCGCCAACAATGGGCACGAATACAAGAGCGTCGCCCAGGAGCTGGTCAAAGATGGCAGGATTCCCCCCGACCAGATCAGCCTGGCCGCCATGATTGACTATTTCAAAAAGAATAGAGACCAGGTCAGCACATATATCCGGCGTAACGCGCGATTCGTATTCTTCAAGAAGGAAGAAGGACAGCCGCTGGGCTGCCTGAACGAGCCGGTCACGGCCTATCGCAGCATCGCCACCGACAAGTCGATCTTTCCTCGCGCCTCGCTGGCCTTCATCACTACGACGCTGCCGCGCGCGGTCGGCGGCCAGCCGATCAAGCAGCTCTACAGCGGCTTCGCCCTGGACCAGGACGCCGGCGGCGCCATCCGCGCCCCGGGCCGCTGCGACGTCTATATGGGACAGGGCGACCTGGCCGGACAGCTCGCCGGACATACGTATCAGGAAGGCCGATTGTATTATCTGTTTCTCAAGTGAGCCGGCGGCGGCGGTTAGTCAGACGGTTTGAGCTTCACCGCAGAGCTCGTGGCGAGGCCGTCCCGGCCTTGCGTCCCGCCGGCATCCTGCCGGCGGCAGGGAACAAGGGCAATCCGGCAGACCTGCCGGATCGCCACGGCGATGAGAAATGACAGATATCAGGAAACTCTGTGGTCTCCGCGTTCTCGGCGGTAAACTCTTTGAAGAAGGAGTCTGAAAAATGGTTGTGCGAATACTGTTGTTGATGACGTTGTTTGCTGTGGCGTTTTCGCTCCTCGGCTGCGAAACGGCCAAAGGACTCAAGGGGGATGCTCAGTTCATCGGCGATAAAACGTATGAGATAGTGGATAAGTAAATCATGACCATCGAGGCGAATTGGTGCGATTCATCGCGCCCTACTTGAATAAATCGGGATGTGTTCCGGTTCAATTGTCCAATTCCTTGAACATCCCGTCAACACTCGATGCCTCGTGCAACTCTTGTCCTCGCTCAGATTTCTCAATCGTCTCAATCGTCAGTTCGTTGGGAATCTTCACGTCGTGCGTCACCTTCCGAAGCTCCACATGTCCGGCGTCATTTCCTCGGCGGGCACCCAGGCGACGTGCCAGTCGAGATAGAGGGCGTTGCAGCCTTTCTTGTGCCGGGCCTGTGCGACCCGCCGGCCTCCGGTAATGTCGTGGCTGTCGGAATTGGGCAGGTGGCTCGGACGGAATACGTCGCACCGCGTGACGTCCCGGTCGGTCGCCTTCTTGATGATGGTCCGCCAGGAGCCGTCCTCATTGTCGGCAAGGTAAATGATGCTCGCCGGACGAGGGCAGTCGGTCAGCTTCGTCGGCGTTCGCTGCATCTCGCCGCCGCTTCGGTCGCCGCCCCAGCCATTGACGACGAAGCAGACGGTCTGCTCCTTGTTCGGATAGCTCGGACAGCGGAATATCTTGACGGTGCGGTAATCGTCGTTGATGGTCTTTTGCGCCAGGAACGGCATGAAAAGCTGGAACCACGGCTTGATGTCGCCGCCCCATTCCGCCGAGCGTGGGATGAACAGGTCGTGCTCGCCGGCGTAGAAATTCGCCGCCAGGCCGATCTGCTTGAGATTGTTCCGGCAGACGACGTCCTTGCCCTGCTCTTTCGTTTTTCGCAGAACCGGCATCAGGATGCCCATCAGCATCGCGATAATGGCGATCACCACCAACAGTTCAATCAGCGTAAACGCCGAGCACGCGGTCCGCGTGGTGCGGGCCTGCGCGCGCAGGCGTCCTGAGCGAGCCTGCGAGCCGAAGGATCCGCCATACGCGTGGCGGGTAAAACCTCGTCGTTCGTCCATCTTTACCGGCACCAGCCTTTCTGCTGGTCCATTATACCAGCGCCGCCGGCAAGACTCAATGCGGCTCCGACACCGTCGCTGCGTTCGGGTGCATGTCACAAATGTAGGTGAAACCATCCCCAAAGCCTGCGGCTTTGAGGCTGCCACCCGTTTTCCGCCGATCCTGATTGGGTGGCAGCCTCATCCCGATTGTCGTTATCGGGATGGGGATGGCTCTTTCTGTTCTTTACCTACAAAGATGACATGCACCCGCGGTGTTCGAAACCGGCTTCGACCAGTCTGGTCCGGTATCCCGCGGGAATGACGGGATGGACCAGCCGAAACCATGATAAGGGGTAACTGGTGTGTCGGCGCGACGGACAATAATCTTGCCAAGTGTTTGACGGGCGACCGGGGGGAAGGTAGAATCCCAGACGTGGCAAATCCGAAATTTTAATAATGACGGCGACGCTGTCCGTTTGGGTGATTCACACATTCGGATTTCGGGTTTGTTTAGGATTCAGGGCTTAGATATTCGAATTTCGTTTTCTTAAGAAGCTATGGCAGGAAAAGTGAGAACTCAGACGGCTAAACCCGGCGCATCGGTGCGGGACGGCGCCAACGGCGCCGGGGCGACGGCGCCTCTGCGGACCATGCCGGAATCGCTGGCGGCCGAGGCGGCCGTCTTAGGCTCGATGATCATCGACCCGGAGTGCATCGGCGACGTGGTCGAGGTCCTCGAACGCGACGCCTTCTACCGCATCGAGCATCGGCACATCTATGAAGCCCTGATTGCGCTCTACGAGAAGAACAAGGGCGTCGGCATCGACGGCGTGCTGCTGCGCGACGAGCTTGTAAAGCGCAACCTTCTCGAAGAGGTCGGCGGCGTCGAGTATATCGGCAAGGTTATGGACTCCGTGCCTTCGGCGGCGAATGCGGCCTACTACGCGGGCGTGGTCAAGGACAAGATGCTGCTGCGCGAGCTGATTTCCGCGGCGGGCGAGATTCTCGATAATGCTTATAACCAGAGCGGCGAGACCCGCGAGATGCTGGACGAGGCCGAGCAGCGGATCTTCGCCGTGACGGATAAGAACATCAGCACCAGCGCCGCGGCGCTGAAGGACTTAGTGGTCCGAGCGTTCGAGATGATCGAGAGCCGCCAGGGCACGCACGTCACGGGGCTGGCGACGGGCTATTACGAGCTGGACGATCTGACCTGCGGGCTGCAAAACGGAGAGATGATTATCGTCGCGGGCCGGCCGAGCATGGGAAAAACGTCTTTGGCGCTAAACATCGCCGAGCATCTCGGCCTGGTGGAAAAGACGCCGCTTGCGATATTTTCGTTAGAGATGGGCCGGCAGCAATTGGCCGAGCGATTCCTGTGCAGCATCAGTGAGATCGACAGCCAGAAGGTCAGACGCGGCCTGCTGAGCGACGAGCACTATAAGAAGCTGGCGAACGCCTGCGCGGAGCTGTCCGAAGCGCCGATTTATATCGACGATGCTTCGACGCTGACGCCGCTGGAGCTTCGGGCCAAGGCCCGGCGGCTCAAGAGCAAGCACGACATCCGGTGCATCGTGGTGGACTATTTGCAGTTGATGCACTTAGGCGGCGGGCAGGCTGAGTCGCGCCAGCAGGAGATCACGGCAATCTCTCGCTATCTGAAGGCCCTGGCCCGGGAGTTGAACGTCCCTGTGATGGTTCTGAGCCAGTTGAACCGGTCGCCGGAGGGCCGGGAGGGGCACCGGCCGAAGATGAGCGACCTGCGGGAGAGCGGCAGCATCGAGCAGGACGCCGACGTGGTGATGCTGCTGCACCGCGAAGATTATTATCATCGCGGCGAGCCGGATTATCAGGAGGACAATACGGCCGAAGTGATCATCGCCAAGCAGCGAAACGGACCCACCGGAACCGTGAAACTGATATTCCGGGAGAAAGTCACCCGGTTCGAGAACGCCTCGCACGTTGGGGAGCAGGTGTCGCCATTCTAAGCAGAATACAGAACACGGAATACGGAATTTCAACGCTCAAACGAGGTCTGCGGTTCGCGGCCGGCCGTTCGCTGTGCGATGGGCGAGGCGCGAAATACGAGATGCGAAATAGTATCGTGATTATCCTTATATCGGCCGTTCTTTGGAATGGTGCGGCCGCAGAAGCCTCCGCCGCAATGGCCGGGCACGAACACGAGACGCCGACACCCGCCCCGAAAAGCAGCACGCCGAAACCCGCCCTGCAAAGCGGCATCGACACGATCAAATCCATTCAGTTTGAGAATAACCGCAAGTACAAGGACAAGACCCTTCTGAAGAAGCTGGGTTTTGCGGTGGGCGAGTATCTTGATCTGGTCCTGGTCGAGTCGGGCCGAACGGCCGTCGCCGATTTTTATCGAAGCAAAGGGTATCCTCACGTTGAGGTCCTGCTGAACAAAAAGAAGCTGGCAGAGGGCAAAGTCATTTACACGGTCGTGGAGGGCCTGAGGATTCGAGTCAGGTCCGTGAAATTCGAGGGCAACAAGGCCATCAAAAGCAGCGACCTTGAAAACGCCGTCAAGACAAAGACCCGAAGCTGGCTGATCCGGCCGGTCTATTACACCGAGGAGAAGGTCGCCGCCGATGTCGATAAATTGCGAACCGTTTACTATCAAAAGGGCTATCTGAACAGCCGCATCGCTGTTCAGGGCCAGAGCCACATCAGGTTTATCATTGAGGAAGGGCCGCTCTACAGGGTCAGGCACGTCACGTTCCAGGGCAACACGCAGTATGACGACCAGACGCTGCTGGAAGGGCTGGAGCTGCAATCCGGGCAGCCCTATTACCTGCTCAAGGCCCAGGCCCACGCCAGGCGGATTCTCAAGCGCTACCGCGAGAATGGTTATATCGACGCCGACGTCCGTGCGGCGCCGCGGTTCGTGACCGACGCCAACACGGTGGACCTTGAGTTCAACATCACCGAGGGCAAACAGTTCCGAATCGGCAGGATCGATATCGTCGGCAATGAACAGACCCAGGACAAGGTCGTCCGGCATGTGCTGGACGAGTACGATTTCGCGCCCGGCGAGCTATACAACGCCGACATGGCCCCCAAACAAGGCAGCGGCCAACTGGAAAAGTATGTCCAGAAGATGACGATGTCGGAGCAGGCAATGATCAAACCCGTTGTGCCCGCCGACGGAGCGGAGGACCGAAGGGACGCCGTCGTGGACATCAAAGAAGGCATGACGGGGATGCTCAATCCGGGCGTCGCCGTCGGCAGCGATAGCGGGATCATCGGCCAATTGATCGTGGAGCAGCGGAATTTCGACATCACCGACTGGCCCGATAGCTTCGAGGAGTTTATCACGATGCAGGGCTTCAAAGGCGGCGGCCAGAGCCTGAGAATCGCGCTGGAGCCGGGCACCGTCGTGAGCTATTATTCGATCGCGTTCCGGGAACCCTATTTCCAGGATAAGCCGACCTCTCTGGACGTGGGCGGCTCAAGCTGGGAACGATGGCGAGAAAGCTACGACGAACAGAGAACCAAAGGATATTTCGGCTTTGAGAAGCGGCTGAAGAACCGCTGGCGCCCGAGCCTTGACTTCCGCGTTGAAAACGTCGAAGTCGGCGATCTTGATATCGACGCGCCTCAGGAGATTATTGATTACAAAGGGTACAATCTGCTTATCGGGACCGGGATTGGCATCGGCAAAGACATGAGGGATGATATCTACAACCCGGGCAAAGGCTACAGGTTCAACGTGGGCTACGAGCAGGTCACCGGCGATGAGGATTTCGGAATTCTCAAGGGGACCGCCACCGGGTACATGACTCTGTACGAGGACCTGATCCAGCGAAAGACGGTGCTGGCCGCCAAGGTGCTGGCCGCCACGACGCTTTCCAGCGCACCGCCTTTCGAGAAGTTCTACGGCGGCGGGACGGGCGAATACGGTATCCGAGGCTTCGACTACCGAGGCGTCAGCACGAGGGGCCTGCAGACATACGTGCTGAACCCAACGTATAAGGACCCAATCGGCAGCGACTGGATCTTTCTGGCCGGCAGCGAAATCACGGTGCCGCTGATAGGGCAGAACATCGAAGCCTTGTTCTTCCTGGACAGCGGGACGGTCGATACCGGCAAGTACCGCGCGTCCGTCGGAACGGGCATACAAATCATGATACCGCAGTTGTTAGGGCCGGTCCCGATGCGGTTCGAATTGGCCACGCCGTTTATGAAAGACGACGAGGACGAGACGCGAATATTCAGTTTCAATATGGGACGATTGTTTTAACTTGATGGATTGTCTATCAGAGCAGGAATCTGGAAAGGATAAGGTATGAAGTTCAGAACAGTGTTTGCGGGTTGCTTGATGAGTGTGATTGTTCTGTTTCTGGTCCATGAATACAGTCTGGCCCAGGCGACTTCCGGCAAGCCGGCCTTGCCCGTCGCTACGGTCAGCATCTCGAAGGCCATTCGGGACTGCAAAGCCACGGCCAAGTTCAGAGACAAATCAATGGCTGAAAACAGCCGGCTGGACGCCGAGGAGGACAAGCTTTCGACGGAAGTGAAGGCGCTGGCCGCGGCGCTGCGGGCCGGGGCCCTAAAACCCGATAGCACCGACTATATGCAGCAGTATCAGGAGCTGCTGCAAAAGCAGGCCCAGCTCAAAACGACGGAGGACCTTAATCCGCAGCGAAAGGCATTGACGCAGCAGCTTTGGACCGAGAAGCTCTACAAGGAAATTCTGCGAATCACCAAAGAGCTGGCCTCTCAAAAGGGACTGGCTCTGGTACTTGCCGTCGATGAGCCTGAATTTCCCATGCCGCGATACGAGGAGCTTGTGATGGCCTTGCGGACTCATAAGGTGCTGTACAACGGCGGATGTCTGGATTTGACCGACGAGGTAATCGCCGAGCTGGACAAAGAAGCAGCGAAATTGAATCCTTGAGTATGAAACTGACCATTGAACAATTGGCTGGACGGCTCGACGCCGAGCTGGTGGGCCAGGCCACAGAGGCCGGCAGGGAAATCACCGGCGTAGGTCCCATCAACACGGCCGGTGAAAGCGAAGTAACGTTCGTCACAAGCGATAAGCACAAGGCCATGCTGGGCCAATCGCACGCCGGTGCGGTTATCGCCGCAGCCCGGATCGCCGATTTCGGCAGGCCGCAATTGATTGTCAGGAACGTAAACGCCGCCCTGATTGAAGCCCTGAACATCTTCGCCCCCAAACTCAAACCGGCGCCCGAAGGTATTGACCCGACGGCCCGGCTCGGCGATAATGTCCGCGTCGCCAAAGGTGTGTCTATCGGCGCGGGCGCGGTGATTGACGACGGCGTTCAGATCGGGCCTGACAGCAGCATCGGCAGCGGATGCAAAATCGGCGAGAATTCGAAGCTCGGCGGAAACTGCCGGCTCGACGGCAACGTCGTCATTTATCACAACTGCTCGCTGGGCAACAACGTCATCGTTCAGGCGAACACCACGATCGGATCAACCGGCTTCGGGTATTCGTTTATCGATGGCGCTCACAGGCTGATTCCGCACAACGGCGGCGTGGTTATCGAAGACTTTGTTGAGATTGGAGCCAATTGCTGTATTGACAGGGCCAAGTTTGGAAATACCATCATCGGCGCCGGGACAAAGATTGACAATCTCGTCCAGGTCGCTCATAACGTGGTTATCGGCAAATGCTGTCTGATCGCGGCGCTGGTCGGGATCTCCGGCAGTTGCAAGCTGGGCGACGGCGTCGTCCTGGGCGGCCAGGTCGGCCTGGCGGATAATATCGAAATCGGCGACGGCACAATGGTCGGCGCCCAGGCGGGTGTGATGAGCAGCGTTCCGGCCGGACAAAAACTGGCCTGGACGCCGGCGATCAAAAGAGAAGACGCCATGCGAATCGTCGGCTTGACCATGCGCCTGCCGAAAATGGCCGAGCAGCTAAAGCAGCTTGGCAAGAGGATTGAGAAACTTGAAGCTGCAAAAGACGATAAAGGGTGAATGCAGGATACGCGGACGCGGCTTGTTCGGAGGTAAAGAAGCCAGGGCCGTTTTTCGCCCCGCCCCCGCCGACTCCGGCATCACGTTCGTTCGGACCGACGTGCCCGAGCCGGTGCGGATCAGCGCCGTCGCATCCAATCTGGCCGAGCGCAGCCGCCGAACGACGCTGAAAAAAGGCTCGGTCAGTATCGAGACCATCGAGCACTGCATGGCGGCGATCAACGCCCTGGAAATCGACAATATCGTCGTGGAAGTCAGCGGCCCGGAGCTGCCGGCTCCGGACTGTAGTTGTGCGGTGTATTTCAAGCTGCTCAAACGCATCGGGGTAGAGGAGCAGGACGTCACCCGCAAGGAATACGTGATCACCAAGCCCATCACCATCGCCGCCGGCGATGCGTGCATCTACGCTCTGCCCAACGCCGATAACGGCTTGAGCATTACCTACGATCTCGATTACGCCGGCCACGCCGGCATCGGCAGGCAGATTTTCAGTTGCCAGCTCACGCCGGAGAATTTCGAAAAACAGTTGGCGCCGGCTCGCACTTTCCTGCTGGAAGCCGAGGCCAAGCAGTTCCAGGCCCGCGGGCTGGGGACGCACATCAGCCCTCGCGACCTTCTGGTCATCAGCTCGGACGGACCCATCAAGAACAGCTACAGGTTCCCCAACGAGTGCGTCCGTCATAAGATCGTCGATTTGATCGGCGACCTGGGGCTGGTCGGCCGGGCGCTCAAGGGCCGGATCGTCGCCTACAAGAGCGGTCACTCTTTGAATCAGCAGCTTGCCAGAAAACTGTACGAGGCCGCCCGGCAGCAGGAGCGCATCGCCAAGACCGGCACCGACGCCCTGCTGGATATTCGGCAGATCGCCAAAATTCTGCCGCACCGTTACCCTTTCCTGCTGGTGGACAAGGTCATCGAAATCGAAGGCGATACCTGGATTAAGGGCCTCAAGAACGTCAGCTACAACGAGCAGTTCTTCCAGGGGCATTTTCCCGGCACGCCGATCATGCCCGGCGTCCTGATCGTCGAAGCGATGGCCCAGATCTCCGGCTTATTGTTCGCCCAGCGGCTGGAACACACCGGCAAGCTGGCCATGCTGCTGAGCATGGACCACGTCAAACTCCGCAAATCCGTGGTGCCCGGCGACCAGTTGATTCTGACGGCCGAGACGATGAGACTGCGAAGCCGAACGGCCCAGTGCCAGTGCAAGGCGATGGTCGGCGACGCCGTCGTGGCCGAGGCGGAAATCCGATTCATACTCGTTGACGATGAGAAGGTATAAGACAGAAACGGAAACTATCGTATGACAAAGATACATCCCAGCGCGGTCATCGAAAAAGACGCCCGGCTGGCCGACGAGGTTATCATTGGGCCCAATTGTGTGATTCACAGCGGCGTCTCGATCGGCTCCGGGACGGAGCTCGAAGCTAACGTGGTGATCCATAAGAACGTCACTATCGGCCGGAACAACCAGTTCTTCCCCAGCTGCACGATTGGATGCCGGCCGCAGGTCCTGCGATTGGACCGCGACAGCGAAACCGGCGGGCTGGTCATCGGCGACGGAAACATTATCCGCGAGCAGGTGACGCTCCATCCGAGCATCGAGCCGGGCTCGTCCACAAAAATCGGGAATGAGAACTTCCTGATGGTCGGCGTGCACGTCGGACACGACTGCACGCTCGAAGACAAGATCGTCATGAGCAATTACGTGCAGATCGGCGGGCACTGCAAAATCGAGACGGGAGCATGGATGAGCGGGCTGGCCGCCTCGCATCAGTTCGTGACCATCGGCAAGTGGTGCTACGTGGCGGGCCTGGCCGGGCTGAACCGGGACGTGCCGCCGTTCCTGACGGTCAGCGGCCATTATCCACCCCGAGTGCGAACCGTCAACGAGCGAGGCATGGAACGAGCGGGCCTGAACAAACAGCAGCAGGAGAATATCGTCGAGGCGTTCAGGAAACTTTACAGGCAGGGCGGCGCGCTGCTTGAAAACGCCAAGACCCTGGCGATTGAGGACGGGCTCGATGAAAACGTCCGGGCCATCGTGGATTCGATAACCAACAGCAGCAAGCACCAGTTCGGCCGATACCTCGAAACGTTCAGGCACTGAGAACAAATTCATTTGGCGTTTCAATGGTGCGCGGCCCGCCGGCCGGGCCGCGGCCGAACACCCATCAGGAATACAAAATGCAGAATGCGAAAATACGAACCGCCGTGGTCGGCGCCGGCAAAATGGGGACGATACACGCCAAGGTCTATTCCCAGATGCCGCAGAGCGAGCTTGTCGGCGTGGTCGATACAGACGCCGACAAGGCCAAGCGTCTGGCCGAGCAATATAACTGTGCCGCCTGGACCGACGTCGCGGATCTCCTCGGCAAGGTCGATGCCGTGACCATCGCCACGCCAACGGTGACGCACCTGACGCTGGCGAAGACCTTTATCCAGAACAGGATTGCCGTGCTGATTGAAAAGCCGCTGGCGGCCAACGTCCGGGAAGGCAAAAAGATCGTGGCCCTGGCCAGGCAGAACGACACCGTCGTGGCGGTGGGCCATTCCGAGCGATGCAACCCCGTCGTGCAGGCCATCAAGAGACTCCATATCCAGCCGAAATTCATCGAGGCCGACCGGATCAGCCCCTACCCGTTCCGCTCGACCGACGTCGGCGTCGTGCTGGACGTGATGATCCATGATATCGATATCATTCTGTCCCTGGCGGCGAGCAAAATCAAGAAAGTGGACGCCGTCGGGGTCAACGTCGTGGAAGACAAGGAAGACATCTGTAACGCGAGAATCATTTTTGAGAACGGGTGCATCGCGAACATGACCGCATCGAGACTGGCGCTCAAAACCGAGAGGAAAGTACGGGTCTTCAGCCGGCAGGCGTATCTGAGCGTCGATTATCTCAAAAAGAGCGGGATTGTCATCAAGGCCGGCCCGAATATCAACATCGTCAAGTGGATCCAGGAGCACAAAGAGGCCGGCGATTTCGACCTGCTGGCCGTGAACTGGCCGGACCTGCTGCACATCGAGCAGCTTGACATCGACGACAAGGAACCCATCCGCCTGGAGCAGGAGGCGTTTCTGCGGGCGGTGGCCGACAGAGCATACAGGCCCGAGGTCAGCGCCGAAGAGGGGCTGGCGGCGCTGGAATGTGCCGAGAAAATCCTGGCCTCCGTTGAAAAACACAAATGGAACGAGAGCATCGGTGACGGCACATAGCATGAAATCAAAAACTGCGTCAGCATAGTTGTACTGTCTAATTTGACTAATGAGTTCTAAGTCGTTTATACGATTTACTTTCCAGGGGGATAATCCCCATGGAAAGGTAAAACGATGGAGCGACGATTCGAAATACAAAAGCGCAAGATTCTTCG